>Ga0207691_10002869_pt1 | contig 16792 bp, 18 predicted proteins | sample KBSM13metaG_FD_184327 | JGI IMG/M metagenome (GOLD analysis project Ga0207691, IMG submission 184327) | Miscanthus rhizosphere microbial communities from Kellogg Biological Station, Michigan, USA - KBS M1-3 metaG (SPAdes) (version 2) | ecosystem: Host-associated > Plants > Roots > Rhizosphere >... | reverse complement strand
CGCCAGGTGACCAGGTAGATCGGTGTAAGTGAGATTGCAAGGCCGAGGTAAAAGAGTGGCAGAAAGAATGGCGTTGACGAAGATGGTATTTGCCACCAAGCGAGGGCTTCGCAAAGAGCGATCGCGCCCAATCCCACCAAACCGGCAGAGGCTCCACCGATCAGTGCCCCAACGACGCGCCGGGCGGTTGCGCGAGTGAAGTAGATCACGACGCCGAATTCAACTAAATACGCACAAGTCCAAAGGAAGATTTCCTGTGTCGTCATGTTTCCTGTGCCCTCGAACAATTGACCGTGAAGCGCGGAGTCTTGGACAGCTTGCGGGCACCCTTGTCTGGTTAAAGTTAGGCGTCGAAAGAGAGAAAATCACTGGAGGTTAATACATTCCAGGAAGTAGATGGGGACGAGCATGGAAAAAGGAATTACGCTCCGAGCAGCCGTTCGAACTCGTCTCTAACCACACCGTAACATTCGCAAACAGTTGCTTCCAGTTTTTGACGGCTGAGGATCTGAATATGACCACGCACGTAACTGATCGCCTCGGCATCTTGCAGGCGGCCGGCAGCCACGGTCACGCCTTCGCGTCGCACTCCCAACATGTCTGCAATCAGTTCCTGAGTCATCACCAACTCATCCGTCTTCAATCGGTCATGACTTAATAAAAGCCAGCGACAGAGTTGTTGCTCCACTGAGTGCAGCCGGTTGCAAACGGCCGTCTGCGAGATCTGAGTGATCAATGCCTGGGTATAACGCAGCAGCATCTGCTGGAATTTTCCGCCGAGTGCGAATTCATCCTGCAATACCTTCGCTTTCATCCTGAGCGCACCGCCGGCGCTTTGTACGACAGCGCGGTTTGGCATAGTGCCGCCTCCCATGAAGAGCGCAATTCCGACGACTCCATCATTACCCGTTAGGCCCATTTCAGCACTGGTGCCGTTTTCCATCGTGTAGAGCAAAGAGACTATTGAAGTGGTAGGGAAGAATACGTAATCCAGTTGTCCGGCAAATTCGTAGACAACTTCTCCCAAAGTAAACTCGACCGGCTGCAAACGCGGACGCAGTCGCTCGTACTCATCAGCCGGAAGTGCTGCGAGTAGTCGATTTTCAACAGGCTCATTGAAGGTTGCAATCATAGAGTCATTCAGGTGTGGTCATATCTCAGAAGCTTCATGCTGGATTCTAATCGATGTTGATAATGGCCTCCTAATAAGTCGGTCTGACTTGTTCAAAGAACGAGACAGGTAACATATGTGGTCTAACGCACAAGCGGAATAATCGTCACGGAGACTGAAGACACGATTTACGCGCGGGTTACCTGTCCCTTCACACCTGGAACTGATAATGGACTCTTCCTGGTTTCGGCAAACGGTGGTGCGCCAAAACCAATTTCAACCTTGGATGGTTCCGCTCGTGAGCGTTCCCATAGATGGCCCGATGCATTCCGAAGTCTAATCCAGAGTCTGTCGATAGTCCGCGCGCAAGTGATCTTGAACTGGTTCTCGGAGTTGAAACAGCGCTTCGCGGCGGTGAAGTAACTATCCGTCCGTGTTCCAAAAGTTATGTCAGAAGCAACGGTCGGAAAGCCAAAGCTTTCCGCGGGAGAGCGGCGGAGTCGAGTCTCTTTTCTTTTTGTTCTAGCGTTGCCAATACCGCTTGATGCGTTCTGCTAGCAAAGGAAACGGGACATATTCAGCTGCCCGACCTGAGTTGCGCAGTTGCTCTACCATGCGCATCGCACCGTCTGCATTGCGTGTATGAACGAGGATCGTCGTCGCTCTTTGCACGTCAGGATTTGCACTTAGCCACAAAGCTATTGCATAGCCTGTACGTTCATCGTCAGTTGATTCGGCGTGATAGTGCTCGGGGTGCAGATCGTGGTCGAGGAAAATGGCGTCGTAGTGATTCGCTGCCAACATTTCCTGGGCGGAGACCACGTTCTCGGCGATATCGACCGAATCTCCCTTGAAGCGAGTCTCGAACCACTTATGTCGTCGTTCGTCGTCGTCCAGGAGGAATACTCGGATCGGATGGCGCTCGGCCTTAATCGAAATAAGCCCAAGTTTACTGAGAAGCGAGTGCGCCAATCCCATGAGGGTTATGACTTTCCTTTAAACACGCATAGTCATCCGCGATTACTTACCGGGAAAGCCGCAAGGTTCGGATGCGGGTTGAATATAACATAGCGTTTTGCCCGCCACATTTTTTAGAGCCTCTTGCAAAAAAGGCGACTTAGTGGCAACGAAGTCAGTACCGACACGCGGTAGCGTCGGCTCTTTACATGCGCAAGAATTAGCAGATGCAACGCTTCGAGCCGACGCTACCGCGTATCGGTACTGACTTCGTTGCCACTAGATTCCGCCACTTTTGCAAGAGGCTCTTTAGCCTTCTTCACATATAACAAGCCACGCGACTAGCGCAAAGTTAGATTCGAAGGCGGGATGCTATAATCCCACTTCAACGTTAAAAGGCGATATCAACAGCAATGTTCGAAGGTAGAGAACCCTCAATTAAATCGAATCTCAAATCTGTTTCTGACGAAGAGGTATGCGAAAAGTGCTTCGGAACCGGAACTCACTTTGATCGTGACAACAACAAAGCGCTCCTTTGTGATTGCCGACGCACTGATCCGAGAAAGAATCTACTAACCGCTGTTCGCATTCCCGAAAGGTATCTTGATTGCTCGTTTGAGAATTTTAAGACGGAAGGAAGCACCTCAATAGACTCAGCGCTCTTGTACGCGAAGTCGCTGGCGATTGATTATCCGGCCGTGGACAGGGGCTTATTGTTTATGGGTGGTGTGGGAGTCGGGAAAACGCATCTGGCCGTGTCCATTCTCAAGAGCCTTGCTGGTCGAAAATTTAGTTGTCTGTTTTGCGAGTTTGGATCGCTGTTGAAGCGGATCCAGGATTCTTACAATCCGATCTCGAAGTCGTCCGAAATGAATGTGCTTGCACCAATCTACGAGGCTGATGTGTTGGCGTTAGATGAACTAGGAGCTGCAATACCAACCGACTGGGTGCGCGACACGATGTATCAGATCATTAATAAACGCTACAACGACAAGAAGCTCACCATATTCACGACTAATTTTCTCGATGAACCGCGCCCAGGCAATACTGCGTCTGAACCAGAGCGCCGCACTTTCAGCACTAAAGGAAGTCATGACCGAATTCGCGAGATGACGTCACTCGAGGATCGGATTGGCAGTCGTCTCCGCAGTCGTCTTTATGAAATGTGCACAAAAGTTGTGATGGAGGGTGAAGACTACCGCACACACATGGGTCGTCGTCGTTTCGACGTTTCAAGGAGTTAAGGGAACAAATCTAGTAAGCCAATAATATCTTTTGCTCGCCTGTTGAGATTTCCGAACAACTCATCTTTACCAGCGACTCCTTGTCCGGTCGTTTCTCAGGGCCGAGTTATGTAAAATGCTTCGACTTTCCAGATCACAAATCGAGCTTAACTGCTGATGCCTAAACGCACCGACATACATAAAATTCTAATTATCGGCTCCGGACCTATTGTAATTGGACAAGCCTGCGAGTTTGATTACTCCGGCACCCAGGCTTGCAAAGCACTGCGCCAGGAGGGATATCAAATCGTTCTCGTCAACTCGAATCCGGCAACAATCATGACTGATCCGGAAACAGCTGACGTTACCTACATCGAGCCGCTAACAGTAGCTTCGGTCACTGAAATAATCCGTCGTGAGCGTCCAGACGCACTGCTGCCAACCGTGGGTGGACAGACTGCACTGAACCTGGCAATTGCACTTTCAGACGCCGGTGTGTTGGACGAGTTTGGCGTGGAAATGATTGGCGCGAATCGCGAAGCGATCAAAGTTGCTGAGAACAGACTTCTATTCAAACAGGCAATGGACGAAGAGGGCCTGGAAATGCCTCGCGGTGGGTTCGCCAAATCGTGGGATGAAGCGAAAGAACTGGTCGCACAGACCGGATACCCTGCAATCATTCGTCCGTCGTTCACTCTCGGCGGAACGGGCGGCGGCATTGCCTATAACCCGGAAGAGTTTGAAGAAATCGTCCGCGGTGGTTTGGCGGCATCGCCAATCGACGAAGTGCTGATCGAGGAATCGATTCTCGGTTGGAAAGAGTTTGAACTCGAGGTCATGCGTGATCTCGCTGATAATGTGGTCATCATCTGTTCGATTGAGAACTTCGACCCGATGGGTGTCCACACAGGTGATTCGATTACCGTGGCTCCGGCGCAGACCCTAACCGATCGCGAGTATCAGTTGATGCGCGACATGGCGATCCGAATTATTCGCAAAGTGGGTGTAGAGACCGGTGGGTCAAATATTCAGTTTGGTGTTAATCCCGAAAACGGCGACATTCGCATTATCGAGATGAATCCGCGTGTTTCGCGGTCCTCCGCGCTTGCCTCGAAAGCAACTGGATTTCCTATCGCCAAAATCGCTGCGAAACTTGCCGTTGGTTACACGTTGGACGAAATTCCCAACGACATTACCAAGAAGACTCCTGCTTCGTTCGAACCGACGATCGACTATGTCGTCGCCAAAATTCCGAAATGGGACTTCGAAAAATTTCGTGAGGCGGAAGACGTGCTCGGCACGCAGATGAAGTCGGTTGGCGAAGTGATGGCAATCGGTCGTACGTTCAAAGAAGCATTGTTCAAGGGGCTGCGTTCTTTGGAAGCCGTAAAGCCTCTGCGTCTAGAGGATATCTCCGACGGTGAGTTACAACGAAAGCTGGCACGTCCCAATTCGCATCGCTTTTCCTACATCACGTACGCATTGCAACACAATTGGTCGATTCAGGAGATCTATCGCTTGTCGAAGATCGATCCATGGTTTCTCGATCAGCTTCAGCAGGTGATGGATATCCAACGCGATATTGAAGGTCTCAAGCTCGAGGATATATCGCCGGAAGTTCTGCGCGAGTTTAAAGAAGTTGCATTGTCTGATCGACGACTAGCTTACATAACTGAACGTTCAGAAGACGAAGTTCGTGCATATCGAAAACAACTCGGGATCGTCCCTGTCTATAAACGCGTCGACACGTGTGGCGCTGAGTTTGAATCGCACACTCCGTACCTATATTCGACTTACGAGACTGAAGACGAAGCAAATCCTACCGATCGGCGCAAGATCATGATTCTGGGTTCGGGGCCAAATCGAATCGGGCAGGGAATCGAGTTTGACTACTGTTGTTGTCACGCGTCCTTCGCGCTACATGAAGCCGGCTTTGAGACGATCATGGTCAACTGTAACCCGGAGACAGTCTCGACTGACTACGACACCTCCGATCGTCTCTACTTCGAGCCGCTAACGTTTGAAGACGTGATGAACATCGTCGACGTCGAACAGCCGGAAGGCGTGATCGTTCAATTCGGAGGCCAAACGCCACTGAATCTTGCTGTGCGTTTGCAAAAGGCAGGCGTCAAAGTTATTGGCACATCGCCTGACTCAATTGATCTCGCGGAAGACCGAAAGAGATTTGGTTCACTTCTCGAAGAGTTGGGAATCCCACAACCGGCAAACGGCATGGCCGCTTCAGTCGAAGAAGCCCGAGAAGTAGCCGGGCGGATCGGCTATCCAGTTCTTGTTCGCCCGAGCTATGTGCTTGGCGGACGTGCAATGGCGATCGTCTACGACACTGATGCATTGGAAAACTACGTGCGCAATGCAGTGGGATTCACGCCCGACCGGCCGGTTCTGATCGATAAGTTCTTAGAGCAGGCTGCAGAGTTTGATGTCGATACTTTAGCCGACGACACCGCTTGTGTAATCGCAGGGATTCAGGAACACATCGAAGAGGCCGGGATCCACTCCGGAGATTCTTCTTGCGTGTTGCCGCCACTTCGGATTGATCCAGAGCACCTAGAGACGATGCGTCACTATGCACGCAAACTCGCGGAGGCTCTTTCAGTCTGTGGTCTGATGAATATTCAGTTCGCGATCAAAGATGATCGAGTTTACGTGCTGGAGGTTAACCCTCGTGCGTCGCGAACGGTGCCTTTCGTGTCGAAAGCGACGGGTGTTCCAATTGCTCGCATCGCTGCATTGGTAATGGCCGGCAAGAAGCTCAAAGATTTTGGACTGCCGGATGAGTTAACTGTGAAGCGATTCTTCATCAAGTCGCCCGTGTTTCCGTTTGCAAAATTTCCCGGCGTCGATCCCATTCTGAGTCCGGAAATGCATTCGACTGGAGAAGTAATGGGTGTCGGCGAAACATTTGGCGAAGCTTACGGCAAGGCGATGATGGGTGCAGGCCTCGCATTGCCTTCAAGTGGAAAGGCGTTCTTGAGTGTGAGCGATGTCGACAAGGGCTCAGCGGTCTTGCTTGCCAGGAAGTTGGCTCGAATGGGTTTTGAACTGGTTGCGACCCTGGGCACAGCGTCCCGCTTGCGGGAAGTTGGATTGAATGTCGAAAGCGTTTTCAAGGTTAACGAAGGTCGACCGAACATCGTAGACCATATTAAGAGTGGCGAGATTTCACTCGTTATCAATACGCCGTTGGGTAGAGTCTCCCACTTCGATGAACAAGCGATTCGACGGGCTGCATTGCAGTACAACGTCCCATGCGTGACTACCATGACAGGCGCCCAGGCTTTGGTGGAAGCGATCGTAGATTTGAATGGCCGCAAAGCGCCAAGTGTAAATTCCATCCAGGAGTTGCATGCGTTGAGTGCTTCTATGGATGCGGTGTCTTCTGTTTAAGCCTGCCTTTCAAGGGGGAAGCTGTGTCGCTTAATTCTCGAGAGACAATTCAACAAATACTTTCTGAATGTCGGACCATTGCTGTTGTCGGTCTTTCATCGGATCCGTCACGGCCGTCTAATAGCGTGTCAGGATACATGCGAAGGCATGGCTATAAAGTGATTGCAGTAAATCCAAACGAGAAAGAAGTGTTTGGTGATCGAGCTTATCCGGATCTCGCAGCAGTGCCGGACAAGATTGATCTGGTTGATATCTTTCGCCGCCCTGAAGAAGCCGGACATGCGGTTGATGAAGCGATCGCAATCGGAGCAAAGGCTGTGTGGCTTCAGGAGGGTGTGATTGATAGTGCTGCGGCACAACGCGCAATCGATGCCGGGCTGCTGGTGGTGATGGACCGTTGCCTGTTGAAAGAACACATCCGAATGAATCGTTGATGGCGAGGAATGACTGTGTCAACCCAGATAAGAGCAGTGGTAATCACGGTCAGCGATGCATGTTCGCGGGGCGAGCGGAAAGATGAATCGGGAGAAACTGCTCTAAGACTCCTTAACGAGTTGGGAGCCGAAATTATCGCTCGCGAGATCATCGCGGACGATATGGAACCGCTTATCACCTTGTTGCAGCGACATGCTGACGAAGGCAACGCCAACCTGATAATTACCACTGGTGGTACTGGCTTTGGTCCGCGTGATAACACCCCAGAAGCTACGCGTAGAGTAATTGAACGTGAAGCACCCGGTTTGTCTGAAGCGATGAGAGCTGAATCTCTCAAGCACACACGCATGGGTATGATTTCTCGCGGTGTTTGCGGCACTCGAGCGGGATGTTTGATCGTCAATCTTCCCGGTTCGCCAAAAGCTGTTAGTGAGAGCTTTTCTGTTATCGGTCCGGTATTAACACACGTCGTTGATTTGCTTGCCGGAAAAACCAGGCATTGAAGTCAATTCATAACAACTTAAAACGAGGGTAACTTCCTCGTAGCGCGCTCGCTTTATCGTTTAAATAATTCAAGAAGAAGTTGCCCATAGCTGGGTTGAGGGTTGTGAACACGGGTTCATGACCCTCTCTTTTTTTGATCGTGGGGTTAGCACTAAGTTCAAGTGTTGGTAATCAACACTTAATACATAGGAACTATTCTATCGCCCCTATGATGGCGACGAATGAATGCCTGCCAGTTGCAATTGTTGCCGAAAGCGATGAGGAAACGAGGGGACTGATTAGATCGCTTTTGGAGCTGCTGGGCTTTGCTGTGGTAGAGGCTAATGACGGTCAGGAAGCGTATGAGTCGGCGGTCTGCTACCAACCCGATCTCATTCTCATTGAGTTAAAGCTTCCGATCGTTAGTGGCTTCTCCGCGATACGTCGAATCAGAAGAGAATCGGATCTGAGTGGAGTTCCCATCATTGCAATGTCCACAAGAAATGGGACTGCAAATCAGAACCTCGCACTCGCCGCGGGCTGCAGTGCTCACGTTCAAAAACCTATTGAGTTTGACCGTCTCGAATCAGTGGTTGAGAATTTAGTTCCCTGCGAGCGACTGTCAATGGTCTCTTTCCTGGTTCACTAATCATTTCGCCCGCATCCGTTGCGCCTGGCTCGCAGGCTGCCAGTTTAACCGTACCGAACATTCAAATGCGGCTTGAAATAGATCGAGTCGTCGCTCCGCTTCCGCCAATTCATCTTCACACTCCAGTGCACTCACCACCTGGACCGTTAACACATCTCGCATTCGGCGAAAACTGAGATCAACGACTCGACCGTCGTGTCTCCTATCGAGTGCATCTGCCAGGCGAAGGATTCCGGCAAGCTTAGAAACAGTGTCGCGATCAATTTGATCGAGAGAGGCGAAATGAGGATGCCGATCTTTTGGTCCGGAACCCTTATGGTACCGAGCAATGTTTGCAATAACGGCGCGCTCAGCCTCAGAGAAACCTGTGAGTTCAGAATGCTCGATCAGATAATACGAGTGTTTGTGATGAGCTTCATGAGCAATGTGATATCCGACGTCGTGTAGTAGCGCAGCTGCGGATAAAAGCAGTCGCTGATGCCGAGTGAGATGGTAATTCGATGCCACCGTGTCGAAGATGCGTTCGGCAAGCCTCGCTACTTGATGTGCGTGGGCTTCCTCGTAACCAAAGCGCTTACCAACCGCGTGCACACCGCGCAACTTTTGATCAGCGATGTCCGGCATGGGAGGGCGTGACTGGTCTTCCCATTCGCGTAGTCGATCGATGATGACTCCTTCACGAAGTGCCCAATCACAGGCTCGCACGGTCTTAACACCGAGCGCTCGCATGGTACCTTCCAGAATCAAACCACCAGAAACAATGATGTCGGCTCGTTGAGCGCTGATTCCCGTGGTGATTCGTCTCTCTGATGAAGTCAATGAGGCGAGGTTTTGGTTCAGTTCAATCAGTCGCGGAAGATTTATCTGCATTTGGTCCAGTTGGGTTTCTGAACCCTTTGGTTCCAAATTGTCCGCTGACTGAAATCGTATGGCAGAGCGTATGGCCAGGATTGTTCCAGAGGTCCCTGTGACTGCATTCCACTTACTTTCGCGCAGTTCCCGGGCGGGCCGTTGTAAGGCTGCACGTATCTCGGTGCGAAGAGAATCAAGTTCTTGGGTGCCTGGCGGATCTGATTTGATATACCGCTCGGATAAGCCCACCGCTCCAAGCTTGAGTGACACGAGGTTTTGCGGAGCGCCGTCCCTGAAGATTGACAGTTCAGTTGAACCACCACCGATATCGATGTTTAGTAAGGTCGCCTTACCATCCCCGCAACCTTGTGCGGCCGCGAGGCCAATGAGACGCGCTTCCTCGATCCCAGACAAAACTTCTACTCGTACGCCGGTCTTCTGTTCAATCGCCTTGATAAAGTTCGCTGAATTGTTAGCTTCGCGCACAGAGGCTGTAGCCACCGTGATAACCTTCTCGGCGCCCCTGGCTTCAGCGATTGACCGGAAGCGCTTAATACAAGTTGCGGCGCGCAAAACTGCAGGCCGGCCGAGATACCCCTTCAACAAAGTCTCGTGACCGAGGCGAACGGCCTCCTTCTCGCGTACTAAGACAGCAAAGGAATCGCTGGCTGCAGCATCGACTACGACAAGCTTAATTGAATTGGAACCGATATCTATTGCGGCAAGCTTCAAGAGAGCGCCTTCTTTTTCACGTCGGCGATACTAATTGGCGCTGCGATTTGTGTGACAGTTTCAACGGCTCGCGGTCCAGTCGTTGTCTCATCAGCTGTTGTCGACTCATCAACCACCTTCCCAACGGCGCGCCGAAGATCTGAAGCAACACTCCTGACAGATCGCGAGGCATTGAGGACATGGAATCCGAATTCACCACTCATACGATCGAATACCTTGAGCATTCGGGTCTGATACTCAACAAAACTGTCATAGAAGTCTTCCCCAAGATGGAGATCCATCCCTGACTCCCAATAGTCGAAGCCGCGTCCGGATGCCAATACGCGTTCGACAAGCTGTTGCGGCGTTTGAATGCGTAGATAGAAAACAGCATCTGGTACGAGCGCCATTCCGTAAATTGATCGAACCCAACCGGAGTCTATCCCGCGCACCTCAGCGCGCGCCATAGCGGAATAGATGTAACGGTCTGTCAATACGACAAAACCGGAGCGAAGTGCGGGTAGCATTTCATTCTCAAGCCTATCGATGAAGTCAGTTGCATAGAAGAGCTGCATTGTGAGGCGGCCAAGAGTATGTCCCGTCTTAGCCTCCTTGATGCCACGACCGGCGAGCACGGACCTCGTCATACCCGTATCCAAGACCGCATGTCCTCGAGACTCGAGCCACGTTCTTAACAACGCGATATGAGTCGACCGGCCCACGCCGTCCGTGCCTTCGATCACGATCAGCTTGCCGCTGTATTCTTCCTGTTCAACTCCGGGAAGGGGTGTGCCGTAAAAGTGCTTGTTGTTAATGTGCCTTGGACCGCCTTCTCTTGAGGTGTTGACTAATCAGCATTCGCATCTCACGCTGTTGTCGTTCAATTGATCGACTGGCATCAATAACCGTTAGTCCAAATTCTGAAACCATGCGATCGTATTCCTCAAGGATCTTGCCTTGGAACAAGGTGAAACTCTCTTCAGGATCATCAGACAAACCAAGATCCAATCCAGCCTCGTAATGCTTAAGAATTGGCCGGCCCGATACTATTCGATCGATGGCGACATCGAGTGGCGCTCTAAAGAAGAACGCTGCGGTGGGTTTTACGGCAAACGAATAGACGTCGCGCACCCAATCGCGGCTACATCCCCTGGCCACGTCTCGCGCAAACGCCGTGTAGATGTAACGATCGGCGAGCACTATTGCTCCAGCTTTTAATGGAGGAATGATGTCGCGCTCAGTTCGGTCAGCGAAGTCTGTTGCGTGAAGAAGCGAGAATGTAGCCGGGGTGAATAAGTGGCGCTTCTTCGCCCGTCTCGTCGTATCCTTTACGAGGGGTGACGAATTCCACTCTGAAAAGAAGACTGGGTAACCCTCAGCTTTGAGCCATTGATGCAGCAGCGCGAGCTGCGTGGATTTGCCGCTGCCGTCAGTGCCTTCAACGACAAAGAGTTTGCCCGGGAATTTGTGTTTGCCGTAGGAAATCATCGGCGCAGACACTAGGTTATTCCTGTTACATCAATGTAACGTCGCTCTTGGGAATGCTTTCTAACCAATGAGAACTTTGTACCTCTTAAGGCATGCCAAATCAAGTTTGCAGGATGAAACCATCCGCGACTTTGATCGTCCACTCACGAAACGAGGCAGAGTAGCGGCCGAGGTAGTGGGCCAGGCAGTCGCGGCTGAAAGACTGAATAACGCTTTGGTGTTGAGTTCACCTGCAATGAGGGCTCGCGAGACTACTGAGATAATGCTCCAAAGTAGTAAGTTGCCAGCTGAGCTCCGTTTTGATCCGCAAATCTATGAGGCTGATTTGTCTGCGTTGTTGAAGATATTGGGCCAGATTGATGACCAGAGGGACGTGGTCATCCTAATTGGCCACAATCCCGGAATGAGACTCTGGTCAGGTTCCTCACTGGCGAGATTCGAGCTATGCCGACTGCAGGGTTAGCGAAGATTGTTTTTGAGGGCAACTCATGGCGGGCTCTGACCGGTGGTGAAGGTCGACTAGAGTGGTTCATTACACCGAACGACTCTTTCGACACCTAAACTTAGCGGTCACTCACAAACTCTCCGTAAGCTGCTCGTTTCTGTAAGCCAATGTGATTGGCGAGTCGGGCGTAAAAGCACTTCAGACATACACCGGTCGTTTCTTCTTCTTTGTCCTCACGAATCTTTGTTCCGCACCATATGCAAGTGACCCGGAACGTCCCTTTTCTTTTCTGTCTCCTCTTAATCATTCATCCCTCCTTGTCAGACTCATTGATTTTGATACCAAGGTAAACAGCAAGAGTTACGTTCATGTGGCTCTCAAGTTAATTGGCGGTTACGACTCCGATGCGCACTTGAGAGCGGAATGCTAGGCGTAGTTCAGGCGATGGCCAGTTGATCTTTTCCTTCAGCCTCAAAATAAAACTTTTCGATGGGCGTTCTGTTAACATTTTGGTAACATCGGTCGCCAACGCGACAAGCCATTGTCGCCTTGCTTAGCCTAAACCGACGCACGCCCAAAACGACTACGCCGGTAGAACCTCTGGGGAGGAATTGCAGAGTGAAACCCAGAACCTCAAGTAAATCCCTTTCTCCAAAGACCATCCATCTTGGCTTACTAGCGCTTTGCGTGATTAGCTCGGCGATTTCGGTCCATGCGGCGAAAACAGGGAAAGTAGTCATTCGCGAAAATGTTACTGCTAGCAAGCGTAACGAGTTGGCAAATAGACTTCGATCAATAAGTGGATTGGCGAATCTGGGGTTTGATAGCGATGGGGTTTTGATTCTTGGAGAAGGTAGCAACGGCGGTTCGCAAGGCGCACGAGCGTTGCTCGATCAGGCAGTCAACGGTGACAAGGTCATAATCATAGAAGACGCAAGCGCACGGTCCGATGTTGCTTTCTGTCGTGTTGTTCCTGGTCGATGGTTGTCAGACAACGATACAAGACTGCCCGCCTTTGTTGTCTTGATCGACTTTACTGATTTCCGACAAATCCTGGGTGATGAAAAAGCCAGAGCTGCGTTTGATGTTGGGTGGGGTTTTTTGCATGAGCTCGATCATGTCGTCACCGATTCTATAGACTCCGATGAGCAAGGCTCGCTTGGCGAATGTGAAAACCACATAAATGCGATGCGCCGGGAGCTTGGTTTACCGCTGCGAGCAGACTATTTCTTTACTGAGTCTTCATTAAAAACCGATCCGAACTTCGGAACCAAACTCGTCCGGCTTCCTTTCGAACTCTACAACCCACGAACTACTCGCAAGCAACGTTATTGGCTGATATGGGACGCGGCATCAGTTGGTGGCTTAGTCGCAAAGCATCAGACTGCTGCAGTGCGCTCCGCACCTGATCGTCGAAACTAAACTCAACGCCGCTTTAATTCGCTTTCCAGTAGAGCAACACGCGTTTGCTCTGCCTGCCAGATGTGTCGTCGCTGATGTGCCGCTATGATTAGAAAGCACGAATACAAGTTGTAACGAACATGATTGGAGAGCGGCGATGTGATTCGAATCCTGTTCAAATTGAGATTGGCTGCCGAACGTAGCATGCAGATTAAGTCCGACTGCAATTCGTAAAATCTGGGTGCGACCTGTTCCAACGGTTCCACCACCAAGGGCTCAAACGCCGCTGTTGTGACCGCCTTCCACTTTGACGGTGGCTCGAGCGCATACTTCAATAATCTTCCAATAACATCCATCTTGAACGGAGCATCAACTACCCACAGACTTTCACGTGTCTGCTCACAGGCCTCACTAATGATTGGCAAGAATGCCTCCGAGAAGAGATTCAGGTGGGCCACGCACTCGGCGATCGACCAACGATCCGATTCGAGTCTCAGATTCAGTTGATAGTGAAGTAAGTTTTTGACCAGCTCACTAACTTGAAACGAGTTTCTTTCGAGCTGGGTACAAATATCAGCGAGCTGGGTCTGGATGTGTGTCTGTACTGCCTGACTCACGTTGGTAGGTATCAGTGGGAACGTTTATCCGATGGAGTACTCGAGTCTATCGAAGCGGCTCGCATGCGACTTGTATGCGAGTGTTCCGACATTTCCTGAAGCGCAGAATGAATCTCGAGTAGCACCTCTTTAAGTTTCAATAAGTCTTGCGGGGAGTTCTGGTGCGCCAGAATGGCGGCAGCGATCTCACTGCTGAGTTCATTAGAAATTGCCATGATTTCTAGAGTCTCTGAACCGAATTGCCGAGGCTGATTTTGAAGAGGGGCCATCGTAGTTTGAAGGTGTTACGTTGATGTTAATTCAATGTTAATTATCAGCCCGCCGAGGAGTTCCGAGCGCTCCAAATAGAGTCCTCCAACCTGCCTTGTTCTCCTTAACAAACATTTAAGGCGCAATTCACAGCCCTTTAACTGATCGCGCATATCGTTGCGCCTTGAAGAAACAAAGTCTGAATCCAACATGGACTTACCTCTGTGAAGTCTCGCCTCGAAGTCTTTCGAGGTAGTGGAGCATATGAATCAATCACAACATAGGAGAACAGTTATGTACTTCAATACGCCCCTGCGCATCGGTCGCACGTCTCTCGCTCTCTTAGCGTTTGTACTAATTTCACTGCTGCCCGTATTGAGTTTTGCACAGGCCGATCAAGGGCGAATCGTTGGAACTGTTACAGACGCTAACGGAGGTGTGGTCCCCGGAGCAGCTGTCTTAGTTAAAAATGAACGGACCGGCGATGAGCGTACTGCGACCACTAATGAAGCTGGATATTACATAGTGACAGCGCTTAGGCCGTCGATTTATACGGTGTCGGCGACCGCTCAAAATCTGACTGTGAAGCTGACTAGTGTTCAGTTGCTGGTTGGTCAGGAGTTGAATCTCGGCCTCACATTGCAAGCGACAGGCGTTGAAGCAAAAGTCGACGTTGTTGCTACTGGCGACAGCGCGATCGATACCGGTACGGCATCCATGGGCGTGAACGTGAGTCCCCGCGAAGTCGCTGCATTGCCATTAAATGGTCGACAACTATCACAGTTGTATTTGCAGGCGCCGGGCTCCGTAAACAGCGGATCGGGGACCTACGGTGACATTCGCTTCTCGGGTCGGGCCGTCGAACAAAATGAGATTCGGTACGACGGGATCGAGGGCACCGCGATTATCGATACGTCGCCAGGTAATCTTAACGGCGAAGTCCCAACGCCATTTCGTCTCCAGTCTTCGCTGGAAAACGTTCAGGAGTTTCGAGTCGATTCGAATAATTATCCTGCTGAGTTTGGCACCGGAACCGGTGGTCAGATTAGCGTAGTAACAAAATCGGGTGGGAACGCCTATCACGGTTCCGTCTTCGAATACTTACGCAATGATGCCCTCGACGCGGCTAACTTCTTCGACAACATCATCGGGGTAAAGAGCAAGCTGCGTTTGAACCAGTTTGGTGGCTCAGTTGGTGGGCCAATCCAGAAGAACAAAGCGTTCTTCTTTTTTTCATATGAAGGGTACCGCCTCCGTGCCGGGATCAATTCAATCGAAACAGTTCCTGGCTTAGCGCCTCGCATTTGTCCCAGCGGGATAATCTTGGGCACCACGACGGCGTGCAGTGCCGCGACCACAGCTTTAATTCCTGCGTTTCGCGCGCCGGATGTTGCTGTATTGAGAGTTGGTCCAGATCTCTTCGACACGGTCCAGCGCCAAGCTACGAATATAGTCAACGAAAACTCCTTCGCTCTGCGGCTCGATTATAGGATTAATGCAAAGCACTCCACGTATTTCAGATTCTTCAGAGACCAGGGAACGAATGACCAGCCGGAAGGGGTCACTGGACGCAGGGTGCTTATTCGCAGTATTCCGCAAAACGGTGTGGTTGGCGTTCAGTCCGTTTTGACGCCTACGTTGCTCAACGAATTCAAGCTTGGCTACAACGGCGCTCTCTCCAGAATTAACGGTGTGGCGCCCTCTTTTCCTGGAATTGACTTGTCGACTTTGTCGCTCAATATCGCGGGTAGCGTTGCTGGTTTTGCCCTTCCCGGACAAGGAGCAAATGCTGGAGTAGCTACTCCGGGCGGACTGGTTCGTGCGAACAGCGCGACTAATGGACGGGCACAACCCTACACCCCTTACACGGTCTCCTTCATCGATAGTGTGAGTTGGACTCGCGGAAATCATAATGTGAAATTCGGCGGTGAGCTTCGCTTAATTCGAATGTGGACTGACCGTGTTGGGGGTACAACATACACGTGGTCCAGCATCAATAACTTCCTGGCGAATTCGCTTCAATCGACACAGTTCCTTGGAGACGTTTCGGCTCCGTCGCCATTCTTCAATGGTTCGTCGGGTCAGGTTCAGCCGAGACAAAGCTACTACATTGCTTATGGTCAGGATGAGTGGAAACTCAAACCGAATCTAACCTTGAACTATGGTTTGCGCTACGAGTATTACACGCCCCTGGACGAGAAGGACGATCGTCAAATTTTCTTTGACATCAACACTGGTGTGTTGCGTGATCCCACGACGAAACCCTACCTGTCATCAAAGGGCAATTTCGGTCCGCGTGTGGCGTTGACGTGGTCACCGAATCCTTCGAGTACAGGTTTCTTTGGTGGAGGGAACACAGTGCTCCGGGGCGGCTTTGGTATGTACTACGGTCCAGGTCAAACGGAAGATCAAATTCAGCCCATTGAGTCGAACCGCATTAGCTCAACGGTCAGCGGCGGCGCCTTTCCGCAAGATACTAACGCGATTGTCGCAGGCTTCATAAGCAATCCAAATAACCGCGCGTATCAGCCGCGTGCTTACGCTAACGAATACAAAATTCCGGAGAGGATTTTCCAGTACACTTTCTCAATCCAACAGCAGTTGCCTTACCAAATTGGGTTTACAGCGGCCTATGTTGCTTCGGAAGGGCGCAACTTATTCTTGCGTAGCGTTGCCAATCGTATCCTGCCTGGCCAAACAAGCATTGCAGACGGCACTGCGCTGCCAAATACCTTCGGCGTGGTGAATCGCACGAACGGAGCG
>Ga0207691_10002868_pt1 | contig 16798 bp, 15 predicted proteins | sample KBSM13metaG_FD_184327 | JGI IMG/M metagenome (GOLD analysis project Ga0207691, IMG submission 184327) | Miscanthus rhizosphere microbial communities from Kellogg Biological Station, Michigan, USA - KBS M1-3 metaG (SPAdes) (version 2) | ecosystem: Host-associated > Plants > Roots > Rhizosphere >... | reverse complement strand
GGTAGGCGCACTCAACACAAGAGCGCCCTGCCCAAAATAATTCAGCACCAGCGCTGGCATTACGAGGGCGAACCAGTCCACACGGATAGCGAGCCTGCCAAAATGGCCCATATCGGCGTAGAGCGCTTCTCCTCCGGTCAGCGCCAAAAACACCGACCCGAGCACGGTGAAGGCTATCCAGCCATCGGCGTGGCTGATGTAGGCAATTGCGCGGCGTGGGTCGAGGGCCAACAAGACGCCCGGGTGGTGGCTTATTTGCGCAGCGCCTGTTAAAGCCAAGACGACGAACCACGCGACCATCACTGGCCCGAACAGCTTGCCGACTTTCCCGCTACCGCGTCGCTGAATCGCAAATAGCTCGATCAGTACGGCTGCCGCGATTGGCACCACGTAGGGCTTGAAGGCTGGCGTTGCTATCTCCAACCCTTCGATTGCGCTCAGCACGGAGATTGCAGGAGTAATCATGGCGTCGCCAAAGAAGAGCGATGCGCCCGCAAACCCTACCAGCAAGAGCACGTCCTTGAGTTTGCCAGCCGCGGGAAGTGCAAGCGAAAGCAGCGCCATGGTGCCGCCCTCGCCGTCGTTGTCGGCGCGCATGACAAACACGACGTACTTTAGGGCCACAATCAGTGTCACCGCCCAGAACACCAGTGAAAGCACACCCAGCACCGTTGCTTCGGTTGCAGGTCCGCCTGCTGCTTTGAGCGACTCGCGAAAAGCGTAAATCGGGCTCGTACCGATATCGCCAAAGACCACCCCAAGCGCGCCCAACAGCAACGCCGGACGTACCGGGTGGCTCGCGACCGCCGGAGTCGAAACCGCTGCTGCGGTTGTGGTCATAATCGATTTAAATCGGACAACATCACGCCTTGGACAAGCCCATGCTACCGCCCTTCTCAGGTGACGATAAGTTGAACGAGCATGGCACTGACCGCCAGCGCCATGACGCCAGTGGCCAGCCACCCCAAAATGCTAAGACGTTGGCCGACGACGAATTTCCCCATGATCTTCGTATTGGCGACCATGCGCATCATCACGAACATAATCGGTACCGATATCACGCCGTTAATCACCGCTGCCCAATACAGCGCCTTGATAGGGTCGATTCCGCTGCATGCGCCGGGATGGCGCTCGTCAATGCGCTCGCTGGCACGCGCAACGAGCTACATCTTGCGTATGCGCAGCTCAATCTGGCTGCAGCGTGGCTTGCGATGGACGACGTCGCGCAAGCACTCGGCGTGGCACGGGCCGGGTGGCCTCTGGGTCTACGCTTCGGAGCTGCAGCCATATTGGGCTGATTATTTAGCGCTTATCGCTATGCTAGAAGGACGTCCGCGAACGTCGGCCCGTCTCGCTGGATACGCCGACATAGGCTACGCCGGGCGCGAACAAGATCGCGCCCACAATGAGACCGCTGCCATCGAGCGAGCTCGCGTACTGGCCCGCACGGCCTTGGGCGATGCGGAATTCGAGCGCTTGTACGTCAATGGCGGCGCATTGCAGGACGGGGAAATCGCTACCCTGGCCTTTGCGACGGAAGATAGTGTCGGCGCTACAGTGCGGGCTGACTTCGTCTGGGTCGCCACAGCAAACAGGGGAGTTGCGCGTCCCCCTCATCACTGCGTAGCTGTCTTGCCCTGTGTGCTCTGCGCTAGGAAAGCCATGACCTGGCGCTTCCCCACCTTACGGAGCTGCGAGAGCTTCGCAATCTGATCCTGGCGCGGGCGCGCTTTGCCGCTTTCCCAGTTATAGACGGACTGGCCGCTAACACCCAGCACCTTCCCGAGACCTTCGGCGGATAGTCCGAGGCGCTCGCGCTGCGACCTCAATCCCTTCGCGACGAAGCGCACTTTCAGTCCGGGCACGCACGCCTGAGGAGCCGACGGCGCGCTCGGTGTGCGGCGCATCAGCGATTTGACCTGGCGCTCGAGCAGAACGACCTGTCGTTTCAGTAGCGCTATGTCGCGCCGATGAACTGCGGTTGCCTTTTTGGTCGGGTCCATTTGGGTCCGGCTCTGTTGCCGGGAAAGTCTCTTGATCTCGTCACGCAATGCGGTTGCAATGTTGGGCATTCTTCCTCCTTTGTGCTTATCTATGCGAACTGTACCAAACTTGGTTTTTGGGACGTCAATGACGTAAGCTTCCTGCGCGCGCTATATCGGCGGAACGGCTCCGGAGCAGTAAGACGCTTCCAATTGGGAGCAAGTGCAAGCGTCGCTTCAAGAACATGACGCCGGCCCGCGTGCTCGGCGTCGCACTTCACACGCAAGTCGTTGGAGGGGCGTCGAGTGCGACCCGCACGACGAGGGGGGCCGCGGCGGGTTCGCGCGCAGGGATCCCAGGTTTGGCCCAGGCGTGCCGCAGCGGGGGCAGGATGGCCACCCCCTTGCCATCCCCGAGCGCGTGCCTACGAGGGCCAATTTTGTGCCTGCTGCGAGCTCGATTTGCGGGCCGCCGCCACGTACCACACTGTCGCAACGCTGGCAAAGGCCGACATTTCACTCCTTCTCGCAGCACGCGATACCGCAAAGCTTGAGGCCCTCTGTGCTGAACTGTCGAGCACGTTTCCAGGCACCTATTCATGGATTTCCGTGGACATGACGCGGGATGACTCGATCAGTCAATTTGCGAAGGAGCTGGTGGCAAGGAACGTGGTCCTGGACGGCGCAGTCTTGATGCCGCCTCAAGATCCGCCAACAAGCGACCCACTCCCGAGCAGCGAGAAGTGGCGCGAGGTTCTTCAAAACAGTTTTGTGGGGCCGCTCTCGTTGCTCAAGGCGGCAATCTCGAGGATGGCACCCGATCCGGCGAAGGGGAGGAGATGCAAAGTCGTCATCATCTCCGGAATCTCATCGGCCCAGGTGATGGGCAATTACGCCTCAAGCAATGTTGTCCGTTGCGCTTGGCTCGCCGAAGCGAAGACGCTCGCATTCGCATTGGGTGACCAAGGGATTCACGTGAATACCTTGTCGCTAGGGGGCACGCTCACGCCAGGCTATGCCGCTTCTCTTGAGAAACGCGCCGCCAATGCCGGTGCTACTGTTGAGCAACGTCTTAGCGAAGAGACGTCGAACGTTCCACTCAGGAAATATGGAACACCCGAGGAGGTCGCCGGTGCGGTTGAGGGACTGCTATCGACCTTCTCCGATCACATGACCGGACTTAATGTCCTCCACGACGGCGGATTCACGAGAGCATATTGAAAACAATCGCGCGTCGCGACCTTTGTCGATAGTATCCTGCGCGGTGCAAAACCTAGCAAAGTTGCGCAGCCCACAGAGGGCAACCCAATGAAGCGTACGTGGACAATCATAGGGGTCGGCGACGTGCCGGGTAGCTTCAAGTGGTACCAGGCGCTGCTCGGTCAGCCGGCTACACTTCTTGCCCATGACGACTTTGGGCAAATCCTTGATTCAGATGGAACTGTCTTGCTCTGCCTCCACGAGTGGGGTGCCCGCGATCATCCGTCATTGATGAGCCCCGATCACGGGACACCCGGCAACGGCCTACTGTTGTTCTTCCGTGTCGATGATTTCGACCTGGCACTTCAAAGGGCGGGCGCTCTCGTCACTCGCCTCGAAGAGGAGCCCCATGTGAATCCGAACACTCAAAGCAAGGAATTCTCACTCCGAGATCCAGACGGATACTACGTCACGATCAGTGCGCTCTCTGCGGCGTAACAGGCTTTGAAAAGCGATTAATTTTGACGGCACTTCTGGCATAGCTAGTGGTCGATGCCGAGGGCATGATGGCCTCGAGGTGATGCTGATGCGCGGATCGGACGCAACGCGGGAAAGCCAAATATTCAGGGGCGGTACATGTTCGCGTGTCGCACGGCGATGCTAAAGCATGCGCGTCAAGAGTTATCGCGCTGCTGAAAGGGCAGGAGTTCTCTCAGATAATCGCAGGAGTGCCCGAGTATGCGGCAGACGCGCCGGAACAGTCGATTCGATATGATAAGTCATCACATAAGGCGCCGGCCGGTGCGTTGTTCGGGAACGGTTCGGTGGCGGCCCGGCTAAGTCGTTGACGCGGTTAAAAAGACGCCGCGCTCGCGCACCAGTACGGCCGTTTCGGTTCGGCATAGGTTCGGTCGGCACACGGGCGGGCGGCCGGGAGCCTGAAACGCCTTTCGTTTCTGGAACTCTCGGAGCCCCGTCGCGCGGGTGGCTTAGACTCTTAATCCATTGGTCGTAGGTTCGATCCCTACACGGCCTACCAACACCGACAAGGGCTTAGCGAGAAATCGCTGGGCCTTTGTCTTTTTCGGGGCCGGCGCGTCGATTCGGTATCGCGGCGCGTGCCGGTCGTGCCTCGAGTTCCAGACTGCGGCCGCGTAAGGCTGTCCGATGAACCGCGACTCCCGACCAGACGACGACCACATGGCGCTCGACTTCGCGCGGCTCCGCGTTAGCTTGAACCATCCGCGGTGTTAAGGCCTAGGCCGATCGGTCGGTGCAGGTCCTTCTCCAACAATCCGCTGCCGGGGCGCGGCGTCTGTCCCAGCGCTTCGATGACAGCGTCGCAAACCCCCTCATTTGCTCCAAAACCAGAGCGCCAATTGTTGACCCGTGTTGACGAATCTCGTATTCGAGCAGCCTCATTGTCAACGCGTCGCCCACGGCGTACCGCATCAACTTGATGCGTATCTATGGCGAATATCCGACTGACGGCGGTTGACAGGCGACCGTCGCCCGCGCCTAATTTTCCAAGAGCTAGCGCGGTGACCAAGTGTGTCGCCTACGTCGCGCTGCGTGCGACGGCGAAATACGACATACAAGGACAAAAAATTGGTTCCCACGCGAAAGCTCGCAGCGACCTGCATCGCGTTCAGCGCGGTTCCCTCCTTCGCGGTTGCAACGGCAACCGGTGCGGCGCCAGTGATCCTAAGTTCGGTCGCGACCGAGGGTCTCTTTGACCCACAATGAATAGAGGGGACAAATGAAAAAGGCAACCAAGCTTGCTGTCGCACTCGCGGTCTCCCTGGTCCTTCCGCCAGGAGTGGCAATGGCTGATCAAGGTCCGCCGATCTACTTGCCGCAAACGGCTCCGTTCGGCAAGCCGTTGCCCCAATGGACCGCCGAATGGTGGCAGTTCATGCTGTCCATACCGACTGCGGTCAATCCGCTCGCCGATGAGACGGGGGACAGATGCATGCTCGGGCAGCGCGGCGAGGTATGGTTTCTCGCCGGAAATTTCGGCGGCACTGCGGCCCCGACGACGCGCGCTTGCTCCATTCCCGAGGGCAAGGCGCTTTTCTTCCCAGTACTCAACGTGGTCGACGTTAACACCACAACCCAGACTGCTAGCGAGCTGCGCACCGAGACAGCGCCTTGCCTCGACGCAGCCACACAGCTCACGGTTGAAGTCGACGGCCAGTCGCTACCGAGGCTTTTCGACAAGAATCGGGTACGTTCCGCTGTCTTTGAGATCGCATTGCCGACGGACAACCTGTTCGGGCTTGACGCAGGAATCTACTCGCCCGCGATCGACGACGGCTACTACGTGATGCTGAAGCCGCTGCCGGTCGGTAAGCATCAGCTTCACATCGTGGGCGCAAGCGCCGGATGTGACCTATTCGGCCGTGCGTTCTCAACAGAAGTTACGTACAGCGTCACGATCGTTCCGGTAAATCTGCAGTGAGGGGTGCCGTTCTCCACGGCATGTTCAAATGAACATCGGTCCGCGACTACACGCGAGGCATCGACCAAACTGCTAATCTGTTGGTCATAGGTTTGATCCCTACACGGCCTACCAAGGACTTCAAGGGCTTGGCGAGAAATCGCTGGGCCCGTTGACGCGATTCGAAAAAGGGCCGCACCCGACCAGCAGCGCCGACTTTTTGATTCGGCATAGGTTCGGTTGCGGAGCTGCCGTTCGTGTGCATACGAAACGGCCGTTGCGTTTCCTCGGCTTACGGCGGGCGCGGGCCCCTGTGCCGCGGACTCTTAATCCGTTGGTCGTAGGTTCGATCCCTACACGGCCTACCAACACCTTCAAGGGCTTAGCGCGCAAGTGCTGGGCCCTTGTCATTTTCGGCGCGCCGGAAAACGCGTGCCCGAGGCCGCACACTCACCCCGCACCCGCGTTCCCGAACGCGTGCTATGCAACTCCGCCGCGAGCCAGGAGAGGTTAGCTACCGCAGCGATGCTACGCAGGGGGTAGCGGCCGGTACCGCATAGACGACTGGTGCCCGGGGGAACGCCCCTGCGCGAGTCCCGAGCGTACACAGCTCGGGCGGACCATCCTGTAGTCGCCGACGCGTTGTTCGATGGCCGGCGCTTGCTCGACATCTCGCCGGGAACTCGACCGATAACGCCAAGCTCGGTCGTTTAACGGGCGCTTCCGTGCCGAGTGCCCGAACGCGCATTGGTTCTTGTCGCTCACCGATGCGCCGCACAAAATCACGGCGTGGCGCGAGTACTAGAAGGAGGCGCGTCCCCATTCGCACTGGGTGGATGACTCCCACCGAAGTCGGCACTGGCAACGGAGTCGGAAATGTCCAACTCCGACGGGTACTGAAATGGGTTAAGTTTCAGAAGCGCAAGAACATTCCCGGTGTACGATCCCATCGGGGGGATGCAAATACCGCAACTTTAGACGCACGTCCGTACGCGAGGTCGCCATGAAATACACGCTCGTGCTATGGCACGCCGATCACGTCAACTTCGGCCGGCTCTTGAACCTGCTCGAGGGGGAGTTGGCGCCGCTGCACGATGCCGGCTCGCCAGACTACGCGCTAATGCTCGACATCATGTACTACATGACGCACTACTCGGACGTCCTGCACCACCCCAATGAGGATCTCGTGTTTGCGCGTATCAAGGCCCGCGACGAGCGCGCCGGCCCAGCAATCGACGCACTAACATCTCAGCACGCGCAGCTGCGTGAAATGGGAGAGGCGCTTGTTCACGCTCTCGACGACGTCGTGAACGGGTCGATCGCGTCACGTGAGCACGTTGAAGCAACGGCACGCGCATACGTCTCGGCCTTGCGCGCCCATATGCGCACGGAAGAGGGCGAGATCCTGCCACTCGCCGCGCGAGTGCTAAGCGAAAGCGACTGGACGGACATTAATACGGCGATTGCCGACGTTGAAGATCCGCTGTTTGGTGCCCAGTTGCATGATCGTTACGCCAGACTCCGGCAAGAAATCAACCGGCAGGCGCAAGCCGTGCACGCGCCGCCGCGCTAGTCTTCCAGCAGCGGTAGGGGCAGCGCACCGCACCAAATACTCGCTCGCGATCCGAGCTGTCGTACAAGGACCGCCAGTGTCGTGATCAGCAGACACGATCAACCAGCCTGCTGCTGACGCTGCCGCAACAGTTCGGTCCGGTCCTCCGCGCTGCGCGGTCTGGAGAAAACGTAGCCCTGAATCTCGTCGCATCCGTTAGCGCGAAGAAAGTCCAGTTGCTCGCTCGTATCGACGCCTTCGGCCACGACATTCAGCCCGAGTTGACCCGGGCCAGGCTGATCACGCAAGCACGATTGCAGCATCGTTGGGATCGGTCGTGATGTCGCGGACGAATGACTTGTCGATCTTGATCGCGTCGACTGGAAGGCGCTTCAGGTAACTCAGGCTCGAGTACCCGGTACCGAGGTCGTTGATGGAAATCCGTGTACCAGCCGCACGCACCACCTCCAGAAATTCCGCGGTTGGCTCACCGGCGGATACGGTCTTGGACGATTTCGTTGAACCCCTGAGACGTCGACCAACGTAAGGGCGACCACTTGAAGCGTGCGACCGACCTTTCCTCGATGAGTAGCGCAAGCGATGCGGCTTCGCGTTCGGCTGCGCCGAGGATTGCGCGCGCAAGAACACGAGCGCGGCAAGGACGAATGTCAACGATCAAAGCGCAACGGCGATCAGGATAGCCACGATGATGCGAGATGGCGACGCCGGATGGTAAGCGGACGTCTTCACGCATTTGAGGGCATTCATAGAAGCCAAGTCAACCTGCCGCTGCTTAGCTCGCGCATCGTGCGGGCAGCGAACGCTGCCGTAACGCTCCCGCCCTGCATCCGTCACCGCCGATGGGGGCTCGCGGCAGCGCCAAGCGTGGAAGATCACGCGACTATGTAGACGCACAGCCGCCGGAATTAGACATCGTCGATGGCATCGAAATGTTCCCGCAGTTGGAAGCTTTCGCCTCGACATCGCGTGCCCCGGGCGTGTCGGCGCGTTCGAGAGTTCGTCAAAGCGCGTCAAGGAAACAATATCGAGACGACCGCAGCGTTCTGATAATTGGCGTCTCTTTCGTTGCGGCATTGTGCAATCACCCGAAGCCACCGACAATGTGCCCTGGGCGGCGATTGAAAACCGCTGCCGACTCGGATCCGAAATCGGGACTGCTATGACTGCAACCAACGTCGCTGACCTCGTCGCGGCACTGCGTACTTTCGAGCATGGAAAAGTCGTCAGTGCGCGCGAAGCAGTCGCCCTGATCAGGAGCGGTAATACGGTCGCAACATCAGGCTTCGTCGGCATAGGTTTCGCCGAGAACATCGCCGTCGCGCTCGAGAACCGCTTCGTGGATTCGGCCAAGGACGATCCAGACGGTGTCGGAAGTCCGCGCGACCTCACGCTCGTTTACGCGGCGGGTCAGGGCGATGGCAAGGAGCGCGGTCTCAATCACCTTGGTCACCTCGGCCTCGTGAAGCGAGTGGTCGGGGGGCACTGGGGCCTTGTGCCCCAACTGCAGGCGCTCGCCGTCAGCAATCAAATCGAGGCTTACAACCTGCCGCAAGGCGTCATTACGCACTTGTTCCGCGACATCGCAGCAGGTAAGCCGGGCCATCTCTCGCGCGTGGGTCTGGGCACATTTGTCGATCCGCGCTTTGGAGGCGGCAAGATCAACGCCGCCACCACCGAGGATCTCGTCACGCTGATGTCAATCGGTGATGACGAATATTTGTTCTACCGCGCATTCCCGATCGACGTCGGCGTGATCCGGGGGACGACCGCCGACCCGGATGGCAACATCACAATGGAGCGCGAGGCGCTGACGCTCGAGAGCCTCGCGATCGCGATGGCCGCACGCAATTCCGGCGGCGTCGTGATTGCACAGGTCGAGCGAATTGCGGAGCGCGGATCACTCAACTCGCGCCAGGTGAAGATCCCGGGGATTCTGGTGGACTGCGTCGTCATTGCGGAAAAGGCGGAATACCACATGCAGACGTTCGGCGAGCCGTTTAGCGCGGCGTTCGCCGGCGAGATCCGGGTGCCCTCGTCCTCGATCCCGGTCATGGCGATGTCCGAGCGCAAGATCATCGCGCGCCGCGCCGCGCTCGAGTTGAAGCCGAACAGTGTCGTCAATCTCGGCATCGGCATGCCCGAGGGCGTTGCTGGCGTTGCCGCTGAGGAACGGGTCATTGATCTTCTTACGCTCACCGCGGAGCCAGGCGTCGTTGGCGGAGTTCCCGCCGGCGGGCTCAGCTTCGGCGCGGCGACCAACGCGCAGGCAATCATTGATCAGCCTTACCAGTTCGACTTCTACGACGGTGGCGGTTTGGACCTTGCATTTCTCGGACTCGCGCAGGCCGACCGCGAGGGCAACCTCAACGTGTCGAAGTTCGGACCGCGGCTCGCCGGCGCCGGGGGTTTCATCAACATCAGCCAGAACGCGAAGTGCGTCGTGTTCGTCGGCACGTTCACGTGCGGCGGGCTGGTGGTCGGCATCGACGATGGCCGGCTGAAGATCCTGCGGGAAGGCAGGTCACGCAAATTCGTCCCGGAAGTCGAGCACCGCACATTCTCGGGTCCGTACGCATGGAAGCGGGAACAGCCGGTAATTTATGTCACCGAGCGCTGCGTGTTCCGGCTCGGCGTGCAGGGTCTCGAACTGATCGAGATCGCGCCCGGCATAGACCTCGAACGAGACATTCTCACGCAGATGGATTTCCGTCCCGTCATCAGCAACGAATTGCGAATGATGGACGATGCGATCTTTCGCGATGCGCCCATGGGGCTGCGCGACCGATTGCTCGCGATCCCACTCGAGCGAAGGCTCGCGTACGCAGCCGACGAGAACGTGTTCTTCATCAATTTCGAGCGCCTCGCCATCCGGTCGCAGCAAGACATCGACAACGTCCGACAGGAGATCGAGCGCAAGCTCGAGCCGCTCGGCGAGAAGGTGTACGGGATCGTCAATTACGACAACTTCGTGATCGCACCAGACCTGATCGATGCTTGGACCGAAATGGTCAAGGGCCTCGTCGAGCGCTATTACTGGGGTGTCACGCGCTATACGACGTCCAACTTCCTTCGATTGAAGCTCGGCAAAGCGTTGTCCGAGCGCGGTCTCGCGCCGCACATCTACGAGTCGGCGGAAGAGGCCCACCATCATTTGCGTGATTTCAAATCCGGCGATACAACGGACGATGCGAGGCTTCGAAGCGCATAGACCGCCTTGCAGGGCGTCAGGCCTAACGTTCAACTAACCGGGGATGTGCACATGAGTCAGGAAAGCAGGCGTAATCCCGAAGCAGCGGGTGAGGGGGCGATTGCGCGGCTGGGTGCGACACTCGCTGATTGGAGCGAGAAGTGGTTTCCTGATGCGTATGTCTTTGCAGCGATAGCGGTCGTGATTGTCTGCGCCGCGGCGCTTGCGATGGGCCGTAGTCCGAGTGAGATTTCGGTGGATTTCGGCAAATCCTTCTGGAACCTCATCCCATTTACGATGCAGATGGCGTTCGTCGTCATCGGCGGCTACGTCGTTGCCGTTTCTGCACCGGTACGAAAGGTCATCGACGCGCTCGCCCGCTTTCCAAAGACGCCGAAAGTCGCGGTGGCCTATGTCGCGCTGTTGGCGATGATTGCCTCACTGCTGAGCTGGGGGTTCAGCATGATCTTTGCGGGCATCCTCATGCGTGAAATCAGCAAGCGCGTCGACGGCATCGACTATCGCGCAATTGGAGCCGCCGGTTACCTGGGCTTGGGCAGCATCTGGGCGCTGGGTTTGTCATCATCGGCTGCGCTGCTGATGGCCACCAAAGGGTCGATACCGCCAGCGTTGCTGAAGATCAGTGGAGTCATTCCGCTCGAGCTCACCCTTTTCACTTGGCAGAATCTGGTCATGATCGTGGTGCTGGTCGTTCTTTCCGTGTGGATCTGCTATGTCTCGACGCCGACGGCGGAACGCGCCAAGACGGCCACGATGGCGGGGATCACTTATCAGGAAACCCGGGAAGACATCGGAAGGCCGCAGACTCCTGGCGAACGGCTCGAGTTCAGCCCCGTTCTTACGCTGGTGATAGTGGCGCTGGGCGCCGTCTATCTTTTCGATGTTTTCAGAACGAAGGGCGGACTGGCTGCGCTGGACCTCAATACCTACAACTTCATGTTCATCATTGCCGGGATGCTGTTGCACTGGAGGCCCCGTTCATTCCTCCACGCGGCGGCGAAGGCGGTTCCGATGACTGGCGGGGTGTTGCTGCAGTTTCCACTATATGCCGGTATTTTCGGTGTCCTGATCGGCTCGGGTCTGAACGAGGTTATGGCCAAATTGTTCGTCTCGATTTCAACGCAGGATACGTTGCCACTGATAGGTGGCATTTACTCGGCCATCCTCGGGCTGTTCCTGCCATCCGGCGGCGGCAAGTGGGTTGTGGAAGCGCCCTATTTGCTGGAGGCCGCAAATCAGCTGCATGTCAATCTCGCATGGATGGTCATGGTCTATAACGCTGCAGAAGCCCTGCCAAACTTCATCAATCCGTTCTGGATGCTCCCACTGATGGGGTTGACAGGGGTCAAGGCGCGCGATCTGGCGGGCTATTCAACGCTGCAGCTTATTTTTCATGTCCCCATCGTCCTACTGATGCTCTGGCTTCTGGGGAAAACGCTGCCTTACGTACCTCCCATGCTGAACTGACGAACTCTGCAAGGAACCTCGAGAGTCAAGAGCGAAAAATCGTTTAAGTCGGGCGGATCCGAGTCGCGAATCGCTCCAGCAGCGCTTCCTTGATGATAAGAGGGGCCTGGTAGCGTTCATAGGCTTACGTGAAGCCCAGGAACATCAGGAAACGCCCTAGAAACGCGATCGGATGGTGAACGAACAGGATCACTCCACCTAGCAACCCGAAGTGCACGACGACGACCACCATGGGCAAACCTGCATTCGAGCGCTCCTCGCTCGGTGTCGCAGGTGCTTCCGAAGCATGAAGCTGGCGACCGTCACGTTGACGACGACTGCCAGCGCCGCCTTCCAGCCGAATTGGGTGAACATGTAAACGCTGTCCCACTGCCAAGCGGAGGCGACCATCAGCACCGGGGGTGCGGCGTAGGACGACTCTGCGCTGCCCGTTAGCTATTCGCCAGCTATAACGAACCTTGCTATCCCAAGATATGTGGCGGTCTGAAGACAAGTTATGGCTGTGGAGCCCGTGACACAAGAAATTCATCATGCGGTCGTGAAGTCATTGCGCCAAGGTTCGATGTGGCGCCTGCTCCGTCAGGGACCAAGAGCGAGATAGCCAGCGGCGCTACGTCGCGTGGTAAGGCAACAAGCGATCGAATTCCATCTTGACCACGCGATAGCACTCGCAGGACCGCGCCTCGAGGCTGGGGCGGTCGAGCACGGTAATCCGGCCCCGGTGGTACCGAATCAACCCGGCTTCCTGGAGCTTCCCTGCGGCCTCGGTGACACCCTCACGGCGCACACCCAGCATGTTGGCGATCAATTCCTGCGTCATCGAGAGTTCGTTCGATGACAAGCGATCCAGGCTCAGCAACAGCCATCGGCACAGTTGCTGGTCGACCGAGTGGTGCCGATTGCACACGGCCGTCTGCGCCATCTGCGTGATCAGTGCCTGCGTGTAGCGCAACAGCAGATGCATCGTGGGGCCGAAGCGGCCGAACTCTTCCTTCAGCAACTGAGCTTTCAGCCGAAAGCCATGCCCTGCGCTTTGCACCACGGCGCGGCTGGGGGTGGTGTTGCCGCCCATGAACAGGGATATGCCCAAGATGCCCTCATTACCTACGATCGCGATTTCAGCCGACGCGCCATCCTCCATGACGTACAGCAGCGAAACGATGGACGTGGTGGGGAAGTACACATAGCGCAATTCGGAACCAGACTCATAAAGAACGTCGCCCAAGCCCATCGGCACCAGCTCCAAATGGGATGCCAACCGCTCGTAGTCGCTGGTTGGCAGGGCATCGAGCAGGTGGTTCCTACGCGGACTAAGCTGTGAAGGTGCAGGCATGAACGACCTACCGGATTCGCGGCTTCGGGGCGTTTGACAGGCGCGGAGACGGTTTCGCGCCGCGATCCACAACAGTTTAGATCATTGCACAGCGCCCCTCATCAAGACCAGGGTCAGCATCGACCGTTTGGCGGCGCGATAATACCCCTCCAGGCACGACGAAGCTAACCATGCCCGGCACGTGGACGTCATCGAAATTCCGTCCGCCGAACCGATCACTGTGGCGCTGGGCGGAGACCGACATCGTCATCGCGCGGCTGGATAACGATGGGCGAGGGCCTAGCGTTTAGCGTTTATTTCGACGTCCGGATGCCAACGAGATGGCCGCAAGCGATCCTCGCTCTGGCGAAGGACTTCAGGGGGAAGGTAATGCGACATCGAGATTGAGGGACGTCGTACCCGCGTTGCGCGGCTCGCAGTGAGGGTCCGAGATGCAGCGTGAGCCCGCAGCGTTACAGCAGCACACTTGCTGATGCGCGGGCTGATGGGGTTTGATCCACACAATCGGCCGTAACGAACGACGGCTGCGCTTTCTGGTGATCGAGGCGAGCTGAATGGAGCCTACTGAGGAAGGTAAGCGGAGGTATCCCCCAGACGGCTATTACACCGTGATGGTCACGCCCGGCACGCCCGGCACGCCCTGCACGTGCACGTTGACGTGCAACGAGTATTGCACGGGCGAGTGCGGTTGCGCGGCGTGCCGCGAAGCCCACAGTGACTTTGGTCTGGAGTAACGTGACTCGGTTCGACCTTGGCGCTGATTTCAGGCGGATACGGCATGCGACGGATCGCCGCTGAGTGAAACCGGCCCCGTTGCTCCGCACTCGGGACACCCCACGGCGAACCCCTGCGGGTCTTGCTCGATCGCAACCACCTTGAGCACCGCGTGTGCGCAAGATGGACATTCCCGCATTCGTAACCTTTAGTGGAAGGCCATCGCGTCCAGCACTCGGATCATGATGGCATGCATTGTTGCGGTAAGCGAGACAGCAACAACGATGCAGGCGATTATCTGGAGGGCAAGAATGAGTTTCGGCGAGTTTCGAAAACCAATAGCTTTCGAGGAATCCATGTCACACGTCCCAGGCTAGGCGCGTTGGCGAAACGCGAACAGCGTATTAAGCCTCCCAAAGCCCGTGCTCGTCTGTGCGTTGTCGCACATATGTACAAGCTACCCGCAAGTTAGGGGGCACCGATCAGACGACGTTGGCGCCGGGCACTGCGAAACGTTGCCACTCAGCCACATCGCACCGGGTCACGCTCCGCGCGAACATCTGATTCGCGCACACTGCAACTTCTCTGGGCAGCTCATCATTGTGAAGACCTGATGCAACTTGACGTAGGTCGCGAGAGAAACGCGGCGGCGTGAGCTTGTCGAAGGTTGTGACATGCCCATCTCGGTGGTCTTGCTACGAAGTTGACGGCCCCCGGGGCGACATCGAGAATTGACCCCGCCGGTTGTTGACCTGGTCCTTATCGTCCGAGATCGGCGTTTCGAGCGCCACGGTTACCCGTAGACAGATCCAGAAAGAACGCTGAATCTGTCGCGGATTCCTTGCGGTATCGCACGCACAGGGCGACTCGGCAGGTGGGGCGTCTGTGTGACAGCGTACAGACATGGCAGGCAAGCCAGCTCAAGCTGCAGTCGGAGGTACTGATCCGGCGTGCTCTCCCCAAGGCACCACAGCTCGAGACGATGACGACCACGCTGTGTTGGTGAACATGATCGAGGCCGTGAGAGGGTTGGGGTTGTCTGCCGCTGCCTGACCGGCGGCGGCTGAACCGATATCGAATGATCCCAGCCTCAAAAGAGGAGTTACCCATGCCACGTAAAATGCAAGCCGCCGTTGTCGTGCAGTTCGGAAAACCCTTAGTGCTTCAGGAATGGGACATCCCCTCTCCCGGCGTGGGCCAGATCGTGGTCAATACCGAGGCCTGTGGCGTGTGCCACACCGATCTCCATGCCGCGCATGGCGACTGGCCGGTGAAGCCCACACTCCCATTCATTCCTGGCCATGAGGGCATCGGGTTGGTCGCCGCCGTCGGATCGGGCGTGACGAGCGTGAAGGAGGGCGACCGGGTCGGGGTGCCCTGGCTCTATTCGGCCTGCGGTCATTGCGAGTATTGCCTGACGGGGTGGGAGACTGTGTGTGCCCAGGCGCAGTTCGGCGGCTATACCAAGAACGGCGGCTTTGCCGAGTACATCCTCGCCGACCCGAATTACGTCGCCCATGTGCCTGCCGGCCTCGTGGCCAAGGATGCCGCGCCGATCATCTGCGCGGGCATCACCACCTACAAGGGGATCAAAGAGACCGCAGCGAAACCTGGCGAATGGATCGCCATCTCCGGCGCTGGTGGCCTCGGGCATCTGGCGATCCAATATGCGAAGGTTATGGGGCTCCACGTGTGTGCGATCGACATCGATGACGGCAAGCTCGACCACGCCAAGCGCCTTGGCGCCGATGTCGTGATCAATGCCAAGGCCGGCGACCCGGCAGCCGCCGTGAAGAAGGAAACCGGCGGCGGCGCGCATGGCGTCCTGATCACGGCGCCATCGCTCAGTGCCTTCAATCAGGGCGTCGGCATGACCCGGAAGCGCGGTACTTGCGTCCTGGTCGGATTGCCACCGGGCGAATTCCCGGTCCCGCTCTTCGACGTGGTGGCAAACTGCATAACCATCCGCGGTTCGTTCGTTGGCACGCGCCAGGATATGGCCGAAGCGCTCGGCTTCGCCGCCGAGGGCAAGGTCAAGGCCGATATCGAGCTGCAGCCTCTGTCGTCGATCAACCGAGTCTTCGACCGACTAGAGCATGGCGATGTACCGTCACGCGTGGTCCTCCAAGTTGCGAGCGGCTGACGCCAAAGAGCGAGCACTCGGGCACACCTCTGGTAAAGCGGAGGAGAGCACGGGCGCCCATTTTCTTTTGAAGTCCTCTAAGGTGAGGAAACGGATCTGGCGATCTTTGGCTGCACCTCGAACCAACAACCGATCATGTGAATGAGTGGAACACTTGCCGACTTGGCGGTCTGCGCGTCAACGCACAAAGAGCGCGCCAGCGCCGCGGCCGCGATCAGGCCCCAGCGCCCTAGGCTTCCATCAAGCTGATATCGCGATGCAGATCGGACGGCATCCATTCGACTGCGTGGGTATTGCCGGCGTGTTCGAGTTCGACCTGCTCGGCGGTGCCATCTTCGTCCCGCCCCCGGGGCTTCATGAAAATGCAATCGCCGCCTGTGAGGGCTACGCGCCGACAAGACAAAGTTCACCGAGTTTCGTCCTAAGTCGTTGGCTAGCCCGCGGAACCCAGTTTCCTATTGCCCCGTAATCCGCCGCGCTGAGCAGTTATGTGCGTTAGCGAGCAGACAGGGCAACAGCATTGCCCTACGCTCGCGCAATCGCGGTGCGTTAGACCGTTTGCACCTTCAGCATAGGACCTGGGAATTGGTCCCGATGTCGGGATGCAATCGGGGGGCCCTGGACCCCAGCAGATTTCGAGAGATATCGGTGAAAACCACGAGGTACCCCAATGTCTTGGCTCAGCGACGGGACGCCGCATTTGTGGCGCCATCAACCTATTAGGATGACAGCTATGGA
>Ga0207691_10002865_pt1 | contig 16803 bp, 13 predicted proteins | sample KBSM13metaG_FD_184327 | JGI IMG/M metagenome (GOLD analysis project Ga0207691, IMG submission 184327) | Miscanthus rhizosphere microbial communities from Kellogg Biological Station, Michigan, USA - KBS M1-3 metaG (SPAdes) (version 2) | ecosystem: Host-associated > Plants > Roots > Rhizosphere >... | reverse complement strand
CTCTTCTACTGCAATCGCGCCGTCGTGCCGGTGATGCTGAAGAACGACTACGGGCGCATCGTCAACATCGCATCGGTCGCGGGCAAGGAAGGCAACCCGAACGCGTCCGCGTACAGCACGTCGAAAGCCGCGGTCATCGGGCTCACCAAATCGCTCGGCAAGGAGCTCGCGAAGACCGGCATCCGCGTCAATTGCGTGACGCCCGCGGCCGTGCGCACGGCGATCTTCGACCAGATGTCGCAGCAGCACATCGACTTCATGCTGTCGAAGATTCCGATGGGACGCTTCGGCACGGTCGACGAGATTGCCGCGCTCGTATGCTGGCTCGCGAGCGAGGACTGCTCGTTCTCGACGGGTGCCGTGTTCGACGCCTCCGGCGGACGCGCGACCTACTAGCTCGCGGCGATCAACGCACCTCGAGCATGATCTTGCCGACATGCTGCGAGGATTCCATCAGCGCGTGCGCGGCGGCTGCCTCGGCGAGCGGGAAGACCTGGTGGACGACCGTTTTGAGCTTGCCGCTCTCGAGCATCGGCCACACGTTCTCGCGTAGCGCGATCGCGAGGGCAAATTTACGTTCGTCCGGGCTCGCTCGCAACGTGGAGCCCGTCACGGTGAGGCGGCGCATCATGATGTGCCGCCAGTCGACTTCCACCCGGCCGCCGCGCAGAAAGGCGATCATCACGAGGCGGCCCTCGAGCGCCAGGCACTTCAGGTTCTTCTCGATGTAGTCGCCGCCGACCATGTCGAGGACCACGTCGACGCCCGCCTTCCCGGTGATGCGCGCGACCTCGGCGACGAAGTCTTCGGTCCGGTAGTTGATCGCATGATCGGCGCCGAGCGAACGGCAAAAGGCCGTCTTGTCGTCGCTTCCTGCCGTCGTCAGCACCGTTGCGCCGAGCTGCTTCCCGAGCTGGATCGTCGCAAGGCCGATTCCGCTGGAGCCGCCGTGGACGAGCAGCTTCTCGCCGCGCTTCAAGCGGCCGCGATCGATGACGTTGTTCCAGACGGTGAAATAGTTTTCAGGCAGGCTCGCGGCTTCCAGGGCAGTGAGGCCGGTGGGAATCGGCAGGCAGAAGCCCGCGGGCGTCGTGCAGAACTCTGCATATCCGCCGCCCGGCGTCAAAGCGCAGACGGCGTCGCCGTTGCGCCACGACGTGACGCCGGCACCGCAGGCAACGATGGTGCCCGCTACTTCCAGGCCGATGATCGGCGACGCGCCAGGCGGCGGCGGATAGGTGCCGGCACGCTGCGCGCAGTCGGGCCTGTTGACGCCGGCATGGCTCACTTCGATCAGCACTTCGCCCGCCTTCGGCTGCGGCAGCGGTCCCTCGGCGATCGCGAGCACGTCGGGCGGGCCAGGCTCGCGCGCCGCAACGTAGCGCATGGTGACGGGAAGCGGGCGGACGGGCGGCATGGCGGCTCCGGTGATGAATCCATCGACGATTGTAGTGGAGGGCACGGGCCAAATCGATAGCGCTCCAACCGTCGCTGCGCCGGCAGTGTGCTGCAAGGTCGATCGCCGTGGGCTGCTAGACTTTCATCGGCGCCATGGCGCCGGCTTGAATGCGCTCATGCGAGACCTGTCGCCGTCCGCCGATCACAACGCCGCCTCGTTGCTGGCGCGAGCCGCGCGCGCGTGGCCGCTCCTTCCGGCGCTGGCGCTGGGAGACTCGACGCTCCGCGACTATCGAGCGCTCGCGCAGCGCGTGGCGCAACTCGCCGGCGCGCTCGCACGGCTGGGATTGCGGCAAGGCGACCGCGTTGCCCTCGTTTCGCGGAACGCGCCGGAATACGTCGAGGCGATGTTCGCCTGCTGGTGGGCGGGAGCGGTCGCCGTCCCCGTGAATGCGAAACTGCATCCGCGCGAGCTCGCGTTCGTGCTCGCGGACTCCGGGGCGCGCGGCGCATTCGTGGACGGCGATTGGGAGGCCGCGCTCGCCTCGTCGCGCGAACGGCATGGCGACCTGACGCACGTGGTGCCGCTCGGCGGCGCAGCCTATGAGCGGCTCGTCGTCGGATCCGCGGCGTCGCCGCTCGCTGCGTGCGCGAGCGACGATCCTGCGTGGCTTTTCTACACGAGCGGCACGACCGGACGACCGAAGGGTGTGGAGATCACGCACGGCAATCTCCATGCGATGAGCGACGCCTTCGTCGCGAGCGTCGAATCGATCGTGCCCGGCGATGCGCTGCTGCACCCGGCGCCGCTTTCGCACGGCTCGGGCCTCTATCTCGTGCCATTCGTGGCAAACGGTGCGGTGAGCGTCGTGCCGGAGTCGGGAGGCTTCGATCCGGACGAAATCTGCGCGCTGCTCCCGGCCTGGGATCGCGCCAGCTTCTTCGCGGCGCCGACGATCGTGAAGCGACTGGTCGCCGCGCCCGCAATGGGGAACGCGCGGCTCGACAGGCTGAAATGCATTGTCTACGGCGGCGGGCCCATGTACGTCGCCGACGCCAAGGCGGCGTTCGCCGCGCTCGGCCCGCGCCTCGCGCAGATTTACGGGCAAGGCGAATCACCGATGACGATTACGGCGATGAACCGCGCCGCGATTGCCGACGCGATTGCGCGCAATGACGACTCGCGACTGGGATCGGTGGGCACCGCGCAGCTCGACACCGAGGTCCGCATCGCCGACAGCGAGGATCGAGAGCTTCCTGCGGGCGACATCGGCGAGATCCTCGTTCGCGGGCCGACGGTAATGCGCGGCTACTGGCGGAACCCGGAGGCGACGAAGACCGCGCTCGCGAACGGCTGGCTCCATACGGGCGACGTCGGCAGCGTAGACGCCGACGGCTACCTGACGCTCAAGGATCGGTCGAAGGATCTCATCATCAGCGGCGGCTCCAACATCTACCCGCGCGAGGTGGAGGAAGCACTTCTGCTCCATCCGGACGTGGCCGAGGTCGCAGTCGTCGGCCGCGCGCACGGCGATTGGGGCGAGGAGGTCGTCGGGTGCATCGTCACCCGCGACGGCGCGACCGCGGGCGAACCGATACGCAAGCTTGAGCGTGCGCTGGACGCGTGGTGCCTCGATCGCATCGCGCGGTTCAAGCGGCCGAAAGCGTACGTCTTTCTCCCCGAGCTGCCGAAGAACAATACGGGGAAGGTGCTGAAGACCGAGTTGAGAAAAATGCTGGCGGAACTAAGGAACGTCTGAGCACGGTCAGCGTGGTCCGAACCGCGGCCTCGCCTGTGCCTGCAAATGCCCACAGACGGTCTGCTTGATTTCACCGATATTTCAGGCAGACGCCCATCATCGTGTTTCGATCGTCGCCAGCAGCATTTATCGCATTGGCACGTTCGACGCAATACGCCATCCACTGCTGAGGCGTTGCTCGCGTGCCCAGGTGGAAACCGTTCTGGTTGGCGTACTGCGGCAACCCCAAGCACACGGCCCGGAAGTTCCGCGACTCATTGGGCAGCACCTGCTGCGACCACTTGTCGCACGCACCCATCACCGTTTTCACCGTCAATTCAGCGGGTGCGATGCTCTGAATCGTCGCGTAGTCCCCCAGGCTCACCGTCAGGCTGCCCGAGAACTTGCCCTGGCGCATCTCGGCCATGCGCCGATCCCTTTCCTGATCTGCGAGACGCGCCCGCTGTTCTCGTACGGCCTGATCGCTCGCGGCTTTATCCTGTGCGATTTGCTCCTTCGCCGCTTGCTCCACCGCCCGCTGCTTGGCAAGCTGTTCTGCCGCGGCGCGTTCCTTTGCAGCCTGTTCGGCTGCCCGCTGCTTGGCAAGCTGTTCTGCCGCAACGCGTTCCTTTGCAGCCTGTTCGGCTGCCCGCTGCTTGGCAAGCTGTTCTGCCGCGACGCGTTCCTTTGCAGCCTGTTCGGCTGCCTGCTGCTTGGCAAGCTGTTCGGCCAACGCACGATCCTTTGCCGCCTGCTCAGCGGCGAGCTCCTTGGCCTCGCGTTCCAGGCGCTCACGCTCACGTTGTGCTTGCGCGCCGGCGGCGCTTGCCGCCTCCGCCTTGGCCGCCGCGAGTTGGGCTTCGGTCTGCGCCTGGCGCTTGTCGGCTTCAGCCTGCGCGAGCAGCAGCTTCACGCGTTCTTCTTCGGCATGTTGGTAGTAGAGAAACCCGCCTATGGCCACGACCAGCACCGACATACCAATAGCAAGCGGCCCGACCCAGCCCCTGTGGCTCGTACCCCCGACCGCCACGGGTGACGATGCTGCCCGGGCTGCGGCGGGCTCGAGGAGCGACGCCGGCTGCGATCGCTCTGCATCCGTGGGCTCGCGCTTCAACAGCCCCAGGCGCTTGACCAGCTCTTGTATGTCCGACGACCAGCGCGTGTGACTCAGCTCGAAAGCGTTGCGGTAGGCGAGATCGCGGATGTCTTCGGGCAGGTCGCTTTCGGCCGGCATTTGCGCGCCTTGCAGCAGCACCGGCGTAACGGAGATATTTCGCTCCAACGCGGCGCGGATCTCTCGCCGCACAAAGTCGTTCGTGTCGTCCAGCCTGCGCCGACCCGCCGCATCCGTGGCTCGCATCCAGTCCTTGCCAATCAGCGTCAGCATCACGTCCACCGACGCAAGCCGCTCCTGCAGGACCTGACGAAAGTCACGTCCCGGAGCGATGTTGTCGACGTCCATGAACACCGAGTCGGCGCCGAGCTTCGCGCTCAACTCGCTGAACAGGGCCCGCGCTTCACCTGCTGTTTCATCCCTGCGATAGTTGATGAAGATCCCACCCATGGACATTGCCTCCGTCTCCAGGTGACCGGGAAAGATGGATTCTGCGCCGTCTTGTGGCGGCGGTCGCGCGAACGTCAGCTTCCTGAAGCAACCTCTATTTCTCTCTCGTCAGCGGCACGAACCGCACCGCGATCGTGCGCTTGGTGACCGCGCGGCCCTCGGCGTCCTTGGTGATTATGAGGAGATCCTGGATGCCGTGGCGCGAACCGACGGGAATCACCATGCGGCCCTTGGGCGCGAGCTGTTCGACCAGCGGCTGCGGAATGTGATCGGGCGCCGCGGTCACGATGATCGCATCGAAGGGGGCGGCCTCGGCCCAGCCCTTGTAGCCGTCGCCGATTCGCACCGACACATTCTTGTAGCCGAGCTCGTTCAGCACCTCGCGCGCGCGCTCGCCGAGGGGCGCGACGATCTCGATCGTGTACACCTTCGCCACGCACTCCGCGAGCACCGCCGCCTGATAGCCCGAGCCCGTGCCGACCTCGAGCACGCGCATGTCGCCGCGCGGATCGAGGAGCTCGGTCATGAGCGCGACGATGAACGGCTGGGAAATCGTCTGGCCGAGGCCAATCGGCAGAGGCCGGTCGCGATACGACTCGGCTGCGAGCTCCGGAGGCACGAAGCGATGCCGCGGCACCGTGCGCATCGCGCGCAGCACCGAATCGCGGAGCTTGTCGCGTCCCGTGTCGCCCGACGTCGCCTGCATCTCCAGGACGATCTGGTCGACGAGGCGCTGGCGCTGGTCGACATGCGAGTCCTGGGCCGACGCATGCAGAGGCCCCGCGAGCAACGCGGCGGTCAGAAGTCGTCGCAGCGTATCCATGACGTCCTCAGCGTGCGGCCGGCGGTCGAATGGAACCATCATTCTCCTCGCCGCTCCGAAAGTCCATCGGCCAGGGGCTCCCTTTGGCGGCTGCGTTGCCGATACTTCAGCCGCGCAGCGCCACCGAAACCCTTCCAGGGATTGCGCGGCGGGCGACGATAAGCCACGCAGCAGCGAGCGCGATGCCGATCGCGAGCATCCACAACGTCGGCCGCATGCCGATGCTCTCCGCGAGCGCGGCGCCGGCGAGCGCACCGGCCGGAGTCAGGAGCCCGGTGGCGACCTGCCACGTGGCCGCAGCGCGGCCGAGCGACTCGGCCGGCAGCAACCGTTGCCGCAGCGTCGTTTCGTTGATGAGGTAGACCGTCAGCGCGCCATCGCCGATCACCTGCGTTGCGATCAGCATCGTCATCGCGATTGCGGGCACGGGAGGCGCGAGAGGGATCAGCACCTGAATTGCGCCACCGATGAGCAACGCGCCGATCAGCGCCCGGCGCGGACCGAAGCGCGTTGCAGCGGGCGCTGCGAGCGCGGCACCGGCAAGCCCTCCGATTCCGCCACAGCCGATCGTCACGCCGAGCTCCGCAGGGCTCAACCCGAGATCAGACAGCGCGAACAAGGTGTAAAGCGATGCCATGAAGCTCATGCAGAACGTGAGCGTCGCGGTCGCGAGGAAGAGCGCTCGCACCGTGCCGTTGCGCGCGACGACGCGGATCCCGGTGCGGACGTCGTCGACGAACGACGTCGCGGATGGAGGCGGCGCGATCGCCTCGCGTTTCCGGATCTTTCCCAGCAACAGCGCCGACACGACGAACGTGAAAGCATCCGCAGCGATGGCGACGGGCGCAGTCAGCCAGGCGACGAGCGCGCCGCCCAAGGCCGGGCCCGAAATTTCGGCGACGGCGTCGACGGCTTCGCGCTTGCCGTTGGCGTCGAGCAGGCGCTTCGACGAGACGAGATCGGTGATGAACACGTGGTCGGCGAGGTTGTAGAGCATCGTTGCCACGCCGGTGACGATGGCAACGGCGAACAGCAGCGGCAACGTAACGTGGCCGAAGGCTGCGGCGAGCGGAATGGCGAGGAGCGCCGCCGCGCGCACGAGATCGGCGCCGATCATGAGCGGCCGCCGACGGCGGCGGTCGACCATGCCGCCTCCGACCCATGCGAGAACGGCGCCGGGAAGGGTCAGCGCGACGGTGAGGAAGCCGAGATCGATGGCGCCCGCCCCTGCGGTGACGATCGCCGCGATGGGCAAGGCCGTGCGCGTGATGCGCGAGCCGACGGCCGACACGCCTTGCGCGCTCCACAACAGCAGAAAGTCGCGGTGCCGCCACAGTCCGCCGCGCGGCAACGGCAACGCCGCGCCGCGCGGGGCGCGACTGCTAATAGATCACCTTGACGTTTTCCGGTGCGAGCCAGTCCTTGAGCCCCTTGAGCAGCGGATCCTCGAGCGTCACACGCCACGCGTCGGGCAGCTCGAGCTCGCCGCCCACGCCGTGATTGCGATACTCGACGACGATCGGACAGCTGCCGTTGCGAAACGGTGTCAGCATGTCCACGAGGCGCCCGGCTTCGGCGCCACCGTTGCATGCAAGGCGCAGTCCCTTGGCATAGCGCTTTCTGGCGGCCGGAAGATCGTGGACGGCCTCCGCGACGATGCGCAGGCCCTGCACCTGTCCGTCGTCGCTCATGCGCTGCATGATCTTGGCCTCGACAATCACGAGCTGATCTTCGCGCAGCGTATTCCTCGCGGAGTCGTAGATCTCGTTGTAAACGACGACCTCGACCGCGGCGCCGCCGTCGTCCAGCGTGACGATCGCCATCTTGCCGCGCCGCGACGACTGGACCCGCACGGACATGACGATCCCGGCGATGAGCGCCGGATCCTTCCTCGGCTGGAGTCCGGAGAGAGGCAGCCGGATGAGCGGTGCCAACTCAGCCGCGAAGGCGTTGTACGGGTGTCCGGACAGATAGAAGCCGAGTGCCGTCTTTTCGTGCGCGAGTCGCTCGGCCTCCGTCCATTCGCGCGCGGCAACGAGCGCCTGTCCCGCTTCCTCGCGCGAATCGCCGAACAGCGACACCTGCGACGCGGAACGCTCGGCCTTCTCAGCCTCGCTCAACGCGATGCCCACCGACGCGAAGAGCATCGCGCGGTGCGGCTGGACTGCATCGAACGCGCCGCTTTTCACGAGCGCCTCGACGGCCCGGCGGTTCACGTGTCGCTTGTCGATCCGCCGGCAGAAGTCGAAGAGGTCGCGAAACGGGCCGCCCGCTTCGCGGGCCGCGACGATCGCCTCGATGGCCTGCTGGCCCGTGCCCTTGATGCCGCCGAGCCCGTAGCGGATCCGTCCGCGATCGACGGGCTCGAAGCGATAGTTGGAGCTATTGACGTCCGGGGGAAGAATGGCGAGCCCGTTGTCGCGCGCATCGTCGTACAACGCGCGCACCTTGTCGGTGTCGTCCATCACGAGCGACAGGTTGGCCGCCATGAATGCCGCCGGGTGGTGCGCTTTCATGTAGGCCGTCTGGTACGCAATCAGCGCGTAGGCAGCCGCGTGCGATTTGTTGAAGCCGTACCCGGCGAACTTCTCCATGAGGTCGAAGAGCGCGCTCGCCTTCCCCTTGCCGAGCCCGTTCTTCTCCGCACCCGCGATGAAGATGTCGCGGTGCTTCGCCATCTCCTCCTTGTTCTTCTTGCCCATCGCGCGCCGCAGGAGGTCGGCGGCGCCCAGCGTATAGCCGCCGATCACTTGCGCGATCTGCATCACCTGTTCCTGGTAGATCATGATGCCGTGCGTCGGAGACAGGATGGGCTCGAGCCGCCGGTCCGGGTACTCGAAGGACTCGCGGCCGGTCTTTCGCGCCGTATACGTCGGGATGAGCTCCATCGGCCCCGGCCGGTAAAGCGCGACGAGCGCGATGATGTCCTCGAAGCGCGTCGGCGGCGCCTGCGTGATGAGGTCGCGCATGCCGCGCGATTCGAACTGGAACACTGCCGCGGCGTTGGCCGTCCGGAAGATGTCGTAGGCGGCCTTGTCGTCGAGCGGAAGCGTCTCGAGCGTCAACTCGCTCGCGGGATCGAGGCGCTTCACGTAACGCAGCGTCCAGTCGAGGATCGTGAGTGTCGTGAGGCCGAGGAAGTCGAACTTGACGAGGCCGACCGCCTCGACGTCGTCCTTGTCGAACTGCGAGACGATCGCGTCCGAGCCTGCCTGCGTGTACAGCGGGCAGAAATCGGTGAGCTTGCCCGGCGCGATCAGCACGCCGCCTGCGTGCATGCCGACGTTGCGGGTCAGCCCTTCGAGCGCTTCGGCGAGCGACAGCAGCTCGCGGACTTCCTCCTCTTTTTGCTCGCGCTCGGCGATGAGCGGCTCGACCTCTCGGGCCTGGCGCAGCGTGATCTGCTTGCCGGGCTGGAACGGGATCAGCTTGGCGATGGCGTCGCAAAAGAGGTACGGCAGGTCGAGCACGCGGCCGACGTCGCGCACCGCGGCCTTCGCGGCCATCGTGCCGAACGTCGCGATCTGCGACACCGACTCGGCGCCGTACTTCTTCTTCACGTAGTCGATCACGCGGTCGCGTCCGTCCTGGCAGAAGTCGATGTCGAAGTCCGGCATCGACACGCGCTCGGGATTCAAGAATCGCTCGAACAGGAGGCCGTAACGCAATGGATCGAGATCGGTGATGCCGAGCGCGTACGCGACGAGCGAGCCTGCCCCGGAACCGCGCCCCGGGCCGACGGGCACCCCGTTGCGCTTCGCCCAGTTGATGAAGTCGGCGACGATCAGGAAATACCCGGCGAACCCCATCTGCACGATCGTCGTCGTCTCGAAGTCGAGCCGCGTGACGTATTCGGGACGCCTCGCGTCGCGCGTCGCGGCATCCGGATACAGCACGGCGAGCCGGCGCTCGAGACCCTCCGCGGCTTCGTTGCGCAGGTGCAGGTCGAGGGTGACACCTTCGGGTGTCGGAAAATCGGGCAGGAAGTTCTTGCCGAGCGGAAGCGCGAGGTTGCAGCGCTGCGCGATGGCCACCGAGTTCGCGAGCGCCTCCGGGAGATCGGCGAACGCCGCGGCCATTTCCGCCTGCGTCTTGAAATACTGTTCGGGCGTGAAAGGGCGGGGCCGGCGCGGGTCGGCGAGGACATGTCCGCCGGCAATGCAGACGCGCGCCTCGTGCGCGCGAAAATCGTCGCGCCGCAGGAACTGCACCGGATGCGTGGCGACGATCGGCAGCGCGAGCTCCGCCGCGAGTCGCACGGTTGCGGCGACCAGCGTATCGTCGTCGGCCCGCCCCGCGCGTTGCACTTCGAGATAGTAGCGACCCGGGAAGAGGCCAGCCCACGCGCGGGCGGCCTTCGCCGCGCCGCCGGCGTTGCCTTGCAGGAGCGAGCTGCCGACCTCGCCGTCGCGCGCGCCCGAAAGCGCGATCAGCCCGTCGGTGCCTTCCTGCAGCCAATCGCGCTTCAATTCCGCGCGGCCGCGATGCTGGTTGCTCCGGTACGCGCGCGTCAGCCATTCGGCGAGCCGCAGGTAACCGGCGCGAGATTGCGCAAGCAGCAGCGCGCGGAACGGCTGATCACGCTCGGCCTCGTGCGTCAGCCAGATGTCGCACCCGATGATGGGCTTGAGGCCGGCGGCACGCGCCGCACGGTAGAACTTGACGAGACCGAATGCATTGGCGAGATCGGTGACCGCAAGCGCGGGCATTTCGTCGGCGCGTGCGGCGGCGATGCCGTCGTCGACGCGCACGGTGCCGTCGACGATCGAGAATTCGCTGTGCAGGCGCAGGTGAACGAAGCGGGGCGCGGCCATGAACGCAATCGGAAGGGTGCTAGAATTTTACTCCGATCATCAACAGGCGATGGTTTCTTCGATGCGTCCATTCCCCGTCGCTCCCCGCCGTGGCACGCTCTTCTCAGCAACGCTGGTCGTGATCGCCTTCGCGCTCGGCGGTTGCGCGACGACCGGTCCCGGAGGGGCGCAGGAGCCACCCGCTGTGCGCCCGACGGCGCCGCCGTTGCCTGCGACCGCCGAGCCGCCCGCCCCCGCCGTGAACCTCTCCGGATTCCCTCTGCCTTATCGTCAGGGTTACGCGGATGGCTGCGCGAGCGCGACGGGACCGGAGCGCAAGGACGCAGTGCGTTACGGAGCCGACGGCAACTACCGCACCGGCTGGATCGACGGCGTCGCGTTGTGCCGCAAGAAGTGAGGCGCGTCGCGCCAGTGGCCCGCTTCGGGCCGGCGCAGTCGTGGTGGCGCGAGTGAAACCGTACCGATCGCAGCGCGTGGCGTTGCGCGGGCTCGATTCCCATGTGCTGACGTGGGGCGAGCCTGCGGCGCCGAAGCTCTTTCTGCTGCACGGCTGGATGGACGTCGCGGCGTCGTTCCAGTTTCTCGTCGACGCACTCGCGCGCGAGCGCTGCGTCATCGCGCCGGACCTCCGCGGCTACGGCAGGAGTGCGTGGCAGCCGCAAGGCTACTGGTACGCCGACTACATCGCAGACCTGGAAGCCCTGGTGCAGGCGTTCGCGCCCGGCGAGTGCGTCGATCTCGCCGGGCACAGTCTCGGCGGCAACGTCGTATTGCACTATGCCGGCATACGCCCGACGCGCGTGCGCCGTGTGATATCGCTCGATGCTTTCGGCGTGCGCGCCGAAGAGCCTTCCGCGGCGCCGGAGAAATACGCGAAGTGGCTCGATGCGCTCAGCGATCCGAAGGACTTCGCGGACTATGCGAGCTTCGACGCGGTCGCCGACCGGCTGCGGAAGAACAGCCGGCGCTTGACGAAGGACCAGGCGGATTTTCTCGCGCAGCACTGGGCCGAAGCGCTGCCGGACGGTCGCATCCGCCTTTCCTCCGACCCGCGCCACAAGCTGCCGTTTCCGACGATCTACCGGATCGAGGAAACGTATGCGGTGTGGCGCAACATCACCGCGCCGACGCTCTGGGTCGCCGCCGCGGACTCGAACATCCCGAAGTGGCTGAACGACCATCCTGAAGGCGAAGGCGCTACCGACACGTTTGCCGCCGTCAAGCGCCGCTTCGCCCACATCCCGAATGGCCGGATGGTGACGATCCCGGATGCGGGTCACATGCTGCATCACGATCAGCCGGCGGCGGTGGCTGCCGCGATCGAAGCATTCTTAGACGAATGACATGGCACCGGCTTTCCGTGCAGTCGGAGCGTGGCGCCTATGTCGCGCTCGCGATACTCACCATCGTCTGGGGCACCAACTGGATCGCGCTCAAGCTGGCGGTGGAGAGCGCGCATCCGGTGGCCTTCAACATCGCGCGCACTTGGACCGCCGTCGCAGCGCTCTTCGCTGTCCTGGTGTTGCGGCGGCGCGCGCTGCTGCCGGAATCGTGGTTGGCCGTCGCCGTTACCGGCTTCTTCCAGACGACGGTCAACATGGGATCCACGACGATGGCGGTGGCGGACGGCGGCGCAGGCAGGGCGGCGGTGCTCGTGTTCACCATGCCGTTCTGGACGGTGCTCCTCGCGTGGCCGGTGCTGGGCGAGCGCGTGCGCGGCGTGCAATGGCTCGCGATCGCGTTGGCGCTCGCGGGGCTCACGATGGTCGTCGAGCCGTGGCACTGGCAGGGCAATCTGAAGTCGAAGGGCTGGGCCATCCTCTCGGGCTTCGGCTGGGCATCCGGCACGATCGCGATGAAGCATTTCCAGCGCGCGCGGAGCTTCGACATGCTCAACTTCATCGCGTGGCAGATGCTGCTCGGGGTCCTGCCGCTCACGCTCTTGCCGCTCGTGCTGCCGCTGCCGGCAACGAAGTGGAGCGCGACCTACGTCGGCCTGCTCTTGTGGACGGGCGCCCTCGCGTCCGGCTTCGGGTTCGTGCTGTGGATCGGCGTGCTGCGCTTTCTTTCGGCGGGAACCGCGTCGCTCAACATGCTGGCCATTCCGGTCATCGCGCTCCTGTCGTCGATGGCGGTATTCGACGAGCGGCTCTCCGCGAGCGAATGGATCGGCATCGGCTGCATCGGCGGCGGCCTTTTCGTGATGTCGTTTCGCGCCTGGCTCGCGACGCGCCGCGGCGAGCGGGCGCCGCCGGAGCCGATTCCCCTCGAGGGTGGGTAACCATGAGCGCCGCCGGGCCGTCCCAAGGCGCGAATAGCTCCCCCTCGGGGGGCAGCGTAGCGGCCGAGTTTGTCTACGAGGCCGCAAGCGTGGGGGCTCTTCAATGACCTCACCCGCGCCACCGGACATCGCCAAGCTCCGCATCGACCGCGGGGCGACGCCGATCCGGTCGTCGCGCCGCCGAAAATGGCTGTGGCTCGGCGGCATCGCCGTCGCCGGCCTTGCGGGCGCCGGCTGGTACGCGTCTCGGCCGCACCCGATCGACGTGACGACAACGGCGATCGTGACGTCGTATCCGTCGCAGCAGTTCGTCGTGCTGAATGCCACCGGCTACGTCGTCGCGCAACGGAAAGCGGCGATCGCTTCGAAGGCGACGGGGCGCCTCGAGTGGCTGGGCGTCGCCGAAGGCTCGACCGTCAAGGAGGGCGAAGTGATCGCTCGTCTCGACAATCGCGACGTGGTTGCTCAGGCGCAAAGCGCGGAGGCGTCGGTGCGCGCGGCGCGCGCCGCGCTCGAGGGGGCGAAGGCCGAGGAGCGTGACGCCACGACGCAACTCAAACGCAACGAGGAGCTCGTCGCCAAGGGGTTCGTGTCGCAGGCTTCGCTCGATGCCGTGAAGATGCGGGCCGATCGCGCGATTGCCGGCGTCGCGAATGCGCAGGCATCGATCGCGGTGGCGCAGGCCAACGCGCGCAACGCGCAGGTGGCCGTCGACTACACGCAGATCCGCGCACCGTTCGACGGCGTGATCGTGTCGAAAGCAGCCAACGTCGGGGACATGGTGACGCCGTTTTCGTCCGCGACCGATTCCAAGGGCGCGGTCGTCAGCATGGTCGACATGAGCACGCTCGAGGTCGAAGCCGATGTTTCCGAATCGAGCCTCGCCAAGATCAAAGTCGGGCAGCCCTGCGAGATCACGCTCGACGCACTGCCCGACGTGCGCTTTCGCGGCCGCGTCAGCCGCATGGTGCCGACCGTCGACCGCGCGAAGGCCACGGTCGTGACCAAGGTGCGCTTCGACGCGATCGATCCCCGGATTCTTCCCGACATGAGCGCGAAAGTGTCGTTTCTCGCGCAGGAAGTGACGGCCGAGCAGCAGAAGCCGCTCCTGGCCGTGAATCCCGATGCGCTGGCGACCCGCGAGGGCGCCACGGTGCTCTTCGTCGTGCGCGACGGCAAGCTCGCGCAAGTGCCGGTCGTGCGCGGAGCGGCGCTTGGCGATCTCGTCGCGATCTCTGGCGCCGTGCAGACGGGGGAGAAGTCCGTGCTGAAGCCGTCCGCCGAATTGAAGCCGGGAACCCCCGTCAAGCTCGCGCAGAAGTAGCGCGGGCCGTGACCTCACGCGCGACGCCGATGGACGATCCCGATGCCGCACTCGCCGCCGAACCCGCGGCGCCTACGGCCGAGCCGCTGGTCGCGATCCGCGAGCTCACCAAGTTCTATGTGCGCGGCGACCAGGTCATTCCGGTGCTCGTGGGGATCAACCTCGACATCCACGCGGGCGACTACGTGGCGCTGATGGGACCGTCCGGGTCGGGCAAATCGACACTGCTCAATCTCATCGCCGGCATCGACAAGCCGACATCGGGCCGGATTCACGTCGCGGGCGTCGACATCGCGCAGCTCTCGGAGGCTGACCTCGCCGCGTGGCGCGCGGCGAGCGTCGGCTTCATTTTCCAGTTCTACAATCTGATGCCCGTGCTGTCGGCATTCGACAACGTCGAGCTGCCGCTTCTGCTCACGTCGCTGTCGCGGAGGGATCGCCGCGAGCGCGTCGAAACCGCGCTCTCGCTCGTGGGCCTCGCCGACCGGATGGAGCACTACCCGAACGAGCTCTCCGGCGGCCAGCAGCAGCGCGTGGCGATCGCCCGGGCGCTGATCGGCGATCCGGCGCTCATCGTCGCCGACGAGCCCACCGGCGATCTCGATCGCGTGACGGCGGAGGAAATCCTGCTCCTCCTCCAGCGTCTCAACCGCGAAGTCGGCAAGACCATCGTCATGGTGACCCACGATCCGAAAGCGGCCGAGAAGGCGCACCGCGTGATCCACCTCGAGAAGGGCGTGCTCGTGCTCTGAACCCGCGCGCCCACGATGGCGCGCGAAGCGGCGCGAGCGCCTACGACTTCTTCGGGGTTCGGGTGTTCGGTGGCTCGAGCTCGAAACGGATAGGCTGCTGCGTCGGGCGCGAAACCGAAGGCTCGGGCGGCATCGGTTTTCGCGGGCGTGCCGGCGCAGCGGCGGCCGAGCGATGCGCCTGGGGCTTCGGATCGAACTTGCCGGCGGCGGCAAGATCCCCGTCGATGTCGACGTCGGCCGGCACGTCCAGGACCTGCAGCAACAGGAGGATGTCCGCGTAGGTCGACAGCGGGAAGCCGGTGCGCCGTCCCTCGCGATTGTCGTGCAGCAGCCGCTCGAGGTAGGCGCGGCATCCGGGCTTTCGCCACAGTTCCACCACCTGCTGCTCGATGTGAGGAAAGCCTTCGAGGCCGCCGCTCTCGGACCGGTGGGTTGCGAACGCTTCCCACAAGGGCGCCTGCACATTGAACTGCGCGTGGAAATCGTCAGCGAGATTGCGAAATTCCGGACGCTTGCCCGAAGCGTGATAGAGGTCGAGCAGCATGAGCCACGCGGCGGGCGTCGCTCGCGGCAGGCGACGGATGTGATCGTGCAATACCTCGATCGCGCGATCGTTGTGGCCGAGGGCCATGAAGACCCGCGCCTCTTCGGTGACGTGCGAGAGCTCCGAGACCGCGAGCGCATCGGCGGCGTCGCGAGGCGACGTCATGTCGATGTCGGTGGCGGCGGCCGGCGCGATCGTCTCCGGATGGGCCAACGTGATTCCGGCCGACGGGTTGCGCAGCACCGACGTGGGCGATTCCGTCCGCGGTCCGACGCGGATCGGCGCCGCTTCCGCAGTCCGCCATTGCTCGTCCTGCGCAGCGTCGCGCTTGCGCTTCCAGAGGAGGCCGGCGGTGGTCAACAGCAGGAGGCCGAGAATCACCGCGAGGAGCGGAGCGTTGTCATCCCACCAGGAATTGACGGGTGCGATTGGCGGCGGCTTCGCGGCCGCGGGCGATTCCGCTTTCGCGACCGCGGCTTCCGCTTTCGTGGCGTCCGGAGGCGTTGCCACTGCCGCCGCCGGTGTTGCCGGCACGTCGGTTGTCGAAGTCCCCGATTTGCCCGCATCAGGGGCCGCTTTTTCCGCCGCCTCCTGCGCACGCAATTCCTGCTGCATCCGCTCGACCATCGCCGTGAGCTCCACGATCCGCTGGCGCAGCACCTGCGTCTCGGCTTCGATCGCGTTCGCTCGTTCCTGCCGGGCCCGCTCCCTGTCCGCTTCGGTGGCCGCCGAACCGGTGAGCGGTGCGCCGCTCGACACTGAAAATCTCGGCCGCTCTGAAGCGGCAGCCGGCGGGCGGCTTGGCGGGGCCTTCGCGACGGCGCGACCTTTGGGCGGCGGCGCAGCCTTGCGCGCGGCTTCCGTGCCGGAAGCGGGCGCGATTGTTGCCGTTGTCGACCGCGTCGCGGCACTTGCCGGCGCTCGTGCCTGCGGCCTCGCGGCGCGCCGCGCTTCGCGCGGGGGAGGCGTCGGTTGCGCGGCGACGACAGGTGGGGGCGGGGCGGATTCGGCGGCGACCACCGGAGCCTCGATCGCCGGCGGATCCAGGAACAGCATGTATTCCCGGCGCACCGCCGATTCGCAACCGGCCTGCAGCGTGATGCGCACGATCGGGTCGTTCACGGGTCGGCCATTGGTGACGACGAGCCTCGTTCCCGCAGGCGTGCGCTCGACGTTGACGCGCCCGAACAGGAGTTGCGGCACGCCGTCGCCTTCGCGCTCGGCGCCGATGAGCTTGAAGCATTCCGCCGGCACGTCTTCGTCGGGACCGACTGTCACCGGCACGACGACTCGCAGCGACTGGCCGAGAGAAGACTGTTGCGTAATCTCCCCCAGGCCAACCCCCGCGGCCGGGAGCGGCAGCGTCGCGGCGAGGAGGCCCGCCATTGCGATCCCTCGACGTCCGGAACGACGCCGCCGCGCTGCGGACGCAACGGACGAGCAAGGCGGTGACGGGATCATCGGGCTGGTTCGGGTGCCGGCGCTATGGCGATGGAGCGGGCCGTGCGCCGTGCGGATCGTTGTCAACCCGTAGTTTAGACTATCGGGCCCTGCGGATCGCACG
>Ga0207691_10002862_pt1 | contig 16809 bp, 14 predicted proteins | sample KBSM13metaG_FD_184327 | JGI IMG/M metagenome (GOLD analysis project Ga0207691, IMG submission 184327) | Miscanthus rhizosphere microbial communities from Kellogg Biological Station, Michigan, USA - KBS M1-3 metaG (SPAdes) (version 2) | ecosystem: Host-associated > Plants > Roots > Rhizosphere >... | reverse complement strand
CGCGCTCCAAGCTTATTTGCGTGATAGCGAAAGAGACGTGCGCGAGCTGATCACGTGGGCGCGCGGGCACGGGCGGAGAGTCGGAGTGCGACTGGTGAAGGGCGCCTATTGGGATAGCGAAATCGCCTGGGCCCAGCAAAAAGGCTGGCCGATTCCGGTTTATCTGGAAAAGGCGGAAACCGACGCTAGCTATGAGCGGCTCAGCCGAATTCTACTCGAGGCCCGAGACGTCATCGATGCCGCCTTCGGCAGTCACAACCTCCGCAGCTTGGCGCATGCGATCACGACGGCGAAACGGCTGGGCATTCCCGCGCACGGATACGAGATTCAAATGCTCTATGGGATGGCGGAGCCGGTGCGCCGAGCCATTATCGCCAGTGGCCAGCGCGTGCGGGTTTATCTTCCCGTGGGCGAGTTGTTGCCGGGGATCTCATATCTAATTCGGCGACTGATGGAGAATACTTCGAATACCTCTTTCCTGCGGCAGACCTACGCGGATCGGAAGGATATCAGCCGTCTGATTCAGCCGCCGACAGGGATCGAACGGCCAAGCAGACCGGACCCAACACACGGGTGGAGCGAAGGTGGTGACCGGCGAGAATTTCGCAATGAGCCGCTCATCGATTTTTCCCGGCGTGAAAACCGCGAGCGCTTCGGTCAGTCGCTGCAGAAAGTGCGCGAAGAGTTCGACCGTCAGGCGGGCCGACGGATCGATGGTCAAACACTTGCGTCCCCCAATCCCTCTAATCCGGCCGAAATTATCGGCCGAGTGCGCATCGCCACGAGCAGTGATGTAGAAAGTGCCATCGAAAGCGCGGCGCGTTTTTTCCCACACTGGCGCGGTCAGGCAGCATCGGAGCGCGCACAGTTTCTTTTCGCCGCCGCCGAGATTATGCGGCAGCGAGGTTGGGAGCTCGCCGCATGGGAAGTCTTCGAAGCAGGAAAGAGCTGGCGTGAAGCGGACGCGGATGTTGCCGAGGCGATCGATTATCTCGAATACTATGGGCGCGAAATGTTGCATCTGGCGCTGCCCCGCGAAACGCAACAGCTGCAGAGCGAAAGCAACGTCTATCTATACGAGCCGCGCGGGCTCGCGGCGATTATCGCGCCGTGGAATTTTCCTCTGGCGATCCTTACCGGAATGACGGCGGCCGCACTGGTGACCGGCAACTGCGCTCTGGTGAAACCGGCGGAACAGTCACCGATCATGGCGGTGCGCCTGCTGGAAATTTTGCGTGACGCCGGATTACCGGCGAACGCTTGCCAGTTGCTTCAAGGCGGCGGTGAAATTGGCGCGTCTCTGGTGCGCTCGCCGCGGATTCATCTGATCGCTTTCACCGGCTCGCGCGAAGTCGGTTTGGAGATTTTGCAGCAAGCGTACACGCATCGTGCAGGGGAAGATCACGTGAAGCGGGTGGTGTGCGAGATGGGCGGTAAGAACGCCGTCATCGTCGACAGCGATGCCGATATGGACGAAGCGATCATTCATGTTATCGATTCGGCCTTTGGCTACCAAGGTCAAAAATGCTCTGCCGCGTCGCGTTTGATCTTAGTCGAAGAAATCTATGAGCGATTTTTAGCGCGTCTCATCGAAGCGACGAAAAGCCTGCAAATCGGTCCTCCGGAAGATCCGCGCAATACCGTCGGGCCTTTGATCGATGCCGAAGCCAAAGCGCGCGTTTTGCAATATATTCAAGTGGGAAAAATAGAAGCGAGCTGTGCCTTGGAAATGACCGCTCCCAGCGAGGGATTCTTCGTCGGTCCGGTAATTTTCCGCGACGTCGATCCGCAAAGCCGAATCGCCCAGGAAGAAATCTTCGGACCTGTGCTCGCGGTCATCAAAGCCGCCAATTTCGACGATGCCCTGGCGATCGCCAATCAATCTTTGTTCGCGCTTACGGGCGGTGTCTTTTCGCGTTCACCGGCGCACATCGAAAAAGCGCGCCAGGAATTTCGTGTCGGCAATCTTTATATCAATCGGAGCATTACCGGCGCCGTCGTAGAGCGACAACCGTTCGGTGGGCTCAAGCTTTCCGGAATCGGTTCCAAAGCGGGAGGGCCGGACTATCTCCTGCAATTTCTCGAACCGAGAACGATTTCGGAAAACACGCTGCGTCATGGATTCGTTCCACCGGACAACGTGAGGCCAAAATAGCAGTTCAAGCCGTTCAAACGGTTCAAGCCGATGGATCCAAAACACTGTGAACCTTCGGTTGCGTCCGGACCCTATCGTGCGCCATGGTGGCTGCCTGGCGGGCATTTGCAAACGATTTATGCACGTTGGCTGGCGCGAAGCTATGCGGTTTCGTATCGGCGCGAGCGCTGGGATACGCCGGATCACGACTTTATCGATCTCGATTGGGTCGATCATGCCTCGAACGGCGGCAGACTCATTGTCCTGTTCCATGGATTGGAAGGCTACTCGCAAAGTCATTACGCGCGGAGTCTCATGGCCAAGGCAACTGAGTTCGGTTGGCGCGGTGTCGTGCCGCACTTTCGCGGTTGCAGCGGTGAAGCCAATCGGCTGCTGCGCTCGTACCATTCGGGCGATTCGCAGGAGATCGATTGGATTTTGCGCCGGATCAAAACGGAAAATCCACACAGTGACATTTACGCGGTTGGAATCTCGATCGGCGGTAACATGCTCCTCAAATGGCTGGGTGAACAAGGCGCATCGGCCGCTCGGATTGTCGAACGGGCAGTCGCCGTATCCACTCCGCTCGATCTGGCGGCGGCGGCGAGTGAGCTCGATTTCGGCATCAAAAGAATTCTTTATGCAAGCTATTTTCTGCGGACTTTGCGGCCGCGCGCGCTGGCGAAAGTCGTTGCTCATGACCTCGCAATAGATCCGCGCGCAATTCGCGCCAGCATCACGTTTCGACAATTCGATGATTTGTTTACTGCGCCGGTGCACGGTTTCCAAAACGCGGCTGATTACTGGACGCGGTGCAGCAGCAAGCCCTGGCTCAGCAAAATCGCCGTCCCGACCTTGGTTCTGAACGCACAGAATGATCCGTTCCTGCCAGCGTCAACATTACCGACGGCGGACGAGGTTTCCAGTGCAGTGACGCTCGAATTTCCACGTTCCGGCGGCCATGTCGGATTCGTCACCGGTAAATTTCCCGGCCGCCTCGACTGGCTGCCGCAAAGAATTTTGCGATTTTTCACGATGCAACTTAAATCGTCGAATAAGACGAGGGTATCCTCGTAATGCCGGTGAAAGCTTGTTCCCGTCTGAGATCCGGGCCGGCATCCAGAGTGGGCGCATACCATGCGCCTCTACGAAATCGTGGATTCGGGGTCGCGCTAGCTATCGCCAGGTTGCCCGGAATGACGATCGCTTCTAGGGCGTGAAAACTTCGTTGACGGAAGAAAACGTTGCGCCGGGTTGGGGACCGCCGGCGATAACATAAATAGACCTGCCGAGAAGGGCGACGCCGAGACCATGGCGCGCCGTCGGCATCGGCGCCCAGCGTTGCCAGCGGTCTTGCAGCGGATCGTAGGACTCCACTTCTTTGTGCGTCCCGCGTGTTGATTCGCCGCCGAAGACAAAAACTTTTTGCTCGAGAACCGCCGCAGCGATGCCGCTACGGACCGTCGGCAACGGTGACCGAGTGATCCATCGATTCGCCGCCGGATCATACTCTTCATTTGCGATGATGCTGCGATCGTGCCGGCCATTGATGCGCCCCCCGATGGCGTAAAGCTTGCCGTTGACAACTCCGGCGGCAAGGTGATCACGCGGCGTGAGCATAGGCGCGCGCTTCGTCCACCGGTCTTCAGCGGGATCATATTCTTCGTTGGCATTGACATTTTTTCCATTATTGCCCACGCCGCCAATGGCGTAAATTTTTCCACCGATTACGCCGACCGCAAGTGCGCCGCGCGCGGTTGGCATAGGTGTTTTCGCATTCCAGCGGTCTGCGACGGCATCGTACTCGTACACGCTGTCCACCGAACCAGTACCGGAGACATATCCGCCGATGACATAGATCTTGCCGCTCACGACCGCGGCGCCGGTGTGATGCAACGGCTTCGGCAAAGGAGCCCGGCCGCGCCAGCGATCGGTGCCCGGATCGTATTCTTCAATCAAGTTGCCGCCCTTCTCGTAGCCGCCGATGACATAAATTTTTCCACCAAGCTCAACGGCAGCGACTTCAGTGCGAGCCGATGGCATGGGCGCATGCCTTTGCCAATGCCCTGGTAGTTCGGCCAAGGCGATCCGATATGGAATTGTCGGCAACGCCATCAATGCAAGCAACAGAATTTTGCCCAAGGTTATTGGCCTCCGTGCACGGAAAGAGATCAATGGCCGAGTTGTCATTGCGGGCGGCAGACTCGTATGAACATAACTTTAGGGGCCGAAATTCCCCGGTCCTGTGGCCCACCCTTGAGAAAGGGGCTGTTGGGAGATTTATCGGTCTCCCTCTGAACGGTGCAATCTTACAGCGGATAGGGATTTTCCAAGGCGTTCTGTTCCATGAGCGAATGCAGGTCGACCATGGTGTAGGCGCAATATTTTGGATCGTAGCCGAGCTTTCTTGCCGTCAAGCCGCGCTCGACGATACGCTGCAAAATCATCCGATTGAGCGGGCCGTGACCCATGCGGTCCTCGTGCTGCACGAGGTCCGCTTCGGCGTGAGCCGTGAAATAAATCGCCTGACGTTTGCTCATGCCATAATGTGTGACCAGCGCGTCGCCCCATTGTTGCGCCCAATGACCGAGGGTTTCTTCATAGGCATGAGTCGCCCAAAGCTCAAGTAACGATCCGTCCTGGAATACTCGCCGGCAATAATCGCTGATCGCCCGGCCGGCAGCCGACGCCGGCTGTTCGAAGAGTTGTTCTTTGGAGAGATGTAGGGATTGCGCGGTTTCAAGCAGGATCAAAATATGCCCCGGCGGTTTTGGAGCAATCAATTCCTCGGCGATCTTATCGGAAAACGCCGGCAGCAAGTCATAGTTTTCGACGAAAAACGGCAGATGCACGTGGTAAGAAACAGCGTTCAGGGCAACCACTTCAATCGAAAACAATCCCCAGTCTTTAAAGAAGCGGCGCAGGGATGGCAGTGGCAATGTACCGGCGCGCAGTTGAGTCATAAAGGCGCCATGATTGATCTTTTTATCCCAATGGGCAAAGACATCCTTATAGAGATTGTCGACGAAGGCTTTGGCGTCGGTGACTTGCATCAGCAATGCAGGCGTGGCAACTCGGAGTCGCGGGTCAGTTGAATCTTTACACAGAGCGGATTTCCTGTATTGTTAATACCTAAATTAATTCCAGTGTCAATGCGCGAAATTTCAAGGGAGGAGGCATGGCCGCTCTAAAACCGGACGAGTTTATCAATCAATTGGCAGCCGCCCGGGAAACTTTCTGGGAGCAAATGAATGCCGAGCGAAAGAGCTACGGAGCCGAAAAGCCGCTGACGCCATCGGTGGTGCTGCGGCGGCTTCAGTTCGGCGTCGTCATGGAGCGTAAAGCGGCCGAGGTCACCGCGCCGTGGGTCGGACGCATACCCGATATTGACCTGCAGCAGCCCATGTCGGAGTACGTGGCCAATGAGTTGAAACATGCGGCGATCTTGCGCAAGCGGATCCGGGAGCTCGACGGCGACCCGGACGCGCTCTGGAACCAGCCGCTGAAAGAATTGAAAGACCTTTGGGATTTTCATGCGTCTTTGGGATCCCTTTGCGAGCTCATCGCCAGCGTCCAATTTGGTCATGAGGAATTTTTTCCCAGGACGTCACAGTCATTTATCGAGCGGGTTGCGCCGATTGATGCCCAAACGGCGGCGATTTACCGAGAAACTTTGTTGGCGGATGAGGCCGGTCACGAATGGATCGCGCCAGAGATCCTCACCCGCTACGCCACGGATGATTTGCTGCAATCGCGCTGTTTGGAAGCTTTACGGAAAGGATGTGAGTTGTTCGGCAAGGCGATTCAGAGCTTCAATCGGAGCGTGCCGTCATAAGCAACAGCGAATCGGAATACTTGGAGTGATGGAAGTACGGATCGACCCTGACTGGGTTAGTGCTTGGGCTCGATTCTTTTGCCGTACGTGACCTCGCCCTTATCTATCCGTATGGAAAACCCGCAGTCCGGGTTGGTGCACGCCCAAGCCTTATACACTACCGAAGCCCCTTCCTGCCCGTAATCCGATAGCGGAATCAGTAACCCGTTGTTGCATTTTTGACACTTCGGCAGGTCCATCTCCGCTCCTCCTTGTAATGCGTTCAGCATCGTTTTCCCCACCACTAAAAAAGTTTAGTTGAGGGAATACGCTAAATCAAGCAAGGGTTGGGCACAGCGGCGGGGCCATTTGTCGCGCACGCGATTGTTCGCGTAAAACAAAAAAGAGGTAACCGAATTCGTCGGCTACCTCTTTGGGTCGAAAGATTGAGAGAAAATTACTTGGTCTTTTTTTCCATCGTATCCGTTTTTTTCTCTTCCATCTTTTCCGTCGATTTCTCGCTCGCCTTCTTGGTCCGCTTGGTTTTGGCTTTCGCCCCCTTTGACTTCGTCTTGCCGGTGTCGTCACTCGTAGAGCTAGACTTTTCCGTCGCTGTTTCATTCTTCTTTTCAGTTGCCGGCGGAGTCGCTGGTTTGGCCGGGGTCGCCGGCGTGGCCTGGGCGAAGCTGGCCGCGCTGAACACGAACGTCATTGCTACCAAAACAAAAGCTCTGATCGCGTTTTTCACAGAATCACCTCCTTTCGGATGGTTAGACGCCGGTTTGTTGCTGGTATTCAAATCACTTGAGCGAGCGATTGCATAAGCGCCGGGAGCGCCCGATATAAGAATTCCCGATGGACGAGTTTTAAATGCCGTAAAATTGGCGGGCGTTTTGTTCGAGCAGCTTGTTTCTCACGGCTAGAGGGATGTCCGTGCGATCGCGCAAAGTCTTTGCAGTTCCTTCGGTACGGTCGGCGTGAGGGTAATCGGAAGAAAATATGAATAGACCTTCGCCCAATTCGTCCACGACTCGGCCGAGAAAGGACTCGTTACCTTCGCAACCAAAAAAGATCCGACCGCCCTTCAAATAATCGCTCGGTGGATGGCTAATGAGGTCTCTGGCGCCGTAGCGCGGATTTTCGAAATGATCATCCATGCGTTCGACGTGGGCGGGCACCCAGCTGATGCCTCCTTCCAAAAAAGCAAACTTGAGGTTTTCATAGCGGTCGAGCAGCCCGGAGCAAAGCACGCTGGTGAGCCCCGCCATAATCGGCAAGATGCCCGCAAGCACACGGTTCGGGAAATGGTGCTCGAACAGTTTGTCGACGACCGGGAACTGCAGGCTAAAATGTACGGCGATCGGCATCTTTAAGCGATTTGCTTCGGCAAAAAAGACTTCGTGATCAGGGTGGTCGAGCCTTTTCGCTCCGGTGGTCCCGTTGATCATGACCGCAGAGACACCCAGATCGCGCAAGCGCCCGAGCTCTTTGGCCGCTCCGGCGGCGTCCTGCAGCGAAACAACGCCAACCGCGCGCAGTCGGTCCGGCGCTTTGTTGCAGGTTTCAGCCAACCAGGTGTTGTACGCGCGGCAAACTCCCATCGCTAGAACACCGTCGGGCCAGGCATTCACGTGCAAGAGAAAGCTCGGATAAATGAACTGCAGATCGATTTCTTCTCTGTCGAGATCTTCCAGTCTCTCTTTGAGGTCGGTTAGGGTTTGGCTGCCCGGGGAAGCGCGCCGCGCTGATTGAATCGCCTCGGCCGGCGGCGCCGCAGTGCCGGGAGCTCCCGCGCCTTTGATCGATGGTCGTTTGTAGGGTGTTTGCCCGTCCACGACCCAGAAATTGTGGCCTTGATCGTCTTTCAACAATCGCGGGCGATAGTTTCGGAGCGCCGGCTCCATATATTTGCCAAATATCTCTTCGGTCTCGAAAAAATGCCCGTCGCCATCGATAATCATCGGCTAATCCTCTATTAACGGTTACCGCCGCTTAACCTTCACCCGATCCAGAATGGGCGTATGCCTACGTCCCTACGGATTTCCAAATCCGGGTCGTGAACGATCGAATGCATTTTAGTTCCAGGACACTAGCGAGTATCTTTCGAGCGCTGTGAGACAGCTTCGGGATCGAGCCCTGTCGGACAGGGGTACGCTTTGATGCTGTGCTTGATATTATTGCGTGCCATCAACTCGGCGTAGCTGACGCCGACAGCCTTGGTGTTGATTATTGGTACGCCGAGCTCCGGTTCCAGCTCCTCCGGTGTGACGACGTAAGGATAGATTTTGCCTCCGAGCGGGATAATCGCCTCGGCGCCCTGCGAGACAAGGTCTTTACCCACTGCAAGCGTGCGCTCGATGACAACATCATGGTAGCCAGAAAGATCACCGGTGTCATAAAGCCCCACAGTTCGGATGCCGGAAACGAAGCCGTCCATCCCATAGGTGCGCACCAAGCGCATGGTATGGGGCATATGGGTTTCGAGCGGCACGATGAGGCCGACGTGATCGCAAATCGTCGCCGCAAAATGGAGCGATGCGCGCAATAGCCCGATCACGGGAATGCGCACCGCCAGGCGGCTTGCTTCAACGCCGGGATCGAAGGTGTTGCTTTGAATCACAGCGTCGAATCCGCGTCGCTCGGCATCGATGGCTTTTTTGACCAGCGCTGGCGTTTCGAGAATGTGATGCAGTCCCGACAGTGCCTTGCGCTTCTCGAGCAGGCTCAACACTTCGCCGCCGCCGAGATCTTCCGGATAGGCAAGCTCAAACGTCGTGTCTGGCGCAGCATAGCTCTTGAGCAACTCAAGAATGTGACGTTCGAGCTCTGCCGAATGGCGTACGTAGGAATGGTTCAAAAACATGAAGCGCATCGTTCCACCTCCTCAATCAATTTCTGACCGACCCTGCCAAATCCTCATCCAGCAAAAATGCTGCGCAACTGTTTGGCGTATTGGTCCAGTTTTTCTGCGAGAGCCGGATCCACTGGCACGATCTTCAGCCCTTTTAGCATGCGAGCCTGGTCGTTCGCGAGATCGCTTCGGGCCACCAGCCGACCAGGGGTTTGCATCAGCTTTTGCCCATCACGCGAAAGCACGAAGTCCAAAAAAATTTTTGCCGCATTAGGATGAGTCGCTTGGGCGGCTTGACCGATTCCCACCATAATTGCGGGTGCGGGGCCCAGCGCTGTCCAATCGATGGGCGCGCCGCGCTCCTTCATGCGTTCAACGGAGGCCGCCGGGATATTGACATCGAGGAGACCTTCGCCGGCAGCGACGAGCTGAGCCAAGAGCTCATGACCTTCGCGCAAACTGGGTTGCTGTTGCGCGAGCGCGCGCATGTAAGTGATGCCGCGTTCTCCGCCCATAATTTGCAGCATCCCGGCAAACCAATCGGCCTTGGTGCCTTCCATCATAAGTTTGCCTTTCCATTTTGGATCGAGAAGGTCGTCATAGGTTCTTGGCAAACTCTCGCCCGCAACGAGCTTCGTGTTAAAGCCCGTCACATAAGCATTGTAGTAGACGGTTGTCCAAAAACCCTCTTCCTTGAATTGCTTGGGAAAGAGCGAATCGGCCTGTGGCGTGTAGCGCGCTAGAATGCCGCGGCGAGCGAAAATGTGCATGCTGAATTCGACTGTCTGAATGACATCGGCGAAACTTCTCTGAGCACGGAATTCTGCCAAAACGCGGGTCAGAAGCTTTTCGCTGGCGGCCCGATTGAGTTTGATTTTGATGAAGGGATAACGTTTTTCAAATTCGCCGATCAGGGCATTGGCCTCGCTGAGGTTCATGGACGCGTAGTAGACCACTTCTCGTTCCCGTTTGGCCGAATCGATCAAGCTATCACTTACGGCAGCGGATGCTGGCATGCAAAGGAGCGCCGCATAGATCCAGAGGGACAGATAAGCTTTTCCAAACATGTGCAGTGTGTCTATTGGCTCACTCGAGGATCGCCAAGCGCGGCAATGAACCCGCTTTCCTCGAGCTCTCGGATGAAGCGCTCGTCGACGAAACTTCCGGCATGGGCGTTTTGCGCTTCCGGAACTTCCCTCGACATAAAATTTAGCAGTGTCTGCAACGACGAAACCACCGGATAGGGCACAGCCGGCATGCCCGGACGAGTGAGATCATAGGTCTCCTCGGCTATGGTTCGATCGGCAATCCCGCTGTATTCGGCCTGGACGCCAATGGTAAAATCGCGGTCCGTTCGATAGCGATGCATGCCTTCCACGTAGGCTTTGATGAACTTTCTTGTGATATCGAGATTCTCCTCGACATAACTGCGCCGCGCCGCGATTCCGCCGAGAGCGTAGTTCAAGCCGTAATCGGCGAAATCGACTAGATATTGGCAGCCCTGCCTGTGCGCGCTGATGCATTCCGGCGGCGTGCTGACAATGGCGTCGCATTCACCCCGCAAAAGCGCTTCGATCTCTTTATCGCCGCCGCCAGGAACCGTTGTCTCTTGGACATCCATAATGGCGGCGGCAGTCAGTTGCTCGATGATGAATTTCACCAGCGCGTCATCGGTAAAGAATTGCACAAACGCGGTCATGAAATCGCCGGCCATTCGTACACTCAGGATCTCGTGCTGCCCTACGTTTCACCGGCGGAGGAACACGAAATCATCCAGCGTTGTAAGCGGATCATCATGGACGCGGTCGGTTCGGCGCCGGTCGGTTGGTTCAGCCCAGTCGCCGCGCCTACTGAGCATACGGCAAAATTTTTAGCGGCGGAAAATTTTATCTGGCACGGCGATTACAACGATACTGACCTGCCCTACATTGTCGAGACGAGCAGCGGCAGGTTGGTGGCACTTGCGCATAGCGATTTCACCGATAATCGAACACTGCGTTCCAGTCCGCGCGATTTTTACAACGTCTACACAGATACTTTTGACTATCTCTATCGTTATGAAGCTCCATCACTGATCAATCTTACTGTGCATGCGCATTTCGGCGGCCGACCGCTTATGTCGGCGATGCTGCATGAGCTTTTGAGGTACATGCGCGGGTATCCCGATGTTTGGTTCGCCCGCCACGATGAGGTCGCGCGCTGGACCATCGAGCAGGCGGAGACATAGCTCACAAAACTTTATTGCCGCCGGGGCGGACACTCAACACAATTTCTTCCATCCTCAGCAGGCGATGTTGGATGGACCGGCAGACAGCGGGTTAGAACTCTCCGCGAAAAAATCCCCGCTGCCCTCGCGCTTCCTCCACGCCCACTTCCAGGTAGCGAATTTGGCTCTTAGGAAAGTTCCGACGGACTCTTCGGCGGATTTGACCGGCAACATACTCAGCGAGCAGTTCCGTACTCGTATTGATCAGTGGCAGCAATAGCACATCCTGCCGCGGCAAAATAATTTTTTGCTGTTTGTAACGGAGCTCGATCTCATGGGGCCGCTGGCGCAGAGTAATCACCGGACTAGCAGTCTGAATCAGCGTCCGGTGATCCAGACCGTCGCAGATACGCTTCACCAGCGGTTTGAACGAGATAAAATCGAGCACCACGCCGGCCGGATCGAGTTCTCCTTCCATCACGACCGAGACTTGATAATTGTGTCCGTGCAGCGGTTCTCGTTGGCCGTTGCTGAAAATCAAGAAATGCGCGGAAGCAAAGTTGAAATAATCTTTGGCGACTTCGATGCTAAATGATCGCGACATTGTCGGACGTTAGCCAAAACCACTGAGGCTTTCAACCGGGTGATCTGCCAATCATTTACTTGCTGACATCCACACCGATCGCGTCAGTGATTCGTTTGAAACCATCACGCTCGAGCAACCGGAGCAGTCCTGTATTGATGCGCTTGACAGCGCCGGGACCTTCGTAAACCCAACCCGTGTAAATCTGCACCGCATTGGCGCCGGCCTTGATCTTATCGTAAGCGTCTTGGGCATCGAAGATGCCGCCGACACCGATGATCGGCAAACTTCCGCGGGTTGTTTGATAAATATGCGCGATGAACGACGTGACAATTGCCGTGATCGGTCTTCCGCTCAAGCCTCCCGGCTCAGAACCGCAGCGCGATTTAAGCCCTTCGCGCATGAACGCCGTCGCGTTGGTCGCAACGATTCCGGTTAATTTGGCCGCCGCCGCAACCTCGACGATCTCATCCACTTGCGCGAATTCCATGTCGGGCGCGATTTTGACAAACAGCGGTTTGGGAGAGATTTGCGCGCTCGCAGCGAGTCCGCGATTTCTTTCCTGGACTGCGGATAATAATTCACGTAATAGGCTCTTCTCCTGCAAATCACGGAGCTGGGGCGTGTTGGGCGAGCTGACGTTCAGGGTGAAAAAGTCGCCGTGCGGGAAAAGGGTTACAAAGCAACTGAGAAAATCCGCCACCGCGTCTTTGGTCTCCACGATCTTTGTCCGACCGAGGTTTAGGCCAAGCGGGATTTTCGGCAAGCCGCCGCGCGCACGCAGCTTGCCAAGCTTGATCGCGATCGCGGCGGCGCCCTCATTGTTAAAGCCCAGCCGATTGATCAACGCGTCGTCTTCCGGAAGGCGATAAAGCCGCGGCTTGGGATTGCCAGGCTGGGCTTGGGCGGTGATCGCGCCGACTTCCATAAAACCGAAACCGAAGGCAGCAATCATTTTCGGAGCGCGCGCGTTTTTGTCAAAACCGCCGGCAAGCCCGACGGGATTGGCAAACTTTAACGGCCCGAGATTTACCGCCAGACGCTCGTCATCAATCCGATAACCCTTCTCGACAAGCGGCGATAAAAACTCCGCTCGCGCCATTAACGCAAGGATGAACTCGTGGCTGGCTTCCGGATCCTTGTGAAACAACAGCGGACGAAGAACGGATTTGTAAAGCATCGATCTCGAAAGCTACTCGCAAAAACGCATCGAAGCCTTGGTTATCTCCGGCGTGAATAGAATCTGTGGGTAAGCGGTTCGTGCCTAATAAACAGAGAGGGAGACTGCAGAAGCTCTCCCTCTCGCGACGCGCAACTGACATGGCCGGCGCTAAAATTTACATCGGCTGATGATCGAGCTTATTTGAACGGAGCGCACGGCGCAGGAGTCATGATCATATTTTCTTGCATGACCAGAAATTCTCGAGTTGCCGGCGGCCATCCTTCGACACTCTTGGTTGCCTCGGCGCGCAAACGTTCGCGCTCGCCCGCATCTTTATACGCCCAAACGTGAATGTACTGGTTCAACGGCCCGACGATAGTTTGCCCGGCGAATACCAGCGGCGAGACTTTCGTCCGCGCTGGAATCACTTTCCCGAAACGTTCTAGCACGGTCGGCATCGTGCCCGGCTGGTAGGTGTAGGTGCGGAACTCGTAAACTTCGCCTAGCTTCCGCTCCGGAAGCGGCGGTGAAAACGGCGCGGGCTGAATAAATTTGTTTTCCTGCGTGACGATGAACTCCTGCGTTTTGGGCGGCCACTTGCCGGTCTTTCGCGCTTCGGCGCCGATACGCTCCCGATCTTCGAAGCTTTCATACGGCCAGACGTGAACAACTCGATTCAATCCTCCCACCTCGGAAAGCCATAAGCCGAGCAATTTTGAAAATTGCAATCGCGCCGTGAGCCCTTCGGCAAACCTTTCGACAAAGTTATGGGTCATCCCGGGTTTCAACACATAGGTTCGCATCTCGAGAATCATCGCCTACCTCCTTTGATTGGGTTTCCTATCCTTTCCCACAAAGCACCGACTAAATGCAACAGCAGCTCTATTGTTCGCAAAATATCTTGGAGATTTGAATTTGCCCGTCGATCTTCATGCGTGGAAGGAAAGGCTAGTCAATCTCATCGCTCAGCGATCAGAGCATTCCGAACTGCCAATCGACGCACTTGTCAACAAAGCTTGATGACTTGCCATGCTTGTCATCCCGGCCAAGATACCTCGCTCTCCCAACAACCCCAAAGTGCCACAAGCTACCCGTCCGACGATGGTACACATGTTGCTCCCGAGCGCACCCTGTTTAGTAAACCCGATCATTTTCCTTAATTAAAGAAAGTTGGACATGGACGCCAAAAATCCGGTGGATGATTCCACACTGCAGCAAAGCGACAATCCTTATCGGCGCTCCGGCGCGCTCCAGCGGGAAATCGAAATTCCCGGCCAAACATTTGATGAGCCCGCCGCGGGAGTTACACGACAATCCGCTTTCCCGGAAAAACGCAAGCTGTATCTACCGGTCAAAGGTAAGTTTTTTATCTCAACAGCTTTTGCATGTGTCTGGATTTCGCTTTCTTGGTTCCTCGCACAACACTGGCTCGCCGAGCTCGCTCAGGTGGTTGGCGAGATGCCGGCAGCCACGATCGTTTTTTTCATTGCCCTGCTGCCCGGATTTCTGAACGCACACATTTTGTCGAGCGTCATTCTTGACCGTCCGCCCAAACTCCAAACCGATATGAAATTTCCCGCAATCAGTCTCCTCATTGCGGCTTACAACGAAGAAGAAAACATCTCTGAGACGATTCGAGGGATCAAAAACCAGGACTACTCAGCAAAGATCGAGATCATCGTGGTTGACGACGGCTCCATCGACAATACCGTCTCAATGCTTCACTCGTTCAATTTACCCAATCTAAATATTATTCGGTCGAACCATGGTGGTAAAGCCAGAGCTCTCAACGAGGGACTGCAGCACGTAACGGGAGAAATCGTTGTTTGTATCGATGCCGACACATTTCTTCATCCGCAATCTCTCCGCCGCATCATCGCTCGCTTCCTGACGGACCCTGCCGATACTGCAGCAGTTGCCGGGTGTGTCCTGGTGAAGAATTCGCGCTCGACGTTTATGACTCGGCTGCAGGAATGGGATTACTTCACTGGAATCGCCTCTGCCAAGCGTCAGCAATCGCTCTATCAGGGAACTCTCGTGGCCCAGGGCGCGTTTAGTGCCTTTCGCACTAAGATCGTCAAAGCGCACGATGGATGGCCGTCTGTGATCGGCGAAGATATCGTACTCACATGGTCGCTGATTAATAGCGGCTGGCGCGTAGGATTCGAGCCGACCGCAATCGGTTTCACCAGCGCGCCGGAAACGATTCAGGGATTTTATCGACAACGGAAACGTTGGGCGCGCGGTATGATTGAGGGCCTAAAACGCTACGGCCATTTGGTCTGGAAGAGCTCGCGTTTGTCCGCATTTTTCGTCGGCGTCGATTTTATTATTCCGTTCGTCGATCTTTTCTATGCTTTCGTGTTTCTTCCTGGCATCATTTTGGCTTTCTTCGGGCATTACTATGTCGTCGGCCCGCAGACTTTGATGGTAATACCTTTGGCGTTTCTTATCGTGTTGATCATGTACAAAAAACAAAAGGCGGTCTTCAATGAGCTCGGTCTCCGCGTACGACAGAACTTAGTTGGTTTTTTGGTTTACATGCTCATCTATCAAGCGCTGATGTCACCGATATGCGTCATTGGCTACGGCCAAGAAATTTTGGGAATGACGAAGCGCTGGTAAGTACGGTGCTTCTCTCTCGAGCTTCTCGCCAATGAAACAGATCTGATTGGCCGCTCGCCCCTGCCTTTTCTGGCGTTTTCTTGGCGCGACTTTCAACCGAAGTCGCAAATTTTCTATTTTTCAGAACTCTCTTGTGCTATGATTCCGGCCATTTCTCGGAGTCTTGCGTCGAAACGTCCTATGAAAAAAACAGGAATTTTTATTTTCTTCATTCTTTTCGTTTGGTCGACAACCGTGCACGCTCAAACCGTCGATGAGCTGCGCACAGCGATTCAGTCGAGTTCCGATGCCCCGACAAAAGCCGGACTTTACAAACGGCTTGGTGATGTTCTCGTCGAACAAGACAATCTCGAACAAGCGACCGATGCATTTTCGCAGGCATTGGCGCTCGGTAGAAATAGTTTCTCACCGCGCGAACGCCTTCAAATGGCCATCTATCTCTCCTGGGCGGACCGGTTGAACGAGTCTAAAGACGAGTTACAGAAGCTGCTCACTGAAGACCCCAAAAACATTGCGGCGCGCACCCATTTAGCGCGCGTGCTCTCCTGGTCCGGTGAACTCAGAGCTGCCGTGATTCAGGCCGACCTCGTTTTGCGGGAATCTCCGGATCACAAAGAGGCGCTGTTGGTCAAAGCTGATGCTTTGCAATGGCAAGGGCGATATCTCGAAGCCATTCCAATCTATCGAGCCATATTAGCTCGGGAAAATGACTTCGATGCGCGCGCGGGGCTATCCCGGTCGCTGTTGGCAGTGGGCGATCGGACTAGCGCTATAGAAGGGCTACGCTCACTAGAGCCGGCTAACGCTCGACAGAAACGTGAGATAGCGCGATTGAGCGAGGCCATTGAACGGGAAACGCGTCCGGCCCTCGATGCTCGCTACAATTACTACACCGATTCGGATCGCAATCGATTAGATCGTTACTCACTCGCGGGCAGCGGCTGGCTAGGCAATCAGAGATATGCGCTTGATTACCGCCATACGGATGCTAGAGACCGCACCCGGGATAATCGGGGCGATGATTTTCTGGTCTCGCTCTATTCGCGTCTGACCGACAGGTTTTCCGCCGGCGGCGGCCTCGGCTTCACGCAGCTCGGAGACGGAGGTACATCCACCTTCCCGACTGGCAATTTTCGCCTGGATGCTAAACTGTTCGCGGGCAGCGCCGGCGCGAATGTCACACGAGAAGTGCTGACCGACACAGCAGAACTAATCGAGAACCGCATTCGCATGACGAACGTGGGCTTGTACATTACGCAACCGCTCACCGACCGGCTTTCAACCTACGCCGGTTATCGTTACAGAAGCTTCTCTGACGGCAATCATGCCAATGAGTTACAGCTCACCACGCAATACGCAATTGTTCTCGCCGCCCCACGAATATCCATCGGTTATCGTTTTCGTTTCCTCGATTTTCAGAAGCAAAGCGGCAGC
>Ga0207691_10002859_pt1 | contig 16811 bp, 12 predicted proteins | sample KBSM13metaG_FD_184327 | JGI IMG/M metagenome (GOLD analysis project Ga0207691, IMG submission 184327) | Miscanthus rhizosphere microbial communities from Kellogg Biological Station, Michigan, USA - KBS M1-3 metaG (SPAdes) (version 2) | ecosystem: Host-associated > Plants > Roots > Rhizosphere >... | reverse complement strand
CACCTTGCACACCCCCAGATCATGGCCGTTGTCCCTGCGTTGACTCTTGCCATCATCGCGATGGCGATCTCCTGCAGGTGGATCGCACAACGGGACGTGCCACTCGAGGCCTCCCAATGACGTTGGCCGTCTCGATCCGTAGCCTTGCGATGCAATACGGCCGGCGGCTCGTCTTTCAGGAACTCTCGTTCGATCTCGCTGCGGGCCAGGCGGCAGGCGTCGTCGGCCCCAATGGCTCCGGCAAGACGACGCTCCTGCGCGCAATCGCGGGCTGTCTGACCCCGCGATCGGGAGAGATTCGTATCAATGGACTGACGCCTCGTGACGCGGTCTCCCGAACCGGCATCGGCTACTTCGCTGGCGAAGCCACGATGCCTGGCAGTGTGCGAGCCGCCAAGTGGGGGAGTCTCGGAGCGGGCGACCACGTGACGCTGGAGAGCAGGCGACTCCGAACGCTGTCGCGAGGCACCCGACAACTTCTTGGTCTGCGGACGGTGCTCGGACGCCATCCGCTCGGGCTCATCGTCCTTGATGAGCCATGGGAAGGGCTCGATCCGGATGCAGGTCGCTGGTTGTCGACGATGCTCGAGACGAAGCGCGATCGCGGCGCCGCTGTCGTGCTGTCGTCGCACCGGCTGCACGATCTCGCCGGGCTATGCGACCTCTACGTGTTTCTCCTCCCGCACCATGTGACCGTCCTGCGGGCGCACGAGATCGTCTCCGTCGGCCCAGTCACGGCCGAGCATCTGGTCGGCGTGTTCGACCGTCTCCGCGGTGGCGCGATGCTTCTGAGAGCGACGCCCTGATATCGCCTGTGCCTTGACCCCCTCGTTCAGCGCCGAGTACAGTCATAGCAGTTGGACCCTACCTCCTTCCGTTCTGCTCCATGACCGACACGGCCGCCGCCAGTCTTCGCACAACCCCCTTGCACGCACGGCATCGCGCATCGGGTGCCCGCATGGTGCCGTACGCGGGCTGGGAGATGCCCGTCGAGTACTCCGGCATCACCGACGAACACATGGCCGTGCGTACGCGGGCCGGGCTGTTCGACGTGAGCCATATGGGGGAGATCGAGATCGCCGGCAAGGGCGCGCTCGAGGCAGTGCAGCGAATCTCGAGCAACGACGCGAGCGCATTGAAGGTCGGCCAGGCACAGTACGCGGGCCTGCTGACGCCGGACGGCACCTTCATTGACGACATGCTCGTCTACCGCATGGCAGCGAGTCACTTCATGCTCGTCGTCAATGCGGCCAACGCGGCCAAAGACTACGCGTGGATTAGCGAGCAGGTGAAGCTTGCGGGCGATGCGGCAGTCGTTGATTCGAGCAGCCGCTACGCGTTGATCGCGATCCAGGGCCCTGCGGCCCGCGACGTCCTCCAGCAGCTGACCGCTGTGGACCTCGGCGACATTCGCTACTACTGGTTCTCTTATGGGGAAGTGGCGAACGCACGCGTGACCATCTCGCGCACCGGTTACACAGGCGAGGACGGGTACGAGATCTTCGTCCCACCCAACATGGCCGACCGCGTGTGGCAGGGCCTGATTCAGGCGGGCCGGGGCGACGTAATACCCTGCGGCCTCGGCGCCCGCGATACGCTGCGACTTGAAGCCGCCATGCGCCTCTACGGAAACGACATCGACGAATCGACGACGGCGCTCGAGGCCGGCCTGGACTGGACCATCGGGTGGAAGAAGGGCGACTTCATCGGGCGCGAACGCCTGCTCGAGCAGAAGGAACGCGGAATTACGCGAACGCTCGTCGGCTTCGAAATGCTCGAGCGCGGTATCGCGCGCCAGGGCTACATCGTCACGAGCGGCGGAGACGAAGTCGGCAAGGTCACGAGCGGCACGCAAACGCCCTTCCTCAAGAAAGCCGTCGGCATGGCGTACGTCCCCGTCTCGCTCTCAGTCCCGGGAACGCAGATCGACATCGATATCCGCGGCCGCGCCACAAGGGCGCAAGTCGTGCCTTTGCCGTTCTACTCACGATCCCGTTCGGGTCCCGGGCCCCGGATCCCGGGCCCCGGCCAGTAGGTGCCTCCATGCCGTATCCCACCGACTTGAAGTACACGAAAGACCACGAATGGATCCGCATCTCGGGCGACATCGCTGAGATCGGGATCACGGACTTCGCGCAGGATCAGCTCGGCGACGTCGTGTTCGTCGAGCTCCCGGAACCTGGACGCACGATCAAAGCGGGCGAGTCGTTCGGCTCGATCGAATCGGTCAAGGCGGTCTCGGAGCTCTTCGCGCCGATGAGCGGGGAGGTCGTCGAGGTGAACCCGTCGCTCAAGGACCATCCTGAGATGATCAACAGCAAGCCTCATGAGACCTGGATGGTGAAGGTGCGCGTGTCAGATCCGAAGGAAGCCGGATCGCTGCTCGACAGCGCGCAGTACGACGGCATCACCCACGCGTAATGAGCTCACTGGACGCCAGCGACTGGTTTGCACGCCGTCACATCGGACCGTCGCCGGACGAGCGCGCCGCGATGCTCGAGGCCGTCGGCGCGCCAACGCTCGACGCGCTGATGGGCGAGGCGATTCCCGCCTCGATCCGCCTCGAGAAACCGCTCGCACTTCCGCCTGCTGAAAGCGAGCATCAGTACCTCCATCGTCTCGGTCATCTCGCCCATCGCAACAGCGTCTTCAAGTCCTACATCGGCCTCGGCTACCACGACACGTTCACGCCGAGCGTGATTCTTCGGATGGTGATGGAGAACCCGGGTTGGTACACGCCATACACGCCGTATCAGGCGGAGATCGCACAAGGCCGCCTGGAATCGCTCCTGAACTTCCAGACGATGGTGACGGATCTGACGGGTATGGAAGTGGCGAGCGCCTCGCTGCTGGATGAGGCGACGGCCGCCGCCGAAGCGATGGCGTTGATGCACCGCGCGCACACCAGCCAGAAGGGGGTCGAACCGACTGGCTGCTACGCGAGCGACGGCTGCTTTCCGCAAACGATCGATGTCCTGCGTTCGAGAGCCGAACCACTGGGAATCGATCTCCGCGTCGTGCCCATCGACCGGATGACGTTCGACGCGTCGGTATTCGGCGCGATCGTTCAGTACCCCGACGCGGGTGGAGAACTGCTCGACCTGAGACCGCTGATTGGACGGGCCCACGAGGCGGGCGCGCTCGTGTCGGTGGGAGCGGACCTCTTGTCGCTCGCGTTGGTCGTTCCGCCGGGTGAGATGGGCGCAGATGTCGTGTACGGCAACTCGCAGCGCTTCGGCGTCCCGCTCGGATACGGCGGCCCGCATGCGGCGTTCTTCGCGACGCGTCACAGCTTCATCCGTCAGTTGCCCGGCCGGCTCATCGGCGTCTCAGTCGACGGTCATGGCAAGCGCGCGTATCGCATGGCACTGGCCACGCGCGAGCAACACATCCGGCGCGAGAAGGCGACGTCGAACATCTGCACGGCCCAGGCGCTCCTCGCCAACATGGCGGCGATGTACGCCGTTTATCACGGCCCGAAGGGCATCGCGGCGATCGCATCGCGCGTCCATACGCTCGCGCGCATTCTCGAAGCGGAGCTCGCCTCGCTTGGGATCACGCAACTCAATCCGCACTACTTCGACACGCTACTCGTGAAGGTGCCTGGTGAGGCGGAGCGTGTCAGACGACGCGCGGAAGACGCGAGCATCAACTTCAACATCTTCGACGCCGACACGATCTCGATCGCTCTCAACGAGACGCTCGACAGCGCCGGGCTCCGTGACATCGTCGGCGTCTTCGCGACCGCACTGGGCAAACGTCCACGCGTGATCGACTGCGAGGCCGCGGCCGCCGCACTCCAAGCTGCGTCGCCCGACAAGTTGCCATCAGGGCTGCGGCGCACGAGCACGTTCCTGACGCATCCGGTGTTCAACACGCACCATTCCGAGACGGAGATGATGCGTTACGTCCGCAGCCTCGAGCGAAAGGACCTCGGGCTCGACAGCTCGATGATCCCGCTCGGGTCGTGCACGATGAAGCTGAACGCGGCAACCGAGATGCTCCCGATTACATGGAATCCGTTCAGCCGCATGCATCCGTTCGCGCCGGAAGAACAGACCGAGGGCTACGCGCACGTGTTCAGGGAGCTCGAGGCGGCGCTCTGCGAGATCACCGGCTTCGCGAAGGTCTCACTGCAGCCGAACTCAGGCGCGCAAGGCGAGTTCACCGGGCTGATGGTGATTCGCGCGTATCACCACGATCGCGGAGAGCCGGGACGCAACGTCGTGCTGATTCCGGCCTCGGCTCACGGCACCAACCCGGCCAGCGCGGCCACGGCGGGCATGCGCGTTGTCGTGGTCCGCAGCAGGGCAGACGGCAGCGTGGACGTCGATGACCTGCGGGCGAAGGCTGCAGAGCACCGCAGCCATCTGGGTTGCCTGATGATCACGTATCCGTCAACGCACGGCGTCTTCGAGGACAACATCCGCCAGATCTGCGACGCCGTCCACGAGCATGGTGGTCAGGTTTACATGGACGGCGCCAACATGAATGCGCAGGTCGGACTGACGAGCCCCGCCGCGATCGGCGCCGACGTCTGCCATCTGAATCTGCACAAGACGTTTGCGATCCCTCACGGTGGCGGTGGCCCGGGCATGGGACCAATCGGCGTCGCACGTCACCTGGCGCCGTTTCTGCCGGGTCATCCGATCGTGCGTGTTGGCGGAGAGAAGGCAATTCATGCCGTCTCGGCGGCGCCGTGGGGCAGTGCAAGCATCCTGCTGATCTCTTACGCGTACGTCCGCATGCTGGGCGCGGAAGGGTTGGCCGATGCGACGCGGCACGCGATCCTCAACGCCAACTACATCAAGGCACGACTCGAGCATCACTATCCCGTGCTGTATTCACGCGACAATGGGCGCGTGGCCCACGAGCTCATCTTCGACTTGCGTGTGTTCAAGGCAGGTGGCATCGACGAAATGGATGTCGCCAAGCGGCTCATCGACTACGGCTTTCACGCACCGACGGTCTCCTTCCCGGTGGCCGGCACGCTCATGGTTGAACCCACCGAGAGCGAAGACAAAGCCGAGCTCGATCGCTTCTGTGATGCCATGATCGCCATCCGAGAAGAGATCGAGGACGTGATCACGGGTAAGGTGGACGCACAGGACAACGTCCTGAAGAACTCCCCGCACACGGCCGCTGCGGTCACGGCATCCGAGTGGTCGCACCCGTACACGCGCGAGAAGGCGGCGTTTCCATTGCCATTCGTGCGCGAGCGCAAATATTGGGCGCCGGTCGGGCGGATCGACAACACATACGGCGATCGAAATCTTTTCTGTTCATGCCCGCCGATCGATGATTCTGGAGTGATGCAGTAGGCAGTAGTTGGTAGGCTGTAGCTTCTGGCCACTGCCTACCGCATACTGCCTACCGCCTACTACCCATGCGAATCCTGACTGCCGAGCAGATGCGCGAGGCCGATCGCTACACCATCGACGAGATCGGTATCCCGTCCCTGGTGCTCATGGAGAACGCCGGCAGGCAGGTCGTCGCCGCCATCGAGTCCGCATACGAGTCGAAGCTGGATGGCCGGGTCGCCGTGCTCTGCGGCCGCGGCAATAACGGAGGCGATGGCTTCGTCGTCGCGAGGACGCTGCTCCAGCACGGCATCGAGACGTCCGTCTTTGTCATTGGTGCCCTCGCCGATGTGCGCGGTGATGCGCGCACCAATCTCGACATTCTCGGCCGACTCGGTGTGACGGTCGTTGAGATCGGCGACGAACAGAGCTGGGAACTGCACTTCTCCGAAATCTCACAGTGCCGCCTGATCGTCGATGCGATCTTCGGAACCGGACTCAAGGCAGCCGTTGCCGGAATGATCGAGACCGTCATCGCTGACGTGAACGCGTCGGAGATCCCGGTCGTGTCGGTCGATCTGCCAAGCGGGTTGTCCGCAGACACGCCGCATCTGATCGGCGACTGCATCGACGCGTCGCTCACGGTCACGCTTGCCGCGCCGAAGCTGCCACTCGTGTTGCCGCCGGGCGAAGCCTACGCCGGCGAGGTGGTCATTGCCGACATCGGCATCCCGTACGAAGTCATCGAAGGTCTCGAAGGCTCGCACGTCGAGTTGCTCACGCCCGAGCAACTGCGCAGCTCCGTCGGCCCGCGTGCCGCCGATTCGCACAAAGGAGACTTCGGCCGGCTGACGATCGTGGCCGGATCGATGGGCAAGACCGGGGCAGCGCACCTGGCGGCGATGGGAGCTCTTCGATCCGGAGCTGGCCTCGTCACAGTCGCGACGCCTCGATGCTGCCTTCCCCTGCTTGCCGCGTTGTCGCCGGTGTTCATGACGGTCGATCTACCAGACGACCCGGCGGGAACTCTCGACGCGAGCGGCGTCGATAAGCTGCTCGAGCAGGAGCACGACGTCATTGCGTGCGGCCCGGGCCTCGGTCGCACGCCGCAGGTCGCACAGTTCGTGCGCGCATTGCTCGACAAGGCCACTGTGCCTCTCGTCCTCGATGCTGACGCGCTCACTGTGCTGGCCGACGATCCTGGCCAGCTCAGCGGGCGCGAGGACCGCGACCTGATCATCACGCCGCACCCCGGCGAGATGGCTCGCCTCGTCGGCGCATCGATCGCCGATGTACAAGCGAATCGCATCCAGGTGGCCAGCGACTTTGCGACAGCGCACCAGGTGTATGTCGTCTTGAAGGGTCATCGCACCGTGATCGCCACACCGGAAGGGCGGGTGTTCATCAATCCCACCGGCAATCCGGGCATGGCCACGGGCGGCACCGGCGACGTGCTGACCGGGATGCTCGCGGCGTGGCTCGCGCAATTGCTCGACGCCGAAGCGGCGTGCCGGCTTGCCGTCTTTCTCCATGGCGCGGCCGGCGATCTGGCCGAGGTGAACCAGGGACAGGTGAGCATGATCGCCACCGATCTCCTCGATCATCTCGGCGGCGCGCTCAAGGTGCTCACCGATCCTCCTGCCAGTGGCTGAGCACGTCACCACATCAGAAGCCGAGACGGCCGCCGTGGCCAGCGAGCTGGCAAGTAGTCTCGTGGCAGGCGATGTGCTGCTGCTGTCTGGAAATCTCGGAGCGGGGAAGACCGCGTTTGTGCGGGGGCTAGCGGCCGGACTCAGTCTCGATCCAGAGGAGGTCAGCAGCCCGACATTCACGCTCGTTCACGAGTATCGAGGCGGGCGCCTGACGCTGTATCACGCCGATCTCTATCGCCTCGAACGAGCCGCCACTGACGATCTGGGGCTCGAGGAGCTGCATCGGGGCGTCCTCGCGATCGAGTGGCCGGATCGGCTGACGCACGCGCTTCCCGGGGCGCGCCACATCACCATCGAGATCCTCGACAGCGACACCCGGCGAATCAGCTGGTAGCGCTACTCCATCCGATAGTTCGGCGCTTCCTTCGTAATCGTCACGTCGTGTACGTGGCTCTCACGCACACCGGCGGGTGTAATGCGAATCAGCTTGGCCTTGCGCTGCAGCTCCGGGATCGTGCCGCTGCCGCAGTAGCCCATACCAGCCCGCATGCCTCCCACTAGCTGATGGATGACGGCCTGTGCGCTTCCCTTATGAGCCACGCGTCCCTCGATGCCTTCTGGAACCAGCTTGCCGGCGGCGCTGCCACCCTCCAGATCGAACTCGTCCTGGAAGTAGCGGTCGCGGCTTCCCTTCCTCATCGCGCCGATCGATCCCATGCCGCGATATTCCTTGTAACTGCGCCCCTGGAACAGGATCAGCTCGCCTGGGCTCTCGTCGGTTCCGGCGAACAGGTTGCCTAGCATCACGCAGCTCGCGCCCGTGGCCAACGCCTTCACGACGTCGCCCGAGTAGCGCATACCGCCATCCGCGATGATCGGGACGTTACGGGCAGCGGCCGCACGCGCGCATTCCAGGATCGCGCTGATCATCGGCACCCCGATGCCGGCCACAATGCGCGTCGTGCAAATCGAGCCGGCACCGATGCCGACCTTCACCGCGTCCACACCCGATCCGATCAGCGCTTCCGTCGCTTCCGCTGTCGCCACGTTGCCAGCCACGAGATCGGTGTTCGGGAAGTCGCGGCGGATCCGCGCGACCATGTCGATGACGTCCTGGTTGTGCCCGTGCGCGGTGTCAACGACGAGCACGTCAACGCCAGCCGAGACGAGCGCGTGCGCCCGCTCGAGCGCGTCTTTGGATGTGCCGATTGCCGCGCCGCAACGCAGGCGTCCGAGAGCGTCCTTGCACGCGTTCGGGTATTTGATGCCTTTCTGAATGTCCTTGACGGTGATCAGTCCCTTCAACCGGAAGTCCTTGTCGACCACCAGCAGCTTCTCGACCTTGTGCTGATGCAGGATCGATCGCGCCTCGTCCAGCGTCGTGCCCACGGGCACGGTGAAGAGCGGCGACTTCGTCATCACCTCTTCAATTGGACGATGAACGTTCGTCTCGAAGCGAAGGTCGCGGTTGGTGAGAATCCCGACGAGGCGGCCTTCCTTGCTGCCGTCTTCGGTGATCGGAACACCGGAGATCCGGTAGTTCTTCATCAGGTCGAGCGCTTCATAGATGCGATTGGATGGGGAGAGCGTGATCGGGTTGACGATCATCCCGCTCTCCGACCGCTTGACACGATCGACTTCGGCCGCCTGTTCGTGAATCTGAAGGTTCTTGTGAATGACGCCGAGGCCGCCGAGTTGCGCCATCGCGATAGCGAGGCCGGACTCGGTGACCGTGTCCATGGCAGCGCTCAGGATCGGGACGTTGAGCCGGATGGTCCGTGTGAGCCGCGTGGACACGTCCACTTGTGACGGCTTCACCGTCGAATGCTGCGGCACGAGCAGCACGTCATCGAACGTGAGCGCCGTGGTGATCGCCGTGTCCGTCTGTTCGGTGCTGGAGAACGGGGCAGTCTTCAGATCCATGGAGGTCCTCTAAATGCACAAAAGGCCGACAATCGTCGGCCTCTGTTTTCTCACGCGGCTTGCCCGTGGCACTTCTTGTATTTCTTTCCGCTCCCGCAAGGGCACGGATCGTTGCGACCAACCTTGGGCTCGTCTCGCCTGACGGTCTTCACCACATCATCGCCGCCAGTTCTTGCCGGCGTCGGCGTTGGCGCCGCAGCAGCCGCCTGATTCGATCGAGCGGCGCCCGCAAAGGCCGGAACGGGCGATGCCCCTGGATGGTTCAGCGTCATCGTCGCTGCCGCCGGGCGGCGCGGCGGTACCGCCCGCGGAGCCCGCAGGGCAGCAGGTGGCTCGGCCTGCTCGCCGCGATCTTCCATCGTGACCGGACGCAGCCAGAACAGATAACGCACGATCTCTTCTTCGATGCGCGCCTTCATGTCCTGGAAGAGCGTGTAGCTCTCTTTCTTGTACTCGACCAATGGATCGCGCTGCCCGTAGCCGCGAAGGCCGATGCCTTCCTTCAGATGATCGAGCGAGTAGAGGTGGTCCTTCCACTGCGAATCGACGATCTGCAGCATGATGTCGCGCTCGAGCCGCCTCAGGATCTCAGGCCCGATGGATTGTTCCTTTCGAATGTAGCCGTCCTTGGCGATGGCCCAGACGGCGTCCGTAATCTCGTCGGTGTTCTTGGAATCCAGTTGAAGCGCTTCGAGCTCCCGTGGATCGATGCCGAACACGCGCGAGACTTCGCGAACGACTGCTGGAATGTCGAACTCCTCGACGTCGGCCTGCTTTCCTGCGTAGCGCTCGACGATGTCCTCGAGGATCTCCTCGGCCAGCGCCATCAGGTAGTCCCTCGAGTTGACGATCTCGTCCTCGGTGAGGTGGATCGACCCTTCCAGGATTTCTCGCCGCAGCGTGTAGACGCTTTCACGCTGCTTGTTCATCACGTCGTCGTATTCGAGCAGGTGCTTGCGGACGCCGAAGTTCTGCGCCTCGACCTGCTTCTGCGCACGCTCAATCGCCCTCGAAACCATCCCGTGCTCGATGGGAACGCCCTCTTCCATGCCGAGGCGCTGCATCAGCCCGGAGATCCGGTCCGATCCGAAGATGCGCATCAGATCGTCTTCGAGCGAGAGGTAGAAGCGAGAAGAACCGGGATCACCCTGGCGGCCCGCGCGGCCGCGGAGCTGGTTGTCGATGCGCCGCGCCTCGTGCCGCTCAGTGCCAAGAATGTGCAGCCCGCCAATGGCCACAACCTCATCGTGCTCGGCTTCCATCTGGCGTTTGAAGTGGGAGAAGATGCGCTCCCAGTCCTGTCGGGGCACGCGGTAGAACGAATCGACGTGGAAGAAGTAGACGAACTCCTCGTCGTCGACGAACTTCTCCTCACCTTTGGCCAGTTTCTCGGCTACTTCCTCGGCGAGGCACTGGTGCCGGGCCGCGTACTCGGGGTTGCCACCCAGCAGGATGTCCGTGCCGCGGCCGGCCATGTTGGTCGCGATCGTGACGTTGTTCTTGTGACCGGCCTGCGCAACGATCTCGGCCTCCTGCGCGTGGTATTTCGCGTTCAGCACGACGTGCTTGATATTGCGCTTCTTCAAAAGAGAGGACAGTCGCTCGGACTTCTCGATCGAGACCGTGCCGACGAGTGAGGGCCGGCCCGACGCCTGCTTCTCGATGATGTCGTTGACGATCGATTCGTACTTTTCCCGCTCGGTCCGGTAGATGAGGTCCGGCTCCTCGATACGCTTGAGATCCCAGTTCGTCGGTATGACGATGACGTCGAGGTGGTAGATCTTGTTGAATTCCGATGCCTCGGTTTCCGCCGTTCCGGTCATGCCGGACAACTTCTTGTACTTACGGAAGTAGTTCTGGAAGGTGATGGTGGCGAGGGTCTGATTCTCCCGCTCGATCTTGACCTTCTCCTTGGCCTCGACAGCCTGATGCAGACCATCGCTCCAGCGGCGGCCCGGCATCAGGCGACCGGTGAACTCGTCAACGATCACAACCCCGCCGTCCTTGATCATGTACTCCACGTCGAGGCGGAACAGCGTGTGGGCCCTGAGCGCCTGGTTGACGTGGTGGAGGAGCGGCATGTTCGCCGGGTCGTACAGGCCATTCGAGTCAGGAGCCAGACGGTGAGCCAACATGTCCTCCGACTTGGCCATTCCCGTCTCGGTCAACGTCACCGTCTTGTGCTTCTCGTCGACGATGTAGTCGCCGGTCTTCTCGAGCTCTTCCCGATCTTCCGCCTTGGTGTTGCCTTGCGTGACCGCGCCCTTCTTGAGTCGCGGAATGATGCGATCGACCTCGTAGTACAGGTCGGTCGATTCTTCGGCAGGCCCGGAGATGATCAACGGCGTTCGCGCTTCGTCGATCAGGATGCTGTCTACCTCGTCGACGATGGCGAAGTGATGTCCGCGTTGAACCATGTGGCCCAACTCGAACTTCATGTTGTCGCGAAGGTAGTCGAAGCCGAACTCGTTGTTCGTGCCGTACGTGATGTCCGAGCCGTAGGCGATCTGGCGCTGGTCGTCCTTGAGATCGTGCTGGATGACGCCGACGCTCATCCCGAGGAAGCGATAGAGGCGTCCCATCCATTCCGAGTCGCGCCGTGCGAGGTAGTCATTGACCGTGACGACGTGTACCCCTTTGCCTTCGAGCGCGTTCAGATAGGCGGGCAGAGTCGCGACAAGCGTCTTGCCTTCGCCCGTTTTCATCTCGGCGATCGTCCCGTTGTGCAGGACCATGCCGCCGAGCAACTGGACGTCGAAGTGCCGCATGTTGAGCACGCGGCGGCCAGCCTCGCGGACGACAGCAAAGGCCTCGTTGAGGAGGTCATCGATCGTGGCGCCCTTGGCTAGACGCTCGCGGAACTCGACGGTCTTCGCCCGGAGCTGTTCGTCAGTAAGGGACTGAATGGCGGGTTCGAGCGCATTGATCTCGACAACCCGCGGCCGTAGCCGTTTGATTTCTCGTTCGTTCTGAGTGCCGATGACCTTCGCGAGCAGTTGACCAATCATGCGAATGGGAGGGAGCTAACTACGAAGGAATATCTACCGATTGTAGCCAGCGGCTCCGCAATCGGCAAGGAAACGACAGAAGCGCGGAGAGTTACTGAGCGCGAGGCTTCTGCTGTGTGAGCAGTTTGAGCGGATTGAGGAGACGGCCGTTGGCGAGCACCTCGTAGTGGAGGTGGGTGCCGGTTGCGCGGCCAGTGGCACCCAGGCGGCCAATCAGATCGCCGCGTTGAACGCGGGCGCCCTCTTGGACCTGGAAGCCGGAAAGGTGTCCGTAGCGCGTTTGGAGTCCGAACCCGTGGTCGATGACGATGAGATTGCCGTAAGCACCCTGTCGCCCCGCGTGGGTCACGACCCCGGCGGCTGTCGCATAGACCGGCTGACCCTTATCACCGGCGATGTCCAGCCCCGGATGGTAATCATCGCCGCCCGTCATCGGATCCGTGCGCCGGCCCATCGTCGACGTGAGCCATCCGTGAGCGGGCCAGATCGACGGCGTCGCATTCGCGAGGGCGTTCCGCTTCTCAACGTTCCGCTGCACGACGTTCAGGCGTGATTCGAGCCCTTCCAGCAGCGTGCGGAGAAGACCGAACGTGTCCTCGGGATTCGCGAGGGCGGTCAAGGCGTTTGTATAGGTAGCATCCTGCTTGGCGGTCGTGCCGACGCTGCCGCCCATCGCGCGCGACTTGACGAAAGCGGGTAACGTCTCCATGGCGCGGGCGAGGCTGGGGTCGAGTGCGGCCCTGGCACCAAGGTCGGTAATCGCCGTCTGCAGGGATTGAATCTGGCTCGAGAGTTCCGCGGTTGCGGTTCGGTAGCTCGCGTTTTCGTCTTCGAGGGCGCGCTCGCTGACGTAGAGCTCGGCGACGTCGCTTTTCGCCTTCCAGGCCGCGCCGATACCGACGAGCACGGGAAGGGTGGCAACGGCGCAGGCAAACACGACCGCCGGGCGGACGGCGACCGTCACACGACGGACAGAGCCTGTCGTGCGATCCGCAACGAGAATCGTGTAGCGCCGTGCTGGTTTCAAAACAGATTCGCTCTGCAAAAATACGGGGCCCCGACTAGGCACAGCGGCCGGTCCGCGCCATACGGACCATACTATCGGGTGCTGACACGCCGGTGGGGAGGGGTGCCGACGTGACGAGCCTATCACAGGACGAAATGGCTCCTCAACGAATCAGGCCGAAAGCGAATATCGGGCGAATGTTCTCCGGATCAGCCTCGTGAGCGCCGGCAGGGCTCGGCTGCAGGTGCTCGCTGCTGCTCTCCTGTTTTCGACGGGGGGAGCAGGGATCAAGGTCGCTGCCTTTTCAGGCCTGCAGGTATCGGCACTCCGATCGGGTGTCGCGGCGATCGCGCTGCTGATCCTCGTCCGCGGCCGAATCGTGTGGTCGTTTCCCGTCGTTCTGGCTGGCATCGTCTACGCAGCAACGCTGACGCTATTCGTTTTGTCCACCAAACTCACGACAGCGGCCAACGCGATCTTTCTTCAGTCAACGGCGCCGCTGTATCTCCTCCTGTTGGGCCCCCTCCTTCTGAGTGAGCACTTCAAGCGCCGTGACGTGATCTACCTGCTGGCCGTCGCGTTGGGGATGCTCAGTTGCTTCATGGGACGGCCGGACGCGACGGCCACTGCACCCGATCCAGGACGCGGAAATCTACTGGCCCTGATGTGCAGCATCACGTGGGCGCTCACGCTCGTGGCGCTTAGGTACGTAGAACGCGATCATTCGCGGCCAGGTCTCGGCATGTCAGCCGTAGCAGCAGGTAATCTGTTCGCATCGATTGCGGCACTCCCGTTCGCATTGCCGCTGCCGGCGGCGTCGACAGGGGAGTGGATCACGATCGTGTACCTCGGTGTGTGTCAGATCGGCCTCGCATATGTATGTCTGACCGCAGGGATCCGCCATCTGCCCGCTCTCGACGTGTCTCTGCTCCTTCTGGTCGAACCGGTCCTCAATCCAGTATGGACATGGCCTGCGGGGAGAGTCGGCGGGCTCATGGACGATCGTGGGAGGCGCGATCATCCTGGCGGCCACCGCGCTGCGCAGCCTTCGCGATCCACGCGTATCCCCACGGCTCCTCGCCGAGTGAGACCCGAGGTGCGCGGCGCGCACCCCGGTCCCAGCGTGACGTGTCCGTCCCCCTCAGCGAAGCAGAGGCAACAGGAGACTCAGACCGGTGAGCAACGACGTCCCGCCCACGATCACCGGAGCCCAGACGAACCGGCGAAGCGGCTGCGAATGATCGAGCCCGAGTTTCCGTACGAGACGCAGGTTCTGAACGGTCCAGATCAACGGATACACGACGGTCACGATGTAGAAGAGGAGCCACTGGACCGCCGCCGTTCCGGAATGATCCGGATACCTGCGGAATGTCACGTACGAAAGGCCACTGGCCATCGCGTAGACGACCACCAGACACGCGATCGCGACTTTGTTGTTGTTCATCAGCAACCGTACCACCAGCCGACCGCCGCAACTCCCAGGTACGCGGACGTCGCCATTCCACACGGTTCGGGAACCCAATAGAACCACGGTGCACACCAGAACACCATCTGGATGTTGAGATTAGACATCTCCTGCTGGATCATCCGGCAGACTGACGGATCGACCTGCGCTACCAGGGTGACTCCAGCCGACCGCGCGGACGCAACTCGATCAAGCGCTCGAGCGGCATCGTCCAACGTCGCGGCGACTGCTTGCCAACGCGCGGTGACGCCGTTGGCAAGCAGATCGTCAACAATCCGCTGCCGCGTCGCGAAGTCAACGGGCGCCGGCACCGGCAACGGAACGGCCGACGTCCCGTCGAATCCAAACTCGCGCGCTTCCGCTTTGAACATCGCGGCGTCGAGGTTGCGACGAAGCAGCGCGTCTCGTCCCTCGCGTCGCACGACATCGCGCAATGTCTCCTTCACCCGCGAGTCGATCTGCTTCGACGCGCCCCATGCCGCAAGCACCCGCAATGACGATGCGAGGCGGCGGGTGTGCTCACCAGAGCCTGCCTGGCTCAGACTTCGGACGGCTCTCTTCATGTCAGACAACAACTGATCGAAGACCGGATCCTGGACTCGCGTTGCGCCAGTCTGGCGCTGCGCAAACGCGAGCGTTGCACTCCCTCCGGCCAGCAGCGGGAGACCTGCAGCCACTGATCCTACGAACACACGACGACCGACTTCCACGCTCATACATCACCTGTATCCCTGCACCCAATCCCGTGTTCCACCACTCTGTATTGCAGCGCCTCGGCGATGTGCTCTGACGTAACCTTCTCGTCGCTGGCAAGATCGGCAACCGTCCGCGCTACTCTGAGCACGCGGTCGTAGCCGCGCGCGCTCAATCCCAATTGATCGACGGCCCTTCGCAACAACTGCCGTCCCGTCGCGTCGGGCCGGCACAACGTTGCGACGCGCGAGCCGCGCAGGGCCGCATTCGTGCGAGGGCCCGCGTCACCATAGCGAGCATGCTGCGCGCGACGCGCCGCAATCACACGCTCGCGAACAATCGCAGACGGCTCACCAGCGACGCCGTCGACGATCGAGCCCACTGCGACAGCAGGGACATCGACAATGAGATCGATCCGGTCGCGGAGCGGACCCGAGAGGCGGTTCTGATACTTCGCGATCTGAATGGGCGTACATCTGCACGGCCGGCGATCGTCGCCGGCAAACCCGCAGGGACACGGATTCATCGCACCGATGAGAACGAAGCGCGCAGGGAAGACTGCGGTCCGTGCGGCACGTGCGATCGTCACGTGTCCCTCCTCGAGAGGTTGCCGGAGAACTTCGAGGACCCGTCGATCGAATTCCGGCATCTCATCCATGAAGAGGACCCCGTGATGCGCCAGGGAGATTTCACCCGGCCTGGGAATGGACCCGCCGCCAACAAGGGCAACGGTCGAAATCGTGTGGTGAGGCGCACGAAACGGGCGCTCTGAGAGAAGCCCCTGGCCAGCGGGGAGAATGCCGGCGACTGAATGGATGGCTGTGGACTCGAGCGCTTCATCGAACGTGAGGGGTGGCAGAATCGTTCCCAATCTTCTCGCCAGCATCGTCTTGCCGGCGCCAGGAGGGCCGGTCATCAGCAGGTTGTGACCGCCAGCAGCCGCCACTTCGAGCGCGCGCCTGGCGAGCAATTGCCCGCGAACGTCGGCCAGATCGGTGTCGGCTGGTGTCGTACTGCTCGTACTCACTGGGCTGGCGGTCGCCCGTTTGGCGCGCTCGGGTTCGTTCAACGCCTCAACGGCTTCCGTCAGCGATTGAGCCACGCAAATATCCAGGCCCTCGACAACTGAGGCCTCGGTCGCATTCTGAGGCGGCAGAAGGAGGCGCTTGAGCCCCAGCCGACGTGCGCCGACTGCAATTGGCAGCACACCGCGAATGCCATTGATCGCGCCATCGAGCGAGAGCTCGCCAACGATCACGGTGTCGTCAACGCATCGACGTGTGAGTGGACCGGAGGTCGCGAGCAATCCGAGCGCGATCGGAAGATCGAACGACGACCCGGCCTTGCGTACGTCGGCCGGCGCAAGATTGACAGTGATCCGATGATGAGGAAACTCGAATCCCGAGTTTCGGATCGCGGACCGCACGCGATCGCGACTCTCTTTGACGGTCGCATCGGGCAGGCCCACCATCGAGAAGTGGGGGAGCCCGAAGGCGACGTCAACTTCGACGTGAACCGGATAGGCCTCCACACCGAAGACCGCTGCACTGCGTAGACTGGCGAGCACGACCAGAGATCAGTGCAAGATCGCGTGCCTCACGGATTCATGCGGGTTTCTTCGGGATCGAGCGAGGCGACGTCCTGAACGACGCAGTTTCTGCAACGTCGATCTCGCGCCTTTATCGCAGTTTCTGCGATGCGGGTCAGTTGGTCGCGAGCGTAGACAGGCGCTCGACGATCAAGCGCTGCCCAACGTGGATGACG
>Ga0207691_10002855_pt1 | contig 16822 bp, 10 predicted proteins | sample KBSM13metaG_FD_184327 | JGI IMG/M metagenome (GOLD analysis project Ga0207691, IMG submission 184327) | Miscanthus rhizosphere microbial communities from Kellogg Biological Station, Michigan, USA - KBS M1-3 metaG (SPAdes) (version 2) | ecosystem: Host-associated > Plants > Roots > Rhizosphere >... | reverse complement strand
GATCGAGCCTTCGCCGGTCGACAGCGGCGACGCCTCGGTCTCGATGAACTTGTTCACGCCGACCACGACCTGTTCGCCGCGCTCGATCGATTCCAGCCGCGCGCTGTTGCTCTCCACCAGCTTCGACTTCATGTAGCTCGACTCGACCGCCGCGACCGCGCCGCCCATCTGCTCGATGCGCGCCAGCTCTTCCTTCGCCTCGCGCTTCAGCTCTTCCACCTTGGCGGCGATCTCCGTGGACCCTTCGAAAATGTCGCCGTAGTCGAGCAGGTCGGTCTCGTAAGCCAAAATCTGCTGCATGCGCAGCGACCATTGCTGGTCGAACGGGCGCGGCAGGCCGAGCGCCTCGTTCCACGCCGGCAGCTGCACGGCGCGTGCGCGCGCACCCTTCGACAGCGTCACCGCCAGCATCTCCAAGAGAATGCGATAGACGTTGTTCTCGGCCTGCTGCTCGGTGAGGCCAAGCGAATTCACCTGCACGCCATAGCGAAACAGCCGCTGCTTCGCGTCGGTGACGCCGTAGCGCTCGGCGGTGATCTCGTCCCACAGCTCGGCGAAGGCGCGCATCTTGCACAGCTCGGTGATGAAGCGCAGCCCGGCATTGACGAAGAACGAGATGCGCCCGACCACCTCGCCGAACTTGTCCGGCGCGACCTCGCCGGAGGCTTTCACGGTGTCGAGGATTGCGATCGCGGTCGCGAGCGCGAAGGCGAGCTCCTGCACCGGCGTCGCGCCGGCCTCCTGCAGGTGATAGGAGCACACGTTCATCGGATTCCATTTCGGCAACTCCCTGGTCGTGAACACGATCACGTCCTTGGTGAGCCGCATGGAGGGCGCGGGCGGAAACACGTAAGTGCCGCGCGAGAGATATTCCTTCACGATGTCGTTCTGCGTGGTGCCCTGGAGGCGTTCACGCCGCGCGCCCTGCTCGTCGGCGACCGCGATATAGAGCGCGAGCAGCCACGGCGCGGTGGCGTTGATGGTCATCGAGGTGTTCATCTCGGCGACCGGGATGTCGGCGAACAGCGCGCGCATGTCGCCGAGATGGGCGATCGGCACGCCGACCTTGCCGACCTCGCCCTTGGAGAGGACGTGATCGGAGTCGTAGCCGGTCTGGGTCGGCAGATCGAAGGCGACGGAGAGGCCGGTCTGCCCCTTGGCGAGGTTCTTGCGATACAGCGCGTTCGACTCGCGCGCGTTCGAGTGCCCCGAATAGGTGCGGAAGATCCAGGGTTTGTCGCGCACGAGCGCTATCCACCGGGCGTTGGGGTTACGACGGCGAGATGGTGCGCTGAATTTTGTTGCAGTGCAACAATATTGTTGGAGGCTTCGGCGGCGATCGCCGTTTCCGGCTGGGCAGCCAAGGTGGGATGCCCCTCGTCTCTCTTCATGCCCGCTTGGCGAATTCGATCAGAACGTTGCGCACCGCATCACATGGAAAGCTTGCCGATTGTGCCCGCGGTTTCGATGATGTCGAGCACCGGGCATTCAAGGCCGCCGGAGCATTTGTCGAGTGCGGATGCGATGATGCGCTCCAGCTTGACCAGCTCGTTCAGCTTTGCCCGCAGGCTTGCGAGATGTTTCGCGGCAATCGCTTTCGCATCGTCGCAAGCGTTGTCGCGGTGGCGCAACGCCAGCAGCTCGCGAATATCCTTGATGCCAAATCCGAGGTCGCGCGCGCGCTTGATGAAAGAAAGCGCGGAGAGGTGTTCGTTTCCGAAAACACGCCGCCCGCTGATCGTCTTGGGCGGCGTCGGCAGCAGCCCGATGTGCTCGTAATACCGCACCGTCTCGACATTGACGCCGGTCAGGCGGGCCAGTTCGCCGACCGACAGTTTGTCGGGGTTTGAAGCGTGCTTCGGCATTATTTTGCGCCCCATGCCCTGCCTGCCGTCACGAGAAGCCTACCCACTGCGCCGACCGGCCCCAAGGGGGAGCCCGCCGGCGGTGTGACCACGGAAGACGGCCAGAGTACCGCCGCCGTGGCGCGAGGCGCATCGACCTAGATCAGCACATGCCCGGGATGATCGTTCAATGTGCCGATCAGGCCGGGCAGGGCGATCTCCAGGTCGGCAACGGCGTCTCCAGCCAGATACGCGTGGAAGATTCCGTCCGACACGTCCCAGTGGTCCATCCCCAGGCCGGTCAGGTCGATGGTGTCCAGGTTGGCGTCGAAGCCAACGATGGTGTCCCTGCCGGCGCCTGCGGGAGAATCCGCAACGCTTCCATAGTGGAACGAGACGGCATGGACGTGCGCGTAGCTGCCGAAGTCGAACGTGTCCGCGCCGCCGCCGCCCCACACATTGATCAGGTCGCCGCTGCCGCCGTGCGTGTCGAGCGTCACGGAGTCGTTGCCCGTTCCGCCATTGACCGTCTCGGTATTCGCGACCGTGATGGTATTGCCACCATTCGCGAGGTTGAGCGTGTCGAGCAGCTGACCGAGATCGACGTAGAGCCCATTCTGCGTGTTGAGCAAATTGAGAGTTTCGCCGTCGCCCAGCCCCCATACTCCCTCGGCATTGTGCAGTTCGAGGGAGTAGGCCGGGAAACCGGAATCGGCGAGGAACAGGTTGTCGGCAGGACCAGGGCCGAGGTCGATCGGATGCCCGTTCGCATTCGTGCCGACGGTGAGGGCGTTGCCTCCGTTGATCCCGATGATCGGCAGCAGCGGCACCAGCGCGCCCGGACCGAGTACGCTGATGTCGACATTGGGCGACACCATCACGTAGGCGTCGCTGAAGCTGAGCAGTTCGACGTAGCTCAGCTGGTCCGACCCATCCGGCCCGGCGACGGACACGTGCACGGTCGGATTCGTGATGGTGTAGCTCGCCCGCGGGCTGGAATAGACCACGATGTCGGTGCCGGCGCCGCCGTCGACGACATCGTTGCCGAGCCCGGGGAAGATCATGTCGTGGCCGCCGGTTCCGAGAACCATGTCGTTTTGCGGCGTGCCGTTGAGCGTCTCGCTCGACGGCGATCCCATCACGATGTTGCCGCCGGCGATGTCGGCGATGAACCCGTGCTGGACGTTGCCGGCATCGATGTAGCGGCCGACGACCTCGCCCATGTCGTTGATGCCGTCCACGAAGGTGCCGTTTGCGCCGAACGGAGCGTCGATGGTGGTGAACACGCCGCCGGTATCGACGAAGCCGTGGGTGTGACCGCCGGCGTCGATGTACCAGCCGACGATCTGGCCGGCGTTGTTGATGCCGACCGCAACCGTGTCGGCGCCGAGCGGAGCGTCGACGGTGGTGTACGTGCCGGCGTGGTAGAGGAAACCGTGGGTGTGCCCGCCGGCGTCGTAGGAGCCTACGACATCATTGGCATTGTTGATTCCGTTTGCCCGTGTCGTGCTCGCCCCCGGAGCGTCCAGGTAGGTGATCACTCCGCCTGCGTTGATGTAGCCGCGGAAACTCACACCGCCCTGATACGAGCTGCCGACGAAAGTGCCGAGGTCGTTCATCCCATCGACCGTGGTGCTGATGTCGGGCGAAAGGCTGATCGGATTCGTGAAGGCCCCGTTGTTCTCGGTGAAGCCGTATCGCGGCGTCGACGCCAATGGCTCGTAGTAGCCGCCCACGATCCCGTAGAGATTGACCGTGTTCGCGCTGGTGTTGCCTGCGACCGCGATCGGCGTCAGCACCCCTTCCTTGTAGTCCCATCCGAAATAGGGGCCTGAAGAATTCCCGGCCTGGCCGACGATCTCGCCGTAGTCGTTGATGTCGTTGGCTATCGTGTACGAGGTTCCGGGATAGTCGAGCGTCACGAAGGTCGGCGACGCAGCGCCGCTGCCGCCGTTGATCGTGACCGTGATGTGCTCGACCGCGACGGCGCTGGCGCCGTCGTTGATGACGACATCGAAGGTCTCGTGCCGCACGGCGCCCGCTGGCAGCGCGTTCACCAGCGCCGGATCGACCGTGAAGCTCCAGTGCACCAGACCGCCGGTGCCGAGGGTCGTATCGTTCAGCATGGTGGCGGTCAGGGTGCCGAGCTGAACGCCGGCATCGCTCAGGGCGGCATTGTAGAACGCGCCGACGCCATGGAAATCGGTGATGTCGGCGTCAGAGAAGCTCAGGTTGTCGGCGAGTTCGAACAGAGGATGTCCGGGCGTCGGCCCGATCGGCGGCACCAATGGACCCAGGTTGATGCTCGACGGTCCGGCAATGACCGGCGCGTCGTTCTGCCCAAAGATCGTGAGGACGACGTTCTGCCCGGCCGTCGCGTGCGTTCCCGCGAAGGGCGATGAGTCGGTCACCGTGGTCCGGTAGGTCAGGGTCAGTGTCTGCCCCCCGCCGAGGAACTGCACCGCGCTGTTGCCGAGCGAAAAATTCCATTGCAACTGGCCGTGGCCATCACCGGTCGCCGGATCGAGCAAAGTCGCCGTCAGCGCATTTTGCAGCGGCGGCAGGAGGGAAGGCGGCACCGATCCGCCGGAGAAGACGGTGTTCTGCAGGAAAGCCCCGACAGCGTGCGTGTCCTGCAAATCGACGTCGGCGAAATTGAGGAAGCCGCCGGTCGAGAACGTCGCGGCGTTGTCCTCGCCGAAGACCAGATTGTTGGCGGGAGGCGGCTGGAACGTCGGCGTGTCGTTGCTGCCGACGACGTCGATGTTGATCGTCTGGGTGTCGAACGCGCCGTACTGGTCGGCGACCTTGACGTTGAACGTGTCGGTGACGTGCTGCCCTTCGGAGAGGCTCTGCGTCGAGGCGAGCGCGTTGTTGACCAGATAGGTCCAGGTTCCGGACTGGCCGATGTTGAGCGTGCCGTAGCTGCCGCCGAGGATCGAGTCGGTGAATTGCGGTGCGTAGGCGACGATCTCCGCGCGTGTCCACACCTCGGTGTCGGCCAAGCCCGGCGCGAAGATCGGCGCCGCGACGGTGAAGTTCTGAACCGGGCCGACCGCCGCGCCAGCCAGCATGTACTGGAACGACGCGGTCACGTCGTTGCTGTTGGCAAGGTGATTGAGCTTCAGACTGATCTGGTCGGCGCCCCCGGGAGGCGGCGCCAGGTTGATGCTCTGCAGATTGGTCGTCACGTTGGTGGCGTAATCGAGATGCCGCAGCGAGACCACGTTCTGCCCGGCCACGTTCTCGCGCACCACCAGCTCATAGGTGTTGTCGCCGAGCTGGGCCGGCGTGACCGTGCTGTCGGCGTTGGTCACCGGATTGAGCAGACGGTCGGTGACGCGGATCCCGTAGGCCTCGCGCGGGCTGTCCGGCAGGACCAGATCGAACACGCCCGTGATGGCAAACGGCGTGCCGACCTTCAGTCCGAGCCCGGTCGGGTTGGAGTCGACGTTGGTTCGGACAATGGCGTCCTGTCCGATGATCGGGTCATTGGTGCCGACCCCGACGAACGACACCGCGTTGTTGCTGTCGAGCAGCAGCTTGCCGCCGGACTCGGTGAAACCGCCGATGCCGCCGTAGGTCGTCGGCGTCGGAGACGTGTTCGGATTCAAGGGTGGAGAATCCGGCGGCGCAAGCCCATCCGAGAAATCGTCCTGCAGGACGACTGTCGTGCCCTTTACGACGGTAAAGCTGTCCGCGCGGAAGTGATAGTCGGCAGTGCCGGTCGGTGTGCCGCCGACCACAGTCCAGGTCTGCGTCGCGCTGTGGTCCGGATCGACCACGTTAAGCTGGCCGACCGCCTGTTGCAGGGGTCCGTTGTCCTCCTTCACGCTGCCGGAGGTCAGGCTGCCGGTAATGTCGGGCGCGTCGTTGGTTCCCTTGACCCGGATCGTGACCGTGCCGTCGCCGATATTGTTGCCCGCGCCGCTGTCGTCGGTCGCGCGCACCGTGTAGCGCAGCTCGAGAACCTCATCCTGATCCAGATAGTCGAAGGTCTGCGGCGTGGAGTCGAAGCTCCAGTTCACATTGTTGGTGGTGCCCGGATCGGCGGCGAGGCTCGCCGGGCCGGCGCTGAAGAACGACAGCAGATGCGCCGTCGTCATGCCGTTGGTGAAGCCCGAGATCACCGCGACGCTCGGTTTCGAGATCGCCACCACATCGGTGAGGTCGACATCGGTGACGGTCAGCGTTCCCGATGTGCTCAGCGGAGCATTGGTCTCCGGGATCGGGGTTGCAGTGCCCGCGCTGTCGCCCGCGAGCGCCTGAACAACCGGCGCGTCGTTCGTGCCGGTGACCGTGATGGTCGCGGTCTGGTGCATGAGCGCGCCGTGCTCGTCGACCACGTCGTAGGAGAAGTGGGTTTCGGACGACTCGCCCAGCGCGAGGCCATCATAGGCAAGCTGATTGGTATCGACTGAGATCGAATTGCCGCTGAAGGTAAAGCCCGCAGGCATGAGTCCCGGAGCCGCCTGATCGCTCCAGTCGAGATTTGCGACATGAAGCACCGCGCCGGCGTCCACGTCGGACGCGTTTTGCAGCAGGTTGACGCTGAACGTGCCGGAGCCTTCCGCGCCCGAGCCGGACACCGGCCCGGATGCGGTCGGCGCGTGATTTGGATTGGTCGGATCGACCACGACTCCGTCGACCACGACCTCCAGGGCCTCGATCCTGGATACCCGCAGGTCAAACGCGGTGAAAACGAATTCGGTGTTCGTGGCCTCGCCGTTCGGCAGAGCGTGGTCTGCGACGAATGCCAGATAATTCTGGACGTCCAACTGGACCGCGACGCTCAGCCATTCGGCGCTGGTGAGGATGAGCCGCAGCCGGTCGAAGCCCGAGCCGCCGTCGTAAATATCGACCGCGGCTGCATTCTGTGCCGCGACATAAACCAGCGTGTCGTTGCCGGAATCTCCGCGGACCGTATCGCTGCCCGAGCCGCCGTCAAGCAGATCGTTGCCCGCGCCACCATTGAGCTGGTCGGCGCCGGCTCCCCCAAGCAGCGTATCGGTGCCCGCGCCGCCATTGAGCTTGTCGTCACCGGACCCGCCGATGACCGTATTGTCGCCGCTCGCAGCCATGTCGTTCCCCGTCAGAAATGTGACGAGGGAGCGGAGATACCGTCGCGTAGAAAATGCTCTGCGCCCGGATCAGATGTCGGATGCAGGAACAAGTCTCGGTCCCGCGGTGTTCGACCGGATCACCGACCGCCGAGCTGCCTTAAACTGAGCACGTTGATTTTGTCCCGAATGCCGGCCTGCCCCAGTACCCCCGCGCCCTCTTTGGTTTGAGTTCTTGTCGTGACCTGCTCGAGCACGCCGCATGATCGGGCTACCGTCAGCATGCATCCTGTAGTGCCTACGGGATCAAGCAACTTTCTCCTCGGGGACGGCGATAATTCACGTTTTACGGGGTTTCAGATCGCGAAATCGAGGGGAAGCGCCAGCCGAACCAGCGCCAGGCGAGCCAGCCGGTCAGGGCGATGGATGCTGCCCAGATCAGGGCGATCACGCATGCGGCGGTGCGGCTGACGGGCCCCTCGGCAGCGGCCGCGGCGGCGTTCCGGCTCTCCGCCATGATCTCCGGCGGTATCAGCTTCACCACCGCCAGGATGCCGAGCGGCACAAGCACCGCGTCGTCGAGATAGCCGATCACGGGGATGAAATCCGGGATCAGGTCGATCGGCGATAAAGCATAGCCGGCGACGCAGATCGCGAGGGCCTTCGCGTACCAGGGCGTGCGCGGGTCACGGGCAGCGAGATAGACCGCATGAGCGTCCCGTCTGACGGATCGCGCCCAGCCTTTCAAGCGACCGCGCATGCGAGTCCTCAATGCGAGCGGTTGTGCCGATGCAGCCCCGAGCATAGCGCGGATGGAGCACGGTGGCATCAGCGGCTCGTCAATCGGCAAACGCCGCGGCCGCGGGGTTGGCGTATCGGCCCGATGCGATGATATTTTGATGCGTGATTCGCCGCACTCGTGCATCGCGGCATTCGAAAGCGTTGCGCATGGATATCACCGATCCGGAAGAGCGTTGTCTGTCGCACGCCCGCATCGCGGCGCGGCAGGCGGTCATGAAGGGCCTCGACCCGGAAACCGTCGCCGATGCATTCATGCTCGAGGCGATCAAGCTCACATTCGGACTGGACGACCCGGAAGCGGCGCGGCTGGTACAGCGCTGGAAAGAACAGACCTTCCGGTTTCTCGATGCCGACTACGTGACGGTGTCCGCCGATGACGGCAAGCGCAGGGTCGTCAGGCTGTTGCGGCCGCAGACGCGCGAGCAGCTCATGAGCACGACCGGATCGATCTCGGCCTGACGATCGCGGTAACGCGGAACTGAAACGCTCCGGCATTTGCCCCGGGGCTGCCGCCTGCCGGCCTTGGAACCGGCGCAAAGCCGTGGCGTTAAATCGCGCGTCCTTCCCTGTTTTCGTCGCGCGCGCGTATCCATCGCTGCGGGCGCGCTCCGGTGCGGAGCAGGGCGTGAAGGGGCGAGAACCCGGCCTGCCGCAGAACAAGAATCGACGGAGAAGACCTTTCCGATGATGTCATCTGTCGTGGCCTTCCTGATCGCCCTGCTCTCGTCGGCCCCCGCTGTGGCGCAGGCAAGCCCGCCGCTCTCCACGAACCAGATTCGCGTGCTGTATGCGCAGCCCACGGACGCGAAGCATCAGCCAACCTACGAAGCGCTGCAGGATCGCCGCGTACTCGAGACGTTGCGCTCCATGCTGAATCCGCTCCGCCTGCCGCGAGAGCTGACGCTCGAACTGAAGAGCTGCGGCGGCAAGGTCGACGCCTATTACTGGGCAGCCACCGCGACCGTCTGCTACGAATACGTCGAGCTCATTCAGCAGCATGCGCCCAAGGTCGGTACGCCCGGCGGCCTCACGCGCGCCGACGCGATCGTGGGTGCCATCGTCGACACGTTCCTGCACGAAGCCGGGCATGCGGTCTTCGATCTGCTCGAAGTTCCGGTGTTCGGGCGCGAGGAAGATGCCGCCGACTTCTTCTCGGCCTATGTGTTGTTGAAGTTCGCGCCCGAGGATGCGGCGCGCCTGTTTCAGGGCGTCGGCTTCATGATGGCGAGCGAGGCCAAGGCGGCGCTGGAGAAGCCGCAGAACCTGCGAGCCTATGCCGGGCCGCATGGAACGGCGGCGCAGCGCTACTACAATCTGCTGTGCATGGCCTACGGCTCGGATCCGAAGACGTTCGCCGATGCCATCTCGAAGGGCGGACTGCCGACGGAACGCGCCGACGGCTGCGCCGAGGAATTCGCGATGCTGGAGCGTGCGTTCCGCAAGCTTATCCTGCCCTATATCGACGAGGAGTCACTCGCCAAGGCACGCGCCGAGGTGCGCTTCAATTGGGGCCCGCTGATCACGTCGACCAACGGGCTCGATGCGCTGCCGCTCGCCGAGTAGCCTCACCGCGCACGATGTGCGCGACGATCCAGGTATCAGCGCTACGTGACTTTTCTGATCAGGCCGATGATCACCAGGAGCACGACGGCGCCGATGACCGCATTGATAATCGCCGCGACCATGCCGACGCCGAGGCCCACTCCCAAGCGCGGGAGCAGGTAACCAGCAACGACCGCGCCGACGATGCCCACGACAATGTTGCCGATCAGGCCGAAGCCGTAGCCCTTCACGATCAGACCCGCGAGCCAGCCCGCAATCGCACCGACGATCAGCCAAGCAATGAGACTTTCGACCATGATCTGCCTCCCCGGACGCAGCACGGCGCGCTGCCGCCGGACGAAGGTTAGCCACTCGGTCAAACAGTTACCAGCAACGGAACCGGGACAGGGAACATTTGCTGTGCGCAGCGGCTTGTCTGTGCGCCGCAGCGTAGGCCTGTTGCATTGCAGCATGAGTTGCGGCAGACTTTAGTTTCCGCGAGGCCCGCACAAATCCGGGAGGCCGGCATGTCGACCGTGGTGCAGCTTTCAACGTCCAGCGCAGCGCCCAAAGCGGCGGCGAGTGCGGTTCCGCCGAAAGACCTCTACGAGATCGGCGAGATCCCGCCGCTCGGCCATGTCCCTTCCAGGATGTACGCATGGGCGATCCGCAAGGATCGGCACGGTCCGCCGGAAACGTCGTTCCAGGTCGAAGTGCTGCCCACCTGGGAGATCGCCGACGACGAAGTGCTGGTGTTCGTGATGGCGGCGGGCGTGAATTACAACGGCATATGGGCGGGACTCGGCCAGCCGATCTCGCCGATCGACGGGCACAAGAATCCGTATCACATCGCGGGCTCCGATGCGTCCGGCCTCGTGTGGGCGGTCGGCGAGAAGGTGAAGCGCTGGAAGGTCGGCGACGAGATCATCATCCACTGCAATCAGGACGACGGCGACGACGACGAGTGCAACGGCGGCGATCCACTGCTCTCGCCCTCGCAGCGCATCTGGGGCTACGAGACGCCGGACGGTTCGTTCGCGCAGTTCTGCCGCGTGCAGTCGCGCCAGCTGATGCCGAAGCCGAAGCATCTCACCTGGGAAGAGTCGGCCTGCTACACGCTGACCTTGGCGACCGCGTACCGCATGCTTTACGGCCACGCGCCGCATACGCTGAAACCCGGCGATAATGTGCTGGTCTGGGGCGCATCGGGCGGGCTCGGCGTGTTCGGCGTGCAGCTTGTCGCTGCCTCGGGCGCGAACGCGATCGCGATCGTGTCGGACGAGTCGAAGGCCGAGTATGTTTTTAACCTGGGCGCCAAGGGCGTCATCTACCGCAAGGAGTTCAAGTGCTGGGGCCAGATGCCGGCGGTCGGCACGCCCGAATACAACGACTGGCTCAAGGAGGCGCGTAACTTCGGCAAGGCGATCTGGCAGATCACGGGCAAGCGCGACGTCGACATCGTGTTCGAGCATCCGGGCGAGCAGACCTTCCCGGTCTCCTGCCTCGTTGTGAAGCGCGGCGGCATGGTGGTGTTCTGCGCCGGCACCACGGGCTACAATCTCACCTTCGATGCGCGCTACGTGTGGATGCGGCAGAAGCGCATCCAGGGCTCGCACTTCGCGCACCTCAAGCAGGCGAGCGCGGCAAATCAGTTCGTGCTCGACCGCCGCGTCGACCCATGCATGAGCAAGGTGTTTCCGTGGACCAGGATCCCGGACGCGCATCAGATGATGTGGAAGAACCAGCATCCGCCCGGCAACATGGCGGTGCTGGTGAGTGCGCCGCGCCCCGGCTGCCGCACGCTCGAGGACGCGCTGGAGCCGGGCGAAGAGTAACAGGCCGGTTCCGGTCGCTCGCGCGATCCTCTAGACTCTCATCCAGAACGCTAGGCCGGCTTTGATGCCGGCCTTCTTCATTGGGGAGCGCAAATGAGCCTGTTCGATCTCACCGGCCGCGTCGCGATCGTGACCGGCGGCAATGGCGGCATCGGGCTCGGCATGGCCGAGGGAATGGCGGCGGCAGGCGCGACGGTCGTGCTCGCGGCGCGCAATGCCGGGAAGGGCGCGTCCGCCGTGAAGCAGATCACGGACGCGGGCGGCAAGGCCGAGTTCGCCGAAGTCGACGTCGCCAACGATGACTCCTGCCAGGCACTGATCGATGGCGCGGCGAAGCGTCACGGCCGTCTCGATATTCTCGTCAACAATGCCGGCATCAACATCCGAAAAGCCCCGGATGTCGCGACGCCGGCCGAGTGGCGCACCGTGATCGAGACCAACCTCTCCAGTGCGTTCGTGTGCACGCACGCGGCCTACCCGCACATGAAGAAGGCCGGCGGCGGCAAGATCATCAATATCGGCTCGATGATGTCGATCTTCGGCGCGCCGTTCGCGCCCGCCTATGCGGCGAGCAAGGGCGGCATCGTGCAGTTCTCGCGCGCCTGCGCGACCGCGTGGGCGAAGGACAACATCCAGGTGAACTCGGTGCTGCCGGGCTGGATCGACACGGACCTGACCAAGGGCGCGCGACGCGAGGTGCAGGGCCTGCACGAGCGCGTGCTCTCCCGCACGCCGGCCGGGCGCTGGGGCATTCCCGCGGACTTCGCCGGCATCGCGGTGTTTCTCGCAAGCGAGGCGTCGGACTTCGTCACCGGCACCGCGATCCCGGTGGACGGCGGGTTCTCGGTGCAGGGCTAGCGCTTGCGCTTCTCATACCCCAGCTTGCGCATGAATTTCTGAAACAGCGGTTGCTGCGCGAGCGCGGCCTTTTCGGCGGCTGCCGCGGCCTCCGCGGCGCGTCGCAATTCCTCCTCGGCGCGCCTGTTCGCGCGCTCGATGAGAATGACGGCGTTGAGCTCGCCGCCATAGACGAAGATCGTGGCCGACCAATAGAGAAACACGAGCGCGATCATGGCGGAGGCAAGGCCCGCATAGGTCGTCACGTAGTTGTTGGCGAATTCGGCAAGGTAGCGCCCGAAAGAGATCGCGCTGACCAGCCACAGCACCAGCGTGACGATCACGCCGGGCGCGATGTCGCGGAAGCGGCGGTAGCCGCCGGGGAGCCATTTGTGCGCCACCACGATCGCAATCACGACCACGGTGCCGGCGACGGCGTAGCGCGTGTAGGTGAACTGCTGCTCCTGCAGGACGAGCCACGGCGCGTATTTCACCGCGGTCGCGAAGGCGAGCGGCGCGAGCACGATCAGGAAGCCGAGCGCGAGCAGCGCGAGGGCCGCGACCAGCACGTAGGCGATCGACTCAAGCTTCAGCAGCCAGAACGAACGTGTTTCGCTCACGTCATAGGCGCGGTTGAGCGCGATGCGCAGGCTGTCGACGCCGCTCGAGGCGAAATAGACCGCCAGCACCACGCCGATGGTGAGCACACCGCCGCGCGTCGTGCCGAGGACGTTGTGGATCTCGCGCGCGAGCGGGTCGGCGACTTCACTCGGCCAGGTCTGCAGCAGCAAGGTCGCGACGGTGTCGGCCAGGTCCTTCGAGCCGGCGAAGCCTGCGAGCGCGGTCAGCACGATGAGGAAGGGAAATGCCGCGAGCAGCGTGGATAGCGCGATGTGGCTCGCCAGCGCCCAGCCGTCATCCTCGCCGAAGGCATAAAGCGCGTCGCGCGCGATGCGGTAGATCCTTCGCAGCAGGTTCATGGTTCCAGCCGATATGCAGCCAGAACCAATTCGCGGATCAGCGCGGGGTTTGCAAGGTGCTCGGTCTTACCCTCTCCCCTTGAGGGAGAGGGTCGCCGCGAAGCGGCGGGGTTGAGGGGTTGCTTCGGCAAAGTCAGGCAAGGACCCCTCACCCGGCTCGCTGAGTTTATCATCGGGCGGCGCGTTCGCGCCGACCCGTCGGCTCGCCACCCTCTCTCAAGGGGAGAGGGTAATCCGCGCGGGTTGCGCGATTACGCCGCGCGCACCTCGCTGAGGAAACGCCGCACCTCGTCGTCGAGCCGCTCGGCGTCGCCGGCGAGCTCGCCGGCCAGCGCCTTGACCTCATCGGCGGTGGTGCGCGCGCCGGCGCTGGCGCCGGCAACGCGGGTCATCGCCTCGGCGCCGGAGCGGGCCTCGGCCGAGGCGCGGTTGACGCCTTCCGCGATGGTGGAGACGGCGGAGTTCTGCTCCTCCACGGCGGACGCGACGCGCGCCGCGATGCCGGACATTTCCGAGATGATGTGGTTGACCTGCTCGATCGCCTGCGTGGCGTCGCCCGCGGCCGACTGGATCGCGCCGATCTGGGTTGCGACCTCTTCGGTCGCCTTGGCGGTCTGCCCGGCGAGGCTTTTCACTTCCGAGGCGACGACCGCGAAGCCGCGTCCCGCTTCGCCCGCCCGCGCGGCCTCGATCGTGGCATTGAGCGCGAGCAGGTTGGTCTGGCCGGCGATCGCCTGGATCAGCCCGATCACTTCGCCGATGCGGCTCGCGGCTCTCGCAAGCTGCGACATGGTCTCGACGGTACGCTGGGCTTCCAGGACGGCGCGGCTTGCGACCTCGGTCGAAGTCGCGGCCTGGCCCGCGATCTCGCCGATCGAGGCCGCGAGTTCTTCGGCCGAGCTTGCCGCCGACGCGACGTTCATCGAGGCGGCGCCGACGCGCTCCTCGGCCGCGCTCGATTCAGCCGACACAGCATCGGCCGCGCCGTTGAGCGCCGTGGAGGCGGTCTCGAGCCGTTCAGCCGCGCCGCGTACCTTGGCGAGCGCATCGTCGATGGTGTTCTCGAACCGTGCGATCATTCCGGCGACTGTCTCGGTGCGGCGCTCGCGCTCCCGCACCGATTTCTCCTGCGTGACGGAAAGCTGCTCGCGCTCCAGCGCGTTGTCGCGGAACACGATCACGGTGCGCGCCATCGCGCCGATCTCGTCGCGCGCCTCGGTCGCCGGGATGTCCACCGAGGTATCGCCGGTCGCAAGCCGCTTCATCGCACCCGAGAGCCTGTGCAGCGGCTTGGTGATGCCGCGGCCGATGAAGAAGTTCAAAACGAGGCCGATGCCGACGATCGCGATGCCGATCGCGATGATCAGCAGCTTGGTTTGCGCCTGCGAGGCCGCGACGCGCTCGGCCGCCTCGGTCGCCTTGCGCCCGGCGGAGGAGATGATCTCGTCCGCGGTGGGCAGCATCTGGCGCGTCTCGGCCGTGATGATCGCGGTGGAACTGGAAATCTTGCCGGAGTTAGCCATCCACTCGGCGAACGCATCGGTGTAGGTCTTCACCTGCTCGGTCAGGCTCTGCTTCATCACTGCCGCCGCGATGATGGTGGCGAAGCTCTTCTCGAATTTTTCCCGCTCGTCTCTGAACAGCGACGCGACCGAGTCCTCGCGGGTGAGGCGATACTCCACCTCGAAGCGGCGCATCAGCATCAGCGGGACCAGGATCTTCTTCTGGTCCGCATCGGACAGCCACGACATGTCCTCGTTGACGATCCGCTCCATCTGGTTGCCGCCGTCGCGCAGCTTGCCCTGCGTGCCCTCGAACTCGGTCAGTCCCAGCTCGTCCTGGTCGGCCACCAGTGCGCCGAAGGTCTTCTGCAGATTGGCGACACGGGCTTCGAGCAGGTTGAGAGTCTGCCGCTCGGATTCGCTCGCCAGTTCCTGGATGATCTTCAGGTTCGCCATCGCGTTTGCATGCGCATCGCCGAAACGGGTGACGAGCACCGGCTGCGGCTGCGCGACGAATTCCTTGGCGCGCACCTGCATGGTGGTGAGGGCGTCCTTGAAGGCGCGGCTCGCATCGGCGAGGCGCGAGGATTGCCGCACGCTGGCGAAGGCCGCATCGACCGTGTGCTCGCTCGACACGTAGGCGACGCCGACCGCCACGAAGCCGATGACCGGAATGATCGACAGGACGATCAGGCGCATGCGCACGGACAGCGCGCCGCTCAGGCGAGACAGCAGCATTTCGAAAGACCCCACAGCAGCCAAAAAGCCGAGGTCATATGCAACGCCGGAATGGTTAATAAACCGCTAGAAATTCAGTAAAATTGCGCCTATCGAGGCGCGCCGAAGGGGTGTTTTCGGTGCCTTGAAAATCGATAGCGAACGGACCTGGCTCGGCCGCCTCTTGTGCGGCGCACACAGATTGTGTTGCAGTGCAAATATCGATCCGGGCTACGATCCCGAACCGGAGGCCGTCATGCCGCTCGCCGCCAAGTCCCAAGCCGGCTTCGATCTGATCGCCAGCGCGCGCGACGCGGTCGCCGCGGTCGAAGCGCTGCTCGCCGATGCGACCCGCGCGGTCGGCGAGCGCGTACGCAAGGACGGCCGCATTTCCGGCGACCTTCTGGATCGCGAGCAGCGCGCCGCACACGGGCTGTCGTGGTTTGCGACCTATGTCGAGGCGATCCGCCAGCTTGCCGCCTACACGGCGCGGATGAGCGAGGCCGGCCGCTTCGGCGAGCTCGAAGAACTTCTGGTGCGCATCGGGCTCGGCGAGTTTCTGGCGCAGATGAGCGGCGGCATCCCGATGAGCCAGGGCGAGATGGTGCGTCCGGCAGATCTCGGTCTGTCGCTTGCGCAGGTCGCCGCGCGCGTCACGCCGGCGGTCGAGGACCTGATCGCGTCCGGCAACACCGCGGAGAACCGCGCGCGGCTCGTGACGCTGATGCGCGAGCATCATGGCGCGACCGTCGGCGATTGCGGCCTCGACGAAACGCTGGAGGCGATCCGCGACGAGATGCGCAAGTTCGCCGACTCGGAAGTCGTGCCACATGCGCACGACTGGCACCTGACCAACAGCTACATCCCGCTCGACATCGTGGCGCACATGTCCGAGCTCGGCGTGTTCGGCCTGACCATTCCGGAAGAGTTCGGCGGCATGGGGCTCGGCAAGGAGTCCATGTGCGTCGTCTCGGAGGAATTGTCGCGCGGCTACATCGGCGTCGGCTCGCTCGGCACGCGCTCGGAGATCGCCGCTGAATTGATTTTGGGCGGCGGCACCGACGCGCAGAAGCAGAAATGGCTGCCGAAGATCGCATCGGGCGAAGTGCTGCCCACCGCCGTGTTCACCGAGCCGAATACCGGCTCCGACCTCGCCTCGCTCAAGACGCGCGCCGTCAAGGACGGCCAAGGAAGCGAAGCTGTCTACAAGGTCTCCGGCAACAAGACCTGGATCACGCACCCGGTGCGCGCCGACCTGATGACGCTTCTGGTGCGCACCGATCCGAAGGAGCCGGGTTATCGCGGTCTTTCCATGCTGCTCGCCGAGAAGCCGCGCGGCAGCGATGAGGATCCGTTTCCCGCCAAGGGCATGAGCGGCGGCGAAATTGAAGTGCTCGGTTATCGCGGCATGAAGGAGTTCGAAATCGGCTTCGATGGCTTCGAGGTCAAAGCCGACAACCTGCTCGGCGGCACCGAGGGGCAGGGCTTCAAGCAGCTGATGCAGACCTTCGAGTCCGCACGCATCCAGACCGCGGCGCGCGCGGTCGGCGTCGCGCAGGCCGCGATGGAGCTGGGGCGGCGCTATGCCGAGGAGCGTGTGCAGTTCGGCGAGAGCCTGATCGCGTTCCCGCGCGTCGCCGACAAGATCGCCATGATGGCGGTGGAGATCATGATCGCGCGCCAGATCACCTACTATGCGGCGCG
>Ga0207691_10002854_pt1 | contig 16822 bp, 17 predicted proteins | sample KBSM13metaG_FD_184327 | JGI IMG/M metagenome (GOLD analysis project Ga0207691, IMG submission 184327) | Miscanthus rhizosphere microbial communities from Kellogg Biological Station, Michigan, USA - KBS M1-3 metaG (SPAdes) (version 2) | ecosystem: Host-associated > Plants > Roots > Rhizosphere >... | reverse complement strand
CCGTGCACGAGCAACGATGGCCGACTCCTCGCGTATTATCCGGACCTGAACCTGTGTGATGGCGCTGCTGAGGTTGAGTCTTCCGGTTACCTCGACGTCGAAAACTGTCCTCCTTGGGGATCTTGGGTCGCCTTGCTCGTTGACCCTCGCGCGGACGACGACCATCGCAGAGTATTGGTCAGCTGGGTGCCTGTGGTGTTCGTGCCGCTTGTCACCGCGGGCATCGAGGTAAACCCCGAGGAGTGTATCGTTTGGCTCGAGTAGCGCTACTGAGACGCCGCCCAACAACGGCGTGAAGCAGACGCGAATCTCGCTTCGCTCGACCCGCGCAGCCTAAGCCTGGGACGTTGGGCGGACGAATGACGACGCGACGTGTGGTTCGGGGTCTCCCTTTCGTATCGATCCAGGCTCGACGCTCGATGAGCAACGCCGGCCAACTCCGGTCTGAAGCAGACGCAGTGTGGGCTTGTCGGTCGCGTCGCTCCCTCGGCTGAACGCCGGTGCGTTAAACTTGCGGCGCGCGCGGATACGCTTTTTTCGCCCCGACGATCTCGAGGCTCTCGCTTCTTTCGACGATGACCGACGATCTCGAGGCTCTGCGGAATAAAATGACTTGAGGAGCGCGGGCCGATCGCAATAAGAGAGGACAATGCGCAGCTTGCTATCGTTGCTTTGCCTGAGCGTCGGGGCGTGCGGGGGTTTTTCCCGGGCGAATGTCGCCAATACCGCGCCCACTTACAATAAGCCGACGGTGGCCGCGCGTTCCGACGTGCCATTGACCATCATCCTCGATCCGAAAGCCGTGCACGACGATATGGTTCTTTCGGGCTACAGCCCCGCCGACATTCAGCAAGTGAACCTGATTGTCACGAGGGACCTCAAGTCCGCGCTGGAAGTCTACTTTTCTCGGGTCGCGGTTTCGCCGCCTACCTCGGCGGAAAAGACCACGCATCAAGTCGTGACCAACGTGAAGATTGACGCGCTCGGCTGGAAGTCTGCGGAAAGCAACGCAGCCGTTGGAACCATGGAGTGGTTTGTCAGTATGCGCTTCGCGGACCAGCAAAAGCCCTTCTACCAATTTGCCGAGCATACCGTCGGTCGGCAGGCGATCACGCAGTGGTCCAACACTGACGCCTTAATTCAAGGCGCGATCGAAGAAGGCATGCAGCACCTGTTGAAAGACATGGCAGCGAAGGGCGTGCAAACGCTCGTGGCACCGGCCGAAGCAGCGACACCGTCGGAGTCTCCTCCTTCTTCGGATGCGCCAGCGAATGACGACGAAGAGTAGGCCACCTTTGGCGCCGACGACGAGAACGAAATGGTCGCGGTCGCTCACTTGCTTCGCAGGCCGAAGTACTGGGCAAGTCGATAGTTGCCTGCCCAACATCGGCTTGAAGCCGAGGCGGATCTCGCTTCGCTCGACCGCTCGACCCGCGCTGCTCAAGCCTGATACGTTAAGCAGACCCGCATGAACTCGTTTGGTGACCGCGTTCCCACGATGTTCGACAACGTTCGCATTCGCTCGACTCCCGCGACCGAGTCTGCTGGGTTAGCGGGACTGCAGGGACAGGTGTACGGAATGACGACTCCATCGCAAACCGAGGTATCGGTCATCGGCGAGTCCAGCGAAGACTTTGCGTATTGCATCCACTTCGCGTCTCATTCCGAGGACGTGTGGATGGCACCCGAGCTCGTTGAATTTGTGGATCACGCACCAGGAACGACTCTAGCGCTGGCGGGCGGCCCCAAACGTGTACGACGCGCCGACGGCGAGTGGATTGAGGTAGTTGACGAGCCTCACAACGTAGACTGAGAAATTGCCGGTTCCGAGTCGCGCAGCGCAAGCCCAACCCCCCTGAAGGGCGCCGCCCAACAACGGCCTGAAGCAGACGCGGATCTCGCTGCGCTCGACCCGCGCAGCTCAAACCTGATACGTTGGGCGGACGGGAGCCATGGCGAAGACCGCGCATTGGGAAGACACGACGCGTTACGTACTCCGAGAGGTTGAAGGCGGTCACGTGGTCCTGGTCATCTCAGCTGGTGGGGTTGGCGCCGTCATTCTTGACTGCCCCGAAGCCGAGCTGAATGCTGCCATCCGTGAACTGATCGACGCGGGATGCCCGATCATCCGATCAGACGACGAGATCTTGGAGCTGGCGAAAGCATCCCGTGGGCGTCCCGCCTGGGAGTTCGCGGGTTCCAAGGAGATCGGCCTATGGCAGGATCGCTGGGGCGCAATTTGGCTGCGCTCGACAGGCCACGACAGGGTGACTGGAGCAGTTCATCTTTCAAAGTACCAGGCGATGGGCCTAGCTGAGAAGCTGATGGCGTTAGCCAAGGCTGCACCGGAATAGTCGTTCGAAACGTTGCCTGTGCAGTCAACGAGCGTCGCCCAACAAGCCGTCGAGGGCGCCGATTGGCGCATGCGACGCGCGACTGCCGGCTCGCCTAGGGCGCGGGCGCGACGTCCGCAGATAGGTTCAAGTGGCTCACGCAGAGCACCTCAACGTGCACCGCGGGCGCATTGAGGGCGTCGGCCATATGCCACTCGTGCTCGGTCACTCGCGACGGCTGCGAGAGGTTGAAGTCGCCCGTCGTGGGCAGCAGACCGGGCCGGCCGAACCATCCCTCTGCAGGTAGCCCGCCAACGGTGATCCGACTTGCGAAGACGATCGCCGGTGGAGGGTCTCGAGCCACGCAGGAGATCTCCACATCTCGCAAGATGACCTGCCCGTCGCCGGGTATTCGCACCGTCTCGAACGATCTGTCGCCAGAGAATGACCACACGTGGGCTGCGGACTCGGCGGTCGTCCGCGAGAGCTCGACTGAGTTGACGACGCTGGGGAAGGAATCGCCGACGTCGTACAGCAACCACACCGGAACCGCGACCGGGTTGCGAACACGCACGTCCGTCACGAATGTCTCATGGGGCGGCTTACCCTTGATGTACGACGTGACCGCGATGTCCGCGCGGGGGCCGGTACTGACACAGGCGGGCCCGCGGAGCGAGGAGCGCTCATTCATGACTGTCGCTCCCCCTGGCGTGCGCGATGTCGTCGTCGCACAGGCAACCCCGCAAGACGATGCCATCAAGAGCAACGTGAGCAGTATCGTGGGGCTGACGAGGAGCGTGCCTAGTTCCAAGGGTCAACTTCTCCTGGCTCAGCTAGCGATGCGTTGGTACTCTGGTTCCCGTGGATGTCGAGAGACCTGTCGCGGGAGTCGCGGATCAGTGGGAGCGGGTGCGGACACGGCCACTGTGGTTCGGCATTGAATCGCTCTAGAAATGCCAGGCGACCCCGAGTGAAGGATTATAAAGGGTCACCGCGCGGGTGAACATTCCGTGGGAAAGCGCGGTGATACGCTCGACCCAAATCTCGAGTCCAAGGTCGGGCATGGGCTGGTACACGAGCCCCACGATGGGTTTGATGGCGCGACCCGCTTGATGGTCCATGGCTTCATAGCAGCGCATCGAGTCGGGATAGAAGTCGTCCTTGCAGTAGCTCTCGGTGTTGGCACTGAACGCCCAACGGGAAAGTTCGCCTGATACACCGATGAACGGAAACAGCTCGTTTGAAACAGGGAACTCCACGCGCAGGCCCAAGGAGACTTGCCAGGCAAATAGCTTCTTCGTCCTGGCTTCGGAGGGAACTGCTTCCGGATCGAAACGGGCTTGACGAAACCCGCCGCCAACGCTGGGTACGAACCACCCGAACTTGTGCCCATAGCGGAGATCGACGCTCAGATCACCGCTCAGGATCAAGTCGTTGAAGTACGGTATCCCGACCGTGAGCGCCAATTGATTCGGGGGATGGCTGACTTGCCGCTTTGCCGGTTCCTCGAGAGCTGGGCTCACGGGGCCGAGGCGCAGCGGTGGGCGCTGTTCCATGGGCGCGTTCGGGACGGCAGGCACGGGCGGAGCGCTGGTCTCAGGCACGGGCGGAGCGTTGGTCTCAGGCACGGGCGGAGCGCTGGTCTCAGGCACGGGCGGAGCGCTGGTCTCAGGCACGGGCGAAGCGCTGATCTCAGGCGCGGGCGAAGCGCTGGTCTCAGGCTCGAGATTGGCCAATGCCGAGGAAGCGTAGAGTGACAGCGACAGTACGACCAGGCCCAAGGACGCTGCGTCGTACCGGAGACCTTTCGCGGCCGGAGGCACGGGCGAGCTCGAGCGTCGGCCCTGCCTACCGCTACAGCTTGTAGACGGCTTCGAAGGGATCGACGATGACATAGAGAACCTGGTTGAGCGCACCAACGGGCCTTTTGCTGTGCGGATCTTCTAGAGCCTTTTTGGCCTGCCAGCGGAGCTCGCCAATGAACGCTCCGGACACGGGAGTGATCCAGAGATCTTGCCAGCTGGCGCGCTCATAGGCGCTCTCGACGAAAAACTCGAAGGTAGAGCTGACGGCGGCGGCATACGCGAAGCTTTGCCACCAAGTGAGCTCCCGGTTGCGCGCCATCATGTAGAACTCGGAACCGCCCAGCGGGTGAAAGGCATAGTTCCAGTAACCGTGGTCGTTGTCGAAACGCGGGCCTTGGGTGAAATTTCCCTCGAGACCCGAGAACTTCGGCTGTGTCCAGCCCGTGGTGCTCTTGGGTAACAGGGTAAACCCACCGACCATCGTAACGAGAAAGACCATCACGGTCGTGGTGACGCCGGGGAGTGTGGCGTTCCACTGAGCCCAACGGGAACGTTCATCCGGAGTCGGGGGCGGCAATTTATCGGCGAGGCTGGGACGGTCGGCTAGGGGCGGTGCCTCTGCAAGGAAGATCGGAGCCTCGCTGTGGTGAGCGTCAGTTTGCAGGCCCACGACCATCGGGGAGAGTTGTAAAGACAGCGTCTGGGGCGGCGGATTCAGAGACAGGCGTGGGAAAAAGCCCGAACGGGCAAGCAAGGGACAATCCAGCTCCAATCTTGGGAGAGGGAACCCGGGCATGCTGGACGTCTGCACTCCGAGGGCGGCGTTTGCTGGAGCAACGGGGGCTGCTTCGACAGACGCCTCGCTGCCGCACAGGGCAACGAGCACTAGTCCGCCGAGACCTAGGCTTCTGCGGCATTTGCCGGGAGCCATCAGCTTCCCCGTCTCGATGCCAAGCAGGCGCTCTCTCCGAGCTGGAGCTCCAGCGACGATCGTGCAAAGCCAATCAAGGGCGAACGCCCATTCGAGGAAGCCGCCGCGTTCGTCTCGTGGGGCGGCCCTTCTGGCCGATCGATTGAAGCAAACGCGGAGATCGGCGTCAGCGCGCAGCGTCCCTTCGAACGTCGGAGGCTGGACCCGGGGCGCCCGGCCTCCCGTCCCGCAAGTGAAAGAACGTGCGCCTTTGGCTAAGCATATTGGCTAGCGCGAAGGTCTAGAGCACCGCCCGCTCGATGCCGCGCTTTCCTGGTTTGCGCTTGGCGCCGGGGAGCCTGCGTCGCCGCCTCGGGAAGCCTGGGCTTCCGGACGCAGCGCCGTGGTTGGTGCCGCGTGGGCATCGAAGAGGGCGGAGCCGGTTCCGGCGGCCACCGCGGTGCGCCGCACCGCCGTCATGCCGAGATTCGCTTTGCACGCAATCGCTTCATGGTCGGGGTCTCCCTCCTTGCCAACCGGTGGTTACGTCCGTGCGTGACCGGTGACAAGCTCAAACGGTATCCCCTAACCACGACCATAAAGCAATGCGCCGAATGCAAGGTGTTGCGTAATTGATAGTGACGGCTGGCCGGACTTCGCGAGCTGCGATCGTCGATGCCTTCGGCGAGATGACGGACGTAAATCAGTTGCCAGGTGATCTTCGAACCGAAACACTTTCGTACGCGAGCGTGGGTGGAACCGAGAAGTGTCGTCCAAGCGGTTCGCTGCGCTCGATCCTGCTAAGTTGGGCACACGGGACATGTCACAGCGTTTTCAGGACCCCGGCGCATCGGTCGATTCGTGGGGCGGACGCGTTTGATGGCGATTTCCCGAAGTACTTTCACGACGCCGGATGGCAGTAGCTATCCTCAGCTCGAGATTGCGCCGCAGTCAGACTGGGCACTGTTCGATCGGATTGCCAGCGTTCTGGCAGTCGAGCTAGGCGGAACTTGGAGCGAGCGCGTCGATAGCCCCGACGAACGTTATTGGGATCTCAGCACCGACTCGGGCAGGCTCACCTTGCATCTCCAGCACTACCTGGGAATCAGTCTGTACCCTACGGGTGGCGCTGACGCCGACGCGCGCTCGCTCTCGTTGCTCGATCAAGCACAGGCGATCTTGGCGCGCGAGTCCCTTCGCAGTGGCGAGGGCTGATTTGATTCGCCGCGGCCAAGAAGTCAAGAAGTGCGGAGCTCGGACATGGGACTTCCGAATGTCGTTGGCAACGAGCCGACCGTTGACGAATGGGCACTCCGGACCGTCGCGATGTCATGGGAGCTCGACCACGTCTTTTTCGCGTCGGCGGACGCCGATGCAGCAGAGACCGAGCTTGCCGCCTTTGGCTTCGCGTTCACGGTACGTCGTGCTCACCAGGGTCAGGGCACGGCCAACGCGTGCGCCGTCTTCGAGAACGCATTCTTCGAGCTGCTTCGCATGCGCGAGCCAGCGGAACTGGATTCCGACTTGGTTCGACCGCTCGGGTTAGCAGAGCGAATCCGCTGGCGTGAGACTGGCGCCTGTCCGTTCGGACTCTGCTTTCGCCCTACCGATACTGCGAGTGATCCCGAGAGCTGGCCTTTGCGGAGCACGACTTCTTCTCGTTGGAGGATGGCCCTGAATTTCTTCTCGAGTTGCAGTGGGACCTTGGCCGCGATGCGCGCACCCACAACTTCCAGCCTCGTCTGCCTATCGCTGTCCGTTCGTGAGCCTGCTAGCGCTCTCTCGGCCGCTTTGGCGCTGTATCTACTTTGACCCAGCCGATGTCCGAAACGATGCCGAGCACATCCTCCGAGCGGCCTTGCCAGGATACACCTGGGAACTTACGAATCAGGCGACGGTCCACCACTGGCAGAGTAGGGCTACAGGCCGCGATATTCCCGCGTACGTCTCCGTTGCCGCGTCGATGGCGAGCTGGCCCGAAACCGCCACCGCGGTGGGAGTGCGCCTCACCGATCGCGGTGCGCTGGAGCTCGTTGCCCCGCACGGGCTAGTGGATCTCTTCGCGCTAACCCTGCGTCCAAGCCCCGTCGCGTCCGACCCGCGCGCGTACACCTCGCGTCTCCGAGAGAAAGGCTGGCTCGTTCGCTGGCCGCGCTTGCGCATGGTGCAAGCCGACGGTCTGCCGGTCCGTCAACGCGGTTGATGTAGCTCGAGGCGCAGATGCTTTGCAAAACCTCGGAAGTCATCGTCCGTTGTGAAGATCGGGACGTTCCGCCGTAAGGCAACCGCGCACAGTAGGAAGTCCGTGTTTGAGCCCTGGATTCCCTTCAGGCGGCAACGGTTGAAGCAGTTTGCGGCATCCTCGTAGTCCTCTTGCATAAGCGCTTCATCCGGAAAAGAGCGCAAACTGTCGCGCAATTTCTTGAACTGCTCGATCGTTCGAACGCCGGACAGCAGCTCCTGGCGAATCGCGCCCAGCATGAGCACTCGTCCTTCGCCGATCAGATCCGTAAGCTCGCGTTCCATACCGGTCTCGCGCGGAGCACGGCGGCGCAAGGCTAGCGACCATACCGACGTATCCACCAGCACGTTCATCGGCGACGCCGCTGAGCCTTGTAGTCGTACTTGGGATCCAGATCGATCTTCCCGAACAACGCCACGACACGTTGCTGTTTGCGCCGTTGAATGTACTCGTTGAGCGCCTCTGTCACGGTGGCCTTCTTGGTCTTCTGCCCGCCCACACGACGCGCCTCTTCAATCAACTCATCGTCAATCGCCAGGTTCGTCGCCATGTGTAGAATTCTACACAGATAGGTGTGTGAAGCAAGGTTGCCGAGCTCCAGTCGGCTACTGCTGACTAGCCCTTGGGCAGACCTCGCGTCGAAAGCGAACGGACCGATCATCGCGGCTGCTCCCGGCGCTGATGTGCTGCTTTTTGCGTGCAACCCTGACCGTGCGGTCCTCACGAAGCTCGCGCAGGCAGCGGAGCAGCTTTTTCGAACCGCCGAACGACCCGTTTCTCCGACGTTGCTCAAATGGTCCCCTGGTGGCTGGAGCGAGCTGCCTCGCTAGTCGGCGGTACGTTGGCGAATCGATATGCGATGTCTCGATGGCTGACCGTGGCGGCCAGGTTCAGGCCGCCGGGGTGATCAGCCGAATTCCGCGCGGGACGACTTCGATGCGGACTCGATGGTTCGCGGGCCACTCTTCACCGTCGAGCTGGGTGGCGAGAGCAACGCCGCCTGCGGGCTCGAAGATTTCCAGATCCATGACGCTCGCGCGCAGCGTCTTGGAGTGCTCGAGCCCCAAATCTTCGAGCATGTTCTCGTTGAGTGGCACGAATTCCAAATCCCGGATGGCCTTGGAGAGCCAGTCGTTTTTGCCGATGAACGGCACCAGCTCGAAGATGCCGTCGTCGTGACGGGAGGTCTCGTCGAACACCCAAGCGCCCGCGTAAATGCGCGTGTTTTTCACGATCAGATCACTCAGGCCAGCGAGCTCGACGCGCTGGCCGTCGAGCGTCGCGAGCACGCGGAATTTGTCTTCGATCACGAACGATTCGAGGAATGTTTTCAGGAACGCGCCGGCGTACACGGCCTGGTCACGATACAGCTCTTTCAGCGGGCCGAGCGTCTCGACCAGCGCGCGATCCTTATTTCTCTGTGCGAGTATGCGGGCTGAGAGGCCCCAGCCGCACGAGTCGAAGAAGTAGTCGGCCGGGCCGTTTTCACCCCCGGCACGGTAGATCCCCACGTCGAGCCGGGTCTCGTGCGCCGCGCAAATTACGTCGACGTTGCGCATGAGCGCGCCCTCGTCTGCTTGCAGACCGAAGCTCTTGCCTTGGTCGTTGGCGGTGCCGGTGGGCAACATGCCGAGGGCGACTTCATCGCGTCGCTTGCTCTCATAAAGACCCGCCGCGACCTCACGGAACGTGCCGTCGCCCCCCATGGCGATGACGGTGCGGAAGGGGCCTGCGTCGAGCGCGTCGCGGACGGCCGCGATGGTTTTGCCGCCGGGCAGTGTTGGCAGGAGCTCGGTGGCGAGTCCCGCGTCCTTCATCAGCGCGAGCGCGCGATCGATACGCTCTTGATTCTTGCCGCTCTGCGCGGTCGGGTTCCCGACGAGGAGGTGAGTGGCCATCGCGTCCAGTATAGCGGAGCCTTCCAGGCAAGCCGCGTCGACTGAACGGTGACGCGGACGCTATTGAACGACGATGGTTTTGCTGACCGTCACGTAGTCGCCGGAGAAAGCGGGCACGCTGGCGCGGCGCATCGTGGTGGCGATGCACCCGCCGGTCGCCGTGCCCGAAAACGGTGGGCCCTGAACTTGCGCGCTGGTCACGCGACCCGAAGGCGCGAAGGTGATGGTCAGGCTGGCGGTGCCGGACGGGTCGCCCACCTTGCGGCAGGCCGAGGCTTGGGTGGCGGCGGTCGCGAGCGCGTTGCGCGCCGCGTCGCGATCGAACTCCGTCTCCGGTGGAGCGGGCGAGGGCGAGTTGTGCGCTTCGACCGGACTGGCGCTCAAGTCGGCCTTTTCGGCGGCCGGCTCCGCGACGGTGCTTGGCTTCTCGGTTTGTTTGCTCGCCGTGTTCACGCTGCTCTTCACCGCGACCGCAGTGCTGGGCGCCGTGCTCTGTGGCGTGACGGCACCGGCGCTCGCGGCGACGGGCGCGACGGCGCTCGAGGTGGGGGTGGCGCTCGTGATTTCGCTGACTTCCGGCGTGGGCGCCTCCGCTGGCAGCGCGGCTTGATTGTGCACGACCGGCTGTGCAGGCGGGGCCAGCGCTGAGTCCGTCGAGATGGGTTGCATCCATCGAAGCCCACGCGATCCAACGAACGCAGCAACGGCCGCGGCGGCGACCAGCAAGCCGAGCCATACGGGCGCGCTCGAGCGGGGCAATTTCGGGAGCACGGCTTCGCCTTCCTCCGCGTTGGGTGGAATTACGAATTTGCGTTCACGCCGGTGTTCTCCCGCTTCGAACGCGGGCGCGGTGCGGGAGCGCGCGGGATGATACTCGCGCTCATCGTCGTCACTTTCCAACGTTCGGTCTGCATTGGGAGAGTTGAGCTCGGCAGCGAAGCCGGTCACGTCGATGGTCGGCCCGCCGAAGTTGCCATCGCTACCCGTACGGAGGAGTCCGTCGTTGGCCGCGCTCAGGCTGACCAAGAACTCATCGGGCGCCGGTTTGCCGTGCGGCACGTGGGCGCCACCCGCCTCCAGAGTGAGCACGTCGAGCGTGGGGGTGCCCGAAGAGCTTGCCGGCATCTCCTCGGCTTCGATGCTCGCCGGTACCTCCTCGGCTTCGATCAGTTCCAGTCGCTCCGACTCGGTGAACCCGCTAACCCGTCGTGCGATCGGCGGTCGCGGTGGCGGGTTCGAGTTGGCCACGTTGATCGCCAGCGTGGGCTCGTCGCCCCAAATCGATTCTGCGTCCGCGGGCGGGACCATCGGGGGCGCTGCATCGGTCGGCAGCGGCGTGACCGTGGCATTCAGCGGCAGCGGCGAACGCGTGGGGTCCAACGGTAACGGCGAGCTCGTCGCTAGCTCGGTTGGCGGAGGCGGCGTCCCCAAGCCGAGTTGAGTGCCGGTATTCCGACGCGGCGGATGGGGATGCTTACGTTGCGTTTCTTGGCTGGGCATCGTCACGGACTCCGTCGCGTCGACCGCGATCTCTGCGCTGCAATGGCGGCACTTGACCTTCACCAGGCTGCCCGCAACGCGGCGCCGGTACAGATCGTCACTCAGCGAAAAGCGCGAACTGCAAGCTGGACAGGAAACGGTGATGGGCATTTTCGGAGAGACTCCGCGGGTAGGCCGGGTTCAGCCGCTCTTCCCCCGATTGCTGGTTAAGGATCGATCGAATTTCCGTCTATCGCAAGCTCGGCGCGCTTTCGCAAGCTCGGCCGCGCGTTACAGTTCTGGCACAATTGCGGACAGATGGCGTCCGCTAACCTTGCCGTCTCGCCGAAAGGAGAAGAAACGCTCGGGTTCGGAAACAGTGCAGCCCCAAACGTCGTCGATGGCGGAATGGGCGAGCCCTTGGGCGTGCAGTTCGGCGCGCAGCATGCGTCGCAAGTCGACGTGCGGCTTGGGCCGCGAGCGATCGACGATAAGAGGATCACGCGAGGCGCTCAGGAGCGTTTCCGCCACGTCTTCGGAGACCTCGAATGCGCCGAGCGAGATGTGCGGACCGATGGCGGCGATCAGGTCGGGATTGGGGGCGATTGCCCGGATCGCGTCGACCGCACTACTGACGATGCCGCTCACCGCGCCCCGCCAACCGGCGTGCGCTGCCGCGACTGTGCCGCTTCGGCGATCCGCGAGCAAGACGGGCACGCAGTCGGCGCTGCGCACGGCACACGCCAAACCCGGCGCGCGACTGACGAGCGCGTCCCCCTCACGTTGGATGAGCGCGCTCTGAGCTTCGGCGCCGCTCAGGGTGTGGGTGACGCGGCCGTGTACTTGAGACAAGAAATGGATGCGGGTGCTCGCCACCCCCAGCTCGGCGGCCGCGCGCGTCAAGTTCTGCTTGACGTTCGCCTCGCTGTCACCGGCCGCGACCGAGAAGCTCAGGCTCGAATGAGCGCCGGCCGAGACGCCGCCTTTGCGCGTGAAGAAAGCGTGGCGGAAGCCGGCGCTGCGCAAGAGCGCACTTTCCAAGAACTCGGCGCGTTCCGTCATGTCCCTTCTTTCATGCGGCCGGCGGGCCCCGCGATGCAAGTTTCCATCGTGGAAAGTCAGCTTTGCCGATCGAATCTCGACTTCGAGCCATGGCCGCGCTCATAGCGGTCGTAGCGGGCAGTAACTTTTGGTATCTGTCAGGTCGAATGCGCCCCAAGGACCCCTTTATCGGCCGTGAAATCCTGGGCGGCGAATACTTGATCTTGGAGAAGATTGGCACGGGCGGGATGGGCTCCGTGTACAAGGCCTCGCAGCCTGCCATGAAGCGCATGGTGGCCATCAAAATCCTGCATCCGAAGCTGGCCAATCGCAAGGATTTGACCTCGCGCTTCCGGCGCGAAGCGCGCGCGATGAGTCAGCTCACGCACCCGAATACCGTCAAGGTTTTCGTGTACGGGGAGCTCGAAGAAGATGGCTCCCTGTACATCGTGATGGAGATGCTGGAAGGGAAAAATCTGAACCAGGCGGTGCGCAAGGACGGCCCCATCCCAGTAGAGCGCGCGATTCCGATCTTGATTCAAGTTTGCGGAGCACTTCAGGAAGCGCACGAGCTCGGCATCGTGCACCGCGATCTGAAGCCGGAGAACATCTTCCTGTCCAAGCAGGGCGGCATCGCGGACTACCCGAAAGTGCTGGATTTCGGCCTGGCCAAGGTCACCGAGCGTCAAATGCAGCCCGGCTCGATCATCCTGACCCAGGAGGGCATGGTGTTTGGCACGCCTGAGTTCATGTCGCCGGAGCAAGCGCAGGGCAAAACCCTCGACGCGCGCAGCGACATCTACTCGCTGGCGGTGATCTTGTACGAGGTGCTCACGGGCAAGCTGCCATTTTCCGCAAAATCGCCGATGGAATATATCCAGAAGCACGTGACCGAGGCGATCATCCCGCTCAGCGAGCGGGTGCCCGAGCGTCGCTTCCCGAAAGAGTTGGACGAGGTGCTGTCGCGCGCACTGTCCAAGAAACCCGAGCAGCGCTACCAAACCGCGGCAGAGTTCGCCGAGGCGCTACGTCCGTTCGGCGGCGCGGCGGCCCAGGCTCTGCCGTCGTCGCTCCGCCCGGAGGGCGCGCCTCCGCGACCCCAGCTGCCTGCCATGGAAGAGCGCGCCAACCCGCCTGCTCGGGCGGCGGAAAAATCGAGTGGCCCGGGACTTTTGATCGGGGTCGCAGCGTTGTGCTTGGTGGCTGGCGTTCTTTTAGCCGTAGTGGTGATGCGCCTTTTGGGCCGTTGATGCGTCTTCCCCCCCGTGAAGCGGTGCTTCGCTACGCGAAGCTGACCGCGTACGTAGTTCTCGGCTTGGCCTGCGCGACCGTCCTCGCCGTGCTGCTCGTGATTCGCCATTTCGAGGGCGGTCTGCCGGACGTGCACGATCTGCGCACGCACTATCAGCCTGCGCAGGTCACGCGCGTGCTTTCGCGCGACGGCACGGTGCTCGCGAGCTTGTTCGTGGAGCGGCGCACCGTGATTCCGTTCACGGACGTGCCCAGCCACGCGAAGCTCGCGTTTCTGGCGGCGGAAGACGCGCAATTCTACGAGCACCAAGGGCTCAACTACATCGGCATGCTGCGCGCGCTCGTGGCCAACCTGCGCGCCGGCCACAAGCGTCAGGGTGGCAGCACCATCACCCAGCAGGTCGTGAAGAACGTTCTGCTCGACTCGGAGCGCAGCTATCAGCGCAAAATCAAGGAGACCATCCTCGCGCGCCGGCTGGAGAAGGAGCTGAGCAAGGACGAGATCTTCTCGCTCTACCTCAACACCATCTACCTCGGCCATGGCCGCTACGGGATCGAAGAAGCGTCGCGCTACTATTTCGGCAAGAAGGCCAAAGATTTGGACGTGCCCGAGGCGGCGCTTTTGGCGGGTTTGGTCGCTTCGCCCGAAAAATATTCGCCGCGCCGCGACGAAGCCAAGTCGCTCCAGCGGCGTCGCTACGTGCTCGATCAGATGCTCGAAAAGAGCTTCATCACCCAAGATTTGCACGACTTGGCACAGCTCGCGAAGGTGCGGCTGGCGCCCGCCTCCGACGGCGAGTCGGAGCTCGCGCCAGAGGTGGTGTCGTACGTCAAGAAGCTACTCGACGACGTGGCCGGTGAAGAAGCCATTCACGGCGGCTATGTGATCGAGACGACCATCGATCCTGCGTTGCAGGCTGCGGCGCGGCGCGCGGTTCGCGAAAATTTGGACAACTACGCGACGCGCCAGAAATTGCTGCCGCCCTTCACGCAGACTTCGCGCAGGTTGTGGGGGCCGCTATTCTCCGGCGTGCCGCGCCAAAACAAGATTTACGTGGGCAAGGTCGTGGCCATCAACGACGCCACGGGCACGATCGACGTACAGGTCGGAGATGTGCTCGGCCGCGTCGTGCTCGCCAGCGAAGAGCGCTACAACCCGAAGCATTTGCCGCCGAGTGAATTTGCCAAGCCTGGGGCGGCGCTACGCGTGGGGCTACTCGGCTCTCCGGAGGGCGCGCCGCCCGTGGCGCTCCGGCTCGAGCTCGGTCCGGAGTCGGCGTTGGTCGCGCTCGACGTGCGCGGCCGTGAGGTGCGCGCGCTGGTGGGCAGCTACGAGGCGATCAGTGGCGGGCTCGATCGCGCCACGCACTCACGCCGTCAGCCAGGTTCGTCCTTCAAGCCGCTGCTGTACAGTTATGCCCTGCATTCGCGGCGCTTCACGCCCTCGAGCGTCCTTTCCTTGACCAAGAAAAGCGGCAAAGAACAGGTCGCCTACCGCGAGAGCGTGCGCACGGCGATCGCCGAGAGCGACAACGCCGCCGCCGAGAAATTGATCGAAGAGGTGGGCGCCGCCAACGTCGTGGAGTGGGCGCACGCGCTCGGCATCACGAGCAACTTGAAACCGACGCCCTCACTTGCGCTCGGCGCGTACGAGGTGATTCCGATCGAACTGTGTAACGCGTTCGTCACCTTCGCCAACGGCGGTGACTTCGAGTTGCCCAAGCTGGTCACACGCATCGTCGCGCCGGGCGGCAAAGTCTTGAAATTGCCCGTGCCGCCTCCGGTACGTCGCGTGCTCAGTCCCGAAGAGGCGTACCTCACCACCAGCCTGCTGCGCGGCGTGGTCGAGCGCGGCACCGCCCAACGCGCGCGCGCTTTGGGGCGGCCACTGGCCGGCAAGACCGGCACTACGAATGAAGCCAAAGACGCCTGGTTCGTGGGCTACTCCACGGATATCGCGGCCGCGGTCTGGGTCGGCTACGACGAGCCGCTGCCGCTCGGCTGGGGCGAGGCAGGTGCGCTGACCGCGCTGCCCGCTTGGGTGAGCTTCATGAAGGTGGCCAGTGACGGGAAACCGCCCACCGAGTTTCCGAAGCCGGGCAGTATCGTGACGGCCAGCGTCGACTCCGCGACCGGGCTGCTTCCTTATCCGGGGCAGAGCGACGCAATCGAAGAAGAATTCCTGGACGGCACCGTACCGACCGAGCTGTCCAAGCCCGACGCGGGCGTCGAAGCCGGTGCGCCGGACGGAGGCCCGAACGACGAAATCGAGGCCGCAAAAATGCCACTGGATGCAGGTATTCCCGACGCCGCCCCGGCCCCCGGGAACGATGCGCTTCGCGATCCCCGACCGGGGGAATCGGGCACGCCCGCTGTTGCGCCGCCGCCGTTTTAAGCTCTGACTTCCAAGCTCACTCCACCCGAAGTAAATCCCGGCTCCACCATGAAGACACCGACGATGAGGACCGCCCTAGCTCTTTCCGCGGTAGCCCTAGCGAGCCTGCTTGCCGAAGGCTGTGACAAGAAAGAGAAGCAGCGCGACTCCGAGGAGAGCTCAGCCAGCGATGCGGGCTCGAGCAAAGCCAGCAAGGTCGCGGCGGACGAGCCCGACCTGGCGAAGGCCATGGGCTCGGTGGCTGCTGCGCGAGCCAACTCGGGAGCGAGCACGGCGGGCGGCCCGCCCCCCACCGGCATTTTCGGACCGGGCGAGGCAGACAAGGCGGCGGCCAAGGGCGCCCCGGCGCTACTCACGGTGGGCAGTGACGGAAGCGAGCCGCGCGTGCAGCTCGGTTCCCCAACCAAAGCCGGTAGCAAGCGCACGGGCACGATCGACCTCGCGACCCAGAGTGATCCGCAACAGGGCGCTATCCCGATTCAATTCGCAATCGCGCTAGAGGCCCTCAAGCCCAAAGCAGAGGCCGACGCCAAACCCAGCGCCGCGACCCCTCCGCTCACGCAAATCGTGGTCAAGGTCACGAACGCCAGGATCAACGCACCCGGCGTGCCCGCCGACCTCGCCAGTGCGGTCAGCAAGCTGAAAGGCTCGCGCGTGGAGTACCAAGTGGGTGCCGACGGCACCGCCTCCAATCTGCGCGCCGAGATCCCCAAAGGCGTCGATCCGGGCTTCCGCGATCCCATCCAAGCCCTGAGTGATTTGCTGGTTGCCGTGGCCTTGCCGTTCCCGAACAAGCCCGTCGGCGTGGGCGGCTACTGGATGGTCACCAGCCGAGACGTCTTCATGGGACTCGACGTCGTGACCTATCGCTTGGTCAAAGTCGAAAAAATCGAGGGCACTCTGGCCCACCTGAGCGTGAGCACCAAGCGCTACGCGGCATCACCGGCGTTCGACATCGAAGGCTTGCCGCCCGATGCACCGAAAGTCATGGGCGAATTCCGCTCGGCCGGTGAGGGCAAGATCGCCGTGGCCGTCGGCGAAGCGCTGCCGAAAGAAGGCGAGCTGCAATCGATGGTCGGCGCGGCCTTGGGCCCTGCCGACTCCAAGCAACGCCCGATGGTACAAGTGCAGTCGCGCGCCGGCTTCCAGTTCGCCGCTCCGTGAGCGGTCTGAATGGGGCGCTCCCAACCCCGCATCGCAGCTCGAAGTGCGTTCAGGTTCCCGTCGGATTGCAGTCAGCAGGGTTCGTCAGTGTCGAATGACTTCGCCTGGTGGAGGACGCCCACCTAGCGAACGCGACATTCTCCTGCGTTACTGCGCGTTACTGCGGCGGCGCGTTACTGCGGCGGTGCGTTACTGCGGCGGCGCGTTACTGCGGCGGTGCGTTACTACGGCGGCGCGTCTATGTTCACGCCGAAAAATCGAGTTCGAATTCGAACTCGATTTTCATTCGCGAGGGGTCTCCCTC
>Ga0207691_10002852_pt1 | contig 16825 bp, 15 predicted proteins | sample KBSM13metaG_FD_184327 | JGI IMG/M metagenome (GOLD analysis project Ga0207691, IMG submission 184327) | Miscanthus rhizosphere microbial communities from Kellogg Biological Station, Michigan, USA - KBS M1-3 metaG (SPAdes) (version 2) | ecosystem: Host-associated > Plants > Roots > Rhizosphere >... | reverse complement strand
GAAGCGCTCGTCGTACATCGGAGCGTTGGAGAGTGGTCTCATTGGCTGGGCTTATTGAAGCGGAACAGGGAATCGGGAATCGAGAATCGGGAATCGGGAATCGGGAATCGGGAATCGGGAATCGAAAGACAAACCGCCTCTGCGGCTCCGCGGTTCCTAGTCCTCGACGTCGCTATCGCGGACGAGCGCGAGGATCGCGCTCTGTGGAATCACCAAGTATGTGTCTCCCTCGAACGTGAGCTCTACGGCGGCTTTGCGGAAGAACAGCGCATAGTCGCCGGTGCGCGCCTGCATGGGAACGAAGCGAGTCTCGCGCAGCGGAATGCGCCACGGCTCGTCGCCAGCCTCACCGGGGTCAGGCATGGGAAGCCCTGGGCCGGTCGCAACGATCTTTCCGCCCTGCACGGCCTGACTGTCGAGCGCGGTAGGCGGCAGGTAGAGCCCGACCTTCGTGCGCTCCTCGCCCTCGTTCACGTGAATCAGGACACGATCGCCGACGACGATCAGACGCTTGTTGTTTTTGTCCATGGGCTTGTTGAGAGACACCCAAACTTACATCAAGTGCGCTGGTTGCTGGGTGTGGGTGCTGGTGGCTGGGTGACGCTGAGTGCTCCACCCAGCCTGCAACCAGCGTCACCCAGCAACAAGCACGACCACCCAGCAACCAGCCTGCAGTTACCGAACAATGTGCAATTCGGACTGACGCTTGTATGCCCAGCGTGTCTTACCGTCGGGACCAATGAAGAAGTCTTCTTCCTGCGCCATCCGGACGGGCTGGCCGCCCCACTCGGGGACCGGCGTCGTCGCCTGCAGCTCCGATGAGAACCACATGCTCGGGATGATCTTCGCGTCGCCACGGCCGGGGACGCCTTCCTGGTAATCCCACAAGCCGATCAGCGGGCCCGCGCCGTGGCCATGCATGCCGATCGGGTGCGAGTACAGGGTACCGCTGATCCCCTCGGACTTGAGCTTCGCGAGACTCGACTTCAGGACCTCGTTGCCCGTCCTACCCGGACGTGCTTCCTCCATGAGGATGTCCTGGAAGCGGTTCGAGTTCGCGAGGGCCTTCCGCATCCCGGCCGGCGCCTCTGTTTCTCCTTCGCGGAGCACATAGGCCATGTGCTGCGTGTCCGTGTTGAGCCGCATCGCGGTGATGCCGACGTCGCAATGCAACACGTCGCCACGCTCGATCACGGGATCCTCACCGAGCTGCTCGTCGTTCGCTCCGCGCCGCTGCACCTCGATCGATGGCTGGAACCATGTGCCCAGGCCGAGGTCGTTCACGTTCTGACGCCACCACCACACGAGATCGCTCGTGCGCGTCACGCCGGGACGGATGACCTCGTTCGAGAACATGCGGCCGATGAGCTGATGCACGAGCTTGGTGAGATCCGTGAAGAACACTTCCTCGTCAGGCACCCGCGTGGCGATGAGCTCGAGTGGCAGCGCTTCGGCGTGTTTGAACCGCGCCGTCCACTTGGCGCCGAGCGCGGCGCTCATGCCGTCGAGCTCACCGGCGCTCAGACCGTCGGAAAACGCGGCGGTACGCGAGACATCGATCCCGATGACTTTCGGGTTTCGCTTCTCGATCGCGTCCTTGAGCACGAGCCACTGCTGATCCCCCCAGAGCTCGGCCTGCTGCCCACCGACCGGCGCGGCGACGCCGCGCGTCGAGCGGACGGCGTCGTAGAGCCCACCCTGCGACGTGCCGCCAAGCGCGATGCGTTCGACGCAGCCGCCTTTCCCGTTAGGCGACGTGGCGCTGGCGCCGCCGGCGGCGCACTTGTCGAAGAACACGTAGATGGTGCGACGTCGCGCGGCGAACGTCGTGGGGGACACGAGCGACGAGAAGACGGGATCCTCGTTGTACTCGCGCATCGGCACGACCCACATGTCGATGCCGTGCTTCTTCATGAGCGCGGGCAGGACGGTCGTTAGGCGCTGCGCGAGCCACTGCTGCTGGCGATCGGCCTGTTCACGAAGGGTGCCGAACGGCCGGGTGGGCTGCGCGGGAAGCGCGGAGGCAGTGACGAGAGCGAACAACGCAAATCGCGAACGCATTGGCAAAGGCTCCGTGCTGGTTGCTGCATGTTACTCGCTCGGGCTGCGTGCAGCGAGCGCACTACGCAACGCAGAGCGCTCAGACGGGTCAGAACGCGCAGAAACGGCAACGGCGGTGACAACCGCTAGCTGCCGTGCTTCGCGATCTCATCATGCACGGCTACGGCCGTATGCACCCGGTGCTCGCGGCGCAGCAGCATGTAGCGAACGAATTGCACCACCCCCGCCAGCACCAGCGCGAACACGCACACGACCACGAGGCGCCACAGGAACGTCTGCGCGACAATCTCCGGCCAGTCGTGCGGGTGGGCGCGCTCCGACCCGATCGGCTCGCGGTGCGCGTAGATCAACGCGAGGCTCGTGAGCGACTCCGCGGCCGCTTCGATCGCCCCGAATACCGGCGCCCTCCACAACCAGTGCCGCACCGGATAGTTGCCGAGGTGCAGCGTCGCCATCCCGAGAATGAACAGGGCGCCGACAGCCAGCGCCGCACCGAAATACATCCAGCTCGTCGTCGGACCAAGCGTCATCGCCAGCGCGCGATACAACCGGAACAACACCCCCGTGACGATCGCCATCTCCGCGATGGACATCGAGAAGCGGCGGAACGCCGCCGGCTCCTCGAACTTCTTCCACTCGGTCGTCGTATGCGGGAAGTAGGACATCAGCGCGCTCCGCTGCCGATCTTGCCGCCGATCCAGCGCAGACTTTCGCGCGCGTGAACGCGCCAGTAATCCCAGTCGTGCGCACCGGGCCATTCCGCATACGTGTGCGCGACGCCGAGTCGCTCGAGCGTCGCGTGAAGATCGCGCGACTGATCGACGTACCGATCGCCGACGCCGACGTCGATCATGAGCGACGGCATCCGCGCGCGGTCGGCCGGTGCATAACGCGCCGCGCGCCGGCCGGGATCGCGGGGCCACCAGCCCGTCGTGTCGCGTCCGAATGCGAGCACCATCGCCGGCCAGAGCCGGCCAGCATTCTGCCGCAACTCGGCCTCGGTGGCTGCATAACGCGGCGGCACTGCGTAGGGATGCGGTCCTTCATACAACGGCGACAGCACACCGGAGTGGCTCGCCGCCGCGGAAAATACGTCAGGGTACGCGAGCGCCAGCGAGATCGCGCCGTATCCGCCCATGCTCAGTCCCGCGATGGCACGCGCCGACCGGGATGGGATCGTGCGATACAATGAATCCACACGCGCGACGAGATCGCGCGCGATGTAGTCATCGTACTTGGGCCACGGCACGCAGAACGCGTCCACCGTCTCCGACTCACGACCGGGCGGCTTCGCGCGCCGACAATCGGCGTTGTTCCCGAGATTGTTCCAGGTCGTGTACCAACCGTCGTCACCGTCAGGCATGATGACGATCATCTCCGGCAGTCCCGCGGCGGCGAGCGAGTCCAGCGTGTGGTCGATACGGCCAGCGCGTACCCAGTTCCATTCGTCGCCCGACATGCCGTGCAGATAGTACGCGACGGGAAAGCGACGCGACGGCGCCGTCTCGTACGACGGCGGCAGGTAGACGACGAACTGCTTGCGAATCCCGAGCGCCTGGGACCAGAACGAATCCGCCGCGACCCGCGACACCATCCGGGGCTCGTCGAACGGCAGCAGATGGCCGGTCGCGTCACGATCCGTGTGCGCGCCTGCACTCGGCGGGGCACCCTGGTCTGTCAACGTACCGGACGGGATGCCGCTCACGAGATAGCTCGCGGACACGCATGCGAATGCGACCGCAACGCGCGCAACGCGCCGCAGGAGACGCGCACCAGCGGTCACACCGGTGAAGCTCACCGAGTGCTCGGACTCATTCGCCATGTCTGTAGGATGCCCTGCTGCACTCTCGGGCGAAAGCCGCACGTGTCCGAAGGAATCAACGGACCTGACCCACACACCATCGACGAGGACGGCGTTGGTCGTGTCACCGGTATTCACTGGCCCGCACGGCTCGTCCCACCGGTGCGTGTGCGCTACGTCACGTTAGGGTCACGACCGAAACGGGAAACGCTGACGCGGTGGACCACCCCGTTCATCGTGAATCTGGGCGCCGTGGGGGGCGGATACTGCACGCGATAAAACTCTCGTTCGTGGGGAAGCGCCATGCAGCTCAGCTCACGCTCACGCGGCATCCCCCGACTACGCCGTGAACCCACAGCCGCGTGATACGGGCGGCGTCGAGCGCCGTTCCGGGATCGCCGCCCGGAAAGGGGGTCGCCATGGCTGACGGCTCCCTCGACGGCGGCGGCGTCCAGTCGATCGCGAACGACACGCCCGGCAGGTCCGCCGCCATCACCACGAACGCACCTTCGCCCTGGGCGGCACAGAGCCGCCCGTGCGCGAGACGCAGCGCCTGGACGCTGCTCCCGACCCCGACGCCGCCCGACGTCTTGAACGCCGGATCGGTTGCGATCACGCGAATGATCGAGGTGTCGGGCGTACTCGTCGACAGCGCCACGAGCGGATGCCCAGCCACGCGGACCACGTGGGCCCGCTCTGGCGTGCCCTCGCTCAGCACCACGGTGGTATCCCGCACCGTACAGCGCGACGCGATCGACGACACGCGCGCGCCGCGGAGGACCGGACCTATGCCGACGGAGTCGATGATCATCGAGACGTTCGCGGCGTCGCACCGGTCCGTGGTCCGCTTGGCGATGGCGGCACGATCCGCGGCCGTGCCGCGCGCCTGCTCGCTCGCACCCCCGCCCCGGTCCCCCGCCCTGTCGCCCTGACACGCAGCGAGCGCCAGGACGACCAGGGCAACCGCCGTCGACGTCCAGCCTCCGCGCTGAGCTGGCGTCACCCGACGGTAGCCCAGCACTCGATCTCGACACGCGCGCCCAGCGCCAGGCCATTCGCGCCGAGGGCGCTGCGGGCGGGCTTGTTCTTCGTGAAGTAGCTCGCGTACACGACGTTCATGCGATCCCACTCCCGCATGTCGGCCATCATCACGGTGCACTTCACGACGCGATCCATCGACGAGCCGGTCCGCTGCAACACGTCCTTGATGTTCTCGAGCGCCTGGCGGGTTTCCGCTTCGATCCCGCCGGGAACGACGCTCCCGCTCGACGCGTCCGCTGTGCCGATCTGACCGGACAGGTACAGCATGTTGCCGACGCGAACGGCCGGCGAGAACGGACGCGTGGGCACGCCGTAGGGCGTGAGGAACTGAGCGGCGCTGGGGGACGCGGCTGGCTCGGGTCGGGCACGGCCCCCGCAGGCGACGGTCACCACAAGCAGGAGACAGCTGAACGATCGAACGCGCATTGGATGGCCTGGGTTTGAGTTCGCGAACGATGCGTCTGGCCTATTCGCTCAACAAGCCCGCCGTCATTCCGAGCGGAGCGCCGAAGGCGCGAAGTCGAGGAATCCTTGCTCTCCCGGCAGAGAGTCCTCTGCCATGCAGGCCGAGGATTCCTCGACTCCGCCGCTGCGCGGCTCCGCTCGGAATGACAACACCGCTTGGAATGACAACACCGCTCGGGATGACGACCTGCAAGGTTGGCAAAGCGTCTGTCAGAGCGAACGAGCGTGGCAGCGTGTGTTTGCCAGATTGACAAACCGGACCGGGCATGCCGGATGCTTTTCTCAGTGCCCGCAACGGTCGCTCTACAGGCACTACACAGGAAGTCCTGACACCGTGGCGACCTTTCTTGAACTCTTGAACCTCGTTGAGGAGAGACTGCCATGATGAACAACTCGCTGCTGCCAACGTTCAACCGCGTGCTGGCCTTCGATCGTGAGCTGGATCGGATGGTGAGCCGGACCACGAAGCCCTTCTTCGTTCCGTCGGTCGACGTCGTCGAGCGCGCGGACGCGTACATGATCACGGCTGAGCTGCCTGGCGTGGATCCGGCGGCCGTCGAGATCTCGTTCGAGAACAACACGCTGACCCTGCGCGGCACGAAGACCCCGTGGCTGGTTCCGCAGGAGAACGAGGAGCTGCGCGTCTACTCGGCTGAGCGACTCAGCGGCACGTTCGAGCGCTCGGTGCGGCTGCCCGAGTACGTCGAGGGCGACAAGATCGAGGCGACGTACCAGCACGGCGTGCTGACGATCAGTGTACCGAAGGCGGTCGCGGCCCGGCCTCGGAAGATCGAGATCAAGGCGTAAGAGCTATCAGCTAACAGCTAACAGCTATCAGCTATCAGCTCAAACAAAAACCCTCGGGATGCTTCTCTCGCCAAAAGAAACGTCCGGAGGGTTCTAGCTGATAGCTGATAGCTGTTAGCTGATGGCTGTTAGCTCCGCCAGCGGCTCGTCTTCCTCCAGTACGACGTGCCCTGCCAGCGCGCGTCGGTTTTGTTCCACGTCGAATGCATTCTCGCTTTTCGAGATCACCACCGTCGCGACGCCATTACCGATCAGGTTCACGATCGCGCGCGCTTCCGACATGAAGCGATCGACGCCGAGCAGCAGCGCGATCGATTCGATGGGAATGATCTTCATCGCGCTCAGTGTCGACGCCAGCACGATGAAGCCCGAGCCGGTCACGCCGGCCGCTCCCTTGGACGTCAGCATCAGCACGCCGAGGACCGTCAGCTCCTGGCCTAACGACAGATTGACGCCGGACACCTGCGCGAGAAAGATCGTCGCCATCGACAGGTAGATCGACGTGCCGTCGAGATTGAACGAGTAGCCCGTCGGGACCACCAGCCCGACGATCGGCTTCGCGCACCCGTACTTCTCGAGCTTGTCCATCAACCTCGGCAACGCCGCCTCGGAGCTCGACGTGCCGAGCACCAGCAGGATCTCCTCCCAGATGTAGCGGAGGAATCGCAGCAAGCTGAAGCCGTACAGGCGCGCGATGATGTTCAGCACGACGAAAACGAACAGGAACATCGTCGTGTACACCGACAGCATCAGCTTGCCCAACGGGATGAGCGTGCGCAGACCGAAGTTGCCGACGGTGAACGCCATCGCGCCGAATGCGCCGATGGGCGCGACGATCATGATGATACCGACGATCTTGAACAGCGCCTTCGACAGTACCTCGAACACGGTCAGCGCTGGCTTTGCCATCTCACCGAGCGCGCTCAGGGCGACGCCGAAGAGCACGGCGACGAAGACGACCTGCAGCATCTCGCCGCGCACGAACGCCTCGAGCATGTTCGCCGGCACGATGTGCGTGACGAAATCGACGAACGTCATCTGCTGCGCCTGCGTGGTGTAGCGCGAGATGTCGCCGCCAGCGATACGACTGACATCGAGCCCGGCGCCTGGTTTGATCACGTTCACGACGACGAGCCCGATCGCGAGCGCGAACGTCGTGACGATCTCGAAGTAGAGGAGCGCCTTCCCGCCGACGCGCCCGACGCGTTTGAGATCCCCGAGCGTTGCGATGCCGAGCACGATGGTGAAGAAGACGATCGGCGCGATCACCATCTTCACGAGGTTCACGAACGTATCGCCAAGCGGCCGCATGGCCTTGGCGGTGTCGGGCGAGAGGACGCCGAGTAGAACCCCGAGCGCGATCGCGACCAGAACCCGGAACGTTAGGTTATTGAGGAGACGACGCATTTGATCGGGAATCGGGAATCGGGAATCGGGAATCGACGGAACCTAACGCCTGGCTTTCTGCTCTCAACCAGCGACCAGCGACCAGCTGGCAGTTCTATTCCCGATTCCCTATTCCCGATTCCCTCTCGACGGCAGGAGCCGGAGCACATGCTTCGTCGCCGCTTCCACGCGGGCGCGAGAGTACACGAGCGGGAAGTATTTGTCGTTTCCCCACAGCGGGAGCAGATCGTCGTAGTACTCGCTGCCCGGCTGCGCCGACTGGCCGGGGACGTTGATCGCCACCGAGTTGTCGAAGTCGCCGAGGTCGATGACTTCGCGGTATGACGCGCCCGCCGTCTGGTGATAGTTGGCGCCGCCCGTCGCGAACACCGTGTTCGCATCGCCAGCACGCGACACAGGAGTCAGGTCGAACGTCCGCGCCAGCGGATGTCGGAGCTCGGCCGTGTGTATGGTCCCCCAGCGCCAGGCGGTCGTGTCAGCGCCGCACTTCTGTGTCACCTCCGTGACCGCCTCGGCCAGCGCGCCAACGACGAGCGAGTCGCGGAAGCGCGCGGACACCGCACCAGCTGGCGCGGCGAGGAACGCCTCGAGCTGCTTGTAGTCGGCGCGATTGCCCATCACCTGCGCGATGTCGGGGGAGAGTCGCGCGGCGTTCGCGCGGCGCGCGAGGATCGGCGCCCACGCCTCGAACAGCACGGGCGCGGCCGCGTCGCGCGACATCCGATAGTTCCAGGACGCCAGCATCTGGACAGCTTTCGAATCGCCCTTCTCGAGTCGCCGAGCGGCGCTCACGAGCGTCGGCACGAGCCGCCGCGCGAGAACCGACAGATCGTCGTGTTGCAGGGCCTGAAAGTCGGCGACGGTGAAGTCGCTCCGACTCTGCAGGACTTCCCGGATACGCGACACGCGATAGTCCGACGACCAGTCGTACGCGATGGGCGTCTTGTAGCCGGGCGGCAGGATGTTGTTGTTCGCCGTCGCGATGAATCCACTCGCGGGATTGTACGATTGCGGCAGCTGTGCGGTCGGGACGAATCCGTTCCACTCGTACCGGCCGTCGCCGGGTACGGGGAGCAGTCCCGACCAGCGACGCCGCGGCATCAACCCGGCAGCGATCCAACCGATGTTTCCGTCGACATCGGCGTAGATCATGTTCTCGCTCGGCATTCGCCAGCGCGTCATCGCGCTCTGGAAATCGCGCCAATTTTTCGCGCGTCCGAGCTGAAGCGACGCGAGATACGCGGCGGTCCCGGGCTCCTGCCCGACCATGCGAATGGCGACAGCACGCCCTCGCGCGGAATCACTCGAGACGATGGGACCGTGGTGGGTGAATTCGAGCCTAACGATTCGCGCTGGCTCTCCCTTTACCCGTATGGTATCGATGACGGTCGTGATGGGTTGCCACCCGCCGTTGTGGTAGTAGCAGCGCGAGGAAGGAGGCCCGAGAAAGGGGGCCGTCGAGGGCTCGTCGCGTGGCGGGGATGCTGTCGCCGTTCCTCCTTCCTTTGGCCTCCTTCCTCCTTCCTCTTTGCACGGTCCAACCTTCTCGACATACACATCCTGCTGATCCATCCCCACGATCGTCAGCCCGAACGCAATCCGCTCGTTATGCCCGATCGACACGCCCGGGCTCGCCGGCTCACCGGCGCCGATCACGTTCCAGCCCGGCCCGACCAGGTGCGTGATGTAGCGGACGGACGGGTGCGTGATCGCACGATGGGGATCGTTCGCGAGAATTGGCTTCCCAGACCGCGTCTTCTTGCCGCTCACGACCCAGTTGTTCGAGCCCTCGATGCGCTGGAAGGCGATGTCCGAATACGCGCTGCCGACGCCGCCGAGTGATGACTGTTCGAGCCCGCTCACGTCGAGGCCGGGGACCGGATCGAGCGCATGCGTCGGCTCGGTGGGGAGAACCTCCTCCGCCCGCTTCGCGCCGACGAGCGAGACGAGTCGCGCGCGCAGCACTTCCGTCGTCGCGTTCGACACGCCCGAGAGCGAGGTCACGCGCGCGAGCGGAACGTCGACGGTCCACGGCTCGGGTGTGAAGCCCATCATCGTGAACTCGATAGGCAGGCGATCCTTCACCTGCGTCATGTAGGCGTTCACGCCGTCCACGAACGAGCCGACGATCGCGCGCGCGTTAGGCCCGTACGCTGCCCACTCGGCATCCCTGGACCCACGGTATCTGAAGAGGCGCGCCATGCGATCGCGCTCCGCGGCGCGTGGGCCTAACACTTCGGCGAGCCGTCCTTCCGCCTGACGCCGCCACATCTCCATCTGCCAGAGGCGATCCTGCGCGGCGACGTAGCCCTGCGCGAAGAAGAGATCGTGCTCGGTTCGCGCATAGATGTGCGGCACGCCCCAGCGGTCTCGCCGCACCTCGACGGCGCTGTCGAGGCCCGCGATCGTCATGGTGCCATCGATCTGCGCGAGTCGCTTGACTGCTTCGTCGCGGAGCGTATCGGCGCTCGACGCGCGAGCGCCGAGGGGACGCGCGTCGTTTCGACGTGGAGTCGTGGCCGCGGAGCCGGACGACGTGCCGACCATTGCGAGCACAATGGCGCTCGCGACGAGACTCTTCAGTAGAACGAGAGTGCGGGGAGAGCCGCTGACCATGGGATTCCGCTCGACGGAACTCGGGGTGACGCGCGTTGGGGGGTCGCGCGTAGAGTGGCACCGAGCATCACGTCAGAACAAGGGGCGAACGCAGGCTATCGCACCAAGCTCCGGCGTACGTCCAACAGCGACGCAGCGTTACCTGATGCGCGTGCCGATTCTGCCCCAGCGTACATCGGTGATGAACGGCAGTGGGCGATCGCTCGTCTCGTACGTGCACACGGGTGAGGGCTCGTCGCCCGGGCGATACGAGTAGTACACGAACATGGGACGACCGCGCACGTTCTCGCGCGGCACCAGGCCCCAGTAGCGACTGTCCTTCGAGCAGTACCGATTGTCGCCCATCATGAAGTAATGAGCAGGCGGTACGACCAGTGGTCCCCAGTTGTCGTGCGTCGGCTGCGCCGGCGCCGCGCCGAAGCGTGACGTCGCGAGCGCATAGCGTTTCTGCCACTCGAACAGCGGGTCGACGGAGTTCGGATCGCCCTTCTCGTTCGCGGTCGCAAAGCCCTGTCGCTGCGCGATGCCGTTCACGTGCACGAGTCCTTCGCGCATGTAGATCGTGTCACCGGGCATGCCGATGAGGCGCTTCACGAGCGTCGGCGTCGCGTCGTTGCCGATGGCCGCCTCGTCAGGCTGGAACGGTGAGACGAACACGACGACGTCGCCGCGCTTCGGAGCCGAGTAGCCCGGCAGGTTGATCTGCGTGAACGGAATGTGTGGACCGTACACGAGCTTGTTCACGAACAACCAGTCGCCGACGAGCAACGTGGGGATCATGCTCCCCGACGGAATGCGAAACGCTTCGACGAAGAACGTGCGAATGAAGAGGAAGATCACCAGCGCGCCGGCGATCGACTTCACGTTCTCCCAGAGCGTGGACGGGAGCGCGCGCTTCGCTTTGACTTTGCCGCGCGCGGCGGCAACGCTCGAGCTCTTCGCGGGCGCGGATCGTTTTTTGGTGGACGCCACTCTAGGACAGACGGATCGAGGGAGAGGAACGGCGGTTGGTGATCGAACAGTCAAATGTAATTACGCCGCCGTGCGCGGGCGTGTTTCCCCCGGAGAATGGGCCGGATGCCAGAAGGGCGCACTCCTGGAGAGTGCGCCCCTCTGACACGTTCGAAGACGTGCCGAACGACTGCGTGACCTACTTGAGGTGCTTGTTCACCAGCTTCGTCATGTCGAACATCGACACCTGGCCCTTGCCACCGAAGATCGGCTTGAGCTTGTCGTCGGCGTTGATCATGCGACGGTTCTTCGCATCCTGCAGGTTGTTCTTCTTGATGTACTGCCAGAGCTTCTTGGTCACCTCGGTACGCGGCATCGGCGAGGCACCGACGACCGGCGCGAGCTGCGCGGACGGCGTCATCGGCTTCATGAATGCCGGGTTCGGCGCGCGCTTGGTCTTCTTCGCAGGGGCCTTCTTCGCAGCAGCCTTTTTCGCGGGCGCTTTCTTCGCGGCGGCTTTCTTCGTCGCGCCCTTCTTGGCAGCGGCCTTCTTCTTGGCAGTGGCCATCGATGGTCTCCTGGTGGGTGATCGAAACGCGTTCTCTCTCTATGGCGAACACGAATCCGTCGCCGCACAAACTAAAGACCCTCGGGCCATATGCAATAGGACCAAGGGCGTTTTTCCCTATGAAGACGGGGCAAAAGTGCTCGATTTTCCCTATGAGCGCTCGTCAGGCAGCAGCGCCGCGCGCCGCGTCGCGCCGCTATCAGCCATCAGCCATCGGCCATTAGCTCAACTGACAGTCGTGAGTTTCTTCAACAACTCCATCATTTTCACGTCGTACGGATCAGGCGAATCGTCATCATCCGCGATGTCGTAATGCTCCTGCGGCGTCTCGAGAATCAGCGGAATTCCCCTCGTACGCGCGTCCTTGAGCAGCCATCGAAATGGCTCGACGCCGATCTTCCCGTCGCCGATGAGCACGTGACGATCCTTGTTCGACCCGAGCGCGCCCTCACTGTCGTTCAGGTGAAAGAAGCTCGGCTTCTCTCCCGTCGTGTTCTCGAACAGATCGAGCACGATACGCACCGCGTCCTCCGACATCGTGATGTCGTGACCGCTCGCGTAGAGGTGACACGTGTCGAGCCCATAGCCGGTGCGCTCACGCAGCGACGTGGGCACGTGCGAGAGAATCTCACCGACTTCTTCCGCGGTTCGTCCCATGGTACGACCAGCGCCAGCGGTGTTCTCCACGAGCAGACGTGTAGGGCCAGGCACGGTCTTCACCGCGACCTCGATGGCTTTCGCGATGCGCTTCGCTGAGACGGACCGGTCGCTGTCCTTCGCGGAGCCCGGGTGAAAGCACACGGCGCCGATGCCGAGTGCCGCGGCACGTTCCACTTCCTTCGTCAGGCCGAGCGTCGCGCGCTCGTACGTCGCATCGTCAGGCGTCGCGACACTGAGCACGTATGCCGCATGCGCGACGATGTGCTCGGGTCGAATCTCCGACTCCGCGAGCGCGGCGCGAAATCGCTCGACGCGCTCGGGGCGAACGGAGATCTTCTCGTTATAGAACTGCGGCTTGGCAGTGAACACCTGCAGTGCACGCATGCCGCTGCGAGCGGCACGACGCACGGCCATCTGTATTCCACCGTTATCGATGGTATGGGCACCGAAGAGCATGGAGAGGATTGCTGGTTGCTGGTTGTTGCTTGCACGTCGCTCGGGCAGCTCGCAGCGCGCTGCGAACAGCGGCTGCGTGGTAGATGCTAAGCGGTCCTGAGAGCGACGTGCAAGCAACAAGCTGCGCGCACAAGCCGCGCGCAGCTGATCACTATCGCAGCGTGCCCACGCGCGCGATCACCGCGCGATCCTTCCCGTGCCAGCCCACCGCGACGAGCGGCTGCCGCAGCGCGACCAACGGACGCTCGGCGATCGTCGCACCGGCCGATGCTTCGGGACGCTCACGCGCGAAGATGTGGCCCCACGTGCGCGACATCGCGAGCGCGATCTGCGAGCGCTCGCTGTTCGGATCCTCGAACGCGACGATCACCATGCTGTCCGCCGCCGCGACCGCCGTCGCCGACGGACGCTCGCCGTACATGATCGGCACTGGTGCGTGAAACAGCTCGCCGCGCTCCATCGAATGCGCGAAAAACACGCCGGGCCCGCCCGTGCTATTCAGGAAGTACGTGACGTGCACGTACCCCGATTTCGCATCGGCCGCGATCGCGGGCGCAGGACGCGAGCACGAGTTCGCACCGCGGTCCGTGGTATCGACGGGCACCGCCGGTGTCCACGTGCCACCCGCATCGTCCGAGCGCGCCGAGACGAGCGCGGCGCGGCCGGCCGAGCGGCGAGACCACCAGACGCTGTATAGCTCCGTGGCTGACATCGCGGCCGTGCGCAACGAGCCGGGGCACGCGGCCGTATCCGCGGGCGAGGTCGCCGACGCAACGAGGCTCTCGAGCACGGGAGATCCATCTTCGCGCAGGACGAGGTGTGCATTCGGCGCCGGCGGCACAGATAGATCTTCACCCAGCGTTGGCATCACGATCTGTCTCGCGTCACCGCGCCACTCGACCGGCTCCTTCACGCAGGCGCCAAGGACGAGCACACTCATGCTGAGCGTGGTAAGCGCCCCGAGCCGCAGGAATGCGAATCGCGTCCAGGAGCGCATCACGAGACGATCGGATATCTTCAAAACGTCGGCCCTCACGTCGGCCCTCGACCCTCGCAGCCTCTACCCCGACTGCCCATGTCTGCCCCAGCAGTGACCCCCCCGCGTGCCGCACAGCGCGGCGCGGCCTCAGACGTACCGGCGCCCGCAGGCGTCACAAGCCAGCCGGTCCCGAGCATGGGACTGCTGACCGGCTTCAACGGCAACCGTCGCGTGCCCGTGCCCGCGAACGAGCCCGTACGATCGTACGCGCCCGGCTCACCCGAGCGCGCCGCCCTCAAAGCACGCCTCGAGTCCATGGCGTCCGAGCGCATCGAAATTCCTGTCATCATCGGTGGCAAGGAATATCGCTCGGGGGAGATCGCGCATGCAGTGATGCCGCACTCCCACGGTCACGTGCTCGCAGATTGGCACAAGGCGACGAAGGAGCACGTGCTGCTCGCCGTCGATGCCTCACGCGAGGCGCAGCGTGAATGGGCCAACTGGCCCTGGGAAGATCGCGCCGCGGTCTTTCTCAAAGCGGCCGAGCTCCTCTCGACGACGTGGCGCGCAACGCTCAACGCGGCCACGATGCTCGGCCAGTCGAAGACCGCGTATCAGGCGGAGATCGACTCGGCGTGCGAGCTGATCGACTTCCTGCGCTTCAACTGCGCGTTCGCGCAGGAGCTGTACAACGAGCAGCCGTCGAGCAGCAACCAGGCGTGGAATCAGCTCGATTATCGCGCACTCGAGGGATTCGTCTACGCGGTCACGCCGTTCAACTTCACGGCCATCGGCGGCAATCTGCCGAGCGCGCCGGCGCTCATGGGGAACAGCGTGATCTGGAAGCCGGCGTCGACAGCGATGCTCTCCGGCTACTACGTCCTCAAGCTGCTCGAGGCCGCGGGACTTCCGCCCGGCGTGATCAACTTCGTTCCCGGCGACGCGGCGATGATCTCCGACGTGTTGCTCTCGCATCGCGATCTCGCGGGCGTGCATTTCACGGGCAGCACCGGCGTCTTCAACAGCATGTGGAAGACGATCGGCGCGAACATGAACAAGTATCGCACGTACCCGCGCATCGTCGGTGAGACGGGCGGAAAGGACTTCATCATCGCGCATCCGTCCGCTGACGCGCAGGCGCTGGCGGTCGCGATCGCGCGCGGCGGCTACGAATACCAGGGCCAGAAATGCTCGGCCGCGAGCCGCGTGTACGTGCCGAAGTCACTGTGGCCGCAGGTGCGTGAGGCGACCGTCGGGATGATCGAGCAGATCCAGATGGGCGACGTCCGCGACTTCCGCAACTTCATGGGCGCGGTGATCGACGAGAAGTCGTTCAAGAAGATCGGCGACTACATCGCCGACGCGAAGACGAACGCGCGCATCGTGGCTGGTGGCGTCACGAAGGGCGACGAGGGCTACTTCGTCGCACCGACGCTCATCGAGACGGACCAGCGCGACTATCGCCTGATGTGCGAGGAGATCTTCGGCCCGGTCGTCACGGCGTTCGTCTACGATGATGACAAGTGGTCGGAGACGCTCGACATCGTCGATGCGACGTCGCCATACGCGTTGACGGGATCGGTGTTCTCGACGGACCGTCGCGCGATTCAGCAGGCGAACGTGGCGCTGCGTAACGCGGCCGGAAACTTCTACATCAACGACAAGCCGACGGGCGCGGTGGTGGGTCAGCAGCCGTTCGGCGGTTCGCGCGCGAGTGGCACGAACGACAAGGCGGGCTCGAAGCTGAACCTGATGCGCTGGGTGAGCCCGCGGACGATCAAGGAAACGTTCTCTCCGCCGACGGAGCACACGTATCCATTCATGGCTGAAGAGTAGCAGCTATCAGCTAACGGCTATCAGCCATCAGCCATCGGCCATCAGCTCAAACGGCGTGGCGCGGAGTACTCCTGGTACTCCGCGCCTGACCGGCGTTAGGCGCAACGAAGCGCGCGGGTCCACTCAGCGTCACCCAGCAACCAGCACGACCACCCAGCAACAAGCGGCCGTTCTTCAGTCCCCAGTCCCTAGTCCCATTGCCATACACGTTCTACACCGCCGATGTCTTCACGGACACGCTCTTCGGCGGCAACCAGCTCGGCGTCCTCCCCGATGCGCGTGGTCTCACCACCGAGCAGATGCTCGCCATCACGCGCGAGTTCAACTACTCCGAGTCGACGTTCGTCTTTCCGCCTGACGATCCGAAGCACACGCGCCGCGTGCGGATCTTCACGCCCGGCGGCGAGGTGCCGTTCGCGGGACATCCCACCGTCGGCACCGCGCACGTGCTCGCGGCGATCGGCGAGATTCCCCTCACCGGTGACCTGACGCGCATCGTGTTCGAGGAGAACGTCGGGCCGGTGCCGGTCACGATTCGCGCTCGCGACGGGAAGCCCGAGTTCGCGCAGCTCTCGGTGGCGATGCTGCCGCAGGTGAGCGAGCCGCCCGTTAGGCGCGAGCGGCTGGCCGAGCTGCTGTCGCTCGATGTGCAGGACGTGCTGGATGGCGAGTACGCGCCGCAGACCGTGTCGTGCGGACTTCCCTTTCTGCTCGTGCCACTGCGCGATCGTAAAGCGGTCGCGCGTTCGCGACTGAGACTCGAGCCGTGGGAGCAGACGCTCCGGGGCACGCCGTCGGAGATGGTGATGGTGTTCGCGGCCGACGCCGAGCGTCCGGGCTCGGACATCCGCGCGCGCATGTATGGGCCGGCGGTGTCGGTCGCGGAAGATCCCGCGACGGGCTCGGCGTGCGCGTGCCTCGCGGGCTACCTCGCGGCGCGCACGCCGCGCGACGGGACGCTGCGCTGGGTCGTGGAGCAGGGCTTCGAGATGGGCCGCCCGAGCATTCTCGAGATCGAAGCCGACAAGCAGAACGGCGCCATCACAGGCGTCCGCGTCGGGGGGAAGACTGTGTTGGTGTCGAAGGGACAGTTGTTAGGCGTGTAGTGTGGAGTGGGGACTGGGGAACTGCGGCTGGTTGCTGGGTGGTCGTGCTGGTTGCTGGGTGACGCTGGGTG
>Ga0207691_10002851_pt1 | contig 16828 bp, 17 predicted proteins | sample KBSM13metaG_FD_184327 | JGI IMG/M metagenome (GOLD analysis project Ga0207691, IMG submission 184327) | Miscanthus rhizosphere microbial communities from Kellogg Biological Station, Michigan, USA - KBS M1-3 metaG (SPAdes) (version 2) | ecosystem: Host-associated > Plants > Roots > Rhizosphere >... | reverse complement strand
GGCCATTTGGACATGAGCACATGTCAGATCGCGCCCAGGCCCTGCTCTGGGATCACAGCAGCTTCAACAAGCTCCCGCGGCATGTGCGGTCGATGGATGTCGGCGCATGGCGAACGGACGGCAGCGCGGTATCTCTGGGCAACGCTGAAGAATTCTTCACGCTGACCGAGTACGTGGAAGGCCGGGGTTACTTTGAAGATTTCATGCGAATGCTTGACGATCCGAAGCTCGCGGACCTCGACACCGCCCGCAGCGATGCTCTTTGCGATTACCTGGTCGGCATCCATCGTGTGAAGAGCCTGGAAGCCGGATTGTATGTCAGGCGGATCCGCGAACTTATCGGAAACTCCGAATGCATCATGGGATTGATTGACAGCTATCCCGACAGACCGGACATTCGAAAGTGTGGGCTCGAAGACATCGAGCAGCGCTGTGTCGAATGGCGATGGCGTCTCAAAGGAAGAGTTCACCGTCTGAGCCAGGTTCACGGAGACTTTCATCCCTGGAACATCCTCTTTCGAGAGGGTACGGATTTTCAAGTCATCGACCGTTCTCGCGGCGAATGGGGAGAACCAGCAGACGACGTCACCTGCCTGACGATGAACTATCTCTTCTTTTCGCTGCAACGCTCCGGCCGGCTTGAGGGAAATTTCGAATCCCTCTTCATGCGTTTCTGGGAGCGCTACCTCAAGGAATCCGGCGATTCGGAAATCCTTTGTGCCGCAGCTCCCTTTTTTGCATTCCGAGGGCTGGTGATGGCTAATCCAATATGGTATCCGTCGCTTCCGGACAGTGTGCGGCAACAACTGTTCCGATTCATGCGGGCGGTCCTAAGCGAGGACTGCTTCAACCCTGACGAGGTCAATCGATACTGTGAAGGATGAAGTTCATCCGGCCTTCGCTCTATGGATCACCGGCCTGCCGGCTTCGGGGAAATCCACCGTGGCTGCTGCGCTGACGAAGCAACTGCGCGAGACAGGAATGGATATTACCGTTCTCGAATCCGACCGGATGCGAATGTTGTTTTCCGACAATCCGCAATACGACGAGCGGGAACGGGAGTTGTTCTATGGTTCGCTTGCGTTCATCGGAGAGGTTCTGGTCGAACACGGAATCTCGGTCATCTTCGACGCCACGGCAAACCGGCGATCCTATCGGGATCGGGCACGCAAACATATTTCCCGATTCGTCGAAGTCTTTGTGGATTGCCCTCTGCAAGTCTGTGCCAGCCGCGATCCCAAAGGCATCTATCGCAGGGCGCGGGAAGGAAAAGCCAGCAATGTTCCCGGACTTCAGGCGACTTATGAGCCGCCGGAGAATCCCGACATTGTGATTCACGCCGACCGTGAAGAGCCACTGGAGGCAGCGGGGCGGATTATGGAGATGCTGACGGACAGGGGATTTCTGCCGAAAACCTGACATGCACCTCGTGTTGCATGGGCGGCTATGATTGCCTCCAATTTTAGATATCGTACGCGGTCGCAGACCGTGCACCTGCGAGGCTCCTACTGCAGCTCCGTGCGAACGTGGAAATTGAATTCGTCAAACGGATCGGGGCTGCCATTGAACGCTTTCATGAGTGCATCATATTCCTCTTGGAGTGGGACAGGCACGGCGGTCCCGGACCACTTCTCGATTGCTGCCATGTAGATCTGCAGATCATGGATTTTCCCCATGCGACCTTGCAATTCCCGCATGCGGTCCATCTGCTCTTTTGTAAATACTCCCGGAATGGATCTCGCGATTTCCGCCGCGTATCTGAAACGTTTGAACTTGACGCGCATGCGGTGTAAATCCTGTGCCTGGCGGCTGCTGCGGAAAGAGACATAAGACGCCGTGACGGCACGGAATCTCTTTCGAAGGATCCCATCCATTACAGCGCGAAGAACGGAACGTGAAATCCCTGTCAGATTGTCCTGAATCTTGTGATGGGCGGCCGCGAGGCAACGTTGCAGCGCCTTTTTCTTCTTATCGCGCATCCATTCCCCAAGAACCTGGATTTCATCCTGCTCGCACCGCTTGAGGAATAGAGAGAACTGCCTGTATTCCGTACCATCAGCCTCCGCTCGCAGAAGATGTACCTGGATGTCGCGCAAAGCGCCAAATCGCCGGAGTGTCTTCCTGAACTTTCGGATAGATGTACGGACTTCCCGGGAATGAGTCACTGCGAAAACGAACTCCAATTCGGAAATCAATCGGCGGGTTGAGACACGGAAATCGTGGATCGACGATTCCGAAAATTCGTGGCGCACTTTTTCCCACCCTGCCGTGAATTCATCCCAGCGCCGAATGAGGTTCAGTGAAGACGGGAATTGCGCGTTCGTCAGATCCTGCATGGCGGTTCGAATTTCTTCAGACACAGTGTCAATCCAGGCTTCCCTGCCGCTTGGCGACGCGACACTTTGGCTTCCCCCTTCCCTCGCAGCACAGTTTCGCGCGGCCCTCTTCAGTAAATACGGATTGGACTTCATCAGAAACGATTGAATTCACGGCGTGCTGCTTTGATGAGATTTGGCCAGGGACGTGCAGTTCTCAGGGGTATGAAAACTGAAACCAAGCTATCACAACTTGTGGAATACGATCGAAACGGCGGCAAGGTGCTGACGATTGTCCTCAATGTCGATCAATCGCTTCCCGTGAATAGAAACCGTGAATTCGAGATTTCGGTGAACTCGAAGCTTCGCGAAATCGAATCCAGCCTCACTGAGAAAGATGAGATTGAACAATTTGCGCGCTGCGCGGAGCTTGGACGCCGACTGATTCAGGCATATCGGCCCCACTCAAAATCCCTGGTGTTGTTTCTGCAGGCAAACGGAAATGTCACTTCACGGGACTTGAACGTGACTTTGAACACCGAGGCGTGCTGGGCAGATACTCCTCACATTCAACCCTTGATAGAAGCCGGAGACGAGTTTGAAGAGATTCTGATCGTTTTGCTGGATGGACGACACTCACGATTCCTGACCAGCAGGCTGGGCAACATCACGGAACATCCGGAAGTGCGGAACCCGTTTCTCACGTCTCACACGCAGGCGCCAGGCAATGATCGACAAAAGTCTCAACCGACATTTCATCGAAAGGCGGACGAACGAGAGCATCTTTATCTGAAGTCGGCTGCGGAGATGACGAAGACGATCGCAGCCAATCGCTCCATCAAGAGGATCGTTCTCGCGGGAATCAACGGAGCCTGCAAAGAACTGTATGATCTGCTGCCTAAAGATTTACAGAAACATGTGATCTCGTTTACATCACTGCCGGTACAAGCGACTTTCGATCAGGTGAGCGCAACTGTCGTCAAGGCACAGTTCCGCGCGGAACGGGAGTACGAAGCTGCGAAAGTCGCATCCCTGCTGGATCGCGCGGGATCGCGCGACAAGGCGGTCACAGGCCTGGCACCCACAACAGCGGCTCTTGCTGAAGGCCGTGTTCACGAACTGGTTTACGCCCAGGGTATTCAGCCCCATGGCGCACTCTGCGCGAAATGCGGCAGCATCGTCGTCAATCAGCCAAACTGTCCGAAATGCGATACCGTCGTTGGTCCGGCGGGCGAAGCAATGGATCTGATCATTGGGGCAGCGCTAAGCAGCGACTCCGGAATCGAACAGGTTCGGGGTGAGGCCGCGGAAAAGCTTCAAGCTCACGGCGGAATCGGCGCTTTTCTCAGGTATTGAGGAACTGGGAGGTTTGTCATGAAACGGTCCAATGTCCTGCTGGCTGGCGCAGTCATCGGCGCGGTTGGCTATGCTGCGTTTTTTCGACCACGGAGCATGCGATGGGGTGCAACGTGGCGTGAGCGATCCCGTATCTGGGCGGGCGATGAGTTCATGCCCGAACCAGTTACCCGGTCTGTGCGTGTGATCACCATTCACGCGCCAGCGGAGCGTGTCTGGCCCTGGATTGCACAGATCGGCCAGGACCGCGGAGGGTTTTACAGTTACACGTCTCTGGAAAATCTCGTGGGCGCTGAAATGAAGAACGCCGAAGAGATCCATCCGGAATGGCAGCACCGCAATATCGGCGATAAAGTTTGGCTGGGTGCTCCTTCCAGGTTCGAAGGCAAAGCCCACCTGATTGTGGCGCGCTGGGTTCCTGGCCGAAGCATGGTGCTGGTCGCGCCGCCGGACTGGGAACGGATTACCCAGGGGAAAACCGCGGATCACACGGTGTGGTCATTTATCGTGGAACCCATCAGCCCGAAATCCTGCCGGCTGGTTGCAAGGAGCCTTGGCGGTCCCGGTCAGTCCACAGCGGGCAAGCTGGCCAACTACATTTTCTGGGAACCGGCGCACTTCATCATGGAGCGTGGCATGATGCTCGGCATCAAGACCCGCGTCGAAGAGCGCGAACAGAAACCGCTGCCGATTCGTATCATCGAAACCGCCGCGGCGTTTGGAAACTCCGCACAGAAGCTAAGAGCTTTAAGGGGGCGTTGAAGGAGGATCATGGGGAAATGATCCATGTCCAATTCTCACTTTTCAAATGAGAATTGGGAAGAACACGGACCATTTATCCCGTCCTCCCTACTTTTTCTCGGTGCTACCGCTTCTCCCCTGCATCATCATCCCCTGCATCATCATTCCCTGCATCATGGAGCAGTCGCCCTTCTTCATCTGCTCGACGCGGGAACGGACCTGTTCGCGGAACTCCTTCAGCTTCGCCGCATCACTGGGCTTCATCGTCATCCGAGCGCCGGTGGGAAGCGCTTCATATTTCACAGTGCCTGCGATCATGCCCTGACCCATCGGCATGTTTGCCATCGCCGTGTGCATATTGGCCATACGTTCCACTCGCTGCTGCAAATCGGCAACATTGGCCGGCTTCGTCGCAAATGTCACGGCAACCCCGTCCGCTGTGTCCGCAACTTCAACCGTAGTCCCCTCGACCTTCACGGGACATGCCTGCATCATCTGCGCCTGGCTCATGCCCATCTGCCCCGCAGCAGGATTATTCTGTGCGTGCACGGTAACGACTCCCAACGCACAAGCCAAGCCGACACCGAAAACGATTCCCTTCATACTGCCTCCTTCTTTTCCACTTCGAGATCTATTCCAGAAACTGCCATTCCAAAATGTCATTCCCTTTTCAGCTGCCGTCGCCCCCAGCCCTTTGTAGCAATCCGCCAGCCATAGTCGTAATTTCGCCTACCGGAGCGTCTCTATCCCGCAATCCCAAGATCGTTCGGTGCACCTTTGCTCGATAATCGAGATCTTCCGGTGTGTGATCAACAAATAGCGATAGGAGTTTCAAAGTGCTCGAAGTGTCCGGGCCTGCCGGTCGAAACCAGTGATGGCGTCCTCAAAAGCACTCCCGGCTATTCATCTCTGACTTCGGTTCGCGGAACTACATGGTCGTCTCCATCCCATTGGCTTTCTCAACAGAGTCTATCTGGAAGATTCGAGAATCCGCTTTGCGGCTGCAACTGCACGGTCGTGGAGGACGCCATTGCTTGCAATGAGTCCCTCGAGATTTTGCGGATTAGCCGTGTTGTAAACGATCGGCTGGTTCGCAACATCCGTCATTCTTCCCTGAGCCTCATGAAGAATGATTTCAGGAGCGCAGGTGTCCCACTGATTTGTTCCGGGACCGGCATGAATATAAAGATGTGCTCGACCCTCGCAGATCATGGCCACTTTCAAGCCAACCCCGCCGGCACGAACGACAGCACCCACGCCGAGCACTTCCCGCATTCGGTGCGCCATTGCGGAATCGTGCGACCGGCTGGCGGCAATTGTCGCCTGGGCCGGATCGCTTTCCATGAAGACGCGGATCTGCCGCCTGGATGAAGATGAACCGGCTTCCACAAAAGCGCCGCAGCCCAATTCGGAGTAGTACAGTTTCTCTTCGACGGGCAGATAAACGACCCCCATGACGGGCTTGCCATCCACAGCCAAACCGATCATCACGGTAAACTCCGTTCGTCCGGCGACGAACTCCGAAGTTCCATCCATGGGATCGACGATCCAGACGCGCGGCTTCGCCAGACGGTCCGGATTGTCCACTTCCTCTTCGCTTAGAATTCCATCGAATCGAAACCGTCGATGAAGAGATTCGACGATGAATCGGCTGGCTTCCTGATCGGCATCGGTAACAGGGTTGCCTCTTCCCTTCCACCGCACAGCGGTCTTCTGCGGGAAGTGTTTCAGCAGTATGGCTCCGGCACCGACGGCCAGCTCTTTCGCGGTTTCAAGTTCGTCGCTCATTCAACAGCAGCGTGCAACAGGAAATCCCCAAATGCTACAGCAATCGGCAGTCCCATTTTGTGCGTGCCCTTCCGTCCCAACCGGGCCCGCGGGACCTTGACGTTTTTGAAAATCTGTCCATCGAGTTGCGGGCAATCTGACCGGTATTGCAAAACCCATACTCTGATTCCCGCTCCATCGTTGGCGTATCGATACGGATCAGTTCGCCCTTTATGTTGACCAGAGCGCCTTCCGAATTGCCGGGATTTCTCGAAGCATCCGTCTGAATGAAGACTGCACGTCCGTTTCGCTATCGCAGCCCGTGCGATAGCGAAACGAAACTGTTCTCCTGTAAGTCGTGAAAGAGAGTGATGGAACCGATCTGGCCTCTCTGTCGCATGAATCGCGTGGTTCTCTCCTGACCGGAAGACGTCGTCCGACAATTTGACTCCTTGATCATTCGCTCCGATCCCCACGTTGCCACACTGACATTCGTTCTGAGCATTCCAGGCCCGGTTATGCCAAGACGATTCAGTTCAGGCTCGCAAAGCGTTTAAATAACACCGGCATCGGGCGTGCATACTTTCTTTCGGAGGAGAAGAATCATGGACATTCAAAATGTTCTGGTTCCTGTGGATTTTTCACCGGCCTCGCAGTTTGCGGTCGATTTTGCCGTTTCATTCGCACGGAAGTTTCGTGCCCGTCTGACATTGCTGCATGTGGTGGAACCCACCACGGCATTGGCCTATGCGTTCCCGATTGAGAATGATGAGGTTGGAAAGAACAACTCGGAAGAAGCTCTCGGCCGCTTGTCGGCAATGCTGTCTCCGGAGGATCAGGATGATCTCGATCTCCAGATCCGAATTCGCTCCGGCAAAATCGAGGCTGAGGTCCGTGCCGCGATTGAAGCCGAAGCTGCCAGCATCGTCGTGATGGGGACACATCACCATCGACTCCTTAAGAGGCTACTGGTCGGTTCAATGACCGAAGACGTGCTGCGTAAACTGCCTGTACCCATACTGACGGTGTCCACCGATGCGCAGCCCAGAAGTCTATCGCGCATCCTGTTCGCCACGGACCTGACCGAGTCTTCCCATGATGGGTTCACGTTCGCCCTGGATCTGGCTCGAAAGCTTGGAGCACAATTGATCGTGCTCCACGTGATCGAACCGATTCCCATGTCTCTTGGAGCCGGTATGCCTGTCATCGATAGCCGAGCCGAAAGAAAGCTTCTCATTGAGAACGCGCGGCGGAAGCTCGCGGAACTGGAGTCGGAAGGCGCGCGCGAAAATGTTGTCGTGGTATCGGAAGTGATCGAAGGTATCGCACCCGAAAAAATTCTGGAGGCCGCGGCGGAATCCGACTCCGGTCTGATCGTTCTCACGATTCACAGCAAGGGTTTCGTTGAACGGGCTCTTCTGGGTTCGACTGCCGAACGTGTCGTTCGCGTTTCGGATGCACCCGTTGTTTCGTTTCCGGTCCACTTCAAATTGGATCGCGTCGAAAATACCGAACAGCATCGTGTATCGCTGCCGGATCCTTCCGCGATGCCGTGAAGAGAGAGGAATAGAGATATGTCTGTCCAGAGATACACATCGAATCTGGCCGACGGGCTCGGGTAATTTTCACAAGAAGGAGAGGAGCATCACCCAAAAGACGGCCAGCATTGTACAATTTTCGGGGCTCTGCCGAATCCGTCACAACGCGCCGAAAATCCGGTACGACGTGCGCTTTGACGATGAATCCATCGGCCGATTCCATGAAAGACGTCTGCACTTCGAAAGTATTGTAAAGACCGATGTCGCGTAATTACGTCAACGAAGTTTGGGAATAGAACAGTGATTCGATCGTGCGCCAGCTGTGGAAAGAAGAATCGCGTGTCTGCTGCCCATTTGGCCGATATGGGGCGATGCGGCGCGTGCAAAACCCCATTGCCGCCAATTGCGGAGCCTATCAACGTCGACGACGGTTCCTTCGATGACATTGTGACCAATGCCCGCGTTCCGATATTGATCGATTTCTGGGCTGCGTGGTGCGGACCATGCCGTACGGCCGCTCCGGAAGTTCACAAGACAGCCGCCGACATGGCGGGACGCGCGATTGTGTTGAAGGTGGATACGGAGCAGTCGCCGAAACTATCGCAGCGATTCAATGTGATGAGCATTCCAAACTTCGTTGTGATGAAGAACGGGGCGATCCTGATACAGCAGCCCGGGCTCGTCGACCATCGGCAAATGATCGCCTGGCTGACGAAAGCAGGAGCCTAGAACGCGCACCGATGTGACCGACAGCGGTCATGTCTCGTTCCACAGAATTCTCTATAAATCCCCGAACTGGACCCAAAACGACCTCTTGCAAACAGACAATTTCAGTGATGGCTTCAACAATCGCAGCGATTGACATCGGCAGCAACGCCATACGGCTGGCAATCGCTACTGTTGACGCAACCGGAATATACCAGGTCATTCACAATGCTCGAGAGCCGGTTCGCCTGGGCCATGACGTCTTCGCGACGGGACGCATCTCCGACGTCACAATGAAAGCCGCCCTCGGGGCCTTTCGGCGATTCCGCGAACAACTCCGCAAATATTCCGTGACCCGATTCAAGGCCGTCGCCACCAGTGCATTGCGGGAAGCTGAAAATGGTGAAGCCCTCGTGGCGTTGGTATCGAAACGATATCGTATTCCGATTTCCGTCATTGGTCCGGACGAAGAGGCTCGGCTCGTTCATCTTGCGGTCAAAGATCGCGTCCATCTGAACGGCAAGATAGCCCTTTTGGTAGACATCGGCGGCGGCAGCGTGGAGATCAGCCTGGGTAACAAGAGTGGAATCATTGCGACTCAAAGCTACGCGATGGGGAGTGTCCGGCTATTGCGGATACTCCATCAGCGGCGCCTGAACGGAAACCGATTCAACCAGCTCGTGAGCCGGTATGTCCAGGTGTCCAACCGTCGGCTGCAACAGGAACTCGGTGGTCAGAAGATCGAAATGTGTGTTGGAACGGGAGGAAGCATTGAATCCATCGGGGATATTCGCCGCGCTCTCTTCAACAAACGTAGTTCGACGAAGATCACAACGAATGAACTGGCAACCGTTTCCAGGAAGCTTCAGGTTCTCACCGTTGAGGAACGAGTCCAGCAATTCCAGCTTCGGCCGGACCGTGCGGATGTGATATCGCCCGCGGCGGTGGTTCTGCAGAACATCCTTCGGCAGGCCGGAGTACGGGAAATCCTCATTCCCGGTGTTGGTGTCAAGGACGGGCTGTTATCGGAAATCATCTGGGAAATCCTGTATCGCGGCAAACATCTCGATCTGGATCAGGTGATGAGTTCCGCTTTTCAGTTTGGCCGCAAATACGCCTTCGATGAAAAGCATGGTGTTGCGGTTTCCCGGATTGCCCTCCAGATTTTTGATCAGACCCAGCACATCCATAATCTGAATGGAGAAAGCCGAATGCTGCTGGAAGTCGCTTCTCTACTTCATGACGTCGGTCAGTACGTTGGAGTTTCCAACCATCACAAGCATTCGTTTTATCTGCTCCAGGCCGGTCCAATCATCGGTCTGTCACCGGCCCAGATTCAGATTGTGGCCAATGTCGCGCGATATCACAGAAAGTCGCCACCGCGGCTGGTCCACGAGTCCTTTCTGGCGCTTTCACCAAAACAACGAAACCTGGTTTCGACGCTGGCCTCCATCCTGCGAGTTGCCGATGCCACAGATCGCCAGCACGACGATTGCGTGCAATCCGTGAATCTGACCTTCAAGAGACAGCGCGTCACGCTTCGACTGAGGGGGGGTGGCGATTTGCTCCTGGCGAAGTGGGCATTGGCTAAGCGCAGTGACCTCTTCGAGAAAATCTTCGGCAAACTCAGCATCGAAGAATCTACCATCAAGCGACCCACGCGTCGTCGCCGACCGTCCTGACGATCCTGGTTATGCATCGAGCTGGTGAAACCTATCTCTGGGGCTTCCAATCTCTCCAAATGGCACTTTGGACAGTCCAATTACAAAGTGCCGCTGCATGACCGCGTCTCAACCAAATCGTCCGGTGATGTAATCTTCGGTTTCGCGTTTCGAAGGATTCTCAAACATGGTTCGGGTTTCGTTGAACTCGATGAGGTTTCCCATCAGGAAATATCCCGTGTAATCCGAAGCCCGCGCCGCCTGCTGCATGTTGTGAGTCACGATCACGAGAGTGCAACTATTCTTTAGATCGTAAAGAAGTTCTTCAATGCGCGCAGTAGATACGGGATCGAGCGCGGAACACGGTTCGTCCAGGAGCAACACTTCGGGTGAAATCGCGAGGGCACGTGCGATGCTGAGACGTTGCTGCTGACCGCCGGAAAGTTCGAATGCCGACCGATGCAGCTTGTCTTTAACTTCGTCCCAGAGCGCTGCCCGCTTCAGGCTTTGTTCTACGGCTTCGGTTAGCGGACTTCCTTTTCCTCCGTGAAGACGCAATCCATATGCGACATTATCGAAGATCGATTTTGGAAACGGATTCGCCTTCTGGAAAACCATGCCCACACGCCGCCGCAAATCCGTCAGCTCCATCTTCAGGATTTGCTGTCCATCGAGAAGCATCTCGCCTTCGACCCGGGCCCCGGGAACCACTTCGTTCATGCGGTTGAGTGCGCGCAGGAATGTGGATTTACCGCATCCGGAGGGCCCAATCAGGGCTGTCGTCCGATGTTCCACGATCTTCATGTTGATATCGCTTACCGCTTTATTGGAACCGTAGAAGCATGAGAGATTCCTGACGACCAATTTCGAAACAGGCGTGGGAGTTGCCAGCTTTCCAGCCGGAATTTCCGGGGTTAAACGAGAATCCATTGCAGGTTGAGCACTAATAATCATACGAACGTTCCGTAGTATGCATGACCGTTTGACCACGGGGTTGTGAAGAATATGTGACATTTTCGCGAAGTCGGAGATCTCATGCCTGGCACATGCAAGGGCTCACAAAATGTGGTACCACCCGGAAGTTCGCTGAATGTCTCACCCGGGGACGCCGGTCGTTCGCCTTTCCAACAATCTTTCGAAACTATCGGCCGATTTGCATGCGTTCGAGCCGGCGGGTCGCAAATCTCGCGAGAACGGAACAGGTCAATACCAGGGTGATTAAGACCAGTGCGCCCGCCCAGGCCTGACGATGCCAATCGTCATATGGGGCTGTTGCATAGTTGTAGACCTGAACAGTCAGTGTGGATATTGGTTGCGTAAGACTCGTAGACCAGAATTGGTTGTTAAAGGCCGTGAATAAAAGCGGAGCGGTTTCACCCGCAATGCGAGCCAGGGCAAGAACAATACCGGTGATGATTCCTGGCATCGCGGCTGGTAGAACCACTGTAAACATCGCGTAGGCCCGTGTCGCACCGAGCGCCAGAGAGCCTTCGAGCAGAGAACCCGGTACCATCAAAACCATTTCTTCCGTCGTTCGCGCGATGAGGGGAATCATCATAATGCCCAGGGCAACGCCGCCGGCGAGTGCTGTGAATTGCTTGAATGGACTGACGGCAATTGCGTAAACAAAAAGGCCGATCACGATCGACGGAATTCCATTCAGAACATCCGCCGCAAACCGCACCATGTTGGCTCGCATTGATCCGGCATTCTGGGCCACAAAGATTCCGGCCAACATTCCGGTTGGAATTGCAAACAGACCGCCAAGAGCACAGACAATCAGCGTTCCGACGATCGAGTTGGACATTCCCCCGCCCATTTCACCGACAGGTCTCTGAACATGAGTAAAGAAATCCAGATTCAGGGAACTGATCCCCTGCGAAATGACGAAGAACAGGATGAATCCCAGGGGAACCAGGGAAATCAGTACCGCAAATAGACACAGACCACTCATGAGATGAGACGTGTACTTCCGCCGCACCGTACGCAGGTTCATGATGCCTGCTCCGAAACAACCTTGACCGGCATCGCGACCGTCTGCCTTTTCTGGTGTGTCATACCCCAGATCAGCATCCGTGAAGCGGCATTGATCGCAAACGTTACGATGAATAACACGAGACCAATCTCGATCAGCGCACTGACATGAAGATCATTGGCGGCTTCTGTAAATTCATTAGCGATGACGGCCGCCATCGTGTACTGGGGCGCGAACAGGGACAACGACATCTTTGGGTTGTTCCCGATGACCATCGTTACCGCCATCGTTTCACCGAAAGCACGGCCAAGCCCCAGCATGATTGCACCGACAATTCCGACACGTGCATAGTGCAGTGCCACTCTCGTCACTTCCCACCGCGTCGCGCCAAGCGCATAGGCAGTTTCACGCTGAGCCATCGGAACCGCCTTGAGAACTTCGCGCGCAACAGAAGAAGTGAATGGAATGACCATAATGGTCAATATCAACGATGCGGACAGCATACTCACGCCGTTGCGAGGTCCGCTGAAGAACGGCACCGTCCTTAGCCAATCGGGAAACCACATCTGCACGGTTCGGACAGCCGGAACAAGAACGAAGACGCCCCAGAGACCATAGACGATGGAAGGAACGGTGGCGAGCAGCTCTGTCAGAAACACGAGGGGCTGCTTCAATGAATTGGGACAAAGTTCGGAGATGAAAATTGCCACTCCAATACTGATCGGAGCCGCAATCAGTATCGCGATAAAAGACGAGTAGAGCGTCCCCCAGATGAATGGAAGCGCTCCAAACTCACCGGAAACCGGATCCCATACCTGGGTACGCCAAAAATTGAGGCCAAACTCGCGGATGGTTGGCATGGATTGGATGCACAGAACGACGCCTATGGCTGCAACCAGGAGCACAAGGACCAATGCAAACACACCTGTCCCAGTATTGAAGAGAAAATCGCCGACGCTGGTCTTTTTCCCAGTCATAAGAATCGCCTCTACTGAAGTTTGATCTTCTTCAATGCTTCCTTTTCCAGTGCCACGACCTGTGCGGGAAGTGGCGCATAGCCAAGCCCGGGAGCAAATTTCTGTCCGTCGACCAGCATCCAGTTCATGAAATCCACAAACGTCTTTGCCATCACTTTATCTTTCGGATTTTCATAGAGAAGGATCCAGGTGAACGAAGAGACGGGATATACGCCCTTGCCGCCGGCATTCGTGATCGACACACGAAAATCCGCCGGCATTTTGGCCGCCGCTTCCGCCGCGGCTGCCGTCACCGAAACCACATTGGCAGCAATGAATTCTCCATTTGCATTCTGCACCGCGCCATACGTCATCTTGTTCTGCAATGCATAAATCAGTTCAACGTATCCAATGGCGCCGGGGGTCTGCTTCACCAGGCTGGTCACCCCATCGTTGCCTTTTCCGCCGAGTCCGACGGGCCAGTTGACCGCCGTCGCGACGCCGACTTTCGCCTTCCACTCCGGCGACACTTTCGCAAGATAATCCACCCAGATATAGGTCGTTCCACTTCCATCCGAACGGTGAGCCACCGTAACGTCCATGTTCGGAAGCGGGACGCCAGGATTCACCTTCACAATCTGAGGGTCATTCCACTTCGTGATCTTGCCCAGAAAAATGTCGGCGAGAACCGCACCGGTAAATTTCAATTCGGCGGTGACGCCCGGAATATTGTAGACAGGCACATCCGCACCGAGAACCGTCGGGAAATGCAGAACCTTTCCCGGGGCGCCGAGCAGTTGCTCCGGAGTCATCGGCCCGTCCGTCGCGCCGAAGAATACCGTCTGTTTCTGAATCTGCTGAATTCCAAACCCCGATCCCTGGGATTGATAGTTGATCTCCACATCGGGATGCAGCTTGTTGTATTCGCTGAACCATTTGGAATAAATGGGGTACGGAAATGTTGCGCCTCCGCCATTGATCGAAATTTTTGCGAGGCCCACGGTAACCAATGCCAACGCCAGTCCTACAGCCAGCGTGACGTGGCGCCAGCGCATTTTCATGTTTCTCATGGTTCTAACTTCCTTTCGTTACATCCTGTCTGGTATCTGATCCTAGAAGTTGAGATAGCCGTGTATTGCGTATCTCCGCTGTGCAGGAGCCGACGTGCCCGGGAATGTGACGTTCTCCACATCCGCAAGCAGCGACGTCGCGACGGGGCCCACGTGGGGAAACCAGTACGCCGGACCGACGATCCACATGTTCTGCTTCTTGTCCTTTCCAGTGGAATCGACAGCGCCCCAGCTCGGCGCGAACGAATCCCAGCGAAGCAATAATTCCCATCCATGTCCTTTTTCCTGGAAAATCGGTGTGGCCCAGATGGAATAGCCCCGCCCATGAAGATACGGGTTTGTTGCAGACGGGGCGGGTTGATCCGTCGAGTCGAGAAAATCATAGCCGGCGACGAGATGGGGGTGTTCAAAAAGGACCTCGAACACGAATCGATTCTTGACGTCTTCGACGTTCGTGATCACATTCTTCGAAGCGTAGTTGTCCTTATCGTAGAAGCCAGTCAGGCGCAGCCCCCGCATGAACATTCCCCCTTTGGGCAGAGGCCGGAGTGTCACTCGAGTCTGAAATGCCTTTCGGCTGTTTGTTTCCGCTGCAGCGTAGCCTTCACCGTTATAGACGCCCGTGTGGATTTCGCCGTAGTTGTCCGGCAGGTTGGTATGGAAGGACAACCCGAAATCCGAAGAGGTCAGCTTTCCAACGCGTTCGATGAAAACCGTTCCCTGGAACCGATATCGGTAGACACCTTCCTCCCAATCGACAATCGGGGTCTGGTTCGCGCCGAAACGAACCCAGGTCTGTTTCCACTTGCCAGTCCAATCATCGAGGTTGAATTGTCCAAACGCATATTTCACGCGATACACGAGACTGTTATTGTTGCTTGCGGTCGAGCCGCTTGATCGTGAGATATCGGGCGTGAAACGGAATGCCACAATGTGATTGATGTTGCCGGTAATGTTGATGTATGTGCGCGTCACGTCGAAAGAGTTTGCGTCCACCAAATTGCCTTCCGCGTCGATGATTCTCGGCTTGGACGTGTACGTGTAGTTCCCGTAAAACACTCCACCGAGTTTGACGGATGGCGTATCGTCCGGAGGTGTGGAGCCTGCGGCCGGCGTGACCTGACAAAATGCGGTCCCAACCTGGAAGCAAGTCGCGATCACAATCCATATTAAAGATCTAAATTTCCACTTATACAGCCGGCCCCCCACGTAGCGCAATGCGACCTCCTTAACTTCGGTAACCATTTCGATGTTGATGAAAATTCCAAGCCACTGCTTGAAAGCAGCTTCAAGGTAGGCATGGGGTGTATCTGGCAAGTCTCAAAGTTATTACAAAATGATGAATAAGCCGGATTTCTTCGAGAACTATTTCGTTTGGGTCCATCCTGCCCGACAATCCAGCGTTTCAATAAGATTAGAAAACGAAGATTCCCTGGCAAAGGAATCATATCGAATTGTGGATTGCTGTACTTGTGGCCGACGACTCGCCGTCGTGATGGTGCGTCGGATAATTCCACGAATGGACAGGCCGGAAGAAGATGTCCTGAACGCGCTGCAACGATGACAGTCGCGCATGACTGTTTCGACCCTGTTCTTCCTGTCGGAATCACGGAACAAATAACGCCGGATCGTATTCCGCATCCGAGACGTCGAAGGGAGCATGTAGTAATATGCATCGCGCATCCATTGCCCCAGATCACGGAAGCGAGGAAACATTATGGAAGAACAGAGAGATGCCCTGCCGTTGGCAAGACGATCGTTTCTCACTGGAATGGGAACGGGAATGACCCTGCTGGGAACGGCGGCCGCGATTATTGTCCCGGCGTCCGCCGAAGCTCAGGCCGCGGCGGAGTCCCACTTCCAGCCGGCCCGCCATTCCCAGGACGACTGGCTGGATCAGATTCCCGGACAGCACCGTTGCGTGTTCGACACCACAACTCCCGAAGGCGCCAGTTCCGCGGCGCTCTACGCAGGCAACTTTTTCACCGCTAACCAGAGCGGTTACAGTCTGCAGAATGCCGACATCGCTGTGGTGATTGTGCTGCGTCACAATTCCACTCAGTTCGCGTACAACGATTCGATCTGGGCGAAATATGGAGTACCGATTTCGCAGCAGGCCGGCAACTTCGTCGACCCGAAGACAAAGGCGGCTCCGATCATCAATGTGTATCGAACGCAGCTGGAAGCGCTCACACGGCGTGGCGTCCATCTCGCCGTTTGTCAAATGGCGACACGGCTATTTGCCGGGACCATTGCTCGGGCAACCGGCGGCAACACCGATGCCATCTACGATGAACTCGCTGCAAACCTGCTCGCGAGTTCTCATCTGGTGGCGGCGGGAATTGTCGCTGTGAACCGCGCCCAGGAACGCGGATATACGTTCGTCCACGCGGTTTAATGTGGACGTCGGGGCATGGACTTTACTTCTTGGTGTAGTAGACGCTGTCGGGAGGAACCTTTTCCGTTCGATAGTCCATGTCCTTAAATGGATACGCCGGGCGCGGTCTGGAATTGATGAATGCGGCAACCTGCTGGGCTTCTTCGTCGGTAAGCTTGCCGGGGTTTAGATACGGCATGGAGTAGCGAATGATTCCGGCCAGTGTGTACACACGGCCTGCGCCTGCTCCGTCATTCCATGAATCCGGCCCCCACAAAGGCCCTGCCTTCTTATCGCCGATCTGTACTCCCTGGCCGTCCATGCCGTGGCAGTTCGTGCAGTGCTCCAGGAAGAGCGCCTCGCCGCG
>Ga0207691_10002849_pt1 | contig 16838 bp, 18 predicted proteins | sample KBSM13metaG_FD_184327 | JGI IMG/M metagenome (GOLD analysis project Ga0207691, IMG submission 184327) | Miscanthus rhizosphere microbial communities from Kellogg Biological Station, Michigan, USA - KBS M1-3 metaG (SPAdes) (version 2) | ecosystem: Host-associated > Plants > Roots > Rhizosphere >... | reverse complement strand
GTCTGGCTGGTGCGGTCGCCGCTGCCGTCCAGGCCGACGACCAGGCCGTAGCCGACCAGCGGATTGCCGCGCACGCCGGCGACCTGCGCGAGGTCCTTGATGCGCTCGGCGTGTGCCGGCGCGCACGCGAACGTGCTCGACAGGGCGGCCAATGCCAGCGGGATCGCGATGTATGCACGCATGTCGCGGTCCTCAGTAGGGGAAGGCGGCGGAGTTGAAGAAGCGGCCGAGCCAGCCCATCGCGTTCGAACGCGCCAGCGTGCCGTGACCGCCATAGACGATCTGTGCCTCGCCGACCCGGTCGGAGGTAATCCGGTTGTCCGGACCGATATCGGCCACGCGCACGATTCCTTGAACCTGCACGAGCTCATCGCCCTGGTTCAGGCGCAACTGCTTCTTGCCGGCGACCAGCAGGTTGCCGTTGCCCAGGTTCTGCACGACGGTGACGGTGAGGTTGCCGGCCAGCTGGTTGCTCTGCGCCGAATTGCCGGCGCCATCGAACTTGCGCGTGCCTTCGACGTCGGCTTCCAGCAGCGGCTTGCCGTTGTAGGTGACCGACTGGCCGAACAGCGTCGGCGCGGCCATGCCGATGCCGGCATCCTTGCTGACCGCGGTCTTGGCGTCGGTCGCGGCGCGCGTGTTCTCGACCAGCACGATCGTGAGCAGGTCGCCGACATCGCGCGCCTTGTTGTCCTGGAACAGGCGCATGCCGTGGTTGCCCGCGGCCGCGGCATTGGAGTAGATCGAGCCGCCGCCGTCGCCGGCACTTGATGCGACCGGCAGCGGGGCGGCCGGCATTGCCTGTGCCGCCATGCCCGGTGTCGCGTAGGGCGAGGCGGCCCCGGGTGCCGGTTCGAATGGACGCACGTCGCCGACGAAGCTTGCGCAGCCGGCGAGCATCGAGACAGCCAGCGCGAGCGCGATGCGGGAGAACGTCTGCATCACGTCGCTCACAGGTTGTTGTCGAGGTAACCGAGCATCGCGTCGGTGGTCGAGATCGCCTTGGCGTTGGTTTCGTAGGCGCGCTGGGTTTCGATCATCGAGACGAGTTCCTCGACGACGTTGACGTTGGAGCCTTCCAGCGCGCCCTGCACCAGCGTGCCGACGCCGCCCTGTCCGGGCGCGCCGCTCTGCGCGGGACCGCTGGCGCCGGTTTCGACGTAGAGGTTGCCGCCCTTGGCCTGCAGCCCGGCGGGATTGACGAAGTCCGACAGCGTCAGCTGCCCGACCTGCACCGCTTCGGCTTGTCCGGTCACCTGCACGCTGACGGTGCCGTCGGCACCGACGGTGACGCTCTGCGAGCCTTCCGGCAGTTGCAGCCCGGGCTGTACCGGATAGCCTTCGTTGGTGACGATCTGGCCCTGCGAATCGATCTGGAAGCTGCCGTCGCGCGTGTAGGCGGTGCTGCCGTCGGGCATCAGCACCTCGAAGAAGCCGCGTCCGTTGATCGCCACGTCCAGCGCGTTGCCGGTGTTGTTGAGGTTGCCCTGCGAGAATTCCTTGGCGGTCGCGGCGATGCGCACGCCGGTGCCGGTCTGCATTCCGGTCGGCAGTTGCGTCTGCTCCGAACTCGCGGCGCCGGGCTGGCGCTGGGTCTGGTACAGCAGGTCCTCGAAGCTGGCGCGATCGCGCTTGAAGCCGGTCGTGTTGGTGTTGGCGAGGTTGTTGGAGATGACCGCCATGCGCGTCTGCTGCGCATCGAGTCCGGTCTTGGCGATCCACAGGGCCTGGGTCATGGCGGTTCCTCAGTCGGTTGCGATCAGCGCGAAGAGAGCAGGGCGTTGGCCGATTTCGCGTTCTCGTCTGCGCTATGCAAGACGCGTACCTGCATCTCGAACTGGCGTGCCAGCTGGATCATCGACACCAGCATCGCGCTCGCATCGACGTTGCTTTGCTCCAGTGCGCCGGAAGTCAGCGATGCGCCGGTAGCGGGCACCGGTACGGTGCGTCCGGGCGCGGCGCGCATCAGCCCGTCGTCGGCGCGCGCCAGGTCGTTCGTCGAGGCCGTCACCACCTGCAGGCGACCGGCCTCGGACATCGTCGAAGCGGGCTGCCCCTGCGGCACGACCGAGATCGTGCCGTCGCTGGCGATGCTCAGCGACTGGTAGGGCGGGATCGTCACCGGTGCGCCGTCGGCGCCGAGCACGGACAAGCCGCTCGCGGTCGTCAGCAATCCGTTGGGCGACAGCTTCAGGTCGCCGGCGCGCGTGTATGCGGTGCTGCCATCGCTGGCCTGCACCGCCAGCCAGTTGCCCGGCCTGAGCGCCACGTCGAGTTCGCCGCCGGTGTTGAGCAGTGCACCGCTGTCGCTGCTGACGCCGAGCGTGCGGTGTTCGGCGGCGACGCGGGATGCGAGCCCGGCCCCGGCGACGGGCGCGGCGACCGTGCCGTCGAGCGTTGCCTGGAACCCGACGGTGTCGGAGTTGGCGAGGTTCTGCGCCACCGATGCCTGCGCCCGCAACGTGGCGCTGGCGCCGGTCATGGCGATGTAGAGGGCGCGGTCGGTCATGGCGGGTTTCCTGTTCTCCCTCCTCCGCCAGCGGAGGCAGGAGTGATAGCGATCAGCGGATGTTGATCACGGTCTGCGTGATCTGGTCCTGCGTCTGGATCATCTGGGCGTTGGCCTGGAAGGTCCGTTGGGCGGTGATCATGTTCACCAGCTGCTCGGTCAGGTCGACGTTGGACGCTTCCAGCCCGCCACCCTGCACGGCGCCGAATTCGCCGGTGCCTGCCTGGCCGCGGCGCGGCTGGCCGGACTCGGATGTCTCGGCCCATGCGTTGTCGCCCAGCGACTGCAAGCCCTGCGGATTGGCGAAGTTGGTCATCGCCACCTGGCCCAGCGGCGTCGAGACGCCATTGGTGTAGCGCGCGTTGACGATGCCGTCGGGGGTGACTTCGATGCCGGTGAGGCGGCCCGTCGTGTAGCCGTCCTGGGTCAAGGCGGCGAGGCTGAAGCTGTCGCCGAACTGCGTCGATGCGCCGAGATCCAGCGTCAGTGCCATCGGGTTGGCGCCGTTGCCGGGGTTGTACGCGGGCAGCAGCGGAATCGTGCCCGGCGATGGCGACGTGAGAACGCCGGAGCCGGAATACGTCAGCGTCTGCATGCCGCCGACAGCGGCGCCGTCGATGGTCGTGTGCAGCTCCCATTTGTTCGGAACGGCGGTCTTGACGAAGTACAGCGACTGGGCGTGCGCGGCGCCGAGCGAGTCGTACACGGTCAGCGACGTGGTGCGGTTGTACGTATTCGGATCGGTCGGATCGAACGGCGTGATGGTCGGCGCCGTCGCGTCGGCGGGCAGGTTGCTCTGCACGGTGACGGTGCCACTCGCGCGCGGCGCCGAATCGCCGGTCGTCAATTGCAGGTCACCCAGGCGGCCGGTGTCGAAGCCGGTCCCGCTGCTGTTGGGCTGGTACACCTGCAACCGCTGGCCGGCGGGATTGACGACGAAGCCGTCGGCATCGGCGCCAAAATTTCCGGCGCGCGAATACACCGTCGTGCCGCCGTCGGAGAGGGTGAAGAAGCCCTGGCCCGAAATCGCTAGATCGAGGTTGCGGCCGGTGAAATCGATGTTGCCCTGGCCGAACTGCTGCGCGATCGCCGCCAGCTTGACGCCCGCGCCGATCGTGTTGCGCGACAGCCCACTACTGGACGCGGCGAACACGTCGCCGAATTCCGCACGGCCCTGCTTGAAGCCGGTGGTGTTGGCGTTGGCGATGTTGTTGGACGTGACGTTGAGGTCGGCCGTGGCCGCGTTCATGCCGCTGAGCGAAATGCGGAAACTCATGGTGGGCTCCTGTGGCGGTTGCCTGGATGCGTGTCGCGGATGTCTGGAGACAAAGGGAGATGCGATCAGCCGATGCGGCGGACCGACGACAGCGGCACGCTGCCGACGCCCGCGAGGTTGAGCACGAGGCCGGTGGCCTCGATCGAAACGCTGTCGATGTGCGATGCGACGCTCACGTCGAGCGCAAGCGCGTTCTGCCCGGCGCCCGAGGTGGCACGCACGGAATAGGTTCCGGTCGGCGCGATCGCGCCGGAATCATCGCGACCGTCCCATGCAAACGGAACGTCGCCCGAGGTGGCGGCGTCCATCGGGATGTGGCGCACGACGGCACCGCTGGCATCGACGATCTCCACCTGCATCGGGCCGGCGGACGTCGCCGCGATCTCGCCGTGCACGCCGCTGCCGGCGGTGAGCGCCAGGCTGTCGGCATCGACCAGCGCGTCGTGGCCGACCAGCGTGGCCGCGCGCAGCGCCTGGTCGCTTTCCATGACGCTGGCCATCGAGTTCATCGCGCCCTGCATCGAATCGATGCCCTGCACGGTGGAGAACTGCGCGAGCTGGCCGAGGAACTGCGCGTTGTCCAGCGGCTTGAGCGGATCCTGGTTCTTCAGCTGCTCGGTCATCAGCCGCAGGAAATCGGCCTGTCCGAGGGAGCTCTTGTGCGCGGTCGGCTGCACGCCGAGGCCGTACGCGTTGTAGTTGTTGTCGGTGGCGCCGGGAATCGTTGTCATCGTTTACTTGCCCATGCCGAGGGTGGCGACCGCGAGGTCGCGCGCGGTATTGAAGACCTCGACGTTGGCCTGGTAGCTGCGCGAGGCGGAAATCATGTCGACCATCTGCGCGACGGGATCCACGTCCGGCGCGTACACGTAGCCTTGCGCGTCGGCCAGCGGATGGCCGGGTTCGTAACGCTTGAGCGGGGCGGCGGTGCTTTCGGTGACCTGCGTGACCTGCACGCCCGCGAGCGAAGGGTCGCCGGCGACCGGTTCGGCCGAGAACACTGGCTGCTTGGCGCGATACACCGCGTCGGGCGTGCCGGCGACGGAGTCGGCGTTGGCGAGGTTGCTGGCGACGGTGCTCAGGCGCACCGACTGCGCGGTCATCGCCGAGCCCGCGACATCGAAGATCGGAAGGTTGCTCATGCTGGGCTACTCATTGGCTGGCAGTTCATTGGCCGGCCGTTCATTGACCTGTAATCGCGGTCAGCATCGAGCGCACGTGCGCCTCGATGAACGACAGCGAGGCGCGGTATTCGAGCGAGGCCTGGGCGAACGTCGCGTTCTCGCGCTCGCCCTCGACCGTGTTGCCGTCCTGGCTGGGTTGCGTCGGCACGCGCGCGTACTGCGCCGAAGCGGTCGCCGCGTCGATCGGATCGGCGCCGACCGCCGTCGCGCCCGAGGTCGTCGCCGCGCGCAACGCGGTGTTGAAGTCCAGGTCCTGCGCCTTGAAGCCGGGCGTATCGGCATTGGCCAGGTTGGCCGCGATCAACTGCAGCCGCTGCTCGCGCAGGACCAGCGCGGTGCCGTGGATGCCGAGGAAGGAATCGGCGGAAGCGGAAATCGGATCGGACACGGACGTCCTCCGGTGTGGTTCACCGGGGACAAGGCAAGAAGCGTGCCGCGCCGCGACTCACGTTGGGTACGACACCATCCGACGCGCCGCCGCGCGGGAGGAGATCCGCTTGCGGGCGTTTGCTCTTAGTAGGCGGGTTTCAACCCGCCTTCCGCAACCGGAAGGCTGCTTTCACCGCCCGCGCCCGTATTTCACAGGCGCGCAGCGGCGCGTTGTGAGTCCTCGTTGACGTGGTTGGTCGCGGCGCCCAACCGGGCCGCAATCCGGTCCGCCAGCTCGCGTTCGGAATACTTGGGCACGAAGTCGTCCGCACCCACGCGCTCGACCATCGCCTGGTTGAACACCCCCGACAGCGAGGTGTGCAGCAGCACGAACAGGCTGCTCAGCGCCGGGTTGCGCCGGATTTCCGTCGTCAGCGTGTAACCGTCCATCGCCGGCATCTCGATGTCGGAGATGACCATGCCGTAGCGCTCGTGCGGCGGCTGTCCGGACAGCGCCAACTGCAAGAGATGGTCCAGCGCCTGGCGGCCGTCGGACAGCAGCGTCGCCTCCAGCCCGAGTTGCCCCAGCACGCTGGCGATCTGGTTGCGCGCGACGCGGGAATCGTCCACCACCAAAACCGAGCGCGGCACGCCGGCCGAGACCTGCAACGGCGCGAGCGGCGTCGGATCGGCCGCGCGCGGGGCGGATTCGGCGAGCACGCTTTCCACGTCCAGCAACAGGATCAGTTCACCGTGGTGGCGCGTCATGCCGGTGAGATAGCGGCATTCGCCGTCGCCGGCACCGCTGGAGATCTCGGGCGGCGGCAGGATGTCCTCGACCGCGATGTTGACGATGCGGTCGACCTCGGACACCAGGAAACCCTGGATCGAGCGGCTGAACTCGGTGACGACGAGATAACGCGGTTCCTCGGCCGACGGTTCCTGTCCGATGGCGTGGGCGAGGTCCAGCACAGGCACCGTGCGACCGCGTACGTCGGCCGCACTGGCGAACGCGCGCGGCAGCTGCGGCAACCGGAACAGCGGTGGCCGCGGCAGGACTTCCTGCACCTTGAACACGTTGACGCCAAAAAGCTGACGCGTCCCCAGCCGGAACAGCAGCAGCGCCAGCCGGTTGTGGCCGGCCAGGCGGATGCGCTGGTCGATGCGGTCGAGCAGTTCGCGGGACATGGAAGGGTTGTCGGCGGGCGGGGGAGGAAGTTGAGGCTCCCGCTCGTTGGTGCAGTCCGCGGCGCGCAAGCGCGTGTCTTCCCGCGCTGGGGCGCGTTGGGACCTGGTCGCAAGCGAGTCCTATCGCGGCCCCAGCGCGGCACGCGTCTTGCACGGTCAGGCGCGATGAACCGACGAGTCCCGATGCCGCGCGTTGCCTGGGCCGCTTGCCTGCTGGCCGCCTGCGGCGTGCCCGCGTTGGGCTACGCGCAGGTGGCGAGCCAGGCGGTCGACGCAATCCGCACGGCCGCCGTCGCCGCGCTTGGCGCGACGGAAGGCGAGGCGACGATCGCCTCCAGCCTGCGCCTGGCGCCATGCGCGCAGGCCTTGCAGGCCGTGGCATCCGGACCGCACACGGCCCTCGTACGCTGCCCGGATACGCCGGGCTGGAAACTCTATGTGCCGGTGCGCACGCATCGCGAAGCCGATGTCGTCGTCCTGCGCACGCCGGCCCGCGCGGGCGTGCCGATATCGGCCGACCAATTGCAGGTGCAGCGCCGCGACGTCGCCAACGCCAGCGGCGCGACCATCGTCGACCCGGCCAGCGTCGTGGGCCGAACCCCGGCGCGGGCGTTGCCTGCGGGCGCGCCGTTGCGGCCGGATGACCTCAGCCAGGGGCCGCCGCTCAAGCGCGGCGATCCGGTCGTGCTGGTGACGCGCGCTGGGCCGGTGGAAGTACGGGTCAGCGGGCGGGCTCTGGGCTTGGCCTTGCCGGGCGGCGTGGTCGCGGCGGAAAACATCGAGACCCACCGCATCGTCCGCGGCCGGCTGTCGTCGCCCGGAGTGATCGAGGTGCTGCAGTGAGCGGCGGCCGGCCGGCTTGCCGGGAAATCGAAAAATGAGACTAAAGTCCCGACCCGGACGGCCGTTATCGGGTTCGAACCCAGTTCAAGCGCGTGTGGCGCCAAGGAGTTAGCGATGACCCACAAGATCGACAACGCGCCGCTGCCGCGCCCGCTGGAGAGCGTATCCACGCGGTCCGCGTCCCGTGCCGGGGCCGAGCGCGAGGCGCCGGTCGCCGCCACTCCGCCTGCCGACAGCGTGCGCCTGACCGGCGAAGCAACCGGCCTGCAGGCGCTGGAGCGGGAACTGGGTGAAGCGCCGGCCAGCTTCGACACGGCCCGCGTCGACGCGGTGCGTGCGGCGATCGCCGATGGCAGCTACCGCATCGATCCGCAGGCGATCGCCGATCGCATGCTCTCGCTCGAGCGCGACCTGAGCCAATGAACGGCGCGGCCGTGATCGACCCTGCCGTGGCCGATCCGCTGGATGCGCTGGAACATGCGCTGCAGTGCGAGCGCCGCGCGCTGATCGAACACGACGTCGAAGCCCTCCTGCGCTCGACCGAATCCAAGCTGGCCGCGGTACGCCAGCTGCAATCGCTGCCGCCGTCGGCCGTCGCGCCGGCGCGGGTCAGCGAACTCAACCGGCTCAACCAGGGCAACCACGCGTTGCTTGCGCGCCGTCGTCGCGAGGTCGCCTGGACGTTGCGCCACCTGGGCCGGGTCGAATCCGCCGGCGTGTACGATGCTTCGGGGCAGCAGGGCGCACGCACGCAGGCGCGCTGCCTCGGGGTGGGATGAACCAGGCAAGCGATCCGAACGCAGGTAGACGAAGCACGCACGACGCTGTCCCGGACTGGGGCAACGACATCCTGTGGGCGCTATCGGTGGTCGACATCGCGGTGCTTCTGCTGGACGACGACGCCAGCGTGCGCCACGCCAACCAGGCCGCCAATGCGCTGGCGACACGGATGTGCCCGGAGCGGCCCGACCCGTCGCCTGATGCGCTGCTGCAACTGCTTCCCGACGGCGCGTGGCAGCAGGCCTGCACCGATGGCCGCTGGCACGGGCGCGCGCGCGTCGCCGACAGCGGGCTGGTGATCGATATCGCCGTGTACTGCGGCAGCCACCACGGCGTGCAGCGGTTGTTCGCGGTGTTCGACGACGTGACCGCGCGCGCGGGGCGCGAGCTGGAACAGAAGCAGCGCCACGAGGAACTGCAGCGCACCTACGACCGCCTGGCCAGCGCGCAGGAGCAGTTGCTGCAGTCGGAAAAGATGGCGTCGATCGGGCAGCTCGCGGCCGGCGTCGCGCACGAGATCAACAATCCGATCGGGTACGTGCACTCCAACCTGGGCACGCTGCGCGATTACGTTTCGTCCTTGCTGGCGCTGCTCGAACACCACGCGGCGCAGGCGTCGCCCGACGACGATACCCTGCGGCACCTGCGCGAGCGGCTGGACATCGACTTCATCGTCGGCGACCTGCCGCAGCTGCTCGACGAGTCGCGCGAAGGCATCGAGCGGGTCACCAAGATCGTGCAGGACCTCAAGGAGTTCTCGCACGTCGGCGACGAGACGCCGCGCGCGGTCGACCTGCACAAGGGCCTGGATTCAACGATCAACATCGTGTGGAACGACCTCAAGTACAAGGTGCAGCTGGACAAGCACTATGGCGAACTTCCCTTGGTCGAGTGCAACCCGTCCGAGCTCAACCAGGTGTTCATGAACCTGCTGATCAACGCAGGCCAGGCGATCGCCGAGCGCGGCACGATCACGCTCGCCACCGGCGTCGACGAGGACCAGGCCTGGGTCAGCGTCACCGACAGCGGCTGCGGGATCGCGAGCGATGCGCTGCAGCGCATCTTCGATCCGTTCTTCACCACCAAGCCGATCGGCCGCGGCACCGGCCTGGGCCTCGCGATCGCCTATCGCATCGTCGCCAAGCACCACGGCCGCATCGAAGTGCGCAGTCGTCCCGGCTTCGGCAGCACCTTCCGCGTGGTATTGCCGATCAGGCAGCCGTCTTCCGGGTAGTTCCGGTGCGATATCGAAGCGACGCAAGTCGCGATGTCGACCTCAATACTCGTCGTCCCCGCTCATTCGCCGCTCGTACGCACGGAACGCATCGCGGATGTGTTCGCGCAGTTCGTCGTCGTTCCACGGCTTGGTCAGGAAACGATAGATCGCGCCGCGATTGATCGCCTCGGTGATCGTCGCCAGGTCCGTATAGCCGGACAGCACCATGCGGATCGTGTCGGGATACAGGTCGCGCACGCGCGTGAGGAATTCGGTGCCGTCCATGTCGGCCATGCGCTGGTCGGAGACGATCACCTGCACGCCCTGGCTGGCGAGGAGGTCGAAGGCCTCCCGCACGCTGCTCGCGGTCAGCAGCTGGTAGCCGTCGCGGCGGAACAGGCGCACCAGCGAGCGCAGCACGTTCTCCTCGTCGTCCAGCAACAGCAACGTGCGCTCGGGACTCGTCGCGGCGAAGGCCTGCGGCAACAGGAAGCGCTTGCGGATCATCTCGTCAAGGTCCGCGGCCGGCACCGGCGGACAGAACAGGTAGCCCTGGAAGAAATCGCAATGGTTGCGGCGCAGGAAACCGAGTTCGGCTTCGGTTTCCACGCCTTTGGCGATCACCTTCATGCCCAGCCGATGGCCCATCGCGGTGATGCCGCGCACGATCGCGGCGCTGCGTGGATCGCTGGCGACGTTGCGGATGAAGCTGCGGTCGATCTTCAGCCGGTTCAGCGGATACTGCGCCAGCGCCGCGAAGCTCAACCCGCCGACGCCGAAATCCTGCACGGTCACCGTCGCGCCGAGCGCGCGCAAGCCGGTGATCGTGTTGTAGACATTGTGCGCATCGAGCGTGAGTGCGCTTTCGGCGATCTCGAATTCCATCGCGCGCCCGGGCACGTCGAGTTCGTGCAGCACTTCGCCGATCAGGTCGACGCAGTCCCGGCGGATGAGCATCGGGTTGGCCAGGTGCACGGCCATGTTGAGGTAGTCCAGCCCGCTGTTGCGCCATTCGGCCAGTTGCTCGCCTGCCTTGCGCACGACCCAGTAGCCAAGCCGCGCCGACAGCCCGACGCGATCGACCTGTTCGAGGAAGTTGCTCGGACGGATCAGCCCGTGCTGTTCGTTCTGCCAGCGCAGAAGCGCGCTGACGCCGTCGATGCTGCCGTCGCCGGCGTTGACCGTGGGCTGGAAGAACAACTGGAACTCGCTGCGTTCCATCGCGTCGAGAAAACTGCGCGAGAGAGATTCGCCGGACGCGTCGATGCCGGGTTGCAGCGAATGCAGGCCGATGCCGGTACGCACGTCGCGCTTGGCCTTGCGCAGCGCCTGTTCGGCCTTCGCCAGCAACGCGGCGGCATCGTGGGCGTCGTCGGGATACAGCGCAATGCCGATCGAAAGGGACACCGGCATCGTATAGGGCGGAATCGACAGCGGTGCCTCGAAGGCATCGCGCAGGCGCTCGGCGAGCGTGGTGCCATCGGGTTCCTCGCGGCGATAACCGATCGCGGCGAGGAATTCGTCGCTGCCCAGCCGCCACACCCAGCCATTGGCCGGCATCGCCTTGCGCAGCCGCTGCGCCACGGCGGCCAGTGCCTGGTCTCCGATCAGTTCGCCCAGGTTGGTGTTGATCGCGGCGAAGCCGTCGACATCGACATGGAGCAGCGCCACCTGGCGCTGCGTCGCGCCGGCTGCCGCCAGCACCGTGGTCAGGCTCGGGCCGCCGGCGCCCAGGCGATAGAGCGAGGTAAGCGGATCGAGCGGGATGCCGCCGAACTCGTCGTAGCGCTGCGTCATCACGACAGCCTACCGTCTTCTCCGCGGGAAGGCGCCAGGACGGCCGCGTGCGTGGCGTCTTCGATGCCTGCGTCGAACGGCGTCACGCGCCCCGCTGCTAAACTGCCGTCTCCGCACAGCACGACCCGCCTCATGGCCAACTCCGCTCCCCGCACGGCGACCGCGCCGGCCAACACGCAGCAGCGCTACGAAGTACGTGCATCCGACTTGCCGTTGAGCTGCCCGTTGCCGTCGATGGCACTGTGGAATTCGCACCCGCGCGTGTACCTGCCGATCGCGCAGGAAGGCGGCGAAGCGCAATGCCCATACTGCGGTGCCCATTTCGTCCTCGTCGATTGACGTCAGTACCGCGCGCCGCCCGTTGGCCCGCCCGTTGACCGTGGTGCAACTGCTGCCGGCGCTGGAGTCCGGCGGCGTGGAGCGTTCGACGCTGGAGATTTCCACTGCGCTGGTCGACGCCGGGCACCGGGCGATCGTCGTTTCCGCGGGCGGACGGCTGGTGCCGCAACTGCAGGCAATGGGCGCCGAACACGTGACGCTCGACATCGGACGCAAGGCGCCGGCGACGTTGCGGCACGTCGCCGCGTTGCGCCGGCTGTTCCGCGACACGCGCGCCGACATCGTGCACGCGCGCTCGCGCTTGCCGGCGTGGCTGGCGCGATTCGCATTGCGCGGCATGCCGGCGGGCGAGGGTCCGCGTTTCGTCACCACCGTGCATGGGCTGAATTCGCCGTCGCGCTACAGCGCGGTGATGGCCTCCGGCGAACGCGTGATCTGCGTATCGAGCACCGTTCGTGATTACGTGCTGCAGCACTATCCGCGCACGCCGCAGGACAGGTTGGTCGTGATCGAACGCGGCATCGATCCGGCGGCGTTTCCACGCGCACCCCATCCGGATCCCGGCGCGCGCGCGGAAGCGGTCGCCCGGTACCCCGAACTCGGCGGATCCGGCCCGCTGCTGTTGCTGCCCGGACGCGGCACGCGGCTGAAGGGCCATGCCGATGCCTTGCGACTGCTCGCCGGACTGCGTGTCGGCGGCGCCGACGCACGGCTGTGGATGGTGGGAGCACGCCAGGCCGGACGCGATGCGTACATCGACGAGCTCGAACGCGAAGCCGCGCGCCTCGGCATCGCCAACGCGCTCGTCCTGAGCGAGCCGACCACGGACATCGCGCGCGCCTATGCGGCGTCGGACCTCGTGCTGCAGCTGTCGCGCAAACCCGAAGCCTTCGGGCGCACCGTGCTCGAGGCGCTGTCGGTCGGACGCCCGGTGATGGGCTGGGCGCACGGGGGCGTGGGTGAGCTGCTTGCCCGCTGGCAACCACACGGGGCGGTATCGCCGTTCGACGAGGAGGCCCTGCTGCACCGGGCGCACGTGTTGATGGCGCAGCCGCCGCCCGCGGTTACGATGCCCGACGGCCTGCGCGCGATGCAGCAGGCCACGCTGGCCCTCTACGAGCAGCTCGCATGATCCAGTCGACCAGCGGCACGCCCTACCTCCGCAACGATGCCGCGCGCGTGCCGGTCGGCTGGCGCTGGGCGCCGGCGTGGGTGCTGGCGTTCGTCGCGCTGTGGCCCGCCCCCGGCTATGCCGAAGGCGTGATGGTGCTCGGGGCATTGGCGGCGATCATCCGCTTGCTGCTGGCGCGCTTCCGGGGCGGCACGATGCTTCTCACCGCGCCGGCATGGGCGCTGACGAGCGTGTTGTTCTTCGCGTACTGGACGCCGGAGCTGCTGTCGTCGTTCGATGCCATCGATCGCGCGCATGCCGTGAACGAATCGCTCGTCGACCTGCGCTACCTGCCGTTCCTGTGGCTGGTCGCTGCCGCCGTGGCCGACTTTCGCGGTCGTCGCACGACGTTCGGCGGGCTGGCGATCATCGTTGCCGTCTGGACGGTGGATGCCCTGCTGCAGGCGATGACCGGCACGAGTCCGTTGTTCTGGAGCATCGACACGATCAAGCAGGCGATGAGCGGGCACGCGATGTGCCCGGCCAGCGAAGTGGCGAGCGTGGACCGGCTCAGCGGCGTCCTCGGCCCGTGCAACCTCAAGCTCGGGCTGGTGCTCGCGAGCCTGTCGCCATTCGCGCTGCACGTCGCCGGCAAGCGTTTCGGTGCCGTCGGCTGGATGATCGCCGCGGCGTTGCTCGGGCTGGTGATCCTGCTGGCGGGTGCTCGTGCTTCCTGGATCACGTTTGCGCTGGTGCTGCTGTTTTCCGGTTGGGAACTGCTCGGCGTGAAGCGGCTGGCCGGCGTGTTCGCGTTCGGGGCACTAAGCCTGGGGTTGCTCACCGCGACCGTCCCGCAGGTGCGCGAGCGGATCGTGCGCACGACCTATGCGCTGGCCGCCGACCAGGAAGGCGTCGATGTCGCCTTGTCCGGCCGCACCCGCATCTGGGGCGCGGCCGCCTGCATGGTGCGCGAGCATCCGGTCAACGGCGTCGGTGCGCGCGGCTTCCGGTATGCCTTCCCGGCCTGCGATCCGGAGCCCGGCGTTGCCGCCGAGTGGGGCACGGGGCCGGCATTGCATGCGCACCAGATCGTGCTGGAGATCCTCGCCGAAACCGGCGCCATCGGACTGCTGCTGTGGCTGGCCGGCGCGGCGCTGGCCTGGCGCGCATGGCGGTTCGCATCGGCGGTGGCGCGCGACCAGGCGCGGCCGGCGATGCTCGCGCTCGCCGCGACCGTGTTTCCCTTCAACACGCACCTGGCGTTCTATTCGACGTTCTGGGGCGGCGTTGCGCTGCTGCTCGCCGCCTTGTACGCAGGTTCGCTACTGGGCCGCGATCCCCGTTCGACGGCTGGCGATTCCGCGCCTAGCGATACGGATCGGGCAATCCCTGCGGACGCCGCTTGAAGCGGCGATGGATCCACAGGTACTGCGCGGGCGCCGCTCGCGCCATGGTTTCGATCCCCGCCATGATCCGCGCCGTATCGGCGGTCGCGTCGGCTGACGGAAACCCGTCGAGCGCGGGCCAGAGTTTCAGGCGATAGCCGCCGTCGTCGCGACGTGCGTGTTCGAACAGCACGACCGCCGCGCCCGACATGCGTGCGAGCTGGTGGGTCGACGTGAGGCTGTGCGCCGGCTGTCCGAAGAACTCGACGTGCACGCTTTCCCCACGGCTTGGATCCTGGTCCGGCGCATACCAGAGCAGGCCGCCGCGCTTGAGATGGCGGACCGCGCCACGCACGTCCTGCTTGGTGAACATGGCATGGGCGTAGCGCGCGCGTCCGCGCCGCACCGCCCATTCCATCGCCGGCTGCGCATAGGGCCGGTACATGCCCGCGAGCGGCACGTGGTCGCACAACAGCCGTCCGCAGGTTTCCAGCGTGGTGAAGTGGCCCGACACGACGATCACGCCACGCCCCCCTTCGCGCGCGGCGGCAAGATGCTCGAGGCCTTCGATCTCCACGTCGCGGCGTAAGGGCGCGACCGATCCCCACCACGCGCGCGAGAACTCGAACACGCCGATTCCCAACGCGCTGAAATGTGCGCGCAACAGCGCATCGCGCGCGGCGTCGCCGAGTTCCGGGAAGCACATCGCGAGGTTGCGCGCGGCGACGTCGCGGCGCGTGCGCAGTGCGCTCCGCAGCAGCGCGCCCAATCCGCGCCCCAGCACGCGTTGCAGCGGCCACGGCAGCCGACCCATGGCGACCAACGTGCCGATGCCCAACCATGACAGCCATGTCTTTGGTGCCAGGGGCGGCGGGCCGAGGAGCGGATCGATTGCACGCGTTGGCATCCAGACATTCTATCGGTCGACGGCTATTGGCCGATGACGCACCCTGCGACGCCTCCCTGGCCGCGGCGGACACCGGCCATTCGTTATGCTGTCGCGATGCGGGCACACCTGACCGAACGCGCCGTCGAACGTCTCCTGCGCGGCCTGTATTCGGTGGCGCTGTACGTGCTTGTGCCGATTACCGTCTACCACCTGATCTGGCGCGGTTTCCGGCAGAAGGAATATTTCCAGCGCTGGAACGAGCGATACGGGGTCTACGACCACGCGCCGCACGCGAGCACCGTGTGGATCCACGCCGTCTCGGTGGGCGAGGTCAACGCCGCCGCGCCGCTGGTCAACGCACTGCGGACGTTGCGTCCGGACCTGCGCCTGCTCGTGACCACGATCACGCCGACCGGATCGGCGCGCGTGCAGGCGATCTGGAACACGTCGGTCGAACACGTGTACCTGCCATACGACCTTCCCGGCGCGGTGTCGCGCTTCCTCGCGCATTTCCGTCCGCGGCTGGCGCTGGTGATGGAGACCGAACTGTGGCCGAACCTGCTGCTCGGCTGCCGCGACCGGCGCATTCCCGCCTACATCGTCAACGCGCGATTGTCCGAACGCTCGCTGCGCGGCTACCGCGTGCTCAAGCCGCTGGTCGCGCGCGCATTGCGCACGGTGCGGCGGGTGCTGGCGCAGTCGGCGGCCGACGCCGAACGCTTCGTACGCCTTGGCGCAGCGCCTTCGCGCACGCTCGCGACCGGTAACCTCAAGTACGACATCGCAATCAGCGAGGGCTGGCCCGCGTTCGCCGCCGGCTTCCGCGAGCGCGCCGGGGCGCGCCCGGTCTGGATCGCGGCGAGCACCCACATCGAGGAAGAAGCGGCGGTGATCTCGATCCACCAGCGCATCCGCGCGCGCTGGCCCAACGCGCTGCTGCTGTGGGCGCCGCGCCATCCCGAACGCTTCAAGGCGGTGACGCAGCAGTGCGTGCACGTCGGCTGGCGCGTGTCGACTCGGCGACTGACCCAATGGCCCGATCCCGATGACGGCGTGTTCGTCATCGATACGCTCGGCGAACTGATGTCGTTCTACGGCTGCGCGCAGGTCGCTTTCGTCGGCGGCAGCCTGCAGGACATCGGCGGACACAACCTGCTGGAACCGGCTGCGGTTGGTACCGCGATCGTCACCGGTCCGCACCTGCGCAATTTCAGAGAAATCGCCGACCAGTTGCTCGCGGTCCGCGCGCTGCGCATCGGCGCCGACGCCAATGCCGTCGGCACGCTCGTCGAAACCCTCATCAGCGACCCGCAGGCGCGCGCGGCCATGACCGCGGCTGGGCATACGCTGGTCGAGAACGGCCGCGGCGCGCTGGGGCGCACGTTGGCGGCGATCCACTCGGACCTGCCGGCGTCGACGGAGCCATAGGGAAGCAGCGGCGCCGCAACACGTGCGGCGCCACGCGCGGATCGGCTACTGCGTCGTGGTGTCGCCTGGTGCCAGCTGGGCTTCCGCGTCCACCGTCAGCAGGCGGTTGATGTCTTCCACGTCGGCGATCTCGAGCGTGCCGGCCGCCTGTTCCAGCAGCAGGCGGTTCTGCAGGAAGTTGTAGCGTGCGAGCGCGAACTCGCGTTGCGAATTGAACAGGTTCTGCTGGTTGATCAGCACGTCGATCACGGTGCGGGTGCCGACTTCCAGGCCGACCTGCGACGCCGAATACGCGCTGCGCGCGGAGACGAGCGCCAGGCGGCGCGCTTCGACTTCACTGATGCCGGCGAGCAGCGTCTGGTACGAATTGCGCGTATTGCGTTCGAGCGCGCGCTTCTGCTGTTCGAGTTCATCGGCGGCGACATCGCGCTGGGCGATCGCCTGGCGCACCTGCGAGGACACCGCTCCACCGGAGAACAGCGGCACGCGCAGCGTCAGCCCGAAGGTCGGGCCCTGACTTTCGC
>Ga0207691_10002848_pt1 | contig 16840 bp, 11 predicted proteins | sample KBSM13metaG_FD_184327 | JGI IMG/M metagenome (GOLD analysis project Ga0207691, IMG submission 184327) | Miscanthus rhizosphere microbial communities from Kellogg Biological Station, Michigan, USA - KBS M1-3 metaG (SPAdes) (version 2) | ecosystem: Host-associated > Plants > Roots > Rhizosphere >... | reverse complement strand
GGCGCGGCGCTCAATGACGCCATCGAGTCCGCGGTGCGGGCGTTCTCGGAGCCGGCGACGGTCGTTCAGTGCCACGGAGGCCTCGACGAGATCCCCGCGCATTACGCCATCGACGTGTCGCACCCGGGCGCGGACTTCAAACTGAAGATCACCAGGCCCGGCGCCTACGCCCTGTTCTGCGAACATCATCCGGCCGAATTCGGCATGCACCTGCACGGCGCGCAGCCCGCCGCCGAGCGCAAGTTCGCCTCGCACCACCACGAGGACGACATCAGCTCTGTCGGCATCAGCGATCCGCGGGCGCTTGATCCCGCCAAGCTCAACCAGTGGCTCGACTATCTGCTCAAGACGCGCGGCCAGGACATTTTCCGCATGAAGGGCGTGTTGAACGTGAAGGGCGAAGATCGTCGCCAGGTGTTCCACGGCGTGCACATGATGTTCGATGCGCAGGCGGAGCGGCCCTGGGGCCAGACCCCGCGCATGAATCAGCTGGTGTTCATCGGCCGCGGCCTGGATCGCGCCGAGCTGGAAGCCGGATTCGAGTCGGCCGTCGCCAAGCCGTAGTCCATGTCGGGCAAACAATCCCTGTCAGTCGCGCTCGAGCCGCGGGGCACACTGTCCTTCGAGGATTACGTCGTCGACTGCGCCTGGTCGCCGGACGGCACGCAACTCGCGCTCGCCGGTGGCGAGGGAAAGGTCGGTCTGGCGTCTGTCACCGATTCGCTTGCGCTATGCAGCATTGGCCAGCACTTGTTAGGGACACTGGCCGTTGCCTGGCAGCCGCGCGCGCAATGCTTTGCGACCTCTGGCCAGGACGGCGCCATCGCGCTCTGGGATGCGGCCACGGCCGCACAGATCAAACGCTGGAAACCCGCCATGGCGGCTATCCAGTCGCTGGCCTGGTCGCCGGGCGGGGATCTGTTGGCCGCCGCCGCGGGCAAGGTGGTGTCGCTGTGGTCGCCCAAAGGTGAAAAATTGCACGCCTTTGCGCCCGCGGACAGCACCGCGGTGGCGTTGGTCTTCGACAGGCCGGGCACCGATATCGGGGTTGCCCTGAATGGTGAGATTGCTGTGCACCGCGTCGAGAAATCGCGCTACGAAACGCGACGTTACAAATGGCCGGCCCCCTGTCTCACGGTAAACTTCAGCGGCAATGGTCGTTATCTCGCAAGCGGCATGGCCGATGGCACTCTGCATTTCTGGAACCGTTCGACGGGCAAGGATTCGCAGATGCGCGGCTATGACGGCAAGGTCCAGCTCGTGGGCTGGAGCGACAACAGCCGCTACCTCGCCTCGAGCGCCGGCAATGACGTCGTGCTGTGGGATTTCTCCGGGCGTGGCCCGGAAGGCACGAGGCCCATCGTGCTGAGCGGGCACACCGACCGCATCGACAGCTTCCACTGGCAGCCCGGTGGCGAGCACTTCATCACCGGCGGGCGCGACTGGCGCCTCTCGCTGTGGCGGCCGGCCAAGGCCAGGCAACCCATCGACGTTCAGATGGTCGATGCGGAGATCAGCGCCGTGCGCTGGTCGCAGGATGGCAAGCTTGTCGCCGTCGGCGACAAGCAGGGACGCCTCACGGTCTTCGACCTGGTCGCGAGATGAAGGTCGAACTTCGGGATCTCACGTCGGACGAACGCAAGCTCGTCCAGCAGCGCTTCGACGAGCTTGCGGCCAGGCGGTTCGCGCCGACGCTGAAGAAACCGCGCCAGGAAGTCTGGTGGCCGCGCGCGCCGCTCGACGGGCGCGCCTTTCCCGAGGGCATTCACCCGCCGGATGGCGACGCCAGCTTCAATGAAGCGGCGCGCCTCATGGGCTTTCTCAACGGTGTCTGCGGCGGCGAGTTCTACGTGGCGAATCTCGCGGCTCCGAAACCGTACTTCCGCCACACCGGCCGCCTCGACGAGGAGCTGTCGCGCTGGATCAAGACGCGCCTGGTATCGAACCCTACCTGCCTGCTGGCCGCGAGCGTGGATGTTTTCCTGATCTTCGATTCGATGATGCATTACTCGGTGCTCGGTGCGCCACCCGAGATCGTCGAGAAATTCGAGAAGCGTTTCGGCGGCCCGGAGGTGTTGAAAATCACCTTTTCCAATTTCGTCGACCAGCTGCGTATCGGCAGCGGTATCGAAGACGTGAAGTGGGCCCAGGACTATCTATTGAAATGGTCAGGCTGGGCCTGACGGGGCGCGCCAGCGGTTAGCGGCTGGGGCTTCCCACGCGGGCGATCGCCTGTGCAACGGCGGGCAGCTGGTGCGCGCTCACCGCGGCCTGGTAACGCGCCATGAGGCCCTGGAAGGTTCGCGTCCAGCTGTAGTTGCTGCACACGTGCGCGCGCGCGGCGTGACCCAGTGCGTCCAGGTCGCGCTCGTACAGCCCGGCAATGGCCCCCGAGAAATTCGCCGCCGCGATGGCCGCGTCACCATGCGGCTCGGCCAGCACGCCGGCGCGTTCGTCGAAGAGTTCGGGCACGGCACCGGCGCGCATGGCGACCACCGGGCGGCCGCAGGCCAGCGCCTCGAGGATCACCAGGCCAAAGGTTTCGTGGGCGCCCGCGTGCACGAAGGCATCGGCGGCGCGGAAGTAACCTGCGAGGGTGCGGTTGTCGCGGCAGTAGGGCAGGCGCGTCACGTTGCCGTCCCGGCCGGCTTCGCCGCCGCCGATCAGCAGAAGGTGGTATGGATGCCCTAACAACCTGAATGCCTCGGTCAGCAGCGGGATATTCTTTTCCTTGGAGGAGCGCCCGGCGAACACCAGCAGGCGGGTGTCGGCCGGCAGTTCGAGCTCGGCGCGCAGGTCGCGCCGTACGCCAATGGGCGAAAAGGTCTCCGTGTCCACGCCGAGCGGCTGCAGCGCGGTATGCATGACGCCAATGCTGTGCAGGTATTCACACATGTAGCGGCTCGGCGCCAGGACCTGCTCGCAGCGTTCATAGGCCAGCCGCACATACCACTCGATGAACTTTTGCACCGCGCTGCCCAGCCGGCGACCGGCCAGCTCGGGAAAGTTCGAGTGATAGAAACCGATCAGCGGGATGCCGCGACGGCCGGCGACACTCGCGGCCGACCACACCGGATGAAACGCATCGCCGACCTCGATGAGATCCGGTTCGAGTGCGTCGATGGCGCGCGCCCAGCGCAGCGGGTTCAGCGGCAGCCGGTAGTTGAACGCGCCGGGCACCAGCCGGCCTTCAACCATGGAAACATCGCCGGGCGCATGCGTGCTCTGCTCGCCGGGCACAACCAGGCTGTGGCGCCAGTTGGTGTGCGCTCGCATCCAGTCATGCTTCGCGAGCAGGTAGCGTTTCACTCCACCGCTGGTGGGCGAGTAAAACAAGGTGGCATCGACGACGTGCATGTCTCGTTCTTCTTTGCGTATTCCAATGCGCGAGTATCGGAGCGTTGCAGTGCTCCGACCAGTCGGCGCAGACTCGGTTCCCCATGTCGAACATCGCCTACAAAAAGGCTCGCGGGACGCTACCCTGGGTCGCGCTCGTGGCCTCGCTGGTTCCGGTCGCACGGGCCGCGGACCTTGATAGGTCGCTCGATGCCATTGATTCGAAAGTCGTTGCCTGGCGGCGCGACTTCCATCAGCACCCGGAACTCTCCAACCGCGAAGTGCGTACGGCAAAGATAGTAGCCGATCACCTGCGGAAATTGGGGCTGACCGTGGAGACCGGCATTGCCCGAACCGGTGTGGTCGGCCTCCTGAAGTCGGGCCGGCCGGGTCCCACAATCGCGCTGCGAGCCGACATGGATGCGCTGCCGGTGGTGGAGCGCACCAACGTGCCGTTCCGTTCCACCGTCAAGTCTAACTACAACGGCGAGGAAGTGGGCGTCATGCATGCCTGCGGCCACGATTCGCACGTGGCGGTGCTCATGGGAGTCGCCGAGGCACTGGCCGGCGACAAGGCTCGCCTGCGCGGCAATGTGCTGTTCGTGTTCCAGCCGGCCGAGGAGGGCGCGCCGCCCGGCGAGGAAGGCGGCGCATCCATCATGTTGAAGCAGGGCTTGTTCGACAGGTACAAGCCCGAAGTGGCGATCGGATGGCACGCGTGGGCCTCGATCAACACCGGTACGATCGGCTATCGCAGCGGGCCCTTCATGGCGGGCTCGCAGGCCTGGAAGGCAGTCGTGAACGGCCGGCAGACCCATGGCTCGCGGCCGTGGCAGGGTATCGATCCGATTGTCATCGCGGCGCAGATCGTCAATGCCCTGCAGACGGTGGTGAGCCGCCAGGTCGACATCACGCGCAATCCCGCGGTGGTGTCAGTGGGCGCCATCAAGGGCGGCGTGCGCAACAACATCATTCCAGACAGCGTGGAGATGATCGGCACGATCCGCACCTTCGAGCCCGCACAATACGACCAGGTTACCAAGGCGATGCAACGTATCGTGGAGAAGACCGCGGAGGCCAATGGCGCCAGCGCCACGTTCACGCTGGATCCTTATCGCAACCCGGTGACTTACAACAACCCGGAGCTCACGGCGCGCCTGCTTCCCAGCCTGCGAAGAGTCGCGGGTGACTCCAACGTGAAGGAGATCCCGCTCATCACCGCGGGGGAGGATTTCGCGTATTTCGCGCAGGCCGTACCGAGCTTCTTCTTCATGGTGGGCGTCACACCGCAAGGCACCGACGTCACGACCGCGCCGGCCAATCACTCGCCGTTGTTCTACCTGGACGAGGCGGCGCTGCCGCTGGCCACACGGGCGATGACACAGATCGTCGTTGATTACCTGCAGTAGCCGGGACTCTCTCAGGCCAGGTTCTTGCTGATGGGCAGTTTGCGTACGCGCTTGCCCGTCGCGGCAAAGATCGCATTCGCGACTGCGGGCGCGATGGGCGGAGTCCCGGGCTCGCCCGCGCCACCCATGGGCTTGCCGGAATTGATGATGGACACCTCGATCTCGGGCGCTTCGTTCATGCGCAGGATCTGGTAGTCGTGGAAATTGCTCTGCTGCACCCGGCCTTTCTCGAAAGTGATCTCGCCGTACAGCGCTGCGGTGAGGCCGTAATTGATGGCACTCTCCATCTGCGCGATCACGCCGGATGGGTGCGCGGCGAAGCCGCAGTCGATGGCGCACCACACCTTGTGCACGCGCACGTTGCCGCCTTCGACCGAGACCTCGGCCACTTCGCCAACGATGCTGCCGAACGAGCTGTGCACCGCGACGCCGCGTCCGCGCCCGGGAGGCGCGCCTGCGGCCCAGTTGCTCATCCCGGCCACCTTGTCGAGGACGGCGAGCACGCGCGGTTCGCCGGCTAACAACTTGCGCCGGAATTCAACTGGATCGGCTCCCGCGAGCGTCGCCAGCTCGTCCATGGCGCAATTCACCGTGATCGCGGTGTGCGAGTGTCCCACCGAGCGCCACCACAGGATGGGCACGGTCGGATTGCCCTCGTGCGTGTCGACCAGGATGTTGGGAATCGCGTAGGGCATGTCGGAGGCGCCTTCGACGCTCGAAGGATCGAACTTCGAGCCAGGCGGAATGAAGGACTCAAAACGGCCGCCGCGCAGCACCGGCTGACTCACGATGCACTGCCGCCACGCAGTGGGATTGCCCTGTGCATCGATCGCGGCGAGTACCCGAGACATCACGAACGGGCGATACGACATGCCCTGCACGTCGTCTTCGCGTGTCCAGAGCACCTGCACCGGCTTGCCGACCGCGCGCGAGGCCAGCGCGGCTTCGACCGCAACTTCCGAATAGCGCTGCGCGCGCCGTCCGAAACCGCCGCCGAGAAATGCAGTGTGCACCTGTACCCTGGCGCGCTCCATGCCGAGCGCCTGCGCCACCGCCTCCTGGTCGGGTGACTGCATCTGCGTTCCGAGATAGAGATCGCAGCCGTCCGCGCGCACGTCCGCCAGGCAGTTGAGCGGCTCCATCGGCGAATGCGCGAGATAGGGCAGTTCGTATTCCGCGTCCATGCGCCTGGTGCCGGCGGCCAGCGCCGCCTGCGCGTCGCCGGTTTCACGCGCCACCGCGCCGGGCTGGTTCACCAGCCGCCGATATTCCGCGCGCAGCTGCGTCGTGGAGAAACTCCTGTTGGGGCCCTCGTCCCAGTCGATGGCAAGCGCATCGCGTCCGCGGCGCGCCGCCCAGGTATTGCTGGCGTAGACCACCACGCCGAACGGCAGCTCCTTGACGTTGACCACGCCGGGTGTCGCGCGCGCCACCTTGTCATCGACCTTCAGTACTTTCGCACCGATGACCGGTGGACGCGCCACGACCGCGTGCAACATGCCGGGCACGCGCATGTCGATGCCGAATTTCGCGCTGCCGTCCACTTTCATGGGCGAATCGAGGCGCGGCTGCGGCTTGCCGAGGTAACGGAACTGCGCAGGATCCTTGAGCGCCACCTTTTCCGGTACGGCTTCCTTCGAGGCCGCGTCGGCGAGCTTTCCGTAACTCAGGGACTTGTTGCCATAGAAAACCTTGCCATCCTCCGTACGCAGAGTCTCGGCGCCAGCGTTCCAGTGCCTGGCGGCTGCGGCCAGCAGCATGGCGCGTGCCCGTGCGCCGGCCTCGCGCAGCTGCATGTAGGTAGTGCTGGTGCTCATGCTGCCGCCAGTGAATTGCACCGGCGCAAAAGGCACATTGAACGCCGGGTCGACCGGCCCGAATTCCACGTGCACGCGCTTCGGATCGACGTCGAGTTCCTCGGCGAGCGCCATTGCGAGGCCGGTGTAGATTCCCTGGCCCATCTCCGACTTGCCGATGACCACGGTGATGGTGTCGTCGGGCGCCACGCGCACGAAGGCGTTGGGCTTGAACGTGGCGCCCGAAACCTGCGTGGTATCGAAGCGGTTTTCCGCGAACCGCATACCCACGTACAGGCCGGTGCCGATGACCACACCACCGATGAGGAAGTGGCGCCGGTCGATGTGCGACGGGGATGGGTCGGTCATGGATCACCTTTTGCGCAGATGTGCCGTATTGTACGCCGCATGCAATTGGAGTTTTTCGGCGCCGCGGGTGAAGTGACCGGTTCCTGCCACATCCTGCGCGCAGGAGGTCGGGCACTCCTGCTGGACTGCGGCATGATCCAGGGTGGTGCGGACGCGCCGGCTCGCAACCGGCGTGCCTTCCCGTTCGAGGCATCCCGTATCGATGCCGTGGTGCTGAGTCATGCTCACGTAGACCATTGCGGGCGCCTTCCGTTGCTGATGAAGCGCGGCTACCGCGGGCCTGTCTACACGAACCGCGCCTGCGCCGACCTGCTGCCCATCCTGCTGCGCGATTCGGCGCAGCTGCTCATGCGTGAAGCCGAGCGCGCCGACCGTGACGGGAATTCCGGCGGCGAACGGGCGTCGCCACTGTTCGACCTCGAAGATGTCGAGGCCGTGCTCCGCCAGGTCAAAGTCATCGCGTATGACTCGCCCCACGAGGTGCTTCCGGGCGTCACCGTGCGCGTGCGCGAGGCCGGTCACATCCTCGGCTCGTCGAGCGTCGAGCTGTGGGTCATCGAAGGCGATCTTGGTGGCGCGCCCGGCAGCGCGACGCGCCGCAAGCTGGTGTTCTCGGGCGATCTCGGCCAGTACGACACGCCGATCCTGCAGGACCCGTATCGCTTCGTATCCGCCGACCTGGTGCTCATGGAGAGCACCTATGGTGATCGCCTGCATCGCGGTCGCGAGGACACCGCGCGCGAGCTCGGCACCATCCTGGCGCAGGCCGCGCGTGACGGCGGCAACGTCATCGTGCCGGCCTTCGCGATCGGCCGCAGCCAGGAGTTGCTCTATCTACTGGCGAAGAACTACGCCGAATGGCACCTGGCGCGCTGGAAGATCTTCCTCGACAGTCCCATGGCGATCGCCGCGAGCCGTGTGTACTGGCAACATCCGGACCGCTACGACGAGGAGTCCAGCCGCCTGCGTGCCAGCTTCCGCGGCATGCCGCCGCTGCCCAACCTGGTGCTTTCCGAAACGCCCGAGGACTCGCGCGCCATCAACAATGTTCGCGGCGGCGCCATCATCATTGCGGGCTCGGGGATGGCCAACGGTGGCCGCGTCCTGCACCACCTCAAACACAATCTGCCGCGTCCCGAGTGCCACGTGCTCATCGTCGGCTTCCAGGCGCCGGGCACGCTGGGACGCCAACTGGTCGACCGCCAGCCGGAAGTGCGCATTCATGGACGCCCGGTGGGCGTGGCGGCGCAGGTTCATACCCTCGGCGGATTGTCCGCCCATGCGGACCAGTCACAACTCTTACGCTGGTATGACAGCTTCGAAGGTCGGCCTCCCGTGTACCTGGTACATGGGGAAGTGCCCGCGGCGGAAGCACTGGCCGTCAAGCTGCGCGAACTCGGCGCGCAGGCGACGGTCACACATCCCGGCCTGACAATCGATCTGGCGAAATTAACCGCCCTGTCGCGGGACTAATGCCTAGAATCGTCGCGCAAACAACGGCCGGGTCGCGGAACCACCACGCATGAATCAGAAGTTCGACGATTTTCTCGCGCGTTTCGTCCGCGTCGAGCCGGGTGAAAAGCGTGCGGTATTCACCGCGTTCGCGCTGATGTTCTGCGTCATGGGCGGCTACTTTTCAGTACGGCCGATTCGCGAGACCGTGGGCACAATCCTGGGTGAGGCCATCACCAGCGATACCTGGATCTGGACCGCCGTGTTCGCCATCGCGATCATCCCGGTGTATGGATTCCTGGTCGCGCGCGTGAGCCGCGCGACACTGGTGCCGGCGATCTATGGCAGCGTGGCCATCGCGCTGGCTGCCACCGGCCTGGTGTTTCGGGCGGATCCGCAGAACATGGTCGTCGGACGCGTGTTCTACGTCGGCATCAGCGTCATCAACCTGTTCCTGATCTCCGTGTTCTGGAGCTTCCTGCTGGAGTTGTTCAGGAGCGAGCAGACCAAACGGCTGTTCGGCTTCATCGCCGCGGGCGGTACCACCGGTGCACTCGTGGGGCCGTTCATCACGGATCGCATCGTCAACCACGTGGGTATTTCCGGCATCCTGTTTTTCGGCGCCGCGATGTTTTTCGTCGCGATCTTCTGTCAACGCGCACTGATAGCGGAGATGCGCGAGCACGCGACTGCAGCTGCCGCCGGTGCCCCGGCGGGTGAGGCGCCGCGCGGTAGCCGCGGTGTCGGCGGCAATCCTTTTGCCGGCGTGTCCATCGTGCTCAAGTCGCCGTATCTCATGGGCATAGCCCTGTTCGTCATCATGATCTCCACGGCGAATACCATCCTCTACTTCGAGCAGCTGCGCCTCGTGAAGGACATGTTCGACGATCCCGAGCAGCGTACGCAGATGTTCGCGCGCATCGATTTCCTGGTGCAGACACTGACCGTGATTTCGCAGGTGCTCATCACCGGCCGACTGGCGCAGAAGCTGGGCGTGACCGCGCTGCTGGTCATCCTGCCGCTGATGGTCATGGGTGGGTTCCTCATCCTGGCCAGCATGGGGACCTTCCTCGTGCTCGCCACGGTCATGATCCTGCGGCGCTGGGGTGAGTACGCATTCATTCGCCCGGGACGCGAAATGCTCTGGAGCCGGCTCGACACCGAGACCAAGTACAAGGCGAAAAATTTCGTCGACGTGACTGTTTACCGCTTCTCGGATGCCGTGGTCGCACAGGTGCAGGACGCACTCAAGGCTGGCGGCATGAACCCAACGCAGGGCGCATTGTTAGGCGCCGCCGCGTGCGCGGCCTGGGCGGTGAACGGGTGGTGGCTGGGGCGCCAGTACGATAAGGGCAAGGACGCCTAGGAAGCGCCCGGATCGGAGATGCCGGCCCGTTGCGGAGCGTGATCCGGAAGCGAGTGTATTCGCCCGGCCTGGTCACGATGCCGACACCGCCGCCACGGAAAGATGAGAGGTCGGAAAACTGCCCGTTTCCCGATCAGAATGCACGACGACCGGGGTGTGCCCTGAAACTCGGGCTCGCCGGTGGCGTCGCTCGAATATGCCCTCGAGCGTCATCCGTTCTTATCACTACGACCCGGTCGACCGTTACCTCGACCTGGTGTTCGTCTCGGGCCGCCGCTATCGCTACCACGAAGTGCCGGCAGAAGCGTACGACGCGATGCGGCGCGCCTTTTCCAAGGGCGAGTTCTTCAACACAAACATCCGCGACCGTTATCGCCATACGCGCGTCAACTGACATGTCAGGCGCCAGCAGACCATCTGCAGTCCAGCGCAGCCTGTTCGCGGCCATGCCGCCGGGGCTCGAATTTCGCGAGGAATTCGTCGACGCCGCCGGGGAGGCACGACTCATCGAAGACGTCGCGCGCCTGGCGTTCAAACCGTTCGAATTTCACGGCTGGACCGGCAATCGGCAAACGGTGTCGTTCGGCTGGCGTTACGACTTCAACCAGGCGCTGGTGACGCCGGCGCCGCCAATTCCCGGATTCCTGTTGCCGTTGCGCGAGCGTGCTGCAGCACTCGCTGGCATCGGCGCAGAGACCTTCGAGCAGGCGCTGGTGATCCGCTACGACGCCGGCGCGGGTATCGGCTGGCATCGGGACCGGCCGGTGTTCGACCAGGTCTTCGGTCTGTCGCTGCTGTCGCCCTGCGTGCTGCGATTCCGGCGCCGGCGCACGCCGGGCTTCGAGCGTTTCTCGCTCGCTGCGCCGCCGCGCTCTGCCTATCTACTGAGCGGTGAGATCCGCCACGAGTGGGAGCACAGCATCGCGCCGCTGGACCAATTGCGTTACTCCATTACCTTCCGCAGCCGGAGCCGCGCGTGAGCCCCGCCGGAAGGAATCAGGCGACGGCCGCGCCCGGCGCCGACTTCTCGTGTGGCAGCGTGATCCGGAAGCGGGTGTATTCGCCCGGCTTGGTCGCGATACCGACCCGGCCGCCGGCCTTGTTGATCAGGTCGCGCACCACGTCCATGCCTATACCGCGCGCTCCGCCCTCGGCGACGGTGGTGAAGCCGGGCCGGAAGATGAGGCTGGCGAGCTTGCGCGGGTCGATGCTGGCGGCCACCTCCGCGGTCAGCACGCCCTGGCGCACGGCTTCGCCGCGAATCTTGTCGTGGTCGAGACCACGACCATCGTCCTGAACGCTGAGCTGGTAGCCGTCGGAACCGGCGCGCTGGAATTGCACGGCCACGGTGCCGGTCTCGGGCTTGTCCTGCACCACGCGGTCGGCCGGCGTTTCCAGGCCATGACGGATCGCATTGTGGATGAGCTGGCCGAGCACCTTTTCGACCACGCGGCGATAGCTGCCGGGCACATCCTCGAGCCCGACGCACACCAGCGAGACCTTCTTGGAGTACATGTCGGCGAGGAAATGAGCCATTTCCTCGAGACTTTCCTGCGACAGGTCGGAGAGTCGCTTGGCCTTCTGCGTCTCCGAAGTGGGTCCGGAGATGGTCGTGCCGTCCCCGTTCTGCCTGCTGAGTTTCGGCTGGCGAATGGTCGTGCCTGTCATGGTGGCGGAGCGTTGCGTGACCTCGGTCGTCGGCGGGCCGGACAGTCCGTTTTGCACGCGCCAGTCCCGTAGCCGCGCCACCACTTCGCTCTGGATCGCCAGGTGGCTCAGCAGGTCGTCCAGCTTGACGGCAATTGGCAGGAAGTCGTTGCCGGACAGTGTCTGCTTGTCGCGCAGGCTGCCGAGCGCCTCTTCGAATCGTTCCGCGCGCTCGCACACGGACACCAGCGGCAACCGCTTTGCGCGCGCATGAATACCGCGGATCAGCTCGAGGATGAGCACCAGCTTCTCGCGAAAGGCCTGCGCCTCGCGTGCCGGTAGTTTGAGAATGGCGCGCAGCTGTCCGGCCTTGTCCCGCGCCTCACCCAGGAAGTTCTCGAGGCGCGCCGCCTCGACGTTCATGATTTCCCTGAGCACCGCCGACAGGCGCGCGTCGGCCGGATCGATGATGGAAAAGGGATCCGGCTCGGTACGCGTGGGCCGTGACGCAGCCTGTGCCGTCTCCGTCGAGGTAATCGTCGTGGCGAGGTGCTGCGAGGTCCCCGGCGCGCCTTCGATGGCAGCCGGCGCCGCAGGCTTCTCGGGTTCGGCCGGCGGCAGTGACAGCAGGAAGTTCTCGCCGATGAGGTCGGGGCTCTCGGCAGTCGTGGTCGCCGGCGCGAGCACGGGTGTTGCAATTTCCGGCAGCGCTGCGGGCGTCGCAGCCTGCTGCACTCGAGGAAGCGAGTCGTCCGTAATGTCGAGATCCATGGGCGCCGCGTCACCGATGGCGGACGGCTGCGTTACCGCCAGCGCCGCAGGTTCCGTGGTCGCCGACGTTACCGTGGGCTCCACCGCGGGCTTCCCGGCAGCGGAGTTTTCGGGGCCGGCTGCCACAACGGCGACCGGGGGCATCACCAGTGCCGGCCGCGATCCGGTTTCACCCGCCAGGCGCTTGGCAAAAGTGTCCTCGTTGAGCATCGGCACTTCGATGGTGTGAGGCACGATGCGCGGCGCCGCAATGCGCTCGATCGACACGATGATGTGATGCACGCGGCCGTCGACCACCAGGCGCGAAAAACGGATGGCAAGATGGCGCGAGCCGGAATGCACACGCGCCAGCGGATTCAGCGTGGCATCGACGGTGGCGGTGGCGTCGACCTGCCACATCGACTCGAGGTATGCCACGGCCTCGCGGCGCATCGTCACGTCGACCAGGTCGGCGATGACCTGCACGAAGGCCGTACCCGTACCGCAGGTATGGCCCAACAACTCGGGAGCCGCCGCGGAGGCTTCGCCCATCAGTTTGTGTTCGCGATCGAGGAACAGCACACCCGCCTGGCTGAGTTCCAGCATGGCGTAGGCCTGCGCGCGCGCCACCACGAGCTGTTCGTCGCGCGATCGCAGCCGGGCGCGCTGCGAAATCGCGAAGATGGTCATGCCGATCAGGCAGACCAGCGCTGCACCCAGCGCCACGATTGGGAAGTTGATCAGCTCCATGATCCGCCTCAGCTTCCTGCCCTGGCCGAGATCAGGGTCGCCGGGTCGATGATGCCGCTGTCACTCATGGCCTGGCGCATCTGTTCGAGCGCAGCCAGCAGTTCGTCGCAGGAAGCAATACGCTGTTCGCGCGATTTCGCCATGAGGCGTTCGAGCAAGGGTTGATAGGCGAGATTGCGCGGGGGCAGCTCGGGCACCGGAGCCATGACGTGCTGTTGCAGGACGTCGATGGCCGAGGCGCCGAGGTAGGGCTTCTTGCCGGCCAGCATCTCGTAGAGCATCACGCCGAGACTGTAGAGGTCGGTGCGCGCATCGAGCGCCTCGCCCTGCGCCTGTTCGGGGCTCATGTAATAGGGCGAGCCGCGCAGCACACCAGTGCGCGTGCTGCCATCGCCGGACAGCAGGCTGCGTGCCAGGCCGAAGTCGATGAGCACCACGCTGCCGTCATCGCGCAGCATCACGTTCGGCGGCTTGAGGTCGCGGTGGATGATGCCGGCCTCGTGCACCACCTTGAGCGAGCGCGCGATTTCCTTGAGGAACGCGATCGCTTCGTCCGCGGTGAGCGGATTCTGCAGGCGCGCCTTGAGGTCGCCGCAGGGGAAGTATTCCATGGCGAGGAATTCGACACCCTCGTGGATGCCGTAATCGAACAGGTCGATGACCGAAGGGTGATCGAGCGCCGCGATGGCCTCGAACTCGCGCTGGAACATGATGGCGCGCTGGCCAGTGTCGCTGGCGTCGCCCGAGTGCTTGCGTTTGCTGATCTTGAGCGCCACGTTGCGGCCGAGATCCTCGGAAATGGCGAGATACACCGCCGCGGCATCGGATTCGCCGATCCTCTGCAGGATGGTGTAACCGGGAATCTGGTGATTTTCCGGGGCCACTGGCCTGGATTCCCTGATCACGGCCGGTATCGAATCGGCGGCTGCCGGCAGCGACACAACCGCCACATCGTTGGCCGAAGCTTCGAGTCTCATCGGCGTGGAGGCTGGTACCGGCGTCAGGGCCACCTTGGCGGCGCGCGCCAGGTTCGCACCGGCCTGCGTGGTCACGGGCGAAGGCACCACGCTGGGCTTGGGCGCAATGGCGATCTCGGCGGCACGCGCGAGAGTCGCACCCGTGTGGGTGGAAATCAGCGACACCGGCGCCGGCGGCACGGTCATCTCGGCTGCGGGCGTTTCCTTCGCCTTGTCATCGGCTTTCTGGGCGTCAGCCCGGGCGGTCGCGGCCAGTGCCAGCCGCTCGGCACGGCGCTGGGCCTCCTTCTCGATGGCGCGCAGCGTCAGCTTGATGGAGCGCTGCAGCCGCGGCGGCGTGAGCAGTCGCTTGGGTAGATAGTCGGCGGCGCCGAGGCGCAGGGTGCGGATGGCGGCGAGCTCGCTGCCGCTCTCGGCGAGAATGATCATCTCCGGGAAACCAGGCTGGCTGCGCAGTTTGCGAATCCACTCGAAAGAGTCGGTGGTCGGCTCCTCGATGCCTTCGTCGAACTTGAGTGCGAGCATCACGATGTCGTAGTCGCGCACCGTCATCGCGGTGCGCACGCGTCCGAACGAGGTCCAGTCCATGATGACGATGGTGTCGCCGGGCCAGGCGCTGCCGAGCGAATGACGCACCCAGGAGGCGTACTTGGCGTCGTCCTCGACGATCAGGAAGCGTCTTGTGCGGGGCTCTTCCATCTATTCGTCCGTGAAGCGGATGCGCACCGCGGCGCGCTGCTCGACCGGCTTGCCGTCGCGCATCACGGGCTCGTAACGCCACTGCGCGACCGCAGTGACCGCGGCATTGTCGAAAGTCTTCGGCGGGCTCGAGTTGGTCACGACGATGTCACCCGTGGTGCCGTCGGTGAGCACCGTGAATTCCAGCTCCACCCACCCATCGATGTCGCGGTTGCGGGTCGACGCCGGAAACTTTGGCGCCTCATAGTGCTTGCGCGGCAGCTTGTTTGCACCCACCACCCGGGATCGCTCCGCCGCCTTGGCGCGTGCGGCCGCCAACTCGCTTTCTGCCGCATTGAGGTCGGCGGTGACAAATGAAATCGTGCGCGCTTCGAGCAGCCAGGAATCCGCCGCGGCGATGTCACCGCGCGCCAGCGCGCCGCGCAGTTCGCGCAGGTAGGCCTTGCCGAGACCCTGGCGCGAGGCGGCCACCACGGGATTGCTGGCGTCCGTCTGGATGAGCGCGAACAGGTAGGACTTGGCGCTGGCGTCGGCGGGCTGCAGCAGCTTGCCCGCGGCCAGCGCCGCATTGAATGACTGCGCCAGCGTAGTCACCTGGTCAGCGCGCGTGCCGATCAATGTCTCCTGGAGCATGCGACGAGTGGCGGCGAGGTCCTGCCGGCTCGCGCCCGCGGCATCGGCATTGGCCAGCCAGCGCTCGGTTTCCGCGGCGTTACCGGCCGTGGCTGCGGCGCCGGCGCGCGTCAGCAATTCTTTCTGCAGAGTGCGCGAGGTTTCCACCAGCGCCGGATCGTCCGGGATGATCTGGCGGGCCGCCTCTATATAAAAGCGTGCGTTGTCCTGCGGCGGCTCGATGAGCGCACCGCTGCGCAGCCGTGCTTCGGCCAGCCGCATGTAGGTGGCGCCGCGCTCGAGGCGATCCTGCGCATCGCCGTCGCGCTTGGCGGTCAGCGCCGCCCGCTCGCGCTCCATTTCGATCTGCATCATCAGGAATGCGCCGCGCGCCGTCGCGGGCGTGAGCGATTCGGCGACGTCGACCATCTTGCGCGCGTCTTCGGGATTGCCCGCCGTGAGCGCACGTTCGGCGGCGCTCAGCAACCGGTCGGCGACCCGCACCAGGCCGGCCTTGGCGAGCGTGTTCGAGGGATCGAGCTCGAGAGCGCCGCGAAACAGATCGACGGCGCTGCGACCGGGCGGGCTCGCCAGCTCACCGCGCTGCAGCGCTGACTCGGCCTGGGCAAGCTGCTCGTTCAGCCGTTGTTCGTGGGTCAGGGGAGCGGGCGGCGGCGCGGTCGCGGCCGGTTCAATCGCATCCTCGATGGCGCGCGGGACGTGCGCCGGCGCTTCCGCAGCGGCCACGGCCGGGGCAGGGGCGGGTGACGGCAGTGGCGGTGCAACGGCCGGCGGAAGCGCGGCCTTTTCCGCGACACTGCCTGCCTCGCCCAGCGTCCCGGCTGTGTGGGCCGTATTGGGTGTCTCAGGTGCGGGGACGTCCTCGTGGACTGTCGCTGCCGCGGCGGCTGTTTCCTCGTGCGCAGGCTGGCCGATTTCGGCAGGCGCTGCCGATTCATCGGCCGGCTCACTATCTACCTGCGCAGTTGCGGCGGCCTCGATGGCAGCGGGTGCCTGGCCGCGCGAATACAGGTACCAGGCGCCCGCGGCCACGGCCGCCAGCCCCAGGCCAGCAAGCGCGTATTTCAGCGAGCCGCCGCGCCCCGGCGGGCTCTGGGGCTTCTGTGTCTCGAACCTGGAAAAGTCCGGGCGCACCTGTTCGAGCGTGCGTTCGTCATTTTCCACTTCATGGCGGCGCAGCGCCGCCTCGACGAACAGTCGCACGCGCGGCGCGGAAACCGGGCGATGCAGGAAGCGGTACACCACGCCCGAAGTGATCTGGCTGGCCACCTTGGATTGTTCTTCGGCCGTACCGACGACGATGAGCACGAGGTCCGACCAGGTCTCGCGCAATCGCTCGGCGAGTCCCGCGAGATCTCCTTCTATGAACATGCTGTCGAGCATCGCCACCGAGACGCGGCGGCTGTTCAGTTGCGGAATCAGCTCCGCCTCGGACGAGACGAGAATGAGGTCGTTGGCAGGATCGATTACGCTGCGGAGCAGCCCGATGAGTGCCCGGTCCTGCGTAATTGCGGCGATCGCCACCGGCGCTGGAGCGTTGGCGAGCATGGGCGAATCGAATTCCGACTGCGGCAGCATGATTGTGTCGACGGGGCCCCGGACAGCACGAAAGGCAGGCGACTCGGGCAATTTACCAAGATATGTAAGTTTATCGGG
>Ga0207691_10002847_pt1 | contig 16846 bp, 12 predicted proteins | sample KBSM13metaG_FD_184327 | JGI IMG/M metagenome (GOLD analysis project Ga0207691, IMG submission 184327) | Miscanthus rhizosphere microbial communities from Kellogg Biological Station, Michigan, USA - KBS M1-3 metaG (SPAdes) (version 2) | ecosystem: Host-associated > Plants > Roots > Rhizosphere >... | reverse complement strand
CTAAGAGTTGCCAATTGCCTATTGCCTATTGCCTATTGGCTGTTGCCTATTGCCCATTGCCCATTGTCTATTTCGTAATTCCAAGCCGATTTCACCCAAGACCGCCGTCGGGGTGCGCGTAAAATTAATTTCGTTTCTCACTTTCCCGAACCGGCATCTTCTTCCCATACTTCTCCTGCTTCAACGTATAGGTTCCATTGTTGTTGGTCACGATAAATAAATTATCGTATGCAGCATCGGGAAGGTCATTGAGCAATTGTTGGCCACATAATCCATTTACGATATCGTCTACCGTGTTGCTGTGTCCAACAATCAGCGTGTTGCCTTTTAGGGCCTTTAACCGACTAATAAAATCGGCGTCGGGTTTAGGCCCATACAATTGAACGGTGAGGTTCCTACTCTTAGCCAATGGTTCTGCGGTTGAACGGGTCCTAAGAGTATTTGTGGAGTAAACCGCAGTAATACCTTTCTTTTTGAGAAGGTCCTTTAAGTCCTTTGCCCGCTTATTGCCTGCCGCGGACAGCGGAGGGTCAGAATTCGCCATTGAGGCAGAATCAGTTGCTGCCTTCTCTGCGTGTCTAACGATATAATATGTCTGCGCATAGCACGTTAAAGAAGTAGCAACGCATAATAAAAAAAGGCCAAAGAACTGCTTCATGGAGGCATAATTTTTTAACAAGATAGGGAAAACCTCAAAGCTGGTTTCTCGTGACTGAATCGCCTTCACAAGTCGATCTCGCCACATTTCATCGTCGTGGCAATAGCTGATTACCATCAGCGATGTGTCTGAAGGGTTAGATTTAATGCTCATTTCTTGAACCTCTTCGTGGGCAAAGAGTCGATCTCAAGCAGCGAGGACTACGCGAGACTTTCGGTTGGATTCAATAAGCTGGAGAGCTATTACAAATTGCTGGCGGCGATAATACTCTTGGGACTTGAAATCAGGAAGGTTGCCACGGTCAAAGTCAGTACCGCAACGCGATAGCGTGTGGCTCATGCAATGACCTCGAGATCTGCAAGTGGCTTGGAGTCTACACAGGAACGATCAAAATCGCCTGAGTGAAATCGGCTAACACCGAGCCACACGCTACCGCGTAGTGGTACTGACTCTCACCTTTGATACTGCTTCTGCACGGCGTCAATTTTCGCCACGCGTTTCTTATGCCTCTCCTCGGTGAGTTCGGTGGCTAGCCACGCGGCAACAATCTCGCGCATCTCTTTGCTATTGATCGTTTTGCTTCCAAGAGTGAGGACATTTGCACCGTTGTGCTCCCGTGAATTCTTCGCCACGCCGACCGAGTAACAGGCAGCGGCTCGAACACCGGGAACCTTGTTCGCAGTCATCGCGCTGCCAACTCCGGCCCCATCGATGATTATTCCGACATCAGATGCGCCATTTGAAACTGCTTGGGCCACTGCATGAGCAAAGTCGGGATAGTCCACGGCATCTTCTGAGTTGGTACCGAAATCCTGAACGCGATAACCAAGCTCGTCGAGAAAAGTTTTAAGTTCCTCTTTCATCTTGAAACCGCCGTGGTCCGAACCAACAGCTACCAGCTTTGATGCTTTTGATCCGCGACGCGAGGAACGTCGAACAAGTTCGATTCCCTTCTCGTTAATGATGTCTGCCGCGAGTGGAGTGAGGCGCGCATCTTGTCCGATTTTCAAAACCGCGCCCGACTCTAAACCTCGAACGTCGTCCTCTGTGATTATGCTTTTTGAGGATTCATCCCGAGTCACAGTCGTGGTTGGTTGGCTCTCTGGCGCGACTTGCACAAAGCGGCTGGCAGTTTGAGATTCCGTTGCGACGTCATGCGGTATCGACTTCGCGAGTACTTCACGAACCAACGCTCGAACACGGTCTCTGGTTTCGTCTGCCATCTTTAATGTCGCTCAACAACGTCAGTACCATAACGCGGTAGCGTATGGCTGCGCCTGTCGATTGGGATCTCGTGGTTCATCAGCCAAACGCTACCGCGTTATGGTACTGACCTCTTCACCAACCAACCCGCCACTCTTCGTGACAACCTTTCCTTGTCTCATAGTGAAATCAACTCGGCCGAGGTTTATGCCACTCTTCCCAACTTGAAAGATCATCGTTTCAGCTCCGCACGGTTGCTTTTGCATGACGGGCTTTTCCATGAACAAGTGGGCGTGACCACTCGCAATAAAATCGATTCCATCAACTTGAGATGCCACGACCGAATCAGTGATGCTGTTTGGTCGAGGCTTTTCGAAATATCCGAGGTGCGACATGCAAACAACCAGCGCACAGTTTTCTTTCTCACGGAGTGTCTTCACAACATCGCGAGCCGTGCTCACCGGATCCAGATAAGTGACGCCTTTAAAATTTGCCGGATCAATCAAGGCTACCGGACTAATACCGAGGCCAAACAAACCGAGGCGAATACCGCCGACTGTCTTCACGACGTAGGGCTTTACGATCCCTTCCAGCGCAGTTCCTTTCACATCATAGTTAGATGACACGATGTCGAAGTTGGCAAACTTAAGAGCCGCGGCTAGTGACTCAACGCCATTGTCGAACTCGTGATTCCCAAGTGTGCCGGCGTCGTACCCGATCGCCGACATCACCTTGTACTCCACTTCACCTTTAAAGAAATTGAAATATGGAGTTCCCTGGCAGACATCACCGGCGTCAATCAGGAGTGTGTTGGGGTTCTGCTTTCGTATTCTTTTCACCAACGTGGCACGACGCGCGACGCCTCCCTTACCAGCGTTCCTGTCGTTTGCCGGTAACGGTTCAATCTGAGAATGGGTGTCGTTTGTGTGAAGGATAGTGATAACCGTTTCACCCGCTCCACTAAAGAGCGACTCCGCAAGCGCAAAATGACGAGGCATTGCGACTGCAGCGCCAAGGGCAATTGACTGCGTCAGAAAGTTTCGGCGATTAATCATTGGGTGGGGTTTCTTGTTTCGGCCCGGGACCAATCTGGACGTAGCGGTTGTCAATTCGCGATTGGATGTGGCGGCCGGCTGCCGTTTCACCTTTTATGTAATTGGTCACGGCATCTCTGATGGTGATGTTCAGCGGCGTCACATTTTTGCCTTCCTGAAGGACGGCGTAAGAGCCACTATTGAGTTTGTAGAGGTAGTCGATCGTGACAATGGTGTACACGGTCTCTGGATTGATCTCCTGCAAATTACCATTAGCATCAAGCAGTTTCGAGCTCAGGATCTCGGTGCGATTCTGTTCGTTCCATCGATACTCGACCTTTGCGCCCGACTGCGCGTCGCGCGTGCCGATCTGAAGAAGTTTCTTTAACTGCACGCCTGTTACGTCGAGGGTTATCAAAGCATTTTCGAAAGGCATCAGTTCAAAGATATCGCTCGCGCGTAACTCACCTGCGGCAATCTCATTCTTTCGCAAACCACCCGCGTTGGTGATCGCGAGGACAATTCTCTTGCCGCTCTTCTTTCTTGCTTCAGAGAGAATGGCGTCAGTCACAAAATGGCCGAGGCTTCCGGCGCCAACACCAGTCTTGGTCAAGTTGCCTTCAAGTGCGCCAATCACCAGACTGAGTGCTTGAACTTTTTCGGCGTATGGTGCCAACAACTTCTCAATTGCTGGATCAGCCGGGATGCTCGAATCGATTAGTGTTTGACTTGCCTTGGCGTCGACTTTAGTTGGAGTCGTCGTTGAAGCGCTGGTGCCGGGTTTTGGAGTTGGCGTAGCCTGGCAGGGCTCGATCGCCGAGCTCTGCGCGGAGATGCTCGAGGTAGTAATCAACAGAGCTATTAAAAGAAGAGCGGTGCGACAAATCCGATTGTGCACAAACGCATCCCGCATTACTGTTTTATCTCCGTCGTTTTCGCTGCTGAGCATTGACCTAAAGGGAAGAGCTTGAATAGTATGTCGCACCATACGGCACATACGCAAACGACAAGATTTTTTCCAAATCACTCGTCAAGTAGTCAGTACCACAACGCGGTAGCGTGTGGCTGACGCCGAGGGTTAGAGACATGAAATTCTAACAAGCCACACGCTACCGCGTTGTGGTACTGACCTTACCCCTAAGGAGAAATACGTTGGCTACCTCGTCTACTCAGCTCATGTCCGAGTTTAGTAATCCAAACATTGCTATCCTCATTTCTGAAGAACAAATTCGCGACCGGATCAAAGAACTGGGGTCTCAGATCACTCGAGATTATGCAGGTAAAAATCCCCTGCTCATTGGTGTGTTGAAGGGTGCATGTTTTTTCCTTAGCGATTTGCTACGCGCCGTCGACACCCGATTGAGTATAGAGTTCATGGCTATCTCAAGTTATGGCTCGTCGACCAGGACCTCAGGCGAAGTGCGAATCATGAAGGACCTCGACGTTCCTATTGAAGGACGCGACATACTGGTCATTGAAGACATTGTCGACACAGGACTCACACTGTCGTACCTGTTGGCAAACTTGGAATCGCGTGGCGCTGCGAGCGTGAAACTGGCGGCGCTGCTCGACAAGTTCGAACGCCGCGAAAAAGAAGTCAAGATCGATTATCTGGGCTTTCAGATACCGGATGAATTTGTCGTTGGCTACGGATTGGATTTCGCGGAACGCTATCGGAACCTTCCGTATATCGGCGTGTTGAAGGATCCCGCAGCGTAGGTAATTCCCCGAGGCGCCGGTGCAGTAGCCCGACTGTCAAGGAGGGCTCAATGAGGGTAGTTGTTGCTCAGCTAGAGCCCTCCTTGACAGTCGGACTACTGCACCGGCGCCTCGTGGTATTGAATTGATCCTCACGTAGAGTTCGCTTACTAAAATCGCTGGCAAGTGCGGAGGAATAACATGAGAACAATTCTCATCATCGTTCTACTTCTGGCTTTTCCTGTTCTCGCGATCGCTCAGGACGACTTTTCAAAGGTCGAGATCAAAGCCACAAAAGTTAGCGGCAACGTCTACATGCTCGAAGGCTCAGGTGGAAACATCGGAGTCTCCGTCGGAGTTGACGGTATTTTGATCGTGGACGATGAGTTCGCTCCGCTTGCTGAAAAGATCAAAGCAGCACTAAAGAACCTGGGCGAAGGCAAACTCAAGTTTATTCTCAACACACATTGGCACGTTGACCATACTGGCGGAAACGCGCCACTCGGAAAAGAAGCAACAATCATCGCGCACGACAACGTTAGAAAGCGTCTTTCGACCGAACAACGATTGGAATTTTTCAAACAAACCGTGCCGGCTTCACCGAGCGAGGCGTGGCCTGTAATAACCTTCGATCAGTCCCTGTCAGTACATTTCAACGGCGAAGAAATAAAAGTAATTCACTTTCCTCACGGACACACCGACGGCGATAGCGTGATTTTCTTTACGACATCAAACGTAGTTCACATGGGCGACGACTTCTTCGCCGGCCGCTTTCCGTTTGTGGATTTAGACAGTGGTGGAAGCGTGCAGGGCATGGCAAAGAATGTCGGCGAAATCATTCCCAAGCTTCCGGCTGGTGTGAAGTTGATACCTGGTCATGGCCCCATTTCCACAATCGATGATCTCAAGGCCTACCACCGAATGTTGTTGGCGACTACGGAGATTGTGCGGAAGAAGATCGCGGCCAAGAAATCACTCGAACGAGTAAAGAAAGAAGGACTGCCAGCGGAGTGGAAATCGTGGGGCGAAGGATTTATCAAAACTGACCAATGGCTCGAGCTGGTCTATCGAAGTTTGACTAAGAAGTAGGCGCCGACGAAATAGTGGAAACAAGAAAAGAACAAGCTGTGAAGGGCAAGGACGTCTCAGTGGGTCGCACAGGCTGGGAAGGGTGGCAAGCGGAAATTAGGACGCCTCACCACTGTGGCTCCGAGCGCGCCCCCGCTGAGCTTCACTTGTACCACTTAAGATTTTCATATGGCGACTCAGCGGGGGCACGCTCAGGGTCACAATTGAGATGCGCCCAGTTTTCCGCTGCCCCCTTCCCAGCTTGTTCTTTTGGCTGGTGATCCCGAGAGCCTGTGGATTAACCCAACTCCTTCAAAAAACTCTTACCCGCAACGAGTTTCAATCCAAAGTTATCGGCAATTGTCTGCCCGATGTCGGCAAGTGAGTTTCGAGTTCCGAGATCGACAGCTCGTGCCTTCCTTCCGTAAACCAAAAGCGGAGCGTACTCGCGTGTGTGATCGGATCCAGGAAATGTTGGATCGTTTCCATGATCAGCTGTGATCATCATCAGATCGTCGTCGCGCATTGCTAATTCGATCGCCGGAAGCTGAACGTCGAAATGCTCGAGCGCTTTTGCATAGCCTTCGGTGTCGCGTCGGTGTCCATACAACATGTCGAAGTCGACCAAGTTGGAAAAGATTAATCCGCGTGTTTTGTCTTGCAGCGCCTTGATTGTTTGATCAATCGACTGTTGATTGTTCTTGGCCGTCAGATCTTTCGTCACACCAATCGAATCGTAGATCGACGCAATCTTTCCAATGCAAACAACGTCGAGATCAGCGTCGGCGAGTGCCGGTAGCAAGTTTTCGCGTGGCGGAGGTACAGCGTAGTCGTGTCGATTCTCGGTGCGATAAAACGCGCCCGGTTCACCGAGGAACGGGCGCGCAATCACACGCCCGACCTTGTGTTCACCATCAAGGATGCGACGCGCGGTTTCACATATCTCGTAGAGTCGATCGATCGGGATCACTTCTTCATGTGCGGCGATCTGAAACACAGAATCGGCGGAGGTATAGACGATTGGCTTTTTGGTTTTGACGTGTTCCTCGCCTAAAACCTTGATGATCTCGGTTCCCGAGGCCGGAATATTTCCAAGAATACCGGGAACTGAGGTTTCACTCACGAAGCGATCAATCACCGCCGATGGAAAGCCATTCGGGTAGGTTGGGAAGGCGCGTTCAAGAATGATTCCGGCCATTTCCCAGTGACCGGTCGTTGTGTCCTTGCCATTTGAACGAAGCGCGCAACGTCCATAGGAACCGATAGGATTCTCAAGAGGTGGTAGATCTTTGAGCGGTCGGATATTCCCCAGACCGTATCGTTGAAGGTTCGGCAGATGAAGCTTGCGCGATTCGAGAATGTGGCCAAAAGTGTCCGACCCTGCATCGCCCCATTCAGGGGCGTCGGGCATTGCGCCAATACCGGCGCCGTCGAGAACGATTAGTACGATTCGGTTAAATGTCATTTGGTTTTTGAATGTCCGATAAGCTTTAGCTTGTCGTAATTTGCATTAGGAGCGTCTTCATAGAGTCAGCGACAAGCTAAGGCTTATCGGACATTACTGCTTCGGCGCGTAGTATCCGGCTCTAGCACGTATCTGGGCCTTCTCTTTCAAGCCGCGCACTTGTAGTTGAATCGCGCGATACTTTCCGTCGCGAGCTTTGTTTGTCGGATAGTAACCCAGGCTGTAAAGCGTGCCGATGTCAGCTGCCACGCTTGCGAATGCGGCGCGAGCATCGGACAAATCAGCAGCGACAAAACTTCGCCCGCCGGAACTAAGTGCCAGATCATTCATCTCACGCCTGGCAAGACTGTATAGGTCTCTACTGATTGACATCTTTTCAAACTGGCCCATCTGACAGAAGTTCTGATAGTCCTCAGGCTTCGCATGTGGAGCGAAAATCTGACGGTACCGCTGAAGCTGTCGTTGGGAAAGCGCCAAACGTCCATCGTCCTGACAGTCTTTCATCAAGCGATCTTCGACAAAGTCTTCGGTGTTCACCTGGATGAAATAACAGGCGATACCTGCGCGCGAAAGCTTTTGCTTAGCAGAAGAGAAATCTGAATTGCTGGCTGAATCGACGCCGTCGGTAAGAGCGACAACTGCACGACGTCTAACCTGATCGGTGGCCGGTTGGCGAAAGATGCTGTCAGCAACTCGTTCAAGCGCGTCGTAGTAGGGAGTCCCGTTGCTACCACCCAGATTCTCGATCGCTTTAGTTAATATCCCACGATCACTCGTCAACTGAGTCAGAACTTCTACGGTTGCGATTGGTTCCTTAATCGTCTGGGCGGTATTAAAAGCGATAACACCAACTCGATCACCCGGACGCAATGCATTGATAAAACTGACAGCAGCCTGGCGGATGAGTGCGACGTCATCCCGTGTCGAGCCAGACGTGTCCAGCAACAGAGCAATTTCAAACGGCGTGTTAGTCGTACCGAAATTCGCGATGGTTTGCGGCTGACCATCCTCCATGATCTGAAAGTTTTCAGGTTTCAGGTTAGACAATGGGCGGCCAGTGCTGTCAGTAACCACAGCAGGCACCGAGACCAATTGCGTCTCAACGCGCACCACATCTCCCTCGTCAACTTCTTCGGACGATCCGGTCTGCTTCTTTTGGTCGCGTTGATCGGTTCCCGCAACTCGTCTCGGACGTTGCGTCTGTTGGTCAGTACTCTGTTGGGCTCCAGCCGGCGCAATTGTTCGGCCTACGGAACACAGCAGAAGAACAACAACAATGAAGACGGGGAGCCTGAGCAAACCGTTGCGTTTGAGTATTGCTGACATGGTGACTTAATTCAGATGGGCCCTGTTGTTGAGAATATAACTTCAAGAACCGTTGAACTGCAAAACTCCCATCACGAATCCCTTGAGTAACACCGATCGTTTCCGACGGAATCGAACCCCTGAATTGAGAATCTAACTCGGGTCCAGTATGGGAATTGGTACACCGCCCGCATGAATAACCTACGAAATGCCAAAGAATTTTGAACTTCCATTGGTCTTTTTAGCGGAATATAGTTTGCCGCAATTAACGCAGGCATCCTACAAGTATGACAAAGCTCAGTTACTTATTGAGACCTCATTGGCCCCAGTTGACTCTGGCGTTCGTCGCAGTGCTGGGAGAAACCGTTACCGGCCTGCTTGAGCCATGGCCATTAAAGATTGTCTTTGACAATGTGCTGGGTTCCAAGCGCCTCCCAGACTGGTTGGCTCAGTTGGTCCAGGCAACCACGGGAAGCAATAAACTGGCGATCTTGTCATTTGTCGTAATAATGGTTTTGGCAATTGCCATGGTGGGCGCGGTGAGTACGTATTTCGAGAAATACCTGACAACATCGGTGGCCCAATGGGTTTCTCACGACCTGCGTCGCACTCTTTACAACCATATTCAAAAGCTGTCGCTCTCGTTCCATGACAATAAGCGCACTGGTGATCTGATCAGCCGGATCACGAGCGATATCGACACAATTCAAGACTTCATCTCCCAGGTGTTGTTGGGTTTTATCGTAAATGTTCTGACTCTGATCGGAATGCTCGCAGTAATGTTTTATCTGGACTGGAGCTTTACGTTGATCGCGTTAACAGTTGCTCCTCTTTTATTCGTCGTCGTCTACAGTTTCACCTGGCGCATCAAGAAAGCTTCGCGCGACGTGAGAAAGAAAGAAGGAGAGATTGCTTCAATCGCCAGCGAAGTACTCTCCTCGATTCATGTCGTCAAGGCGTTTACGCGAGAGGACTACGAACAGCAACGATTCGAAAAACAAAGTTTAGAAACAGTCGAAAGTGCACTCGCGGCTCGAAGTCTGAAAGCGAAATTGACGCCTCTCGTCGAAATCATAGTGGCAGCCGGCACCTGTCTCGTACTTTGGTACGGGGTGAGACTCGCACTCGCCGGAACAATCACACCAGGCTCTTTGCTGGTCTTTCTTCTCTATCTCGGCAAGATGTACAAGCCCATGCGCGACCTCTCGAAGATGACGGATACAATTTCAAAAACACAGGTCGGTTACGAACGTATTCGTGAAATAGTTGATACGGATCGCGAGGTTCGCAATCTGCCGGGCGCACGACCAGCGCCGAAGCTGAAAGGTGAGATCGAATTCCGTCATGTCGACTTCAAGTATGTAGATCGTCCGCTAACGCTGAAAGACGTCAACTTCAAACTCAAGCCCGGTCAGCTTGGCGCCCTCGTTGGGCCAACTGGTGCGGGCAAGACAACAATCGCAAGCTTGATAGCTCGTTTCTACGAACCTACCGGTGGACAGGTCATAATCGACGGCAAAGACATTCGTTCTTACCGGATAAAATCGTTACGTCAACAGATTAGTTTCGTCTTGCAGGAGAGTCTTCTATTTCAAGCCACTATCTGGCAAAACATTGCGTACGGCCGGCCAGAAGCTTCACGACATGAAATCATCGAAGCTGCCAAACTCGCGAATGCGGATGAGTTCATTGCCCAACTTCCGGAAGGTTACGACACGATGGTTGGTGAACGCGGCGTAACTCTCTCCGGCGGTCAACGTCAAAGGATTGCAATTGCCCGGGCCATTGTTCGCAACAGCCCCATTCTAATACTCGACGAACCAACCTCAGGTCTGGATGCGGCTTCCGAAGAGTTGGTTTTCGATGCGCTGCAAAGGTTAATGGCAGGCAAGACCTCAATAGTGATTGCTCATCGACTCGCAACGATTCAGAATGCAGACGTAATATTCGTCATTGATGGCGGCACCATTGTTCAGCACGGCACTCACGAGGAGTTAATTAAGAGTGACGGGTTGTACGCGCACCTTTACCAAACGCAATTCCGAGATCAAGAAGTCGAGATGTTGTCGTGATGGCCGTTACCGACCCGGATCAGCCGGTTGAAATCGGTGGCCATCGAATCGGGCTGCCGTGGATCCGCTGCACTGAGGAATCGTACTGTCAGTCTAATTTCCGAAACACAATCTAATCCCTCATGGTTAGTGTTTCGCGGTTGACAGCTGCCCGGTGACCACCACCCACCACCTTGCACATGCGCGCGCGGTTGGCGCCAGCTGTCGCTTAGTGCGTGGTCCTCAATGACGATCTGTGCGGTGACGGGGGCGCGGGGGGAGAAAGGCGCCGCTTGGTCCAATTCGTCATCCGTGAACGCGCTTACGGCCGCGGCGGCTTCGCGACTGTGTCGGCGCAAGAGTTCGAGCGCTCAGCTTCGTAACGTCCGTCTGCTCACGCCGAAGCTGAGCGCCCTCGGTAAGAACTATGGTCTCGCTTCAAAGACAAGATTGAACGGCGTCTCGTTCGCGCGACGGAACCGCTTGAAACCTCCCGTCGTAACCACTTCCCGAATGCGAGCCTCGCCAGCTTGCGCGCCAAGGCCCAACCCCACTTCCTGAGACCGCGATGCCGGTGTGCAGAGCATTGTCGACGCTGAATAATAAATCCGGCCTATCGGGTTCAAATTATCCTCGACTCTGTCGTTGGCGAACGGCTCGACGATCATCCACGATCCATCGCTCTTCAAAGTGGCATGTACGTGATTCGCTGCCCCTACCGGATCCCCCATGTCGTGCAAGGAATCAAAGAACGTAACCAGGTCATAGTCGTTCCCCGGGTAGTCTTTCGCTGTCGCAACCTCGAAGCTCACCCGGTCTGACACGGCCGTTTGCTCCGCCTTGCAGCGCGCGTAGTCAATTGAATGCTGATGGTAGTCGAAGCCAACGAACGTCGATTTCGGATAAGCCTGTGCCATGAGAATCGTCGAAGCGCCGTGCCCGCAACCGACATCCGCGACTCTGGCTCCAGCCTTCAGCTTTTCCTCGAGGCCTTCGAAAGCAGGAATCCACGAGCCGACAAGATTTGCGGCGTAGCCCGGTCTGAAGAAGCGTTCGGTTCCGCCGAACAACCCTGAGTCGTGCTCGTGCCAGCCGACTCCTTCGCCTGTTTTGAAAGCCGTTTCGATTCGTGGTTCGGACTTCACCGCCGACAGCGCAACCTGGAACGCGCCCGGCAAGAAGACTGGTCCGTTCTCGTCAGTGAGCGCAAGCGCTTGCTCTTCGGTCAGGAAGAATCGGCGCGTCGCCGCGTCGTAGGTCGCATATCCGCCCGCGGCTTGAGATGCGAGCCACTCGCGTACATACCGTTCGGTAGTACCGGTGCGTTTGGACAGCTCTTCTGAGGTGAGTGGGCCCGCTTCTGCCATCGCCTTGTACAAGCCCAGTTTGTCTCCAATCACCGCCAGCGCGGAATGAAAGGTCCCTCCAAAGTCGTTCAGAAACCTTCCCAGAAGTTCGTTCATCTTTTCTTCATTGACAGCCATCACTACCTCTTTCTTTTCCTTAGGATTGTTAGTTAACCCTGTTGCCAGAGATAAAATTGTTCGAGTCCATCCCAAAGGCCCAAACGAAATTACGAGATGCAGGCCCATAAAATATTCACGGATTCAGCTCCGGGAGTGGGCGCGCTGATGAGACTCGCAAAACCAAATCATCCTTTCATCAGGAGAGGAGGATAGGCTTGGTTGAGGAGGTAAGTCATAAACCTGCCGTTAATGTTAGGTAAACTTTCTGTAATGCTAGTCGAGAGAAATAAGCCAAGGAGTCACACCCTGCTGAGGAGCGAGCCGACGGCCAATTAAAGATGCTCGTTATCCTCGAGGTTGAGAATGAGGTTGAGAATAAAGAGATTGGTTACACTGAAGTCAGAGACTGCGTACGGGAGTGAGAGTGGTTCAGCAACTTTCGACCGTATGCCGTCGTTTCGGTCACCTATAATGAGGGCGAGAGAAACGCTCTGAAGATTTGCCAGAGGTATGATCCGATCAGTACTCGCCTTCGTATCTCTCGTAATGCGAGTGATAGAGTAACAGCGATAATTGACGCGAACAGATTATGACATACCGACTTTTCAGATTTTGGTGTATTCAGGAAATCGGGTTGGGCGTTCACTTGTGATGACGATTGCCGCGGGCACAAAACTTGGTCGCTACGAAATCCGCGCCCAACTCGGCGCGGGTGGCATGGGTGAGGTATATCTCGCAGAAGACTTAAAGCTTCTTCGCCTGGTTGCTCTTAAAGTTTTGTCGGAAGAATTTTGTCAGGACGATCGGCGCAGCGCACGTTTCCTACTCGAAGCGCAAGCGGCTTCCGCCCTTAATCACCCGAACATTTGCACTATTTTCGAAATCCATGACGACCATTACCCTCCGTTTATCGTAATGGAGCATGTCGAAGGTGAAACGCTTGCGGAGAAAATCAAAGCTGGTAATTTTGAAATCGCCGAAGTCCTCCGCCTCGCGTTACAGCTCGCAGGCGCCCTGTCTGATGCGGACGCTCATGGCATCGTCCACCGGGACATCAAGCCCGCCAACATCATTGTCACCCATCGCGGACAAGTGAAGATCCTGGATTTCGGTATCGCGAAGAGAGTCGCCGCTGAAAGCGATGCAGAGACGCAGCACGATCTCAGCCAAGCAGGATTTATTGTGGGCACTCTCGGCTATATGTCGCCTGAGCAAGCCCGTGGGTTACCAGTGGATGGGCGCACGGATGTGTGGAGTCTTGGAGTTGTTTTGTACGAGATGCTCACTCAACATAGACCATTTGCTGAAGCGACCAACAGCGATGTGCTGGCGGCGATCCTGCGCAGCGAGCCTGAAAGTTTGCGCAACTTCAACAGTGCAATTCCCTCCGAACTTGAACGCATCGTGCTGAAAACGCTCCGCAAGAATCGGGTCGAGCGCTATGCCGGCGCGAAAGATCTGTTTGAAGACCTCAAGCAACTAATAAAGCAACTGAAGAGTGCCGCCGCTGCCGAAGGCACCAGTACGCCGGACAGACAAAGCGAAGCGGAAACGCGGTTTTTCAAAGCTGCAATCAGGCACGAAACGTCACACCTGCCGCCGCACAAGCTATCTACGAGGTATACAAAACTCGTCGGCCGCACCAGGGAAATTTCTCAAGTTAAAGATTTGTTGCGGCGCCCTGACGTGCACCTCCTAACACTGACCGGTGTCGGCGGCACAGGTAAGACAACGCTTGCGCAGGCGGTCGCAGGAGACATGTTGGCGGAGTTTTCGAATGGAGTGTTCTTTGTCGAACTCGCTGCTATCGCGCAACCTGAACTGGTGACTTCGGCGATCGCACAGACAGTGGGTGTACGAGAGGCCGGCAGCAAGCCTGTGCTCGAGGTGTTGAAGGACTATTTCCGTGACAAACATTTGCTGCTCGTTCTCGACAACTTCGAGCAAGTCTTATCAGCCGCGTCGGACATTGCCGCGTTGCTTACAGCCGGATCATTAAAAGTCCTGGTAACCAGTCGTGAGGTTCTTCACCTAAGTGCAGAGCGCAAATTCGTTGTTTTGCCGCTCGCCGTGCCGACGGAAAGATCAAAAGAATCGATCGAGGATCTGCAGAACTTTGAAGCCGTCGCATTGTTCGTTGAACGAGCGCGAAGTGTGAGACCCGGTTTTACGCTGACCGAAGAAAATGCCGCGAGCGTTGTCGATATTTGCATGCAGCTGGACGGCTTGCCGCTGGCAATCGAACTCGCCGCGGCGCGAATGAAGATTCTTTCAGTGCAAACTATCCAAGCGAAACTAGGGAACAGTCTGACGCTGCTGACTGGTGGGCCTCGAGACGTACCCGCGCGCCAACAGACGATGCGCGGTGCCGTCGAGTGGAGTTACGACCTGTTGACAGAAGAAGAGAGGTGTATGTTTCGTCAACTGTCAGTGTTTGCGGGTGGCTTCACCCTCCAGGCCGCAGAGGCGATTTGTGACTATTGGTCTACCGAAAATATCGAAGTCCTGGACCTCATCACTTCATTGGTTGATAAGAGTCTGCTTGTTTCAAAGTTACACACGAACCGCGAGCTGCGTTTTCGAATGTTGGGAGTCGTTAGGGAATACGCAGGCGACTTTTTAGAGACTAGCGGGAACGCGGAAGAGATGCGCGAAAGGCATGCCATCTACTTTCTGGCGCTCGGCGAAGCCGATCTGTATTCGGACAGTGTGAAAGCTAACCAGTGGATCGACCAACTTAAAGAGGAACGCTACAACCTGCGAGCTGCGCTGAGGTGGTCATTGGTTAATGACCCGGAAATAGCAGCCCGGCTCGCCGCTGGCTTGCGAGATTTCTGGATTCTTCAGGGCTATGTGACGGAAGGGCGCGAATGGTTGGAAGAAGCATTGAGGCGGGCGAACGAGGTTCCCGCATCGGTGCGGCGAAAGGTTCTGATTGCGGCCGGAAGGTTGGCCCAGTTGCAGGGCGATCGCGAAAAGGCCAGGAACTTGTACGAAGAAGGGCTGGCTTCGGCCAGAGCCGCGGGCGACCTGCATCAACTAGCGCTGGCGAGCAGGGGCCTGGGAGCGACGGCGTATCTCCAGGGAGATTTCAGAGCGGCGCGCGAGTATGTCGAAGAAGCATTGCTAATCAGCCGCGAATTGAACGACAGATTCGCAATTGCCGCCTCGGTAAACCGGCTTGGAGATTTAGCGCTCATGGAAGAAAACTATGCGACAGCTCAGATGCTTTTTGATGAGTCCATAGCGATCTTCAGAAAGCTCGGCAATAAGAATTCTGTGAGTAACACTCTCAACAACCTGGGAGTTGTGACGTTCGCAGATGGCGACTATAGGACAGCGCGCGCGTATTTTTTGGAGGCCTTAACGACGGCTCAGGAATTTGGAGGCAAGATAGTCATCTCTCATTCTCTGGATGGCCTTGCCGCCCTGGCAGTTGAACGCGGAGACTCACAACGTGCCGCTCGACTCGCCGGCGCAGCCGAAGAATTGCGCGAGGTAATTGGCTTCCAAAGAGAACCCGCCGAGACGCGTTTTCGCGATACCTACCTGACCAAGCTCCGCCAGACACTGGGCGAACCGACACTGTTGGTTGCCTATGAGCAGGGGCGCCAACTCAAATTGGATGAGGCGATCGCACTTGCGCTCACTTCCGACGAAACTCCCACAAAGGCGATTAGCGCAGGCAATTAGGCCAACTTCACAGCCGGTAGAGTCAGTGACCAATTAGGTGCAAATCCAGATACAGCCGCCCAAAATACAAAAGGCCTCCCTCTCGGGAAGCCTAAAGTACGCGTTTTACCGCCATTAAGTGGCGGAGCCGACGGGACTCGAACCCGCGACCTCCGACGTGACAGGCCGGCGTTCTAACCAACTGAACTACGACTCCGCAAAAATCGATTTTCAATGTCCGATAAACTTTAGTTTGTCGTCTCGTTACTAAACAACAAACTGAAGTTTATCGGACGTTTAAAGCTGGTAGGCACGGAGGGACTCGAACCCCCAACCTCTTCCTTGTAAGGGAAGCCGTCTACCATTGACGTACGTGCCTGCGATACAGCATTCCTGCCAATGTGTGATCTCAAAATCTTTCGGCACGCTGCAATCAAAGATCTTCTTCCCTAACGGGCAAGTCATGCTAAGAAAAGCCAGAAGGAGTGTCAAGTTCAGCAGATCCGCGGCAGGAGCAACACGCAGGGCAGGAAGAACAGGAGCAGGAGCAGCACGCAGGGCAGGAAAAAGTTATCCTGCTCCTGCCTGCTGCTGCTGCTCCTGTGTATCCTGCTCCTGCCTCTCGCTCCTGGCTGCTGTCGTTTCGGAACGGTTTTGCAGTTCATGCGTTTACAGCTATAGTTTCCCAACGCGCGGGCCCATCTGAAGTTAATTAATCATGAGATTCAAACCGTCCCACACTTTAATGACCGTGGCTCTTCTTCTCTTGATAATGGCGGCGTTGACTGTCGCTCAGTCGCAGATTGGGGCGCAGGAACAAAAGCAACGTCCCCGTCGCGTGACTGGCTCACAACAACAAACGCCACCGAAAACAGCAAACTCCGGCGACGAGGTCGACGAAGGTGACGTAGTCAGGGTCGACACGCAACTCGTCTCGGTCCCTGCGGTCGTAACTGACAGCAGCGGTCGCCCGCTTTCCAGTTTGCGACAAGACAACTTCCAACTCTTCGAAGACGGAAAACTTCAGACGATCACGAATTTCGGCACCGCACAAACACCGTTCGAGATCGCACTTCTGTTGGATACATCCGGTTCAACGAGCAATGACGTCGCCTTAATTCGAGAGGCGGCTAAGAGTTTTGTCGCTTCGTTACGGCCCGGCGATCGAGTTGGTGTCGTCGCCTTCAATACTCTTCCCGAAGGTACAAACAAGATCGCGGCTGTTG
>Ga0207691_10002846_pt1 | contig 16847 bp, 9 predicted proteins | sample KBSM13metaG_FD_184327 | JGI IMG/M metagenome (GOLD analysis project Ga0207691, IMG submission 184327) | Miscanthus rhizosphere microbial communities from Kellogg Biological Station, Michigan, USA - KBS M1-3 metaG (SPAdes) (version 2) | ecosystem: Host-associated > Plants > Roots > Rhizosphere >... | reverse complement strand
GGTCGTTGCCGGTGCCGACGATGACGTGGTCGTCGATGATGATCGGCGCCATCGACGAGAAATACTGTTCGTCGAACCGCGAGATCTCGACGCGCCACTGCTCCTTGCCGGTTCGGGCGTCGAGCTTCACGAGATAGTTGTCGTGGAACTCGGTGAATAGGAAGTTCTTCCACATCCCGACGCCGCGATGACCAGTGTGAGTGCCGCCGCGCGTCTTCCAGTAGTACTGCCAGAGGATCGAACCGTCGCGCGCGTCCACGGCCCAGACGTTGTCGGGCGACGTCGGGTAGAGCACGCCGTCGACCATCAGAATCGATCCGCGGATGGCCGCGGGCCCGCCGGTGTTGAACTCGCCGGTTCCGAGTCCGCTGATGACGAGCGGGAAGGGGGACGCGCCGCCCCGGCCTCCTCCGCCACCACCGCCTGGCCCCGGCGCCGCCGCTCGTCCAGTTGGGCCGACGCCGTCTGTGAATCCCCGCGAGACCCACGCGAGCGAGAGCTGCTTGACGGTCGTCTTGTCGATGTTCTTCAACGGGCTGTAGCGACGGCCCGTCAAATCACCCGAGTAGGTCGGCCACGAGTCGGTCGGCGGGCGCAGCTGGGCCGCGGTATCGACGCCGCGGCTCTGCGCCAGCAGCAGCGCCGGGGTCACGAGACAGAGCGGAAGCAGGAGCTTGATTCTGTTCATGGGATTACTTCAGGGTCGCGAGAAACGCGGTCACGTCGTGCATGTCTCGATCGGTCAGTTCCAGCACCAGCCGCCGGTGCGGCTCCAGCGGATCGTTGAGGTCGACCTTCGGATTCGCGCCATCGCGCCGGAAGGTGCGTCGCGCGCCATCCTCGGTCTGGATCGACACCACGAAGTCGTCGATGCGCACGAGGCGCCCGGTGACGGGGGCGCTCCCCGGCGCGGTGACCGTCACCTGGATCCGGCTGGGCTCGGCCTCGCCACGTCCACCGCCGCCGCCACGGCCGCCGCGTCCGCTCAGGCCGCCCGAAACCCAGAGGTCCTGCAGCGCCCGCGCGTCCGCGACCCGGGCGGCGACGCCGCGGAGGTTGCCTGCCGGTGAATGGCATCGACTGCAGACTTTTTCGAAGTAGCGCTGGCCCGCCGCGGCATCGCCGACGATGACGTTCAGCTCGGGCAGTGTCTCCGATCCGGGCGGCCGTCCCTGGCGTCCAGCCTGTCCGAGGACGCTGTGGAAGTACTCGGCAATCGCCAGCATGTCTTCCTCGGGGAGATGAAACGCGGGCATCGTACCGACTCCGCCCTGACGGCCGTCGCGGATGACGGGAACGATATTCTCGCCGCGTTGATCGGTGAGGACGATCTGCGACCGCAGCAGGTTCGGCCCGCCCTGATCGCCACCGCGCAGGTCGGCGCCGTGGCAGGCGCCACAGCGCACGCCGTAGAGTGCCTTACCGCGCGCGATCGCTGCGGGATCGCCTGGTGGGCGCTGCTGCTGCGGGAAGTTGGCGCGTTGACCACCGCCTTGGCGGCCCGGCGGGAGTGTTCCGCGCTGGGGCTCGGCGCCGCGTCCCTGCTGAACCGTGCCGGCGGGCGGTTCCTGTAAATCTTCAGAGGCACTGCCCTGGACGGCCGCCCACAGCATGCCCGCACCGATCACCGCTATCCATGCCTGTCTCATCGCTCGCAAATGATAAATGAAATCGTTATCATCCGCCCATGCTGTACACCAGACGCGAAATTGCCACGCTGGCGCTCGCCTCGGTTCCGGCGGCCGCGCTGGCCGATCGCCGGTTGGCGGCACTGGCGCAGACCCTTCGCGAAGGCTCCGGCGGGCAAGCCCGGAAGCCGAGTTCCGTCATCGGCGGAGTCAGCCTCGGGACGATCACGTACAGCTACCGCAGCATGCCGGATCAGAGCGCCGAGGCCACCCTCCGCTACGTCGTCGAATCGGGCATCAGTCAGATCGAGTTGATGAACGGGCCGGCCGAGAGTTTCGCCGGCGCGCCTCAGGGCGGACGGGGCGGCGGCGGTGGACGGCGGGGTGAGCAGCCGACGCCGGAGCAGCAGGCGGCGCAGCGCGAATCAGCCGAGCGACTCAAGCAGTGGCGCACGTCCGTCTCGATGGATCGCTTCAAGCAACTGCGCAGGATGTACAACGATGCCGGCGTGACGATTTACGCGTGGAAGGCGCTGAATCCCAACATGTCGGACCAGGAGTTCGAGTACGTGTTCAACGTCGCCGAGGCGCTCGGGTGCACGCACACGACGCTGGAACTGCCCACCGACGCCGCGCAGCTCAAACGGATCGGAGCCTTCGCAGAGAAGCGGAAGATCTACGCCGCGTACCACACCCATCTTCAGGGCAGCATGACCGCGTTCGACCAGGCGTTCGCGGCGTCGAAAGCGAACATGGCGAATATCGATCTCGGTCACTACGTCGCCGCCACGGGCGAGAGCCCAGTGCCGTTCCTGCGGAAGTTCCACGACCGGATCGCGAGCGTGCACCTGAAGGATCGGCAGACGCCCGCGCACGGCGCCGGCAACCTGCCGTGGGGCACGGGCGACACGCCGCTGAAAGAGATCCTTCAGACCATGAAGAAGGAGAAGTACACGTTTCCGGCGTCGATCGAGCTCGAGTACGACGTGCCGGCGGGATCCGACGCCGTCAAGGAAGTCGCGAAATGTCTCGAGTACTGCAAGGCGGCGCTGTGAAAGACCGGAGCGAACGCCCAGCGTGCGACCGCCGCGATGGGCGAGCCGGTGATATCAGAATGTGTACTTCACCCCGAGCTGGATTTGCCGTGCCTGGTTCGAGGTACTGGTCACCCGCCCGCCGGCCGCTGTGTCAATGACGGTGTTCGGCGCGGCGAAATAGACCGAGTTCAGCAGGTTGAACGCTTCGACTCGGAGCTCGATCCTCCTGCCGCTGGCGATCGCGAACCGCTTGAAGAGCGACGCGTCGACATTCCATTGATGGTCCGCCCGCAGGATGCCGGCGCCTGAATTGCCGAACGTGAACGGGTCGGGTACGACAAACGCGGTCTTGTCGAACCACAGGTCGATCGTCGGACTGGCCACCGTCCCGGAGCCGATCCGATTCGGCCGCTGTCCGCCGACGCCGTTGTTGGCGACGTCCCGCGAAATCGTTGGCGTGTACGGCAGACCGCTGCGGAAGTTGACGATCGTCTGGACCTGCCATCCACCGAGTAGTGAGTTGTTCCTCGCAAACGGCAACGCATACCCCGAGCTGAACGCAAACAGATGGGGTGTGTCGGACGGCGTGGGACCCTCTTCGTAGACGTAGTTGCCACCGATTTCCGGCGCGGGGATCGTTCGCAGGCTCGACGAATAGGTATAGGACAGGAGATACCAGAAGCCATCGGACACGCGCTTCTGCAGCTTCGTCTGCAAGGCGTGATATCGACTCGACATCGCCTGGGTGTTGACGCTCAGATTGCCGAATCGTGGGTACGGCCGGCGAGTCTGGACGCTGCCCGGCCCGGCCGGCGGGAGGTTGATGTTCTCGGCCTGCTGCTGATGCGAGCCTGTGGTCCCCACGTAGTTGACCTCCAGCGTCGTGAGAGCGAGGAGCTCCTGCTGAAAGCCGATGTTCCAGCGCTGATCGCGTCCGGCCTTCGCTTCGAGCGGCAGTGGAATCCATCCGACCGTCCCGACTGCCGTGCCAAACGGCACACCCTGGTAGAAATCGGCGAGTGTTCTCGTCGGCACGTTGTTCACGGCCGCCGTCACGGTCTCGCTGAGGCTGAACGGCAGGAAGTTGAAATTCAGACGCCCGCTCGTCCCTTCGGCCTCGTAGAACGTGCCGTAGCCGCCGCGCACCACGGTCCGATCGCCAAACGGCCGCCACGCGAACCCCAGTCGCGGTGCAATCTGTTTGGTGTCGTTCTTGGTGATGTTCAAAGGCAGCCCTGCCTGACTGCTGGTCTGAATCAGATCGCCGAACAGGGCATAGCCGACGTCGGCCAGGCGTTGAGAGCTCAAATCGATCGTGTCGGTCTCGCTCGAGACGATGATTGACTTCGCGCGTGTGGGATCGAAGGCGGCCGCCTGATTGCGGTAGCCCGTGAGCCACGGTGTGAACTCGTACCGCATGCCGAGGTTGATCGTCAGAGAATTCGATACCTTCAGGTCGTCCTGGACGAAGCCGTGCCAGTAGGTGCCGTAACCGCCCCACCAGGTGGCTGGGTTCGACCGGCCGGAGTTGGCGGGGAAGCCGAGCAGGAAATCGGCGAACGCGTCGCCGGTACCGGCAGCCGATGCGGGGTTCTGCGTCATGACGCCCGTGAAGCCGAACGATCCGTTGTGCGTGCGCGCGTCCGTGAAGAGGATGTTGCGGCGGTACATCCGCCCGCCGAATTTCAGGATGTGCGGCCCCTTGATCCACGTGACGTTGTCGGTGACCTCGTACTCGCTGCGATTCTGCCATTTCGGCCTGCCGTCGCCGGCGTTGCCGGAGAAGCCGGTGTAGCCCGAAAAGGTGAACGCTGGCAGCGTCGCGATCGCCGGATCCTGAACCGCTTCGAGACCGCGGACGCCGGCCTGCCGCAGTAGATCGACGCCCTGCCCTTGGAAGTACGCCGTCGATCGATACTCGCCGTACATATGGCTGAGTCGCAGCTCGTGGACCAGTGACGATCCGAACGTCGACGTCAGTGCGCCAGCGAGGTTATACGCTGGTCCTTTCAGCTCTGTCGATCCGAGCGCAGGAAAATCGGCCGGCGTATCCTGCGTGCTGTGATGCTGGCTGAAGCGGACGAACACGCGGTGGCGCGCGCCGACCTGTTGATCGGCCCGCAGCGTCATCTGGTTCGAATCGAACGCCGTGATCGGATTGGCGGTGAACGTCCCCTGGGCGGTGTTGGGCAGCGGGATGTATTGCATGAAGAACTGCGCCTGCGACGAAATGCGGCCCTGCGGGATGGTGTTATTTGCGAACGGCGTGCGCGTCGTGCCGACGGTGGTCAGCGGGTCGTAGATCGGCGCGCGGCCGCGGAAGTCGCCGGCGCGCTGAGCGGCGTCCGGCACGATCACGTTGACGACGTTCCCCTGATCGCGCCGCTGCCCTTCGTAGCTGGCGAAGAAGAAGGTCCGGCCTTTCAACACCGGGCCGCCCAGCGTTGCGCCGAACTGATTGCGCTCGAGCTTTTCTTTCTTCGCGGCAAAAAAATTCCTCGCGTCGAAGGCGTCATTGCGCAGGAACTCGAACGCGCTGCCGTGGAAGGCGTTCGATCCAGACTTCGTGACGGCGTTGAACGTGCCGCCGGCGCCATGGAACTCGGCGGAATAGGCGTTCTGCTGGACGCTGAACTCCTGCAGCGCATCGACCGACGTCTGGATCCAGGTACCGCCCTGGTGCTCTTCGGTGATGTCCACGCCGTCGAGCAGGAAGCGCGTCTGCTGTCCGCTGATGCCGCCAATGACGTTGCCATTCACGATTTCCGGCCGCACGGTCTGCACGTTTCCGGTCGCTGGCAGCAGCGCCGTACCCGGGGTCAGCTTCGCGAGCTCGTAAAAGCCCCGGCCGTTCAGCGGCAGGTCGACGATCTGTTCATTCGTCACGACGTGGCTCAGCGTCGCCGATTCGGTGTTCAGCAGCGGCGACTGCGCCGACACGACGAGATCAGTGGAGAGCGAACCCACCGAGAGTGTCAGCTCGACGCGGGCCGATTGGCCGACCGTCAGCTCAACCCGATCCCGGACCGTAGTCTGAAAGCCCTGCAGCGCTGCGCTGATGCGATAGATGCCGGGCTCGAGCGGCGTCACCACGTAGTTGCCTTCGCCATCCGTCGTGACCGTGCGAGAGATATTGGTCGCCAGATTCGTGACGGTGACCGTCGCGCCGGGCACGGCGGCGTGCTGTTGATCGAGCACCATGCCGAGCAGTCGACCGGTTTGCAGCTGTGCGGAGAGCGGTGCGCTGGCAAGTGAACAGAATGCAACGAGCAGAGCGACACAGCCGAGCGGCCTGATCCTCATGGTCGTCCTCCACGATCCAACGGTCGGGGCCGAGCGTAGGCCGGTTCAGCCCGGCCGTCAACCTGCGATCTGAGGCTAACGACACTCTTCTGATTTGAGGGTCGGCGGAGAGGGCACCACGTTCTAGGCGCCAGCTCTGCCGGCCGATCAATAGCCGCTCGCCTTGATCCAGAAGCGCTCGCGCCAGGTGCCGCCAGCCGGGACGCTCTGTAATTCCTTGTACAGTCCGCGCGCCGCGAGGTTCAGCGCGTCGATGATGCCGGCCGTCGGCTCGATGCAGATGAACGGCCGGTCCTTTGGCGACCAGATCGTCACCGCCCGATAGTTGGGGCCCAGGCCGATCTCGAGCCGCTGCGACTTTCCGCTGATGGCAACCGTTGCCCGGCCTCGCGAATCCCGCGGCAGATCGGTGAATACATCGTCCAGGCTGTAGTCGCCGAGCGATGCCGCTTGCGGAGACGGAAAGAACCGCTCGATCGGCTCGGTGTCGCCGGTCGGTACCTTGTTCGACGTGAGCAGCCAGTGCGTCCGCGCGCCAACCGACAGCGTCCACGAGTCGCGCGGCGAGTCGGTCAGCTGGAAGTACGGGTGGAACCCGATCGCGATCGGCATCGGCTCCGCGCTCATATTGACGATGGCCGTCTCCACTTCGAGCACGCCGTCGCGCAGGCGATGCGTCATCTCGATCGTGTGCGCGAACGGCCACTGTTTCATCCACATCGGCTGCCGGTAGAACTCGAGCCGGCTCGTCACCCAGGCGCCATCCCTGTCGGCCAGTGCCTCCACGACGGTCCAGCGATCGGTCGTTGTGATGAACCCGTGACTCGGCATCTCCCCGCGCACGTTGCCGAGCTGCATGTCGAATGCACGCCGGCGGCCGTTGGCGAAGAATGCCTGCTCGTCGAGCCGATCAATCCAGGGGCCGAGAAACGGGATGCCGCTCATGCCCGGACGCGCCTTGAACTCCTCGATCGAGCCGTACGGCCAGTACAAGACGTTCTGGCCCTTCACGTTCATTTCGAAGGCGATGTTGCCGACAGACGTCACAATCGAGACAGTTGTCTCGGCACGCGCGTCGGTCAAGCGCACGACGTCGCCGCTGCGGTTAACCGAGTATTGCTGCGCGAATGCCGGCGAAGCGGCGAAGAAGACAGCGACGCCTGCCAGCGCGGAGCGGATCATCGCTGGCAAACCGGACAGTAGAACGTCGAGCGTCCATTCTGCCAGACGCGCGCGATGGTGCCGGTGCAGCCGGCAGTCGGGCAACGTTCGCCTTCGCGCTCGTAGACGCGGAAGCGCGAGCCGCGATAGCGCTCGGGGTCCTTCAGGGCAATGGCGCGGCGCAGCACCGACTTGATCGCCTGGACCAGCCGCTCGCAGCCGGCCCGCGGCGCGCCGGCTGTGGTGACCAGAGACGACGCCAGACGGAACGGCGACAGGCCTGCCAGATGCAGCGCCTCGCTCGCGTAGATGTTGCCGATGCCGGCCACCACGTGCTGATCGAGCAGGGCCGCCTTCAGAGAAATTCGCCGCGTCGCCAGCCGTCCCGCCAACGCGCGATCGTCGAACGCGCGCGAGAGCGGCTCCGGCCCCAGGCGGCCGAGCGAAGGGTGTCGCGGCCGGCGATCCGCGGCCACCAGGTCCATGATGCCGAACCGCCGCGGATCGTTGAACGTGACCGTCATGCCCGACGACATCGTGAACACGACGTGATCGTGGCGGTTGTCGAGGTCAGTGTCCCGATCGCGCGGCCGCGTGGCCATCGCCGTGGTTGTTTCGACGCGAAACCAGCCGGACATCCCGAGGTGCATGATCAACGTGTCGCCCGACGACAACTCACCGAGCAGGTACTTGCCGCGGCGCGTCAGCGCTCGCACTTGCGTCCCGCGCAGCCGCCGGGCGAAGCCGCTGGGAAACGGCTTCCGCAGATCGCGCCGATTGAGCTGGACGCGATCGAAGCGCGCGCCGGCCATCGCCGGCTCGAGGATCCGGCGCACGCGTTCGACTTCCGGAAGCTCGGGCACCCAGTCTCAGGCCAGAGCTTTTCCGTACAGCGCCAGCAGACGGCTCCAGGCCTTCTCGGCCTGCGGCTCGTTGTAGACGCCCGAATCGGGCGGGCACCAGCCGTGCGCCGCGCCCGTGTACACCTCGATTTCCGCGGGCAGGTTCGCTTTTTCGAACGTCTCCTTCAACACCGTCTTGTCGTTGGGCGCCCGCTGATCGTCGTTCGCAGCGATCGCGATGAGCAGCTGCGCCTTGGTCTTTGCCGCCTGAAGATGCGGGGAGTTCGGATTCGTGGTCACGAGGCCGCCACCATGGAACGAAGCCACCGCGCCGACGCGATCGGGCACCGCCGCCGCGGTGCGAAACGCGATGGGTCCGCCCATGCAATAGCCCTGCGTGCCGATCTTCCGATTCTTGGCTACCGACGGCTGCTGATCCAGCCAGGCGATGAACGCCTTCGCGTCGGTCATCTGCGTCGTCTCGCTCAGCCCCTGCGCGAGCGGCATGACCGACTGGATCGGCGTGGCCGCGCCGTTCTCCGCGGTCGGCGCCTTCTTGACCCGATAGAACGGATTGACCACGAGCACCGAGTAGCCCGACTCGGCAAGGCGCTTGCCCATCTGCCGCATCGCCGGCCGCAGCCCGAAGATATCGGGCCACAACAGCACGCCTGCGCCCGTGCCAGTCGCCGGATGGACGAAGTACGCGTCGCAGGTCCCGTCCGGCGTCGTCACCGTCACCTCGCCGTCGGTCACCGCGACCGCGTTCACGACGCGCGGCAGCATCATCGCCATGCCGGCGCCCAGGAGGACGCCGAACTGCCGCCGTGTGACCTGGCCGCGCGCCTCGAATTCCTGTCGATCCTTCTCATATTGATCTTGATCGCACATATTCGCTCCTCGTGCTCGCGCTAATCGGGCGCCAGGCCCGGGCGCGTGTGACACTTTATACCTTTTCGACGGCGCGCGACGATGGCTCCGCCAGCGATCCTGTCGCCGGGTCAGTGCAGTTGACGGCCGAGGTCTTCGCTCGATCCATAATCGCAAACGTCCTCATGTGGATTGTCAGGCTGGCGCTGCGGCGTCCTTATACGTTCGTCGTTCTGGCCCTGTTGATCGCCATCCTGGGCGGCGCCGCGATCGCGACGATGCCGGTCGACATCTTCCCCTACATCGACCTCCCGGTCGTGAGCGTCGTCTGGCAATACAACGGGCTCACGCCCGAAGAGATGGAGGGGCGCATCGTCACGCAATTCGAGCGCGCCCTCACGGCGAACGTCGTGGGCATCGAGCACATCGAATCCCAGTCGCACCAGAACATCGGAGTCGTGCGCGTCTACTTCCACCCCAACGTGCAGGTGGATCTCGCGCTCTCGCAGATCGTGACGCAGTGCCAGGTGCAGGTCCGCAACATGCCGCCGGGCACGTTTCCGCCGCAGGTCCTCAAGTACGACGCCGCGAGCGTGCCGATCCTGCAGTTGGGATTGAGCAGCGAGACGCTCAAGGAGCAGGAAATCTTCGACCTGGCCAACAATTTCATCCGGACGCCGCTCGCCACCGTGCAGGGCGCGACGGTGTCCTATCCGTTCGGCGGGAAGAACCGCCAGGTCATGGTCGACCTCGACCTCGAGAACCTGTACGCGAAGCGCCTGTCGCCGATCGACGTGTCGAACGCGCTGACGCTGCAGAACCTGATCCTGCCTGCGGGCACCGCGAAGTTCGCGGGTACAGAGTATCCGGTCCGATTGAACAGCAGCCTGCCGGTCGTCAGCGATTTCAACAACCTGCCGGTCAAGACGGTCAACGGCGCCACCATCTACATGAGAGATGTCGCGACCGTACACGACGGGTTCATTCCGCAAACCAACATCGTCAGGACGAATGGATCGCGCGGCGTGCTGCTGACCATCACGCGCAACGGGAGAGCGTCGACGCTCGCCATCGTCAACGCGGTGAAGAACGAGCTGCCCCGGATCATGGGAACGGTGACGCAGGATCTGAAGCTGTCGGTCTTCGGGGACCAGTCGCTGTTCGTGCGATCCGCGATCAGGGGCGTGGTGCGCGAGACGCTGATCGCCGCCGTGCTGACCGGACTCGTCATCCTGCTGTTTCTGGGCAGCTGGCGAAGCACGCTGATCGTCTGCACCTCGATTCCGCTGTCGATCCTGAGCTCCATCTGCATCCTCAGTATTCTCGGCCAGACGATCAATGTGATGACGCTCGGCGGACTGGCGCTGGCGGTCGGCATCCTCGTCGACGACGCGACGGTGGAGATCGAGAACACGCACCGCAATCTCGCGATGAAGAAGCCCTTGGTGCGCGCGGTGCTGGACGGGGCGTCGCAGATCGCGGTTCCGACCTTCGTCTCCACGTTGTCGATCTGCATCGTCTTCGTGCCGGTGCTGCTGCTGACCGGCACCGCGCAGTACTTGTTCACGCCGCTCGCCATGGCGGTGGTGTTCGCGATGATGGCGTCGTACCTGCTGTCGCGGACGCTCGTGCCGACGATGGTGCACCACCTGCTCCGCAGTGAAGTGGCGGTGTATCACGCGGGCGGCCGCGGCGGCCAGGGGCTGCTGTGGAGTCTCCACCGCTGGATGGACGCGGGTTTCGAGCGCCTGCGCGAGCGTTACCTCGGGCTGCTCGACTGGACGCTCGGGCAGCGGGCGCCTGTGCTCGTCGCATTTCTGGTGCTGTCGCTCGGCTCGCTCGGGCTGTCGCGCCTGGTCGGACGCGACTTCTTCCCGAACGTGGACGCCGGCACGCTGCGGCTTCACGCGCGGACCGCGCCGGGCACGCGCATCGAGCAGACCGAGATTCGCTTCGCCGACGTGGAGCACGAGATCCGGCGCACGCTGCCGGCGGCGGAGGTCGACACGATTCTCGACAACATCGGGATTCCGAACGCCTGGAGCAGCCTCGCCCAGGGCGATGTTCCGAATATCGCGGCGACCGATGGAGAGATCCTCATTTCGCTCGATCGCGAGCGGCACGGCCCGGTGGGCGACTACGAGGTCCGGCTGCGCAAACGCCTCGCCGAGAAGTTCCCCGACATGGTGTTCTTCTTCGAGCCGGCGAACATCACCAATCAGATCCTGAATTTCGGCCTGCCGGCGCCGATCGATCTGCAGATCGTCGGGCAGAACGCCAGGGCGAACTACCGGATCGCGCAGCGCCTCCGGGATCGCGTCGCCCGCATCCCCGGCGCCGCCGATGCGCACGTCCACCAGGTCTTCGAGCAGCCACAGCTCAATCTGAACGTCGACCGCGTGAAAGCCGGGCAGATGGGGCTGACCCAGCGCGACGTGACGAGCAGCATGCTGATCTCGCTCAGCGGCAATAATCAGGTGGCGCCGAGCTTCTGGCTGAATCCGGCCACCGGCATCAGCTACAACGTCGGAGTGCAGACGTCGCAGTATCGAATCGATTCCCTGGATCAGCTGCTGAGAACTCCGGTGACCGCCGCGACGGGCGCAATCGCGGAGACGACGCCGGGCTCTCTCGCCGGGGTGGCCGCGGCCGGAAACGCCTCCGTCGGATCGTCGCCGAGCGGCGCGTCGCAGGCGTACGGCAACCCGGGGGCCATGGCCAGCGGATCGGCCCAGCTCCTGTCGAACCTCGTCGACGTGACCCGGAGCTACGGTCCGGTCATCGTCAATCACTACAACGTCGCGCCGGTCTTCGACGTGTACGCCAACGTCGATCGTCGCGATCTCGGACGCGTGGGCCGGGCCGTCGAAACCATCGTCGCGGAGGAGCGCGCGAACCTGCCGCGCGGCACGACCCTCGTCCTCCGCGGCGAGTACGAGACGATGCAGTCGTCGTTCTTCCGGCTCGGGTTGGGAATCGTGTTCGCGGTGGTGCTGGTCTACCTGCTGATGGCGGTGAATTTTCAGTCCTGGCTCGATCCGTTCATCATTCTGACAGCGCTGCCCGGGGCGATGGCCGGCATCCTGTGGTTGCTGTTCGTCACGCGGACGACCTTGAGCGTCCCGTCGCTCATGGGCGCGATCATGTCGATCGGCGTCGCCACCGCCAACAGCATCCTGCTGGTCACCTTTGCGAACGACGAGCGCGCGACCGTGCCGCTGGCGCGCGACGCGATGCTGTCGGCAGGCTACGCCCGCCTGCGCCCGGTGCTCATGACCGCCGCGGCCATGATGCTGGGTATGTTGCCGATGGCTCTCGGCCTCGGAGAGGGCGGGGAGCAGAACGCGCCGCTCGGTCGTGCCGTCATCGGAGGGTTGCTCGGCGCGACCGTCACCACGCTGTTCGTCGTGCCGATCATCTACTCGTACCTGCGCACGAAGCCTCCTGCCGATCAGGAGCGGCGCCTGCAGGACGAAGAGGCCGAGGAAGAGCGGAGCGCCGCGCTGGTCCGCGAGCTGGGGCTGGAGGCCGTCCGTTGAAAGATCACGCGGGCCCGCCCGAGATTCGATGGCAGCCGACGCGGACGACGATTGCCGCGCTCCTCCTGGGAGTGCTGGCCCTGTTCGGCATCGCCTTCGTCGCGGGCTACCTGCCGCTTCAGCAGCGCGAGGCGACGCTCCGGGCCGAAGCGGACGCGCAGGAGCGCGGGCTGCCGCGTCTGGCCGTCATCCGCGTCGGCCGCGGGACGGATAGGAACGAAATCAAGCTGCCTGGGACCATGCAGGCACTGACCGAAGCGCCGATCCTGGCGCGCACCGACGGCTACCTGAAGCGCCGCCTCGTGGACATCGGGGATCGTGTCCGGGCGGGCCAGGTCGTCGCGGAAATCGATGCGCCGGAGCTGGACCAGCAGATCCATCAGGCCGAAGCGTCGGTCGGCCAGGCGGAGGCCGCGACCGATCAGGCCCAGGCGAACCTCGAGCAGGGAAAAGCGAATCGCGAGCTCGCGCGCATCACGGCGGAGCGCACCAAGATGCTGACCGCGCGGGGGATCGCGCCGCTCCAGGAAGGCGATCAGTCGCAGGCGCAACTATCGGCGCAGGATGCCAACGTCCGGGCGCTGGAGAAAGCGATTCTCGCGCAGCGGAGCAATCTCGTCGCCGGCAAAGCGAATCTGGCGCGCCTGCAGGAGCTCCAGGGGTATCGTCTGGTCAAGGCGCCCTTCGATGGAGTGATCACACTGCGCAACGTCGACGTGGGTGCGCTCGTCAGCACGGGCAGCACGCTGCTCTATCGCCTCGCACAGATTGGTACGCTCCGCACCTACATCAACGTTCCACAGAGCCAGGTCAACTCGGTGCGCGCCGGACAGGCGGCCGCCCTGACGGTCTCGCATTTCCCTGGCCGCAGTTTTCGAGGAATCGTCGCGCGTACGGCGAACGCGCTGGATCCGGCGACCCGCACCATGCTCGTCGAGGTCGATGTGCCGAACGCTGACGGCGCGCTGTTCCCCGGCACCTACGCCGAAGTCGACTTGAGCGGCGCCCAGGTCAACGCCCCGCTCGTCGTGCCCGCGGCGGCGCTGGTCTTCCGGACCGACGGCGCTCAGGTGGCGGTGGTCCAGGCCGACCAGACCGTGCACCTTCAGAAAATCACGGTCGGCCGGGACTACGGGGATCGCGTGGAGATCCTTCAGGGTCTGACAGAAGGGGCGACGATTCTCGCGGCGCCCGGAGATGCGGCCCGCGAGGGCGCTCGGATAGTGCCCGTCACGCGCGACGCCCGGCCCTGAATCGGCGGCGGTGTCCAGCCGCTGGCATGGACGGTACGACCGTCACACCGGACGCGCTGGCCGAAGAGCCACGCAGCCAGTCCCGCGAATTGTCTTGCGGCCGTCCGTGGATCGCAGGAGTATCGCGCTCGAGGCCAGCATGCGACACACAACCCAGAACGCGGTCGGACGACGTGCGCTCATCAAGGGAACCGCGATGCTCGCGCTTTCGGCTGCGCCTCGTGCGCACGCCCAGGCGCCGACGCCAGAAGCGGTGACGCGGCTCGAGGACGTGCCGTTCGGTCCAGCGGTGACCGTTACCGTCGAGCGCCGCGGTGACATCGTGCTAATCGGGCTCAACCGCCCGTTCATCCAGAACCGGATCGATCCGCCGACGCGTCTGCGGTTGGCGGCGGCCTTCTACGATTACGAGCACGATCCGTCGCTGCGGGCGCTCGTGCTCTTCGGTCACGGCGAACACTTTTCCCGAGGCATCGACGTCGACGCCGCGCAGGCCGGCATCCTGTCCGGCCAGCGGCCGACGACTACACGGCCGACGCTGGATCCGCTCGGTAACTCGCAGCCGCATCGGTCGAAGCCGGTCGTGGTGGTTGCCCATGGCGACACCTGGAACCTCGGGCACGAGATCTATCTGGCCAGCGACGTGCGCGTCGCGGCGGCGAACACGAGGTTCGGTCAGGACGAGAACACGCACGGCCGCTTTCCTGGCGGCGGCGCGACCGTTCGCTTCGTGCGCGAAGCTGGCTGGGGCAACGCGATGCGCTACATGCTGACCGGCGACCACTGGAGTGCCGAGGAGTCGTATCGAATGGGTGTGACGCAGCAGGTCGCGGCCACGCCCGAGGCCGCGCTCGAAGCCGGCATCGCGATCGCCCGCCGGATCGCCGCCTGCGCGCCGTTGTCGATCAAGGCCACGCTGACGTCGGCACACCAGTACGTCGACCCCGTGGAAGCGGACGCACTTTCGAAGCTCGGCGCGCAGTACGCGGCTCTCTACCGTACCGAGGACTTCCTCGAGGGCCGGCGCGCGGAGGCCGAAGGCCGACCGCCGAAGTATCAAGGGAAGTAGAACGGGTCGGCTGGCGGCGCCGATCGCTATTCGATCCGCAATGCGACCGTCGGCTCGAGACGCGTCGCGCGCCGTGCCGGGACGATAGACGCGACCAGCGCAACGATAGCGAGGACGGCGACCATCGCGATGAGCATCGCGGAGTCGCGCGAATCGGCGAGCACGACATTGTTCTGGAGCAGATGCCCGACCCACAGTGACGCGGGCACGCCGAGCACGAGCCCGCCAAACACGACCCAGATGCTGACCTTCAGGAATAGGCCGCGCACGTCCTTTGCCTGCGCACCGAGCGCCATCCGGATGGCGATCTCCTGCGTTCGCCGCCTCACGGCGTACGCGATCGCCGAATAGAGACCGACCCCGGAAAAGACCAGGGCCAGGCTGCCGATCTTCGCGAACTGCGATGCCGACCCGGCGGAGAAAGACCTCGAACGATCGCGCAGGTCCTCCAGCGTCCTGACGGCGCCCAGCGCGAGATCGGGATCGATCGCGTTCGCGGCGTCGCGGACCGCCGACACGACGCGTGCGGACCCGCCGGTGCCGCGTACGATCAGCGTGACGGCGGCCGGCGCCTCGGCCCGAAACGGCAGATAGACCACGGGCACCGCCTCGCGCTGACCCTGCCGGATGTCGGGAGACACACCGGCGATCGTCACGCGATTCGGAGGAGCCGGGGCGTCGGGTTCTCTCAGGTAGGTCCGTTGTGCGGTCGGCGGCCGGAGCTCGAGGTGACGACCGATCGGATTCCCGGCGCCGAGGTAGACGTCGGCGAATCGCTGATTCACGATCGCCGACTCGTGCCCGGGAGTCCCGTCCAACTCGGAGAATGATTCGCCGAGCACGAGCCCACGAACGACGGTGTGGAAGTACGCCGGCTCTACGATCACCGTCATGATGTCTGGCGGCGGATCGCTTGCGGGCCGTCCGTCCACGGCGATCAGCCGGCGTCGGCCAGCGGACGTGAAAGGCGGCGCACTGGCAATGGTGCTGGCTGTCACGCCGGGAATCGCCAGCAACCGATCTCTCAGCGCCGTGTGGAAGGCGACGCGCTGTTCCGGTGTCGCATATTTCTGTGGCGGGAGTCGAACGAACGTCGTGACCGCATCCGACGTCTGCACCTTCAGGTCGAGGCCGTACATCTTGTAAAAGGTCTTCGCGGTCAGACCGGCCCCGTTCAGCAGGGCCAGCGTCAAGGCGAACTGACCAACGAGCAGCGCGTGCGTCCAGCGCCGTGCCTTCGGGGGTGCGCTGATGCGTCCGCCTTCCTTCACGCCATCGGCAGTGCCACGGCGCGACGCATACAGTGCGGGCGCCAGGCCGAAGAGTCCCGTGATAAGCAGGGCGACGGCAGCAAGAAAGCCCAGCAGGCGGAGGTCCATCTTCAGGCGCCAATACGGCAGCAGCGGGTCAACTCGTGCCGCCCAGTTCAGGGTGAGCCATGAGAACCCGAGGGCCAGAACCCACGCGACGACCGCCAGCAGCAGGCTCTCGATCAACAGTTGCCGCACGATCCGCCATCGCGACGCACCGAGCGCCGCGCGGATCGCGGTTTCCCGCGATCGATTGGCCGCCCGCGCCAGCAGCAGATTGGCCAGATTGGCGGCGGCGATGAGCAGGACGAAGGCCGCCGCCAGCACTGGCATGTAGAACTTCGAATCGGTGAGCGTCATCGTGCCGCCGCCGTTGTACGCCTCGAGCAGTGTGTTCACGAGCGGCCGGACATCCGTGTTCGTGTCGGGATGCGCCGCGGCGAGGTTCGCGGCGATCGGCGCGAGGTCGGCTCGCACGCGGTCGAGATCCGCATCATCGGGCAGGCGTCCGATCATCATCAGCGTGCGTGAATCACGACGCTGCGCGGCTACTCCCGGCATCTGCGCCAGCGGCAGCCAGACATCGGTGAAGTCGATGAAGCGGATGCCGTCCGGCATCACACCGATGATCGTCGCGGGCACGGCTGCGTTCACGGAGACCTTGCGCCCCAGCACGTCGCGGCTTGCCGCGTAGCGGCTCTTCCAGATGTTGCTGGAAATGATTACCACGGCTTCGGCGCCAGGACGATCGTCGGCCGCCGAGAAGTCGCGGCCGAGCATCGGCTTGACCCGGAGGACGGAGAACGTGTCGGCCGACACGTACAGTCCCTCGAAT
>Ga0207691_10002845_pt1 | contig 16848 bp, 15 predicted proteins | sample KBSM13metaG_FD_184327 | JGI IMG/M metagenome (GOLD analysis project Ga0207691, IMG submission 184327) | Miscanthus rhizosphere microbial communities from Kellogg Biological Station, Michigan, USA - KBS M1-3 metaG (SPAdes) (version 2) | ecosystem: Host-associated > Plants > Roots > Rhizosphere >... | reverse complement strand
GACCGAGCTCCTCGGGGGGGAGCTGCTCGCCGAGCTTGGTGAAGTCGACGAGGTCGGCGAAGCCGACAGCGAGCGCCCCCGCGTCGGGCGGGCTCGCCACGATCCCGCCGTCGCTCACCTCGTCGAAGGCCGCATGGCGGAGCTGCTCACGGAGATGCAGCCGGTAGACGTAGTCGAGCGTCGGCCCGACCGTCGGGACGAGGCCGCCGGCGCCCTGCTTGACGCGGTCGGAGACCTCACCCTCGGTTCCGCCCTCGCCGACGAAGGTCTGGCCGACGACCTGGCGGGACGCGGCGGCGAACTGCGACATCGCCACGGCGATCGTCCTGCTCAGCTCGGCGAGCTGGTCGGAATCGAGGCCGGCGTCGAGGACCTCGCGGATCCGGTCCGCGGCAGCGAGGTCGTCGGCGCTCATCACGACTTCGTCCCGCCCCGGTACCGCGACGCCGAGCGATCGCCACTGCCGCTCCAGCTCATCGATCGGCACGCCCGAGCGCTCGGCGACCTCGACGGTCGTGTAGCGGGGGCGGCCGGAGAGCATCCGCTCGAGCGGCAGCAGGGCGAGGCGGCCGTCGGTCACCGCCGAGCGCAGCTCATCGAGATCGCAGCCGTCGGAGGCGAGCCGCTCGAGCAGCGCGAGCCGGCTGGCCCGCTCGTCGTCCTCGAGACCCTCGAGGAGACCCTCGGCTTCGAAGTCGATCTTCTCGCTCATCGCTCGGCATTCTCGCGTTCCCGGGACCCGAACGCATTCGCCGCCGCGCAGCGGCGTCGGCTAGGCGTAGGCGACGGCGCCGCCGCGGCGCGGGTCGCCCGCGCCCTCGGGGCGGCCGTGGCCGGCCGCGACCGCGTGGACGCCGCCGAAGAAGAGGCTGGGGTCCCGCCAGCGCACGACCTCGTAGCCGTCGGCCTCGAGCGCGTCGAGCGCGGCCGGGTCGATGCCGGGCTCGGCGTGAACCGTGCCGGCCTCGAAGTGGAGGCGCGGCGCCTCGACCGCCGCGGTCAACTCGAGACCGTCGCCGAGGTAGCGGAGAATCGTCTGGGTGACCGCGGAGCGGATCCGGTTCGAACCGCCGCTGCCGAGCCCGAGGACGAGGCCGCCGTCGCGGAGCGCCACGGTGGGCGCCATCATCGACGGCATCCGCCGCCCGGCGCCGGCCGCGTGGAAGCCGAACGGGTTCAGGTCCTGCTCGCCGAGCATGTTGTTGAGCTGGATCCCGGTGCCGGGGACGAAGACGCCGGACCCGGAGCCGTTCGAGCAGGTGACGCTCGCGCACCCGCCGGCACTGTCGAGCGCGGTGATGTGGGTCGTCGATCCGAGCCGGTCGCCGAGGAACCGGTTCGCGAAGCCGGGCTCGTGGAGACCCTCGTGGAACTCGCGGGTGCGGGCTTCCTGGGCTTCGCGCATCACCGCGACGACGCTGGCCGGGTCGGTGGCGCCGCCGGCACGGGTCAGGAGCTCGAGCGCGTAGGCGATCAGGATGCCGCCCGAGGACGGGGGCGGGTTGGTGAGGATCTCGCAGCCGCCGAAGCGGGCCCGGACGGGCTCGCGGTCGATCGTCTCGTAGCCGGCGAGGTCGGCGCCGGCGACCGTCCCGCCGCGCTCGATCACCGTTGCGGCGATCGCAGCCGCGATGTCACCGCGATAGAACGGCTCAGGACCGTCGTCGCCGAGGCGCTCGAGCGTCTCGGCGAGCTCGGCGAAGAAGATCCGCTCACCGTGGCCGAGCATCCGTCCCGCCGGGGCATAGACCGCTGCGCCGGCGGGCTCGCGAGCGAGGATCGGAGCGAGGATCTCGAACAGGTAGGCGTGCTGGGCGGTGATCTCGAACCCGTCGCGGGCCAGGCCGACAGCCGGGACGACGAGATCCGCGAGCGGCATCGAGCCGAACCGCTCCGCCGCCGTGGCCAGCCCGCTCGGGACGCCCGGGACCCCGCAGGACGCCGGGCCGATGTTGAAGACCTGGGTGGTGTCGCCGAAGTCGATGACGACCGGCTCGAGCTCGATTCCGCGCTCGCGGCCGTCGAGCCCGCCCGCCGACACGAAGAAGTCGAGCAGCGTCGCGTCCCCACCGGGCTTGTGGACGAGCATGAAGCCGCCTGCACCGAGGCCGGTCAGCGGGCTCTCGGTGACGACCGAGGCGAGCACCGCGGCGATCGCGCCGTCGACCGCGTTGCCACCCTCGCGCAACGCCCAGGCGCCGGCCTCCGCGGTTGCCGGATGGCCGCCGGCGACGACGCCCCGGCTCACGGGCGGGCCATCCGTAGATACCTAGTTCGGGATGAACTCAGGAACGTCGATGCCGAGGTCCGCGGGGCGCTCCTCGTAGTCGGGAACGCGCCGGGCGCCGGAGGACTCGCCGCGCCGCGACGAGGGACGGGCCGTCGAGCGGTGCACACCCGTCGAGCTGCCGTCGGCACGGCGGCCGCGGGCGTCGAAGCGGGTCGCGATCACGGTCACCCAGATCTGCTCGTCGAGGGTGTCGTCGACGTTGGCGCCGAAGATGATGTGGGCCTCCGGATGGGCAGCCTCCTGGATCACCCGTGCCGCCTCGGAGATCTCGACGAGCGACATGTCGCTGCCGCCCGTGATCGAGAGGAGGATCGAGCGGGCGCCCTCGATCGACGTCTCGAGCAGCGGCGATGAGATCGCCCGCTCGGCCGCGAAAGCCGCCCGGGTGTCGCCGGAGCCCATGCCGATGCCGAGCAGGGCCGGGCCGGCGTCGCGCATCGTCGTCCGGACGTCCGCGAAGTCGAGGTTGATCAGCGCCGGCAGGGTGATCAGGTCGGAGATCCCCTGGACGCCCTGGCGGAGGACGTCGTCGGCGACCCGGAATGCCTCGACCATCGAGGTGTTCCGCTCGAGGACCGAGAGCAGGCGGTCGTTGGGGACGACGATCAGCGTGTCGACCTCGCCGGCGAGTGCGTCGACGCCCTTGTCGGCCTGCTTGGCACGGCGGGTGCCTTCGAAGCCGAACGGGCGGGTGACGATGCCGACGGTGAGGGCGCCGACGTCACGGGCGAGGCGGGCGATCACGGGCGCGGCGCCGGTGCCGGTGCCGCCGCCGGCACCGGCGGCGACGAAGACCATGTCGGAGCCCTTCAGCATCCGCTTGATCCGGTCCTGCTCCTCGAAGGCAGCGCGGTAACCGAGCTCCGGGTCGGAGCCGGAGCCGAGGCCGCGGGTGACGCCGCCGCCGATGTGGATCGTCAGGTCGGCGGCGCTCTGCTGGAGCGACTGCAGGTCGGTGTTGACGGCCATGAACTCGACGCCGCCGATTCCGGCCTCGACCATCCGGTTGACGGCGTTGACGCCGCCACCGCCGACGCCGACCACGCGGATCAGCGGATCGTTGACCTGGGGGGGCGCCGTCGCCGGCGTCCGCGACGGCTCCGAGCGCCCGTAGGCGGGCTCGCGGTCGGAGGCATCGCTGCTGAAGACATCGCGGAGGCGGTCCTTGGCGGGACGCCCGGACGGGCCGGCGTCCTCGTCCTCCTCCTCCTCGTCCGGCGCCGGCTCGGCTGCGACCGGCTCGGGATCGGGCTCGCGCTCGCGCCGCGGCTCGGGGCGCGCCGGTGGCTCGGGAGGATCGTCGGGCGTCTCGGTGGACCGGAACAGGTCGGCGAGGGGACCCTCGCGCATGCTCGCCCGCTTATTCCTTCGCGCCATGTTCCAGGACCTCCTCCGCCAGATCGCGATAGCACTGGGCCGCGTTGCTCTGCGGATCGTACTTGAGGACGGAGCTGCCTTTCACGGGGGCCTCGGCGAACTTGATCGCCTTCCGGATCCGCGACTTGAAGACGAGGTCCCCGAAGTTCTCCTCGAGGATCTCGACCGCCTCCTTGGCGTGGATCGTCCTGGTGTCGAGCATGGTCGGCAGGATCCCCTCGATCTGCACCTCGGGATTGAGGTTCTCGCGGATCATCTCGAGCGTGTTCTGGAGCTGGACGAGGCCGCGCATCGAGAGATACTCGCACTGGACCGGAACGATCACCTTGTCGGCCGCGGTCAGCGCGTTGATCGTCAGCAGGCCGAGGCTCGGCGGGGTGTCGATGCAGACGTAGTCGTATTCGTCGGCGACCTGCGCGAGCGCCTTCTGCAGCGACCGCTCGCGGCCGATCTGCGTGCTCATCGCGATCTCGGCGCCGGCGAGGTCGATCGACGCGACGGCGATGTCGACCTCGCGGTGCTGGATGATCTCCTTGATCGGCATCCGCTCGACGAGGACGTGGTAGAGGCTCTTCTCGACCGTGTCCGGATCGATTCCCTGGCTCATGGTCAGGTTGCCCTGGGGGTCGAGGTCGACGCAGAGCACCCGATGCCCGGACTCCGACAGCGCGACCGCGAGGTTCAGCGTCGTCGTCGTCTTCGCGACGCCCCCCTTCTGGTTGGCAAAGGCGAAGACCTTCATCGTCCGCTCGGCGGCCGGTTCCTCGGCGTCGGGGGCGAACGGGTGACGGCGCTTCGGGGACGGGCCGATCAGCTCGTCGGCCGAGACCCGGTCCTCATCCTCGGTCTCATCGGCGGCCGCCTTGACGGCGCGGCGAAGCTCGTCCTTCGCGAGCTTGCCGGCGCGATCGGGCTCCGGGCTCGCAGGCTTCTCGGCTCGCTCCGACGGCGCCGGCTTCTCGGCTCGCTCCGACGGCGCCGCCTCGCGCTCGAGCTCCTCGAGCTCGTCGCCATACGGATCGGCGGCGATCCCGGCGACGGGATCGGCGGGCTCCGCCATCGGCGGCTCCGGCTCAGGGACCCGCGCCGTGGCGCGGACCCGGTCTGGAACGTCGCGCCCCGTCGTCACCTCGACCTCGGTCTCGGTGCCCTCTGGCTCGCGGGAGGCGTAGCTCCCCGCGTCGCGCCCTTCTTCCGGATTCTTCCTGTTGAACAAGCCCATGGTGACCGCTTATTCGGCCAGCGCAGGCGGTTTCCTTCCGGCCGACCCGAACCAGTCGTGAGTCCGCTGCGGCCGCACTTGCGAGAATGCGACGATCGCCGGCCTGCTCGACAAGCGGCTCGCCTTCGTGACCGGCAAGGGCGGGGTCGGCAAGACGACCGTCTCCTACGCGCTCGGCCTCGCCGCCGCGGCAGCGGGCAAGCGGTCGATCGTCTGCGAGATCGCCCGCCAGGAGCATGGTTCGGCGCTGTTCGGGCGCGACCCGATCGGCTTCAACGAGACCGAGCTCACCGACGGCCTCTGGGCGATCTCGATCGACCCCGACAAGATGGTCCGCGAGTACCTCGAGGTGCTCCTACCGGTCAGGGCGATGGCCTCGCTGCTCTATCGCAGCAACCTCTTCGCCTACCTCGCCGCCGCCACCCCGGGGCTGCGCGAGGTCGTCTCGATCGGCAAGGCATACGAGTTGACCCTCGACGTCCGTCGCTCCCCGGACGGCGCCGGCACCTACGACCTGGTCATCGTCGACGCGCCCGCAACCGGTCACGGGATCGGCTTCCTGGAGGCTCCTGGCACGTTCCGGAGGATCGCCAAGGGCGGCCCGCTCGCCGACCAGGCGTCGCGGATCGAACGGATGATCACCGACCGCGAGCGGAGCGGGGTCGGGATCGTCGCGACCGCCGAGGAGATGGCGGTGAACGAGACCGCCGAACTCGCCGAGGGGCTCGAGGAGACCGGGGTCGCCCTCGAGGAGGTCTTCGTCAACGGGCTCTTTCCGGAGCGGTTCTCGGACGCCGAGCTCGAGCGGATCCGGACCGCTCGCGAGCAGCGGCCCTCGGCCGCTCTCGACGCCGCGATCGCGGAGGCCGAGCGGGCGCAGACGCAGCAGATCGAGCTCGAGCGCCTGCGCGGGATCGTCACCGGCGTCCCCATCGACGAGCTGCCGTTCCTGTTCGCCGCCGAGCTCGGGGTCGAGCAGCTGCGGCGGATCGCGTCGGTGCTCTCGTGAGCCCCCACCTCGACGCGATCCTTGCCGGGCGGTCGATCTGCATCTGCGCCGGCTCCGGAGGTGTCGGCAAGACGACCACGGCGGCCGCCGTCGCGGTCGCGATGGCCGCCCGCGGGCTCAAGGTCGCGGTCCTGACGATCGATCCGGCGCGGCGGCTCGCCGACTCGCTCGGGCTCGACGAGCTCGGCAACGTCCCCGTCCGGGTCGAGCTCGGCGAGCACGGGCGAGGCGGCGGCGAGCTCTGGGCGACGATGCTCGACGCAAAGGCCACCTTCGACGAGGTGATCGATCGCTATGCGACCGACGAGAAGGCCCGGCAACGGGTCCTCGACAACCGGATCTACCAGCAGATCTCCGGCGCGCTCGCCGGCTCACAGGAGTACATGGCGATGGAGAAGCTCTACGAGCTCGACGAGGAGGACGACTTCGACCTGCTCGTCCTCGACACTCCGCCGTCGCGGAACGCGCTCGACTTCCTCGACGCCCCGCGCCGGGTCACGCAGTTCGTCGAGGGGCGGGCGATGCGCCTGTTCATCCGCCCCACCGGCTTCGGGGCCCGGATCGCCGGGCGCGGGTTCTCGGTCGTCTCGGCGGTCCTGCGGCGGGTCACCGGCGGCGATCTGATCGCCGACCTGTCGGAGTTCTTCTCGGCGATGGCGGGGCTGCTCAGCGGCTTTCGGGACCGCGCCGAGCGCGTCGAGGGGCTGCTCGGCGACGAGCGGACCACGTTCCTGGTCGTCACCTCGCCCGCAGGCGAGCCGATCGAGGAGGCCGGCTACCTGCGCGGCAAGCTCGCCGAGGGCGACTTCCCGCTCGGGGCGATGGTCGTCAACCGCGTTCACACGACGGGCGCGCCCGGCGCGCCCGAGGAGGGCTCGCGCGAAGCCCTGACCGGCCTGCTCGGGGACGAGGACCTAGTCGCGCGGGTCCTCGCCGCCCATGCCGACCGCGGCGTCCTCGCCGACCGCGACCGCACGAACATCGAGGCGCTCCGAGCCGCTTCCCCGGGTGTCCCGGTGTTCGAGGTCCCCGAGCTGAGCGACGAGATCCACGACCTCGACGGCCTCCGCGCCTTCGCGCGGATGCTCATGCCCGACGATGCCGGCTGACTGGATGGTCGTCAGCCGGTCGCGCGCCGCGGCGTGTTCCGCCCGACGGTCCAGTTCGTCTCGGTCCGCGGGAACAGGTATTGAACCCTGGCCTTGACCTCCTCGCGGTCCATCGGCGAGCGCGAGAGCTCGCGAAGGTGGTTGGGCCGCGCCGGGAAGTCCATCGTCGCGCCGTCGTCGACCTCGTCGAGCCAGCCGCCGCCGCTCGCGGTTCGCGACGGCTCGCTGCCCCGCTCCTCGACGATCTCCTCGTCGAGGAAGGTGATCGCGCGGGCCGGAAGGACCTCCTCCTCGGCCTCGGCGACGGTCTCCTCTTCCCCGTCGGGGACGATCAGCGGCAGGTGGATCTGCTTGCGCTCGCGGCTCGTCGGCTCGGCGGCGGCGGGAGGCCGTGGCGCGTAGTCGAGGTCCGGCATCGCCTCCGGCTCGGGATCGGGCTGGATCCGCGCGGCGACGATCTCCTCGTCGTCGCTGTCGAAGCCGAGGTCGAGCTCGGAGCCGATCGTCTCCGCCTCCGGCTCGGCGCCGGCCATGTCCTCGATCTCGATCGCGTCGAGCTCCCACTCGGTGTCGGTGCCGAGCTCGTCCGGCGAGCCCTCGCCGATCGCCAGGCCGTCGGCCAGGAGCGCTTCGTCGGCGGCGGCGCGGAAGTCGGTCCCGATCTCGCCGGTGACGCCGCGGCGGAGGATCGTGCGCAGCAGCCCCTCGATGCTCCCGGCGATCTCGGAGGGGCCGGGAGCGCCGTCGCCGCGCATCGGCTCACCGCTCCAGAGCTCGCGCTCGAGCGAGATCGCCTGCTCGACCACCTGCTTGGCGTCGCCACGGCCGTCGCCGCCCTCGGCCAGCGCCGCGACGCGCATCGGCAGGCCGACGCCGGCAGGGCCCTCCCCCTCGAGCAGGAAGCGCAGTGCGAGCAGGTGGTCGTTGAGGGCATCGACGGCACCGCGACGGTCGAGGCCCGCCTCGAAGCGGAGCAGGGCGCGTCGCAGGCGGGCGATCCGGCGCGGGTGGACCGAGACGGTCCGCGACAGGTCGCTCACGGCGGCGAGGTCGTCCTCGGTCAGCCGGTAGCCGCCGGGCCGCGGCTTGCCGGCACCGGTTGCGATCCGTCGCCAGCGATCGCCGGCGACGCGGACCCATCCGTGCGGGCCGAGGCCGACGCCGCCGGGCTTGTGGAGCCGCAGGGTCATGACGACCTGCTCGAAGGTGCGGGCGACGCGATCGCCGGCACCGCCGAGGCCGCCATCCTCGTCGAGGGCGACGCGGGCGCTGATCAGGAAGGTCGGCTCCCAGGCGGCGCCGCCCGGGCGCTCGCCGCGGGCTGCCTCGGAGGGCACGTCGACCGCATCGGCACGGACGATCGCCGCGCCGCTCAACTCGAGCCGCGAAGCGGGCATCTGCAAGCCGATCAGCGGAACGATCGCCTCGACCTCGCCGGCCTCGGGCTCGCTGCACTCCTCGATCTCGGCGACCGCCGACGCGAAGCGCTCGTCGTCGATCTCGAAATCGCCCGAGCCGTCCCAGAGGCGGGCCAGGAAGTAGGTGACGGCGAGGTTCGCGCGCTCGATCGGGTCGACCGGAGGTGCGATGCCCGCCTCCTCCAGGTAGGGCCCGGCGACGTCGCTGCGGCGCATCGTCTCGGTCGCCTCGCGGAAGCTCTCCAGCTCGCGCAGCTCGGTGGCGTTGTCGCGCACGAACCGCGCGGTCAGCGGCTGGTAGTGGCAGAAGGCGAAATCGTCGCCGGCCTCGCCGATCTCATAGGGAATCTCCTGCCCGCCGTCGACGAGGTCGGAGAAGACCTCGGAGGCGTCCCGGGCGAGGGCGGTCAGCGTGTGTCGTAGGTGAAGATCGCGCACGGGGCCGTCTTCGCCCGTGCCTGCGGCCTTCCTGCCTGCAACTTCCCTTGCAGATCCGCCCCTTGGTCAGGCGGCGGCGGGCTCGCGGTTGTCCGCGACGCCGAGCCAGCGGGAGCCGTACTCGCGCATGTCGTCGATCAGGGGCGACAGGGCCCGACCCTTCTCGGTCAGCGCGTACTCGACCCGGGGCGGCACCTCGGGATAGGTGTGGCGCTCGACGACGCCGCAATCCTCGAGCGCCCGCAGCCGCAGCGACAGGGTCCGTGGGCTGATCCCGTCGAGGGAGCGCTCGAGCTCGCAGAAGCGACGGTTGCCGTCGGAGAGGTCACGGATGACCAGCAGCGTCCACTTGCCCGAGATGATCTCGGCACACGCGCACACGGGGCAATCTGTGTCGTTCGTCGCCATGCTCTCTGGGAGGGCGCGCGGTCGATCACGAGCGCGCCTTCCTCAAGAGAATAGCAATACTTCAGGAAGTGAAGTGGGGACTGGGGACCGGCTCGGCACCGGGACCGCCGACCGGCGCAGCGGGGGCGGACGCGCCGTCCTCACCGCGGCCGAGCTGGGAGATGTCGCTGGCGCGCTGGCCCGAGGAGGCGAGCATCAGCTTGAAGTCGTGTGGGCTCGAGGCATAGTCCATGGCGACCTTCTCGGAGACCTTGCCGGCTTCGACGTGGGTGAGCAGCGCCTGGTCGAACGTCTGCATCCCGTAGTAGTCGCCTTCGGCGATCACCTGGCTGATCTTGCCGGTCTCCTCCGGGTTGAGGATCAGGTCCTCGACCCGGCCGGTGACGATCATCACCTCGCTGGCCGCGACGCGACCGTGGCCGTCCACGGTCGGGACGAGGCGCTGGGAGACCGCGCCGCGCATCGTCGAGGCGAGCATGACCCGCGCCTGCTGCTGCAGGTGCGGGGGGAAGAAGTCGATGATCCGGTTGATCGTCTCGGTCGCGTCGAGCGTGTGCAGGGTCGAGAGGACGAGGTGGCCGGTCTCGGCGGCGCTCAAAGCCGTGCGCACCGTCTCCTCGTCGCGCATCTCACCGATCAGGATCACGTCGGGGTCCTGGCGCAGCACCCGTCGCATCGCCCGCGCGAAGCTCCGCGTGTCCGAGCCGACCTCGCGCTGGTTGATGATCGAGCGCTTGTCGGAGTGCAGGTACTCGATCGGGTCCTCGAGCGTAATGATGTGCTCCGCCCGGGTCTCGTTGATGTGATCGATCATCGCCGCGAGCGTGGTCGACTTCCCCGACCCGGTCGTGCCGGTCAGCAGCACGATCCCGCGCCGCTCCTCGGCCAGCGCCCGGATCGCCGGGGGCAGGCCGAGGTCCTCGATGGTCCGCACCTGGTAGGGGATCGCGCGGCAGACGATCGAGATCGAGCCGCGCTGCCGGAACGCGTTCACCCGGAACCGCGAGAGCCGCGGGATCGAGTACGAGAAGTCTGCCTCCCCCTCCTCGTCGAACTCGGTCCGGGCCGGCAGCGCGCCGAGCAGCGTCCGCAGCGCCTCCTCGGTGTCGTCGCTGCTGAGCTTCTCCGCTCCCGGGATCGCGCCCAGCGAGCCGTGGATGCGGATCATCGGCGGCGCCCCGACCTTCAGGTGCAGGTCGGAGCCGTCGTTTTCGACCACGTACCGCAGCGCATCGTCGACCTGGAAGGGCATCGCCTCCCTATCGGCGCGAGCCGCGATCGCTTGAGCGGAGCTCCGCCCAAGCCGACGCCTCCCGCCCCGTCACGGTTCCTGACGAGGTCGGGAGGCTGCTGATCAAGGACGCAGGAGGCGAAGCGGCCTCTTGGCCGTGAGCCGACGAGGACGCCGAGCAGCGGCCTCCCGGCCCGTCAGGAGGGTCGGCGCTTGCGCGCTTTGCGTACCGCGCCGATGGAGGCGCGGGCGGCCTTGGCGATCTCGCCCTCTGTGCGGTCGGGGTCGCGCGCGATCTCGAAGTCGACGACGGCGGCGGAGCGCAGCTTCGCGCGGTCGGCGGTGCTGACCTTGTCGCCGCCGGCCTTCTCGACGGCCTGCTCCATCGCCCGCTCGCGGCGGCAGACGAGGCAGTAGTAGAGCCCCTTCTCCTTCGCCCAGTTGGGCGGGGTGGCGGCGCCGAGACCCTCGGTCCAGCGACTCGTCACCTCGCAGCGGGCGCAGGTGAACTCCTTGACTTCGCCCTTGGCGGGCCTTGACTTGATGGCGGTACTCATTCTGTTCTTGCTCCGTTCGTCTCTGGGCGCCGAGCCGACCGGCGGCCGGCCGCGTCCGTGTCTGAGGTCTTCTTTTTCCGGCGGCCGCCCTATGTGCCCGGCGGCCGCGCGCCCGCTCGAGGCGGGCGACTTCGCGCCGTTACGCGACTTCGCGCAGCTTCTGCGCCTCGGCCAGTGTCTGCAGCTTCTTCAGCGACTGGTTCTCGATCTGCCGGATCCGCTCGCGGGTCACGTTGAACGTGCGCCCGACCTCGTCGAGGGTGCGGGGATGCTCCCCGCCGAGCCCGTAGCGGAGCTCGAGCACCCGGCGCTCGCGGTAGGAGAGGTTCTCCAGCGCCTCGCGCAGGGCCTCCTTGGTGAGCAGATCGGCGGCGCGGTCGAACGGCGACTCGGCCTTCTCGTCGGCGATGAACTGTCCGAACTCCGACTCCTCCTCGTCGCCGACCGGCTTCTCGAGCGAGACCGGCGCCTGGGCGGAGCGCTTGATCGAATCGACCTCATCGGGCTCGATGCCGGTGACGTCGGCGATCTCCTCCGGAGTCGGCTCACGGCCGAGCTCGGTGACGAGCTTGCGCTCGGCACGGCCGATCTTGTTGAGCTTCTCGACGACGTGGACCGGGATCCGGATCGTCCTCGCCTTGTCGGCGAGGGCACGGGCGATCGCCTGGCGAATCCACCAGGTCGCGTACGTCGAGAACTTGAACCCCTTGCGGTAGTCGAACTTCTCGGCGGCGCGGACCAGCCCCAGCGTCCCCTCCTGGATCAGGTCCAGGAAGGGCAGTCCCTGGTTGCGGTAGTTCTTCGCGATCGAGACGACGAGCCGGAGGTTCGACTCGACCATCTTCTCCTTGGCGGCGAGATCGCCGCGCTCGATCCGCTTCGCGAGCTCGACCTCCTCGGCCGCGGTCAGCAGCCGCACCTTGCCGATGTCCTTGAGGAAGAGCTGCAGCGAGTCGGTCGTCATGTCCGGCTTCAGGTCGATCGTCGTCTTCGACCGCCGCTTGCCGCGCTTGCCGTCGTCGCGCTCCGGCGCCGTGGCCTGCGCGGGATCGACGTCCTCGACGAGCTCGATGCCCGACCGCTCCAGGTGGCCGTAGAGCTCCTCGATGTCGCCCTCGTCCACGTCGACCTCGGAGACCGCAGAGGCGATCTCGCCGAAGGTCAGCACTCCGACCTGCTGGCCCTTGCTCAGCAGGTTCTTCACCTCTTCAAGTTCCTGAAGCTCAGCTACAAGCATTCCGAGTCCTCTTGCTCCGTTCTTTGGTTCCGTCGATCTCTGGGGTCCGTGCGTCGCATCGGCCCTTGCCTGTCTCATCGGCGCCGATGATCTCGGCATGAGCCGTGGCCGCATGTGTGACCGAATCCCGCCATCCGGTCGCGTGCCGCGTTCTCCGTATGTGCCGCCGGCGTCAGGCGTACCCCGCAGGGATTTACAATTCTACGTACTTTACTTTCTGAAGTCAAGCCCCTGATCGGGTCATCTCACGATCGATCCAAGGTCCGCTACACCGGCATCCCTACCCGGTTACAACCGAATAACGCGGCGGAATGCGGGTAGTTGCGGTCCGGCTGCGCGTCCATCCTCCAAACCCGGTGAAATAGCTCCCATGAGCGGCACTGACAAAGACCCCGAAGCGGGCGCCGGCGACCCCAGCGAGGCCGGCGACGAGCCGCCTCCGCAGGCCGGCGTCCTCGGCAACCTGCCGAAGAAGCGCCCCGCCGTCCGCAGCCCCCGGCGGAGCCCTGGGAAGCGGGCGAGCGGCCGCGAACAGCAGCAGCCGACGCAGCCGCGCAAGCCGCCGCCGGCCCCGCCGCGGCGGGAGCCCGAGCGAGCCCCCGAGCACTCGCCCGCGGCCGACCTCGAGGGCCTGGCGCGCGGCGGGATCGCGATCGCGGGCGGCGCCGCGTCGCTCGGGCTGCGGATCGCCGGCCGCGCCGCGGCGGCCCTGCGCGATGCCGTCGAACGTCGTTGAGGCAGCGAACGAACCGATCGGTAACCGCCTTCTGGCGGCGCGCGTACGAGGAGAACATCACCGGGATGGCGGCGATGGTCGCCTACAACCTGATGCTCTCGGTCTTTCCGTTCGCGCTGCTTCTGCTGTTCATCACCGGCAAGCTGCTGCAGAGCCCCGACGTCCAGGCGACGATCCTCCGCGACCTCGGCGAGCTGTTCCCATCGACCGAGCAGGAGACGCTGCGATCGACGCTCGACCAGCTCCGGACCAACTCGACCGAGATCGGGATCGTCGCGATCGTCGCCGGCCTCTGGATCGGAGCCTCGTTCTGGGGTGCCATGGACACGGCCTTCTGCCGGATCTACCACGTCGAGTGCCGCGGCTGGCTCGAGCAGAAGCGGTTCTCGCTGATCATGCTCGCGGTCGTCGCCTTCTTCCTCGCCGCGAGCGTCGCCGTCCCGGCGCTCGAGTCGCTGCTCGTCTCCGGCGTCGAGGACCTGCCGCTGGGGCTCTCCCGCGTCGATTGGCTCCTCAACGTCCTCGTCATCGCCGGCGGCCTGCTGATCAGCTTCCTGATCCTCTGCCTGATCTACTGGGCGGTCCCGAAGGGCCACCTGCCGTGGCGCGCAGTCTGGCCGGGCGCCCTGTTCATGGCGATCGCGGGCGGGATCGCGAACACGATCTTCCCGCTCTACCTGGTCAACATCTCCACGGTCGGCGAGTTCGGCCGGATCGTCAGCTTCGTCCTGATCGCCCTGATCTGGTTCTACGCGCTCGCGCTCGGCCTGCTCGCAGGCGGCGTCGTCAACGCGCTCCGCTACGAGCTCCACGACACCGGGACGCTGCGCGGCATGACCGCCGACTTCCCGGTCCAGCGGCCCGCCGAGGAGCACGAGCACGACTGGCTTCCGTGAGTCCTGCCGGTTCAGACGAGGTTCGCGACTGCCTCGCGCATCGCTTCATCCAGAGGGGTGGGAACGACGTCGAAGAGCTCCATCCCGCTCGGGTCCTCGACGACGGTCTCGGTCGACAGACCCTCGATCAGAGGCATCGCGACGCCGGCGTCGACGGGCGTCACCAGCCCGATCCAATACGAGCTGAGCCGGGGTGAGAGGATCGGCAGGCCGATGCGGGGACGCGGGCGTCTGCCCTGGGCCCGTGCGCAAAGGTCGAGGAGGCCACCGTAGGTCGTCACCTCGGCGCCACCGATTTCGATCTCGCGGCCCTCGGAGGCCGGGACGTCGAGTGCCTGCGCCAGGTATTCGACGACGTCATCGGCCGCGATCGGCTGGGTACGGGTCGAGGTCCAGCTCGGCGTCACCATCGCCGGCAGCCGACGCACGAGGTAGGCGATCGTGCGCAGCGACTCGCTCCCCTGACCGATCACGATGGCCGCTCGGAAGTAGGTCAGCGGGATGCCCGTCGAGGCGAGGCCGGCCGCCGTCTCGTGACGGGAGCGCAGGTGTGATGAGGTCGGCTCGCCGAGTCCGCCGAGGTAGATGATCCGCTCGACTCCGGCCGTCTGCGCCGCCGCGGCGAAGTTGCGAGCCCCGCGCCGGTCGCGCTCGGCGAAATCGGAGCCGCCGCCGCGCCCCATCGAATGCACGAGGTAGTAGGCCGTGTCGACCCCGGTCAGAACGGAATCGAGGGTGGCTCGATCGAGGACGTCGCCGGGGACGATCTCGCATCGTTCATCGAGCCTTCCGGCGGCCGCTTCGGGGTCTCGAGCCAAGCATCGGACGTCCCGTCCCTGCTCGGCCAGCCGCTCCGCGAGCAGCCCGCCGATGTATCCGGTCGCGCCGGCGATCAGCAGCACGATCCGGCCGCTACCCGTAGAGCCCGCCGGTGACCTCGCGCAGCTTGCCGCCGTCGTGGCGGCCGCTGATCCGGCGCACGGTGCCGGACCGGGAGCGCATGACCAGCGACTCGGTGGTCGCGTTGCTGGCACCGTGGTAGCGGACGCCCTGGAGGAGATCGCCGTCGGTGACGCCGCTCGCGGCGAAGAACGCATCGTTGCCGCCGACGAGGTCGTCGACCTCGAGGACGCGGTCGAGGTCGTAGCCGGCGTCGATCGCGGCCTGCCGCTCCTCGTCGTCACGAGGCCAGAGACGACCGAGCATCTGGCCGCCGAGGCACTTGATCGCAGCGGCTGAGATGACGCCCTCAGGCGTGCCGCCGATCCCCCAGAGGAGGTCCACCCCGGTCCCGTCCATGACCGCGAGCAACGCGGCGGAGACGTCGCCGTCGGTGATGAAGCGGATCCGCCCGCCGGCCTCGCGGATCTGCCGGACGCCGTCGGCGTGGCGCTCGCGATCGAGGATCACGGTCGTGATCTCGCTGGGGCTGACGCCGCGCTCGGCGGCGACGCGCTTGACGACATCGCCGACCGGCTCGTCCAGCGACAGGCTCGAGGCGATCTCGGGGCCGCCGGCGAGCTTCTCCATGTAGACGCAGGGGCCGGGATCGAACATCGTCCCGCGCTCGGCGAGGGCGATCACCGCGAGCGAGCCGGGACGGCCCTGCGCGCAGAGCCGGGTGCCCTCGAGCGGGTCGACGGCGATGTCGACCCGGGGTGGGCTGCCGTCCCCGATCTCCTCGCCGTTGAAGAGCATCGGCGCCTCGTCCTTCTCGCCCTCCCCGATGACGACGATGCCGTCCATCGCGACGGTGTTGATGAGCAGCCGCATCGCGTCCACGGCGGCCCCGTCGGCGGCCTCCTTGTCGCCGCGACCGACCCAGCGGGCGGCAGCCAGCGCCGCCGCCTCGGTGACGCGGACGAGCTCCAGCGCGAGATTGCGGTCGGGCTTGGTGCCGGGTCGGTTGTCCTGTGAGATCACGCCCATGGCGCTCGCGCTAGACGGTACCCGGAGCCTTCCGCGGCCGGTCTCCGGTCTCCTCCATCGAGCGCCCGATCCCGGCGGCGGCGATCCCGAGCGCCGCGAAGAGCGCGACGTAGTAGCCGATCATCTTCGTGATCCCGATCTCCTGGTTGCCGGAGCCGGGCGGGTCGATCAGCCCGTTGTAGGCGATCAGTACGAAGGCCGTGAAGCCGACCGTCATCGTCAGCTCGCCCGGGGGCCACGAGAGCTTGTTGCCGCGGACGACGATCCAGGCGAGGATCCACGGGGCCGAGGCGGCGGCGAGCAGCAGCCAGCGGAGGACCGGGAAGGTCTGAAAGCCCGTGCAGCTGAACTCGCCGTCGCCGCAGAGGAAGCCGTCGCCGCCCGGGGTCCGTGAGGGGCCGTGGGCGAGGTCGAACCAGGGCAGGAAGAGGACCGAGATCACGAGCAGCGCCGAAGCCACCAGCCCCAGCCACTCCGAGCGCGAGAGCTTCGAGAAGTCCATGCTCGGCAAACCTATCCGAACGCCTTCCGGCCGGTGCAGGCAGACCGCGGCGAGGCCGGTGCTGCCGGCCCCGCCGCTATCCGCCGCCCTTCGGACGCCCTCAGTTGGTGTAGCCCGCCTCCTGCAGGTACTCGGCGGCGACGTCCTCGGGCTTCTCCTTGTCGACGTCGACGCGGGCGTTGAGCTCCTGCATGACCTCGAGCGTCAGGCCCTCCTGGACCTTCTCGATCGTGGCCTGGTAGTCGGGTCCGGCGTCCTCGGCGACCTTCGCATCGGAGATGAAGATCACGTTGCCGGCCGGAAGCACGCCCTTGTCGTCCTCGAGCAGCGTGTACTTGTCGCTGTCGACGAACAGCTGCGCGTCACTCGTGAACAGGATCGACAGGTCGGCGTCGCCCTTGTCGAGGACCTCGTAGCGCAGGCCGATGTCGATCGGCGTGAACTTGCCGAACTGCAGGCCGTAGTACTTCTCGAGGCCGGCGAGGCAGT
>Ga0207691_10002844_pt1 | contig 16866 bp, 13 predicted proteins | sample KBSM13metaG_FD_184327 | JGI IMG/M metagenome (GOLD analysis project Ga0207691, IMG submission 184327) | Miscanthus rhizosphere microbial communities from Kellogg Biological Station, Michigan, USA - KBS M1-3 metaG (SPAdes) (version 2) | ecosystem: Host-associated > Plants > Roots > Rhizosphere >... | reverse complement strand
CGGAGCGCTGGCCGAATATGTGGTCGCGCGCGAGCAGGGAGCCATCATTGCGAAGCCGGCGGAGATGTCGTTCGAAGAAGCTGCCGCCATGCCGATCGCCGCCATCACTGCATTGCAGGGTCTGCGCGATCAGGGCGGCATCATGGCCGGGCAGAAAGTACTCATCAATGGCGCCTCGGGCGGCGTGGGAACCTATGCCGTGCAGATCGCGAAGGCGTTCGGCGCGGAGGTCACCGGCGTTTGCAGCACGCGCAACGTGGAACTGGTGCGTTCACTCGGCGCGGACCACGTCATCGACTACACCAGGGACAATTTCACGGAAGGCAACGAACGATACGACCTCATCCTCGACAACGTTGGCAGCCAGGGATTCCTCGGCATGGAGGACGTGATGAAGCCGGGCGGCATCATCGTCGTGGTCGGCGGCTCGAAGAAGGGTCCTTTTCTCGGACCCATCAAGCGAGTCGTCTGGAGCAAACTCGTGGGGAGCTTCATTGAAACGCCGGTGAAGTTCTTCCTCGCAAGGGTGAACAAGGCGGACCTGGAGTTGCTCGCGGGGTTGGTGCGCGACGGCAAGTTGAAGTCGGTGATTGACAGGCGCTATCCACTCGAAGAAACGGCGGCTGCGCTTGAATACCTGGGCGTCGGCCATGCGCGAGGAAAGGTCGTTGTCACCGTCAACTAAACGAATTGCAGATCTGGTCGCGACGGTGAGCCGCGCGCCGGACGACGCGGTCTGGCGCGACGCGTTCCGCCACGAATTCGGACGATTGCGCACGGAACTGAACCTGCATCCGGCGGAGTCCACCGCCGCGGCGACTTTCGCGGCCGCGGCACAGACTGCACGCCGTGTCGCCGCGGATTGCCTGCCATTGAGCCTGGCCCTCGTGATGCACCTCTACCCACTGTGCGCGCTGCGGTGCGTGCCGCTTCCCTGGTGGAGCTCCGCAAGTCATCGGCGATCGCTGCTCCTGCACGCCATTGACCGCGGTTCGTTGATCCTCGCCAACGCCGGCAGCGAGCGCGCCAACGGGGCGCACATACCGGTGAAACTCACGCAATCGCAGCATGGAATTCGAGTCGACGGAACCTACGAATATGTGTCGCTGGCGCACGTGGCCGACGTCGTCTTGTTCAGCGCGCCACTCGCTGGCACCGACTGTGCGATGTTCTGCGCGGCCGACTTGCGCAGTGCATCCGTGCGCATCGGAAGCAGCAGATTCGGCGGCCGCATGCGGGTCTCCGATACCTGTTCGGTGACTTTCGACAACCATAGAGTTCCGGTAGAGCGTTCAATCGTTGTGCCGAACGAATCGGCCCTGGACTGCATGGCCCAGTACCAGCGAAGCTGGTTTCAGCTGCTGCTCGGCGAGAGCTACCTCGCGCGAATCGAGCAATTGCGGCGCCAGTGGGAACTGCCGCTCTCGGCCACGGATATCGCGAGCCTCAACGAGGTGCGCCTGTTGAAGGAGTATTCGTTGCGCCTCCTGGATGAGGCTACGTCCTCCAGTGCCGTGGAATCGCTTTCCCGAGTCACGGCGGCGGTGAAACTGCGCATATCGTGGATCGCACAATCCACTGCCGCCACCTTGCGCCACCTCGACGAGATGTCTGCGAACGAGCTTGGTTACTTCAGGCTTCAGCCGACCTCGGACGACAGAATTCTCCGGAGCATCGGGGTCGTTACCGCGACGCCCACCAGCTCAGCAGCGGCCTGATGGCGAATTAGCAGCGCCGCTATTGCGACTCACGACCGTCTGAAGCTGCCACGACGTGCATATCGTGCAGCTGCGCCAGCTCTTTCATGTCGCGATCGGCATCAAGCCAGTACTTGCGCGCCGAAGCTGCTTCCTGTCGCGCGAGCTCGAGCTCACCTCGTTCGCGCGCCACCAGCGCGAGCGCCAGGTGACTGCCGCCGTATGCGGCATCGTGATCGATCATCTGCCGCGCCGTGAATTCAGCGAGGTCCCAGTCACCGACGTCGCGTGCAACCCGCGCGAAAGCTTCGAGTCGGAAGAGCGCCTGCGTCCATGCGTCTGGCCCTGGCTGGCCGCGAAGTCGGGACTCGACTTCTTTCATGAGTGCCCTGCCTTCGTCCAGCTTGCCATCACGCAACAGCATCTCGGCACGCAATGCATCGACGTACGGCGCGACGCTGGCACGGCCCACGGCAACGCCACCGACCACTGCAGGCACGGTATTCAATTCATTTTCAGCCGCCGCGAGCGCGCGATGGGCTGCCTGCTTGTCCCGCAAGCCCAGGTAGGCATGCCCGCTGAATGCATAACCGACTACGCGTGCCCCGGGGTTCCTGGTCCTGGTCAGAGTCTGGGCCGCCGTCAGCGCTTCGCGCCAACGTTGCCGCCCCATCAGGAATACTGCCAGCGATTTCTGGTTGTATTCCTGGTATTCGGTGACCGCCTTCAGCGCCACGGCCTCGCGCAACAGCGACTCGGCCTTGCGCATCTGGCCCTTGTGCTCGTACGACGTCGCCAGCAGGTCGAGGTTGTGCACGTGATGCCAGTCGAGCTCGGGCGGAATCTTTTCCGCCGCGTAATATGCGTTCTCGAGTTCGTAAGTACGAGTGAAAGCCGCGATGGCCTCGTCGAGCCGGCCGACGCGCCGCAGATCGTGTCCCCACATGTGATGCGCGTGCGGAATGTCGGCGGCGATGCGCGCATACGCTTCGCCGTGCACGAGTGCCGGTTCGATCTGGTTGACGTTTTCATATGAGTGAGTGAGATAGTGATGCGCAGCGCCGTTGTTTGGCGCCAGTCGCAGCGCTTCCTGGTAAAACGCAATCGAGGCGACGCCGCCGCGCTGACCACGGCCCGCCGCCGTGGGTTCCTCGGCATTGCCACGAATCAGCCACAGTTCGACGTCGTCGATGTCGGCGGCCAGCGCCTTGTCGATCGCCTGCTTGTACCCGGCAAAAAGAGCTGTGTTGCCGAGATCCGCAATTGCATCGAGCTGCTGCAGTCGCAAGCCGATCCGCCGCTGTTCGCGCGCACTCGCCTTTACACCCAGCTCGCGGGCGCGCATCGCTTCTTTGACAGCGTTTGCCTGGTCATCGAGGCCCGAATAGATCCGGCTCAATCCCCAATGCGCCAGCGCCAGGTTGGGATCGAGACGCAACGCCTGATGGAAAGAACGTGCGCCTTCGATCCACGCATATCCATGCAGGTAGTTGAGGCCTTGCAGATAGTAGGCGCGCGCTTCGCTGGATGAGGTCGTGACCCCGTCGGCGGAGTTGCCGGTGGTCGCGCGCAATGGCAGTGGACGCTCGAGAATGCCTTCCGGCACCCAGCCGATCATCGCGCAATTGGCGTGCGGGTCTTCCTGTGACCAGGCTTGCGTTGTCATCAACGCGGCAAGCATTGCGACGAAAACGACGTCGCGGAATTGGATTCGCATGAGTCGCTCCCCAGTTTGTCCGCGGAAGGCTACACCACCGGCTCGGCTTCATGACAATCCGCTGCCCGAAGGAGCAGAATCCAGTTCATGGCGATCGCTCCAAGTTCTCCGGATGAACCGGATCGGGATGAGCGTAGGCGGCTGCGCGCCGTCCTCGCGCGTTACCAGCATCCATCGGCCGGCCGCGCACTGTGGCAAATCTTCAACACTGTCGTGCCGTACCTGTTGCTCTGGTACCTCATGTACTACGTCAAAGAGATTTCGGTGTGGCTGGCGGTTCCGCTGGCCGTACTGGCCGGTACGCTGACGGTACGGGTGTTCATCTTCCTGCACGACTGCGGGCACGGATCGTTCTTCAAGTCACGCTGGGCGAATGCCCTTGCCGGATTCGTGGCCGGCGTCCTGACGTTCACGCCTTACTACCACTGGCGTTGGCAACACGGCATCCACCACGGCACCTCGGGACACCTGGACAAGCGAGGTGTCGGCGATGTGTGGACGATGACAGTGCAGGAGTACCTGGAGTCCTCGCGCTGGAAGCGGTTCTCGTATCAGTTCGTACGCAATCCGTTCGTGCTGTTCGTCATCGCACCGCTGTACGTATTCCTGTTCCGTCAGCGGTTTGCCTCCTCTACAGCCAGCAAGCGAGAACGCCATTCCGTGTGGTGGATGAACTTCGCGCTCCTTTGTGTCGCTGTGGCGATGAGCTGGCTGTTCGGTTTCGGCACCTATCTGCTACTGCAAGCGGTGGCGTTGACGGTGGCGGGCGCCAGCGGCATCTGGCTTTTCTACATTCAACACCAGTTCGAAGACGCCTACTGGGAGCGCGATGAGCGTTGGGACTACACCGCCGCAGCGCTTCAAGGGAGCTCCTACTACAAGCTGCCGCAGGTGCTGCAATGGTTCTCCGGCAACATCGGGTTCCATCACATCCACCACCTGAGCCCCCAGATCCCCAACTACAACCTGCAGCGCTGCCATGAAGCGGAGCCGATCTTTCAACAGGTGAAGCCGATCACCGTATTCGCCAGCCTCAAATCGTTGCGGCTGCGCCTCTGGGACGAGGCGACCAGGAAACTCGTTGGCTATACGCGCATGCGGCAAGTTCGAAAGGAGCAGCGTCGCCAGCGCCGGCCGTAGCTGAATACGGCCCACTCCTTAGTGAAGCGTCGTGTTGAACAGGTATTGACTGTCGAAGTCGGTCTTGTCGCCGGCTTTCTTGCCCTTGACGGGTTGCAGCCGAGCAGACAGGGGCTTGTGCCACTTCCACGCCAGTGCCGCGACATCGCCAAAGATCTTGGCGAGCTGCTCTTCACTGATATCGCCGGGCAAGGGGACGGTGTCGAGCCCGGTTCCGCACACCGCGGAGTACGCGAGCACCGAGTCGATGTCGAAGCTGTTCTCCGCCCAGCGCTGAGCGAGCCGTTTGTCTTCCATCACGGGCAGCATCAGACCTGAGAAGCCGACCTGCTTCACCGGCACGGCCCTGACGGCAGTGGTGATCACGAGTGCCGCAGTCATCGTACCGCTGCTTCCGAACGTCGAACCGGTGTAGCGCTCGATCGCGTCGCCGATCGACGCGTCGCCCAACGGCGCCGGCGTGGGGTCTACGCCAGCGAAAGTCCAGCCGGTGGTCGCGGCGACCGCATTGCCCACCTCCTCGCCGACCCGCGCATGGATTGCGAGCTGCCGGGTGAGCTCGGTGACCGAGGCATCGAAATCTCCATGCGTTCTGCCAAACACCTCCTGCACGATATTGGCGCCTTCGAAGCCCAGGGAGAATTGTCTGCCCGCGCCGGTGTGGTACGCGCCCGGATAGAACGGACCCAGGGGCTTGAGCATGGCGGACGCGGTGAACTGGAAATTTCCCTGGCTGCGTGCACTGTGATCCGTCAAGTAGCGTACGAGCTTCGCGGCCTCACCGATGGTCTTCCAGTGGATGCCGTCGTCATCCGCAATGACGGCGCTGGCGTTCAGGTGCGAATAGCTCGCCAGCGCCCGCGCGAGCAGATTCATCGCCGCCGGGTCATCGTTGTCGCGCAGCATCGCCGGGCCCACATTGGGCGCAAACCCATCTTTCTGCGACAGGTCGTCGAGCGCCTTGAGGAACGCGAGTGCGTCTTCATCGGACAGTCCCTTGACCAGCTCCGCGAAGGGCTGAGTCACGATGCGGACGGTCTGGGTCTCGTAGCCGCGCCTGGAAAATTCCGCCTTCGCGGCATTGAGCACCTTCATCGCCCCCTCGATCTGGGTCTCGTATGTCGACCGCTCCAGTCGCACGAAGGCCGTGATGGCGCGAACCTTGGGCTTTTCCGTGTCTGCCGCCTGGGCAGAAGCGATGGCGCATGCACAGATCAGGACAGCAGAGATAAGGCGTTTCATGTTGTTATGCCTGCACGAGAAACAGGGAGCGCATCTTACTGGATCGGGCCGGCATACAATGGCGCGCATGTGCTACTCAGCCCAGATCCAGGCCGCCTACCTGCGCTACCTGCGCGAGACCGGCGCCGAGATGGACATCGACCAGTTCGTGGAGATCTTCGGCGCTCGGGTATCGGACTCCAGCATCCGCATCCCGCGCGCCGTCGAACGCTGGTTCGATGAACCAAAGAATGACGGCGAACGCCGCATCAAGGCCTTCATCGACCAGTACCGCGACGCCGAGACCACCAAGCTCGAGCGCGAAGTATTTGCGCAGAAGAAGCGCCTCGCCGATGCCGAGCGCACGCTGGCCTCGAAGCCCACCAAGGCCGCCGCCGAGAGCCAACGCATCGCCACCGACAAGATCGAGAAGGCGGTGACGAGACTCGATCGACTCAAGGCCACGAAACCTGACCCGGCCGAGGCGCGAATCTTTCCACTGCACTACGCGCCCATCGTCATGCAGGCTGGCGACAAGCGGCTGATGCGTCTCGCCCGCTATCACTGTCGCAAGCCAGGCGAGGTGGCGTTCATTGATCGCAAACTGCCCGGCCTCTACAACGCGCGGCGTGACAGCCTCGGGAAGTACTGGAAGGAACTGTTTGGCGTGTCCCACGCCGTGATGCTGGTCGAGTCCTTCTTCGAGAACGTGGACCGTGATGGCCAGAACCAGGTGCTGCACTTCGTGCCCCGTCCCGCGGGCACCATGCTGATTGCCTGCCTGTGTGCCGAGTGGAAAGATCCCAAAGGGGGCGCGCCCCTGCTCTCCTTCGCGGCGATCACCGATGAACCGCCACCCGAGGTGGCCGCGGCCGGGCACGATCGCATGATCATCAATCTCAAGCCCGAGCACCTGGACGCGTGGCTGAAGCCTGCGGGCCGCTCGCTGGAAGAATTGCAGGCGATCCTTGGCGATCGACAGATGCCGTATTACGAGCACGAGGTCATGGCAGCCTAACTTCCCCATCCGCCTGCCTTATTCCAGTTTTGCATTCGCTCATGTTCTTGTTACCGCCCCATCCTGGACATGGGCAGTTTTTCAGCGAAAAGCGCGCGGCGGCGGATTTCCCCGAACCGGATTCACGAATTTCTGTGACCGCCGTGTAACTCACGCTTGACTGCCCCGTTATCGCGGGATGCCTAAGTTCTCCCCTCGCGCGAATCGCGCCGGGGAGATCGAATAACGTGAATGCAGTTTCGCTGCCGCTGGAAGCGCACGATGCGCCGGCCCGGATCCATCTATCCACATGGCGCCGCTGGGCCCGAGAGCCGCTGCTGCACTTCGCGCTGATCGGCGCCGCGATCTTTGCGGTCGCACACTTCGTCGAGCAGGCGAAACGGGATTCGCAGGCCCGCGTGGTCGTCGACCAAGGGCTGCGCGGCCGCCTCACCAGTCTCTACCGCACGCAGTTCGGCGTAGCTCCCACCGCCGCGCAACTGCAGATCCTCGTCGAGGACTACATCGATGATGAAGTGCTGTATCGCGAAGCGCTCCAGCTTGGCCTTGCGGACGACGATGAAATCATTCGCCGCCGGCTCATTCAAAAGCTCGAGTTCCTGCAGCAGGATTCAGTCGCGAGTGCGAATCCCGCCGGAACGGCGCTGCGCGCCTACTACGACGCACACCCGCAACAGTTCTCGTCCGCCGAGCGTGTCTCGTTCACGCACGTGTATTTCAGCGCCGACCGGGACGGCGATTCGCGGGCGCTGGCACGCGCGCAGGCGGCGCGCGTCGAGTGGCTGGCGCGTGGTGAACTGCCGGACGGCGATTCATTCCCGCTGCACGACGAATACGCGTCCCTGACGAAAGAAGAAGTCGCCCGGATCTTCGGCACGTCCGCCTTCGTCGATGGCGTGCTGTCTCAACAATCCGGCGGCTGGTCCGAACCGTTGCACTCGGCATTCGGCTGGCACCTGGTGCGGGTGACGGACAGGCAGCCGGCAAGAGTCCTGCCCTTTGATCAGGTACTGCCCGAAGTGCGCGCGGCGTGGCTGCAGGAAGCCACGGCCACGGCACATCGCAAACAGCTCGATGCCCTGCGATCTCGCTACCAGGTCGTGTCGCGCGGAGCGACTCCGTGATGCGTCGCGTCTTCGCCTCTTTCTGTCTGCTCAGCGCGGCCGCCGTGCAGGCGCACGACGTGCGACCGGCCTATCTCGAAATCGTCGAGCGTCCCGCCGGCGATCTCAGCATCACCTGGAAAAGCACCGCGCCGAACAACGGAATGACTTTCACGCCGCAATTCTCGACCGGCTGGACTCACTCGTCGCGCGCCTCCACGCGGCAGGCGGGAGGCGCCATCGAGCGAACCTGGACCGTCGTCACCCCGCACGCGCCACTGGCGGGCACGCAGCTGCAGATCGAAGGGCTCGAGACCACCATTACCGATGTATTGCTGCGCGTGGTCTACGCCGACGGCAGCGAGCTGACACGCGTACTCAAGCCGTCGAATGCCTCCATCACGCTTCCAGGCGCCGAGAAGTCCGGCGCCCCGGTGCGCGAATACCTGCAGCTCGGCTTCACACACATCTGGAGCGGCGTCGATCACCTGCTCTACGTCCTGGGGCTGGTGCTTCTGGTGCGCACGCCGCGTCTTCTGATCAGGACGATTACCGGGTTCACGCTGGCGCACTCAATTTCGCTGGCTGCCGCCTCGCTGGGTTACGTCCACATCCCGCCGGCGCCGGTCGAAGCGGTCATCGCGCTGAGCATCGTGTACATCGCGGTCGAGCTGCTGCGCGCCCGTGACGGGCAATCCAGCCTCGTCGCGCGCGCACCATGGCTGGTGTCGATGAGCATCGGCCTGCTGCACGGCCTGGGATTCGCCGGCGCGCTTTCCGAAGTGGGCTTGCCTGCGGGCGCCATCCCGCAGGCGCTGCTGCTGTTCAACATCGGCATCGAGATCGGGCAGCTCACCTTCGTCGCGCTGGTTCTCGCGCTGGGTCACGCGCTGATCCGTTACGTAACTCTCACTACTTCCCTGCGTTGGGTGCCGCCCTATGCCATCGGCTCGTTCGCGAGCTTCTGGGTCATCGAACGCATTCACGCCTTCTTCTGATGGAGCACGACAAAGCATGAAGTCCCGATTGATCACCGCCGCGCTGGCCACGAGCCTGTTCGCCGGCCACGCCCTCGCCGCGGAACCGCCCGCCAAGGTCACCACCAACCCGCTGCGAAACGCCTATTACGGTGAGTTGCACCTGCATACCGGCATGTCCTTCGACGCTTTCCTGATCGGCACGCGCGTGTTCCCGGAGACGGGCTACCAGTACGCGCGCGGCGAAGAAGTGGAAGTGAACGGCAAAAAGTTCAGGCGCAAGGTGCCGCTGGATTTCTGCGCCGTCACGGACCATTCGGAATACCTCGGCCAGATGTACGTGGCCGCGCAGCCGAACGGCCCATTGGCGAACACCATCTGGGCCAAGTCCATTGCCAACGAGCCCGCGGGCCAGCGCCTGCTGCGCATGTTCTCCCTGTCGGATACCTACGGCAGCGGCGGTGAAGAGCCGCCGGAGCTGCTCGACCCGGCGCAGCTCAAGACCAACTGGCAGCGGCAGATCGACGCCGCGGAAAAGGCCTATCAACCCGGCAAGTTCACCACCTTCGTGGGCTACGAGTGGTCGTCGATTCCCAACGGCGCCAACCTGCATCGAAACGTCATCTTCAAGGGTCCGAAATACCCGGAGCTGCCGTTCTCGTCGGTCGACTCGGCGATTCCCGAGCAACTCTGGCGCTATCTCACGCATCAGCGGGAGCTCGGCATCGACGCACTGGCCATTCCGCACAACTCGAATGTCAGCGATGGCCTGATGTTTTCGTACGCGGATTCGAAGCGCGACCCCATCGACAACGAATACGCGTCGACTCGCCAGAGTCTCGAGCGCCTGGTCGAGATCACCCAGACCAAGGGCACCAGCGAAACGCGGCCGGAACTCTCGCCAGACGACGAGTTCGCGAACTTCGAACTGGTGAACACGCTGCTGACCGTGCCGCGCCAGAGCAGCGTGCATGGCGGCTATGTGCGTGAAGCGCTGGGCCGCGGACTCGAGCTCGAAAAGCGCGTGGGCGTGAACCCGTTCGAGTTCGGGCTCGTGGGTTCCTCCGACCTTCACACCGGCCTGGTGAGCAGCGACGAAAAGCTCGCACCGGGCTATCTCGACAATCCGCCCGATGTGCAGAAGCTGCTGGAGGCAAACCCGAGCTTCCACGGCGTCAACGGCAGCAACGCGGGTCTCGCCGGCGTGTGGGCCGAGTCCAACACGCGCGAGTCCATCTACGACGCGCTCTATCGCCGCGAGACCTTCGCCACCTCCGGCACGCGCCTGCGCGTGCGCCTGTTCGCGGGGTTCGACTACCCGGGCGGCCTCACGAAGCAGCGCAACTGGGTGAAGACAGCCTATGAATCGGGCGTTGCCATGGGCAGCGATCTTTCGGGCGTCAGAGCGAGCGGCAAACCGCTCCGCATCCTGGTGCAGGCGGTCAAGGATCCGGATGCCGGCAATCTCGATCGCATCCAGATCGTCAAAGTGTGGCTCGAAGACGGCAAGGCAAAGGAACGAATCTTCGACGTGGCGTGGGCCGGCAATCGTTCGCCGGACGCCAAGGGTCGCGTGCCGCCGATTGGCTCGTCAGTCGATGTCCAGACGGCCACCTACACCAACGACATCGGCGCCAATGAGCTGACCGTCGACTGGCAGGACCCCACATTCCGCGCGGATCAGACCGCGGTCTATTACGCGCGCGTGCTCGAGATTCCAACGCCGCGCTGGTCCACGTACCTCGCGGTGCAGAACAACCTCCCCATCCCGACCAGCGTGCCCTCCACCATCCAGGAGCGCGCCTGGACTTCTCCTATCTATTTCAGGCCCTGAAGAATTTATGAAGAGGAATTTATGAACAGGACGTTGCAATCAATGATTCTTGTGGCGCTCGCAGGCGCCGGCGTTTCCGCCGCACAGGCACAGGATGCCGCGGGCCCCGCCGACAGTGGCGGCCTCGAGACCGCGGACGAAGGACTGGCCATCGTCACGGTCAGCGCGCGGCGGCGCGAGGAAGACGCGCAGGACGTGCCCATCCCGATCGCGGCCATCGACGGCAAATCGCTGGAAAGCGTCGGGCAGTTCCGCCTCGAGGACCTGAACCAGCGGTTGCCCAGCACCAACGCGCTCATCACGAATCCCCGGCAGATGAGTTTCGCGGTACGTGGACTCGGCAACAATGTGGCCAACGATGCGCTCGAAGCCAGCGTGGGAACCTACCTCGACAACGTGTACCTGGGTCGTCCGGGCATGGCGAACTTTGACCTGATCGACATCGACCAGATCGCACTGCTGCGCGGTCCGCAGGGCACGCTGTTCGGCAAAAACACGACGGCCGGCGTGCTGAATATCTCGACGCGCGCGCCCAGCTTCGAACCCGGCGCCGCCTTCGAAAGCACCGCGGGGAACGACTCCTACTGGCAGGTGCGCGGCGCCGTGACCGGTCCACTCACCGAGCACCTGGCCGGCCGACTCTCGGCTTCGAAAACCTATCGCGATGGCTATATCAACCAGCCGATCCGCGACAACGAGCTCAATGAGTCGAATCGTACCGGCGTCCGTGGACAACTGCTCTGGGATGCCACCGAGTCGCTGCGCCTGCGCTTCATCGCTGACTACAACAAGGAAGAATCCGACTGCTGCGCCGGCGTCATCAAGTCCCTGGGCGCCAATGACGGCGCTCAGTACCTCGCGAAGATCGAGGCCACCGGCGCGACCTACCAATTCGATCCCGACTACCTCACGGTGTGGACCAACGGCTGGCAACACATGAGCGTCGAGCAGGGCGGCACTTCCGTCGAAGCGAACTGGAAGATTGGCGACTCCACGCTGACGTCCATTTCCGCGTATCGCTTCTGGGACTTCAAACCCTACAACGATGCCGACGGCGTCTCACTGAGCGCCATCATCAATGCAGCCCAGCAAGTCAACGACGAGCAGTTCAGCCAGGAAATTCGCTGGGCCTCGCCCAGTGACCAGAAGGTCGAGTACGTGGCGGGCCTCTACTATTTCTACCAGTCTCAGGACAACAAACTGTTCACGCAGTACGGTCCCGACGCCGGCATCTGGTTCAACCGTCCGCAGTTCATCGACGGCTACACTCAGACCAACCAGGATCTGCACACCCGCAGTTACTCTGTGTTTGCGCAGGCGACCTGGAATGTCACCGACGACTTCAGCCTGACCGGCGGCATTCGCGGCACGCGTGAACAGAAGAACACCGTCGTCGATCGCCTGGCGCCCACCGGTCCGGACCCCGGCATCGCGGTGCTGCTGCCGCCGTATTACTCCGGAGATCTCGAACGCACCGATACGAACTACTCCGGTCTGCTGAGCGCTTCGTACAGGCTCACTGATGACGCGCAGCTTTATGCGTCGATTTCTCGCGGCGCGAAATCCGGCGGCATCAATCCTTCGGTGCCACCCACCGTGGCCGGCGGATTGCCCGCGAACGAGACCCTGTTCATCGAACCGGAGATCGCGCTCGACTACGAGCTGGGCGTAAAGACCAATCTGCTCGGGCACCGCGTGCAGCTCAACGGAAATCTGTTCTGGACCGATGTGGATGACTACCAGGCCACGCGGCTGGGGCTGTTCTCGGGCACCGGCGTGTCCACGCAGATCCTCAGCAACATCGGTTCGGTCCGCACGCGCGGCGTCGAGCTGGAGTTCGCCGCGGTGCCAATTGACAGTCTGTCGCTGTCACTGACGGCGTCGTACAACGACGCCATCTATACCGACTACCAGAACGCCCCGTGCGCCGCCGAAAAGCCGCCGGCGCCGTTCTGCGATCTCACGGGCGAACGCGTCTATCTCACTCCGAAGTGGATCGTGAACCCCAGCGTGAGCTTCGACCATACTTTCGATCGGGTCACCCTGTACACGAACGTGGCGTATTCCTGGCGCTCGGACTTCTATGGATCGGCCGACAGCTCGGAGCTGGCAAAGCTCGACGCCTACGGACTGCTCAACGCGCGAATCGGCGTGCGTGGCCAATTGCACAACGTCGACTGGTCGGCGGCACTGTGGGCCAACAACGCGCTGGACGACACCTACTTCCTGTCGCTCAGCCGGGGCGCCTATGGGGAGTACGCCGGTCAGCGCGGCCTGCCGCGAAGCTTTGGCCTCACACTGCGTGTGGATTTCTAGGGTGACGACGGGGCGCCAGGGACGGCGCCCCTGCCGGCTCACCTCAGGTTGATGAGCGACAGGAATTCCTTCCGCAACGCTTCATTGTCGAGGAACACGCCCCGCATCACGCTGTTGGTCATTTTCGACGCGTTGTCCTTTATGCCGCGCCAGTGCATGCAGAAGTGGTCGGCCTCCATGACGACCGCCAGACCATCCGGCTTCACCATTTCGACCAGCTGATCGGCCAGCTGGATGATGGCCTCTTCCTGGATCTGCGGGCGCGACATGATCCACTCGGCGATGCGCGAATACTTGGACAGCCCGATGAGATTCGAGTCCTTGTTTGGCATCACGCCTATCCACAGCCGGCCCATGATCGGGCACAGGTGATGACTGCAGGCGCTGCGCACGGTGACCGGCCCCATGATCATGAGCTCGTTGAGATGCTCGGCGTTGGGGAACTCGGTGACCTTGGGCAATGGCACGTAACGCCCGCGAAACACTTCGTTCACGTACATCTTGGCGACGCGCCGTGCGGTTTCGCGAGTGTTGTGATCGCTCTCGACGTCGATGACCAGGCTCTCGAGCACCGCGGTCATCCTCTCGCACACCTCCCGGGTGAGCGCATCGAGCTCGCCGGGATGGATGAATTCGGAGATGTTGTCGTTGGCGTGAAAGCGCTGCTGCTTCGCCTTCAGTCGCGCGCGAATGCGCTGCGAGACGACCGTGGTTTCCTGGGACATGAGGCACCCGCCTTGAGGGTCATGGGTGCCACAACATAACAGCCGTGCGGATGGTCAGCTAGGGCGAACACAACCGTGGCGTGTCGTCCTATTCAGCTCCCGGCATACCACTGCAGCGAAACCACGGTCCAGGCAATCGCGAGCGCGGCGATGGAGAAGCGGATCGTGTACTGCACGACACACGCCAGGAACTCACGGGCGTGTGAGACCCCGGCGGCACCGCGTCCTGCAGTTCCAGCATTGAAGGCGAACTCGTGTACGAGCATGGCGCCGATCACCAGCGCCGTGGCAAAGGCCAGTGAAGCCGCGATGGAAAACGAGGTGGCGACGGACACGCCCAGCACGACGATGGTCATGGCGAAAATGGCAGCGAAGCGGTTCATGACAGGTACTCCCTTTGGGTTGCGGTGATCCCGTTGATCCCGTGAGCACACTATTGCGTACCGCCTGGTGCGATTTAAGTGTGAGCTATCAGGGCCTTCTCCATGAGAGTTGTCATGTCGGACCACCTGTTCCCGCGCGATATGTTCCCGGCGCCCGATTTGCTAGCATGGCGCGGCCATCAGGGAGGGATTCCGCGATGAAGAAGAAAGCCGCGATCAAACCGGTCCAGCCAGTCATACCGGTCAAACCCGTCAAAATCACCCGGCCGCATGACAGAGAGATCTTCGGCACCTGGATCAAAGGTTACGAGTCTGGCGATGTCTCGCTACTCATGTCGGTCTTCAGCGAGAACCTGCGCTACATCGAACCATGTGAACCCGAGCAGACTTTCGAGTCGCTGGCGAACTGGTACAAGTACGACTTCGCGCGCCCGGATCCGCGTCCGACCTGGACTTTTCGCACCGAGTCGGTCGATGTGGGTGGCGATCTTGCCGTGATCGTTTCCCGCTGGATGGCGGTCACCGACTACGGTGGCTTCCAGGCCGAGGTGCACCGGCTGCGCAGCATCGACTTCCTGCGCTTCGGTGAAAACGGTTGGAAAATTTTCCGCACCATCAACGACCCGCTGTCCTGCTGCGACGCGCCAAGGGCTGCGCGGGCACCCGGCGTGCCCGGACCCCGGAAGAAGAAGTAGCACCTGTCGTAGATCGTTGGATCTAGGAGATGCACCCGTCTCCGAATGGCTGCACTCGTTGTATTTGCAGTTTCGACCTACTCGCATTGACACGCGGAGGCGCTCCGTCGATCGTCTGCGCGCACATAGGGAGTGCGCGCGGCCTAAGGGCCATGGAGAAGCGCCTTGGTGATCAGGGTCTTGATCGCAACTGCAGTGCGCGGCTATCGCGGCGGATTGCAGCGTGTACTGCAAGGCGCGGAGGGAATCGCGCTGGTGGGTATCGCATCCACGGCCGAACAGGTCGTGGAGCAGTCCTGCAAGCTGTTGCCGTCCGTCATCCTGCTCGATAACGCCATGGCCAAGCTCCTGGCGCTGTCCAACCCGTTCCCGGGCGCACCTAAGGTAAGCGGGATGGTCATGCTGGGTACTCCGGAGGTCTATGCGGACATGCTGGTCTGCTTGCCGGCCGAGACCCTCGCCTTCGTGTCCTGTGACGCCACGGTTGCGGACCTTCTCGCGGCAATTCGTACCGCCGGGGGCGACGAATCCCCCTTCCCGCGTGCCGCGATGCCCGCGGCAACCGCGCCGCGCCATCCCTCGGGCCATCCCTCGGCAATCGCGCACCTCACCGAGCGCGAGATGGAAATCCTCAGGCTCATGCAACAGGGTCTTCCTAACAAGATGATCTCGCGCCAGCTGGGCATCGAGCTCTCCACCGTCAAGAACCACGTGCACAGCATCCTGACGAAACTCGGCGCACACAATCGTGGCGAAGCCATCTCGCTGCTGTATCGCTACGAAGGTTCGGAACGCGCGGCGCATCCCTTCCATCCGGAGCCGGACGGCGCCGAGATGCCGCTGGACCAACCCGCGCTCGCTTGACAGGCGCATCGCTCTGGTAGGATCGGCCGTCATTTCGAACGGACGGTCCCATGCGGATCACTATCTCTCGCGTCTCGATGGCTTGCGTCTCGATGGCCTGCCTCACGATGACCCTGGTGTTCGCCGCCCAGGCGGCGGATCGCCCCACCCCGCCGACCCGCCCGCCGGATGCCGAAGGCGCGCCCAAATTCACCCAGGTGCCCAGCGGCGGCAACGCACCCATCGACGCCAATGGCGACTTCCTGATCGGACCGGTCTATCTACCGGCGAGCGAACTCATTGCGGTCGACGCGGTGCCGAAAGGCGCCGTGCAGCAGTTCGTCATGAAATCCGCGGACAGCAAATTCTATCCAGGCATCGCGCGTGACGTTTTCGGCACCGTGGATCCGGCCAACCCGAAGGCCCTGATCGTCGAGACGCACTCCACCCCGTGGGAGCGCGCCATCACGGTGTACGTGCCCGCGCAGTACAAGAAGGGAAAGCCCGCACCGTTCATCGTCACGCACGATGGCCCGAAACTCGGGGAGCCGGACACGACGCTGCCGCGCGTCCTCGACAACCTGATCGCCCAGGGTCGCGTGCCCGCGATGATCGCAATCATGATCCAGAATGGCGGCGGGGATGCCCAGGGCAGCGAGCGCGGCCTGGAATACGACACGCTGTCCGGCAAGTTCGCCGAGTTCATCGAGGCCGAAGTCCTGCCGCGCGTTGAGAAGAGCTATGGCGTCAAACTCACGCGTGATCCGGAGGGACGCGCCGCCATGGGCTGCAGTTCGGGCGCCGCCGCGGCGTTCACCATGGCCTGGTTCCACCCCGAGTGGTACCACCGCATCGTGAGTTACTCCGGCACATACGTGAATCAGCAGTGGCCGTTCAACCCCGCGAACCCCGGCGGTGCCTGGGATTATCACGAATCCATCATTGCCGGCAGCCCGAAAAAACCCATTCGCGTCTGGATGCACGTGGGCGACCGCGATCTCTTCAACCCGAACGTGATGCGCGATGACATGCACGACTGGGTGGTTGCCAATCACCGCATGGCCGCGGTGCTCAGGAACAAGGGCTACGATTACCAGTACGTCTACGCGCTCGACTCCGGGCATTGCGACCGCAAGGTGCGCGAACACACCCTGCCGCAGGCGCTGGAATGGGTGTGGCGCGGGTACAAGCCAAGCC
>Ga0207691_10002843_pt1 | contig 16868 bp, 13 predicted proteins | sample KBSM13metaG_FD_184327 | JGI IMG/M metagenome (GOLD analysis project Ga0207691, IMG submission 184327) | Miscanthus rhizosphere microbial communities from Kellogg Biological Station, Michigan, USA - KBS M1-3 metaG (SPAdes) (version 2) | ecosystem: Host-associated > Plants > Roots > Rhizosphere >... | reverse complement strand
CCCTTGGGGTTGAAATTGCGCAGGATCGAGATGACTTCGACCTCGAACCGCTCGATCTTCGTCCCGCTGAACACCGATAGGCCATAGCCCTTCATCCCCGGCCGGACCTCGGCGACGCGCATGTGGCGGGCGGGGTCGAACAGGGTCGGCGCGGCAACGGCAGAGGCGGGGAGGGACGCGTTGGCCGGCTCGTGGGCGGCTGCATCTTGAGCGGTGGCAGCAGGTTGGGCGTGATCGGCGACCGGCGCGGCGCACGCCGCGCTCCCCAGCGGGCCGGCGAGCAGCAGTCCAACGACGGCGACGGACAATCTCATCGGCACCTCTGAAAGACGCGGCGGAAAAGGATGGTAGGGGTGGCGGGCGGGGGTCGCAAGCCGGCGGGGTTGATCGTCCCGTCTCGATCCTGACCGATGCCAACGGCACCCCGTTCCCCGATTGACCCGCCAACGCCGTCACGGTAGTGTCTGCCAGCCAAACATTTGCGGCCGGCCGTCCGTATGACTGGCGGCGGCGGAGCGTCTGGATCGGACCGCGTATGCCAACTCAAGTGGAATCCAAGTTTTGCTGATCGCCCTACGCCCCACGGCCGGCCGATCGTCAAAACTCGCATTCCCCTCCCGGCCCGGCGTCGCAGTCCCTTAAAGGCCTTGCTCCCGTCAACCTCCGTTGTCCGGCCCTTTGCGAACCTGTCCGCTTACAGCGAGCACACCTTTGAGCCCTGAACTGCGCGACCGCGCCGAAAAAGTCCTCGGCCACACCTTCAACGACCCCGACCTCCTCAAGGAGGCCCTCACCCACGCCTCCATCGCCGACAACCGCCTCGACAGCAACGAGCGCATGGAATTCCTCGGCGACGCCGTCCTCGACCTCATCATCTGCGAGGCCCTCTACCACCGCTTCCCCTCCTACCAGGAAGGCGACCTCACCAAGGTGAAGTCGGCCGTGGTAAGTCGCCGCACCTGTGCTGAGGTGGCCAACGAGACCGGCCTGACCGACCTGCTCATCATCGGAAAGGGCATCAGCTCGCGCAACCAGATGCCCAGCAGCCTCGCGGCGGCCGTCTACGAGTCCATCGTCGCCGCGGTCTACCTCGACGGCGGCTTCGAAGTCGTCAAGCAGTACGTCCTTCGCACGATGACGCCCAAGCTCGAAGAGATCGCCTCCAACGCCCACCAGCAGAATTTCAAAGCCGTCCTCCAGCAGCACGCCCAGAAGGTGCTCGGCGCCACGCCGATGTACGAATTGCTCGACGAAAAGGGCCCCGACCACAGCAAGTGCTTCGAGGTCTGCGTCTGCATCGAAGGCCGCCGCTACACCAGCGCCTGGGGCCCGAACAAAAAGATGGCCGAACAGAAGGCCGCGCTGCTCGCCTTGGAGGACATGGGCGTCTTCGACGCCAAGGAAGTCGACGAGGCCATCGAAAGCATCAGCGCCGAGCTCGGCGAAGAAGCGCTCTAACCGCGCCGGGCGCCCCTTCACCAACGTTCGTACCCAGCCGACCACCCCCAAACCACCGCCCAAGCGGGCCGTGGCGGGCCAAGCCGTGCAATGGCGTGTTTTCGCGATCTCTCACCGATCAAAGACCGCCAAAAACCGAGCAAGGTACAGGTCACGACCATCCCGCCGCGCGCCATGGCCGGCTTTGGCGGGCGTTTTTGGGTTCGTTCTGTCACCGCCTCACCCATCGCTGTAAAAATCGACGCGCCGCCAAGCCGCCGCTTGCCCTTCGCGGAAGACCGGATGGGTTCCGTCTTCGAAGAATCTAACTCCCCCAATCCTTCCACACCGCGTTCGACGGTTCCAAAGAGCCGGGATGAAAGCGGCGGAGCCGCTGCGGCCGACGTACGGCCGGGCTTCCCAGCGGAGTGCCGCCGCCGCCGCGGCCGGAGCGGTCGGGCGGGCCCATGCTCCCGGCGCCGACGCCATCCGGCGTCTGCGACGTGTCGGCGGGGGCCTCGGCATCCGGCTCACCAACGTCGGCACGGACACGGTCATCCCGGCGAGATGCCGGCATGTGGCAGAGCCGAATGGGACATCACTCCCACGGCGATGGTAACTCATGCTGTGCGTCGCCTCCTGCTCAACTTCCTGATGCGAGCGTCGGCGGTGCTGCTCGTCGCCATACCCGTGCTCCTCGTCATAGGCCGGCCGCAGGGCATCGACCTCACGTTGCAGGAATCGCCGACGTCGGTGGCGGTGACGGGGTGCAAGGGAAGGGGCTCACCATCTCGTCGCCGCGTCCCGATTGGCGCGAGGCCGTTCCGCGGGTCCTGTACGATTGGACGGCCGACTTTGCCGGCTTCAGGTTCGGGCCCGAGCTCCCACCAGCCCACTGGCCCGGCGCACCGAGCTTCGTGGTCGTGCCGGGGTGGTTTCTGGTGCTCGGGTTCGGGACCTGTGCCGTTGCGTGTCGAACCCTGTGGCGCAGGCGCGGAGTGCCGGTAAAGCCGCACCGTCGCGCCTTCACGAGATGGCTCTCCATGCCTCGCCTATACGTCCCGATGTTGGTTCTCGTCGGCGTGGGCTGGGCAGTCTCGTACCTGCGTGACGGCGGCATGTACGTCGTAAACGGCTCCCGCGCCGGCTTGGTCGCCGTTGCCGACTCCACCTCCCTGATCCTCGGCGTCCGCGGGGGCTGGCCATCAAGGGAATGGATTGAACGAGAACACCTGCGAGCAATCGGCGGGCTGCGGGGCGACGACGTCTCGTCGAGGTACACACTCTTTGGTTTCGGAGTGCTTGCCGGGCAACGCTACTGGAACGGCCATCAAGAACGGGTCGTGTCGAACAGGGCGATCGCGTTGCCGTGGTGGTTTCTCCTGCTCCTGTCCGCCGCGGCGCCGCTGGAGCAGTTTGGGCGATGGCTATGGTTCAACCGACGCTCGGAGCGCAGACGCCGCCACGGCTGCTGTTTGCACTGCGGGTACGACCTGACCGGCAATGTCAGCGGGGTGTGTCCGGAATGCGGGACGGAAACCCGGGGAGGGCGTGTGAGGGAAGTAACCAGCCTTTGCTAGCTGAGCCCCCCGCATGACGTTTCGTCCCGCAGCGTCAGTTAGTGGTACGCGCGAGCACGGACCGGCCCTCCGCCGAAGACAGGTAGGATCGGAACTCGGCGGCGTCGCGGCTCTTCCGGGCCCAGTGCATCAGCCACCACGCCCGGCCCTCGCTGATCCACTCGGGCTCGTCGGCGCGGAGGGTGTTCAGGAGCAGCGGCCACATTTCCGCCGCGACGTCGGGGTGCTGCTTTGACCAGTCGACCCACGTCTGGCCCCGCCAGGACAGTTCCTTGTGCAGCTCGTTGGTGCCGCCGCGCCACTGCCGGTTCCAGCGGAACGCGTGGAACCAGCGCGGCCGGGGCGCCGCGCGCGGCACCCACAGCCCCTCCGCGACCAGGTATTGGATGAGCGGCGGCTGGTGGTAGCCGTACGGGGAACGGAACAGCGGAATCTCGGTCAACGGCAGCAGCGCTTCGGACTGCGTCCGATACTGGAGCGTGTCCGGCGAGAAGAAGCCCCGGCCGCCACGCCCCGCCGTGAAAGCCCCGACGTAAGCGGCCCCCACCGCCGCGACACAGAGGACGGCCACGCACCGCCGCCCGTACTGCCTCACGACGCGGGCAATGGCGTTCGTCGAATCCGTCGAATACGTCAGCGGCTGTGGCGGCTGTGGGTCCAATGTCCGCAGGTGCCTCCCATACCGAATATCGGCACTTGCATCCTACGCCTTGTCCCGTGCGGGACCGGGCGTAGACGCCGGCAAGCCGCGGGCGGAGCAAAGCGAGTGTAACGAGCGCCGCGGAGCCCCGGATCTCTTGGGCGCGAAAGACGATCCGGGGCTCCGCTCCTTCGTCGCTCCGCCCGCGGCTTGCCGGCGGATGCCCGCGAGTCGCGAAAACGGAGGGTCACGCTCGCTGGCGCTTGCAATGCTGGACTAAAGGCCAATAGCGACCGCGCCGCTGTGCCGCTACCCTCTCAGGCCCTCGTTACCGTACCGACCCGACTGACTCAATTTGATTCCATCGATGGAAAAGGACTCGCTTGAAATCCTTGGTCTTGCTGCTCACGGTTGCAATGCTTGCGATCCCGGCGTCGGCGCCGGGACAGACTCCGTCGGCCGTCGCCACGGAGCAAACCCCCGGGACGCCGCCCCCTACGGATCCCGCCGTCGACGTCCCGCCCCACAAGGCCGCTGACGAAGACCGCTGGAGGCTCAGCCTTGCGATTCCCGTCTGGCTCGTCGGGGTTGACGGCGATCTGAACGTCCGCGGGCACAAGATCTCCGGCGACCAGGACACCGCCGACGACGTGGACGAGCTGTTCGACAGCCGGCTGAACGGCGCCATGGCACTGCACTTCGAAGCCCAGAAGAGCCGGTTCGGCCTGTTGCTCGACGGGATGTATCTCGACCGAAGTATCCGGGGCACCGAAGGCGCGACCGACGCGGAAGCGACGCTCCTGGGTTACATCGGCGAGGTTGGCGGGATCTACACCGTCATCCCGCCCGCGCCGGGCAAACGGGGCTGGGGGATGCTGCGGCTGGACGCCCTTGTCGGACTGCGGATCAGCGGGCTGGAGCTGGGCGTCGAGACCGACACGTTCAGCGGCGACGTGAGCGACACGTACTACGACCCCTACGTCGGCGGCCGCGTCGAGGTCGGCCTGACCAACTGGCTCTCGGCTAAGGCCCGCGGCGACGTCGGCGGCTTCGGGATCGACGCCTGGAACACGTCCCAGTTCAGCTACAACGTCGACACCGGTCTGGAATTCCATTTCACACGGTGGTTCGACCTCGGCCTGGGATACCGCTGGCTGAGCTACGACATCGACCTCGGGTCCGAGTCCAGCCTCAACGCCACGCTGAGCGGACCGGTCGTGGAGCTGAAGTTCAACTTCTGAGACGAATCCGCCGTCGATCGGCACGCGCGAATCGCCATGCCCAATCGGGATTCCGTCTTTATCCGCGGCCGGCGCGGACTCCGTGCTGTCTTACCTCCTCGGTAAACGAATCCATGAATGTTTTCGCGGCGACCGGGTCTTCCGCCGCCACCGGATCGGCTTCGCCTTGAAAGTAAATCAATACTCGCTCGGGCCGGCCGCCTGTGCCCTCCCTTACGACCACGCGAGAGACGGCGTCGATATTGATCCAACCGTCTTTCACCTTTACGAAGTTCGCCATTGCAACTGCTCCTTTTTTTGCCCTGCTGGATTGATGCGAAGGGGACAGATAACTGGCTTCATTGTAGCAGGAACTGAGCGTCAGCCTGTCGCCACGGCGGCGGGGCAACAAAAGCACCCCCGTTCGATCGAACGGGGGTGCTTTGTTCTTCCCGAAAGATTGATTGCCGTGGTCGGCTTTACCCGGCCTTTTCGGTCTTCTCGCCGGCGCCCTTCCAGCCGCTGATGCCGGCGGAGAGGTGCTTGACGTTGGTGTAGCCCATGGCGACGGCCTTCTTGGCCGCGGCCTGGTAGGCCTGGCACTGCGGGCCGCCGCAGTAGGCGACGATCAGCGCGTCCTTGTCCTTGGGCAGGACCTTGGCCAGGTCCTTCTCGGCGGCCTCGAAGTTGATGGCGGTGGGGATGTGGCCTTCCTGGTAGCTGTCGGTGCCGTTGACGTCGATCACCGTCACCTGCTTTTTCTCGATCGCCGCCTTCAGGTCCTTGATGGCGATGTCGGGGTAGGCCTTGGCGGCCTTGTCTTCCGCGACCGCAACCACCGCCGACAGCGCCAGGCACAGGGCCGTCAGGCCCGCAACGTAGGAACGTTTCATCGCATCCTTCCTTTCGTCCATGTCGAGACTCGGGTCCCCTCGGGGCGCGCGCCCCGACGCGAAGGGCAGTACCGCCGGACGCCGAAGGTTATTCCCGGGATCGGGGGCAGGTCAATCGAATCAATTCGGTTCGATGGGCGGCGTGACGGGTGGGCGGGGCCGGAGGATTTCCTGGGCGCGCTGCTGGTCGGGCAAGTCGAACGGCAGGATGCAGTTGGGGAAGGCCCAGAGCAGGATCTGCGCCTCTTCCGCCTGGGCTTGCGCCTGCGCGGGGTTGGTCGCGGGCATGCCGGCGCTGGCCTGGGACTGCGCCTGGCGCTTGAGGTCGATGAACGTCCGCCGGTCGGCGACGGGGCGGTCGCGCCACTTGTGGTTGGGCGTCACCCCCGACACCCGCGCCACCTCCGGCCGGATCGACAGCGGCGCGCGGTCGACCGCGGCGGGGCCGGGGTAGAGGTCGCTCAACTTGGCGAAGAGGTTGCCGTAGAGCTCGGGGTCGTAGCCGGCGCGGACGTAGATCGCGTAGGCGAGCTTGTCGGCGGCCCACTCCTGCTGGGCGGTGAAGCGGCGGGTGACGAACTGCCACGCCACCGCCGGCGGCGTGGCGCGCGGGTCGGCCTTGGGCAGCGTGTTCTGCACGTCGAGGTTCATCACGTGCGCCAGCCCGTGCGCCATCGCCGCGGCCAATTCCTCCTCGGTGTCGCAGACGCGGTTGCGCAGCAGGCCGGAGTAGACGTAGACGTGCGTGCCGCCGGTGGTGAAGACGTTGGGGACGCCGGCGTTGACCAGGTGGAACTTGACCTTGGAGAGCACGGGGTCGGAGGCCTTGTCGGGCGCCGCGGCGCGGGCGGCCTCGATGAGGCGGTCGCCGACCATCTGCACGTAGAGCGCCAGGTCGGCGTCGTGGGTGAGGGCGGGGGAGAGGGCGACGTCGTGCAGGCGCTGCGCCTGCTGCACGTACTCGGTTTTCGCCCGCGGGCCGGCGCAGCCGACTGCAAAGACGAAGAGCGCGGCGGCGGCGGTGACGGGGAGGCGACTGCGCATAGCGGAGTTTAAGATTACGCGAGAGGCGGGGCCATGTCGCGGTTGGTGGGATAAAGCCCCGGGATTGCAATCCCGGGGCTTGGCTCATCGCAAGGGGCAGGGCTTACTCTCCCGCCGCGGCGCGGGCGCCGTTGGTCGTCGAGGGCCACAGGTAATCCTGCTCGCCCAGCACCCACTCCAGCCGCTCGGCGAGGCTGCGCGACGGCGCGGTGAACGCCAGGCGGAAACCGACGTCGGCGTAGGCGGCGCCGGGTTTGACCGGCAGGGGCTTGTCCAACGGCAACTCCGGCGGCGACAGCGCCGACCCGCCGATCACCGCGATGGCGCCGGCATTCGCAGTCGCGAAGCGGCGCACGCCCTCGGGCGTGGCCTTGTCGTTGTACTTCTCGAAGGGCTGGGCGGCATCGCAGACGATCTCGGCGACGTTGCCGACCAGGTGGTGAAAGCCTCCGCTGGCGCCGGCGCCCAGTTCGGGCGAATCGACCGTGCGGAAGAACAGCGTGTGGTCGTTCTGCTGGCCCGCGCGAGCCGAGGGTCCCGTCGCGACGGCCCGGCCGTCGGGCGCCTTGGGCATCGTGAAGATCCCCGCGTCGGGCATCTGTGCCGCCTCATCGGCGCCGGCGCTGGCGGCGTAGGCGCGCTGGGCGTCCCAGGTCTTGTCCCGCAGGTTCCACTTCTCGGCCGGCACGTCCTTCCCGAACCGCTCGTACGCCACCTCCCACTCGTGCGCGGTCGGCAGCCGGCACCCGCACAGCCCCGCGAAGAACAGGGCGGCTTCGGGCGAGACGTACTGCATGGGGTGGGCGTCGGACGGCATGCCGCCCGCCTCGGGGCCGAGGACGTTGCGGTTAAACTTGCTGCGGGGGTCGCGCAGCTCCATCGGGAAACTGTTCGCCTCTTCCGGGGAGAGCCAGAAGATCGCGCGGCCCATCTGCACAGCCGGCCGGGCCCACACCCACGTGCGCGGCCCGCGGCGGGTGTCGCCGTGGTCGCCGGGCTGCGGCGACCACACCAGCGACTCGACGCGAGCCCACGCCGTCTGCGCGTTGACCACCGCGACGAACTGTGCGAGGGAAACCTCCGTGGTGCCCAGGTAGAACGGGCGCTCGCCGCGGGAGCGGGGCTCGACCCGCCGGAATTCCAGCGGCACGTCGGCGCCCAGCGGCTGGAGCGAGAAGACGTCGTCCAGCCGGCGATCAGCGAAGTTCTCTTTCTCGTCCAAGGTGCCGACGCGCTGCATCAGCTCGGGCACGCCGGGGCGCGACCGCAGCTCGGCCGCAGCCTTTCGCAGGTCGGCGACGATCGTCGTCAGGGCGGGGTCGTTGTTTTGCGCGCGGGCGGCGCCGGCGGGGTTGGCCTTGTAGCGTTCGATCTGCTGTCGGGCGGCGAAGAGCGAGAGGTTGAACCGCGCCGCGGGGCCGAGCCGGGCGAACTGCTCCTCGTCGACGCCGAACGATTCGCGGAGCTGGACCGCCGAGGCGAGCATCGCCGGGTTCCGCGCCGCCTCGGCGAAACGCCTCCAGCGAACCGGGCCCTGCGCGACGACCTCGGAAGCGGCGCGCCGTTTTTCCTCCACCCGGTTGACGCCTTGGCGCAGGAGCTCGTCGATGCGGCCGCGGACGTCGGCGTCGCGCTGCAGGTCACCCGCCTGCGTCGGCCAGGCCGGCTCGACCTTGTCCGACCCGAGCAGCCGCCAGGCGTGCACGACGATCTCCGGCACCTGGCTGGTGCGCGCAATCTCCGCCAGCTCGGCGCGGGGCCGCGCCGCCAGCCCGCGGAGGTTGGCCAGGCGCTGCACGTCGCGCTCGACCAGCCGGCGCACCGCGGGGTCGTTCCAGAACGCGGACTTCTCGGGCGTGGTCCACCGCGCGTCCGGCGTGGCCTGCGGGTCGAGCAGTTCCTGGCGGAGCGGGAAGTCCTTCGACAGCTCGACCAGGTTGGCGGCCCACTGCCCGTACGTGGCGACGGCAGTCTTCAGCTCGGGACTGGCCAGGAGTTCCGCCACCGGTTGCGAGCGCACGAGCCGGTCGAGCGCCTCCTCCCGCTTGGAGAGGGCGGCTGACGTGAAGGCGTCGTTGAGGTCGCGGGGCGGGGCGGGGAAGCTCTCGTCGAGCTTGCCCAAGGCGTTCCATTGCTCCAGCGTTTGCTTTTTCAGCCCGCCGTAACGCACGGGGTCCTTGGCCAGTTGCGGTGCCTGCTCGGCGGCGAGGGCGCGCCAAGAGTCCCACGCCTCGTTCAACCGCCGGGAGGAAAACTTGGCCAGCGGGACCGACTTGAGCCACTCCCTGGGGTCTTCGCGCCGGGCGTAGCCGCGCAGGGCGAGCACCTCGGCCTCCACGCGGGCGCGCTCGGCTTCGAACGTGCCGTCGTCGAAGTCGCGGGCGATGAACGGCCGGCGGGCGAAGGCGCCGATGCGCCCGCCGACGCTGACCTGCTGGCTGTCGAACTCGGCTTTGTCATCGGGCTCGGGTTTGGTGTCGAGCACCTCGCGGCCCGTCTCTTCGACGAGCTTGCGCAGCCGCTCGGCGGCGGCGGCGATCTCGGGCCGCTTGACGCGGTGCGCCGCCACGGTGTCGAGCCAGCGCTGCACGTCGTTGGCCTTAAGCTCGGCGGGCTTGAACTGCGCCGCCACCGCCAGCGCCAGTCGCTCCTCGTCGTAGTCGCCGGGGACGCGCAGGGCCGCGCGCGCGTCGGCCAGTTCGGAGGCGCGCCCGGCGGCGGCGTTGAGGGCGTCGAGGTTTTCGAGTCCGGTCTCGCTGAGCCGCACCGACGACGCCGCGGACTTGCGCAGCGCGGCGGCGAAGGACTTCAGCACCGGGTCGCCGGTTTCTTCCAGCTCGGCGCTGCGGCCCAGGAGCTGTTTCCACGCCGCATCGGCGCGGGGAAGGTCGCGGTCCACCGCCGGCACGAGCCGGAGCAGTTGCTCGATCCCGCCGACGAGGTCGGACGAGCCGGGGCGGGCGGCGGCGACGCGCTCGCCGAGCCGGGTCGCCGGCTGAGTCCAGCCCCAGCCTTCGAATTGTCCCTGGAGTTCCGTGGCCCGCGACAGGTGGCGCCACCGCGGGGGCGCCAGCCCGCGCTCGGCGCGGCGGATGGCCGCGAGCCGCTCCTGCGTCTGCGGGAATTCCTTGAGGTTGATGATGGCCGGCAGAATGCTCGCCAGAGAGAAACGGCGGTTGTCGGAGGGGCGGTCGAACTGCTCGAGCCGGGCCGACGCGAGTTCCTGCACGACGACGCGCAGGTCCGGATCGGCCTCGATGGCGCGGCGGCGCGCCGGCGAGTCCGCCAGCGCCACCGCCAGCGGCCCCGCCCAGCGGTTCTTGGCGTCGTAGATCTCCCGGCGGGCCGCCAGGTCCTGCACGACCAGCATCGACAGCGCCCCGACGGCGATGAACAGCAGCGCCGAGACGGCTGCGAGGACGGCGCGGCGGGTGCGGCGCGGCGGACGGGGGGCGAGCCGCGGCAGTTGCCGGGCGACCGCGGCAAGGCTCGACGGGCGGCCCTCGACATCCGGGTCGAGCAGGTCGTTGCACAGCCGACGCCAGTGCTTGCCCGCGGTGCCGCCCAGCCGGTTCCAGTCGCGCGACGGCGCCACGGGCCACGTGCCGGTTTCGGGGAACGAGCGGCCGGTGGCCAGCAGGTAAATCAGCTCCCCCAGCGCCTGGAGGTCGCCCGCCTCGCCCGTCTTGGCGGCGACGCCGGCGGGGGCGGGGTCGGTCAGGACCGCGCCGGCGACGGCGACGTCGCCCCGGCTGCTGATCAGCACGTTGCTCGGTTTGAGGTTGCCGTGCGAGCGGCCCGCCGTGTCTTTCAGCTCGACCAGGCCGGCGACGACCGAGCGGATGATCGTATAGAGCACCCCGGGCCCGACTTCGACCCGGCCGCTAATGAGGCCGGCGACCGAGAGGGGGTGGAAGTCGGTGACGTAATACGCCCCGGCCGGGCTGGTTCCCATCTCGTGGACCGGGGCCCAGTTGCCGTTGCCGGCGTCGGCAGTCCGCTGCTGGAGCCGGGCGCGCTCCAGGAACGACTGGCTCTCCCAGAACAGCTCGTCCATGTCCAGGCCGGTCGGGTTGTACACCTTCACGGCGTACCGCACCTCGCGAAGCTCGCGCGCGCCCCGCGACGCGGGTACCGGTGCGCTCTCGCCCTGGCGCGCGGAGGCGGCGTCCCCCAGCCGGCGGGAGCCGACGGGGCGGGCGCTGTACACGGAGCCTTCCGGCGTCGAATACAGCTCCGTTACCACCTCGTACTTGCCGAACGTCTGAGCCAAGAACGACTTCCTCGAGTGCCAAGGACCGTGCGAACGACCTGAAATTCAACCCGGGCGAGCCCGGTGAACGGAACCGCGAGCGAAACCGCGACGACGTGCGAAGGGGTCAGGCGTTACCGCAACGAAGGTGACGGCCTGCTTTGATGTCCGCCCGCCAAAGCGGTTCTGGAACCGGGGGGTTGCGCCCGTAGGAACGCCACCGTCCGGCCCCGGCCGTGCTGCGCTTGAACCCAAAGGCAGCGATCCCATCCGCCTCCGGATCTCCCCTCCCGAGGCGTAACACGGCCGCGCGGGCTAGGTATACTGTTTTGTTCAGTCGGTGGGTAAACTTGGTCAGTTTCTTCCCACCGGGCCGCTCCACCGGCTTAGCCATGTCTCATCCGATTCAACCGGGACATCCTCAAAAGCCTGAGTGCCGCCGCGGGCGGCGGACCACTGCGCTTGGCCGCTTCGCGGCCGTAACCTTTTTAGCGGCAATCGGTTGGGCAATAGCAGATTCACGGGCGGTGGCCGATGCCCCTGCAGTTCGCGCGGAGTCCGGCGAACAGCGTTCGGAGCATTGGTCCTATAAGCCGCTGACCCGGCCGGTCGTCCCCGACGTCTCCAAATCGAAGCACGCCGCCTGGGTGCGCACGCCGATCGACGCATTCATCCTCGCGCGCCTGGAAGCTGGTGGAATGCACCCCTCCGCCCCCGCGGACAAGCGGACTCTGCTTCGGCGGGTGTACTTCGACCTGACCGGCTTACCGCCGACCCCGGAAGCGGTGGCCAGCTTTCTCGCCGACGATTCCCCCGACGCATATCAAAAGGTCGTCGACCAGTTGCTCGCCAGCCCCCGCTACGGCGAGCGCTGGGCCCGGCACTGGATGGACCTGGTCCACTTCGCCGAAACCCACGGCCACGACCAGGACCGCCCCCGCCCCAGTGCCTGGCCCTATCGCGATTACCTGATCGGTTCTTTTAATACTGATAAACCTTACGCGAAGTTCGCGGAGGAACAGATCGCCGGGGACGTGCTCTACCCCGACGACCCGCAAGCGGTGGTGGCCTTGGGCATGGTCGCCGCCGGGCCGTGGGACGAGAGCAGCCTGATGGCGATCATGGACGACACGGTCGACAAGAAAGTCGCCCGCTACCTCGACCGCGACGACATGGTCATGACGACTATGTCCACCTTCGTCAGCACGACGGTCCACTGCGCCCGCTGCCACGACCACAAGTTCGACCCCGTCCCGCAGCAGGAGTATTACGCGCTCCAGGCCGTGTTCGCCGGGGTCGACCGGGCGAACCGCCCTTACGACGCGGACCCGGCCGTCTATCGCAAGCGGCGCGAGCTATTGAAGCGGAAAAAAGACCTGGAGCGCGACGGCGCCGCGGTGGCAAAGGCGTCGCTCTCCGACCCCACTGCATCGAACGACATCGCCGCGTGGGAAAAGTCGCTCTCGGCAAAGGAAGCCGCCTGGACGCCGCTTGCCCTCGTCGCGGTAACGTCGGCTGGCGGCGCCACTCCGGTGAAGCAGCCCGATGGTTCCGTCCAGTTTGGCGGCACCCGTCCCGAAAAAGACGTCTACACGATCGAGGCAACGACGGACGTCGACCGGGTCACCGCGGTCCGACTGGAGGTGCTGCCGGACGACACCCTTCCGGGACACGGTCCCGGGCGAGCGGAGAACGGCAACTTCCACCTGTCGGAGTTCAAGCTGAATGCGAAGCCGGCGAGCGGCGGGGGGCCCGGGCGGTCCGTCGTTCTCACGAATCCGACCGCGGATTTCGACCAGGACGGCTGGACGATCGCCATGGCGTTGGACCGCAAGCCGGAGACGGCGTGGGGAATTCACCCCGCCGAAGGGAAGCGGCACGTTGCGGTGTTCGAACTGAAAGACCCGATTGCCCCCGGCGACGCGGGCACTTCGCTCGCCTTCACGTTGGAGCAAAGCCACGGCCGCGGCCACGTCATCGGCCGGCTGCGGCTCTCGGCAACGTCGTCGCCACTGCCGGTACGGGCGTCGACGTTGCCGGACGCCATCGCCTCGGTCCTCGCGACCCCTCCCGAGAAGCGCACCGACGACCAGCGCGCCACCCTCGCGCTTCACGCGATGAAGGCGCGCGTGGACGAACAACTCGCGGCCCTGCCCCCGACGCAGACGGTCTACGCCGCCGCCAGCGACTTCGCCCCCGACGGCAACTTCAAGCCCGCCAACGGGTGCCGGCCGATCCAGGTACTCCGGCGCGGCGACATCAACGCGCCGCTGGCCGACGCGGCGCCGGGGGCGCTGTCGTGCGTGCCGGGGCTGGAATCAAAGTTCCATATCGCCGACGCAAATGACGAGGGCGCGCGCCGGGCCGCGCTGGCCAAGTGGGTGAGCGACCCGAAGAACGTCCTGACGTGGCGCTCCATCGTCAACCGCGTCTGGCAGTATCACTTCGGCCGCGGCATCGCCGACACCCCCAGCGACTTCGGCCGGATGGGCGGCTCGCCGTCCCACCCGGAACTGCTCGACTGGCTGGCGACGTGGTTCCTGGAGACTGGTGGCTCGCTCAAGCAGCTGCACCGCCTCATCGTCACCAGCAGCGTCTACATGCAGTCGAGCGGGCACGATGCCGAGTTCGCCAAAGCTGACGCCGACAACCGCCTGCTCTGGCGGATGAACCGCAGCCGTCTCGACGCCGAGAGCATCCGCGACGCGGTGCTGCAAATCTCCGGCAAGCTCGACCCCACCATGGGCGGCCCCAGCGTAAAGCAGTTCATCGAGTCGCCCGGCATCCACGTGACGCCCAACGTGGACTACCTCAACTTCGACGTGGACAGCCCGGCGTTCCACCGGCGCAGCGTCTACCGCTTCGTCTTCCGCACGCTCCCGGACCCGTTCATGGAAACCCTCGACTGCCCCGACGCCTCGCAACTCACCCCGGCGCGGAGCGCCTCGGTGACGGCGCTGCAGGCATTGTCGATGATGAACGACGCGTTCTTGGTGCGCTACAGCGAGCACCTGGCACAGAAGCTCGCAAAGGACGAGAGCGATCGGTCGGCGCAGATAAGCGAGCTCTACGCGCTCCTTCTCAGCCGTCCGCCAACGGCGGACGAGTCCCGCGCGGTAACCCACTACGCTTCAAAGCACGGATTGGCGAACGCCTGCCGGCTGCTGCTCAACAGCAACGAGTTCATGTTCGTGAACTGACAGATGCCGGTCCGAAGAACGAACCACGAAGTCACGAAGCGGTTCTCGACCTCTGACACGTCTGCCGTTGCCGGCGCCTTCAAGAGAGATCGATCAACCAAGGCGAAACGTTGTCTCCCGCATTCACGCGCGAAATGAACGGCGCTCGCTTCGTTTCTTCGTGGCTTCGTGGTTCGCTTCTTTTGTTCACTTCAGCGACGCCATGTCGATCACGAAGCGGTACTTCACGTCGTTGCGCACCATGCGCTCGTACGCCTGGTTGATCTTCTGGATGGGCGTGAGCTCGACGTCCGAGACGATGTTCTTCTCGGCGCAGTAGTCGAGCATCTCCTGCGTCTCGCGGACGCCGCCGATCGCGGAGCCGGCGAGAGACCGCCGTCCCATGATCAGCGGGAACGCCGCCACGGGCGCCGGCTTCTCCGGCGCGCCGACGAGCACCATGTGGCCGTTGCGCCGCAGCATCGTGATGTAGGCATTCAGGTCGTGCGGGGCCGAGACCGTGTCGATGATGAAATGAAAACTGCCGGCCAGCTTGGCCAGGTTCGCCGGGTCGCGCGTCAGCACCACCTCGTGCGCGCCCAGGCGGATGGCGTCCTGCTCCTTGCCGGGCGAGGTGGTGAACTGCGTGACGTGCGCGCCGAACGCGTGGGCGAATTTCAGCGCCATGTGCCCCAGCCCGCCGAGCCCCACGACGCCCACGCGCTGGCCCTCGCCGACGCCCCAGTGGCGCAGCGGCGAGTAGGTCGTGATGCCCGCGCACAGCAGCGGCGCGACCGCCGCCAGGTTCAGCTTCGGCGACACCTTCAGGACGAACGCCTCGTCGCAGACGATGTTGTTGGAATACCCGCCGTAGGTGGGCGAGCCGTCCTTGGCGCGGCTGTTGTAGGTCAGCACGGTCTGGCCGCGGTCGCAGTACTGCTCCTCGCCCTCGCGGCAGCTGTTGCACTCGCGGCAGGAGTCGACCATGCAGCCGACGCCCGCCAGGTCGCCGGCCTTGAACTTCTTCACCTGCGCCCCGACCTTCGCCACCCGCCCGACGATCTCGTGCCCCGGCACCATCGGGTAGATCGACCCGCCCCATTCGTCGCGCACTTGGTGCAGGTCGGAGTGGCAGACCCCGCAGAACTGGATGTCGATCAACACGTCCTTGGGCCCGACCTCGCGGCGTTCAAAATCAAACGACCCGAGCGGGCTCTGCTTGTCCCGTGCGGCGTATCCATGGGATTTAATCATCGCGGCGATCCTCCCGTGCGCGGTTGAAGGCAAAGCATAGGCGCGCCGCCGGCAGCAGGGCGGCAGGCGAGGGCCTTGCGTAAAACCTTGCCCGCGGCAACCCTTTCCTCACGACAAGCCCGCCGGTCAGGATGACGGAAGTTCCTGAACGAAGAGGAGACCGAGCAGGCGCGGTCACTGTTGCAGTTCGTAACACAATTCAAAGACCGACTGCACTGCTACCTCAAGTTCGTTAGCGACTGAAGGCGAAGGATAAAGAGAGGGTCCGGGAACCTCGTGCGGATTCACTTTCTATTCCCCTCGAACCCGCTGAAAGCATCGGCGATCGAGGAGATGTTTGAAGACCAGGCGCGGGCGCTTGCGGCCGCCGGATTCACCGTATCGGTCTGTCCGGATTCCGTCGTTCAGCGGGCCAGGCCGCTGCGCGACGTGCCGCCCGGCGCGACGGTCGTCTACCGGGGCTGGATGCTGAACGCCGCGGAGTACGGTCGGCTCGCGGAGGCAATCACGACCGCCGGCGCGGCGCCGTTCACGACGCCGGCGACTTACCTGGCCGCGCACCACCTGCCGAACTGGTACCCGTTGATCAAGGAGTTCACGCCGGAAACACGCGTGCTCCCCGCCGGCGCCGATCCGGAGGCGGATTTGCGGGCCCTGGGGTGGGACGCGTTCTTCCTCAAGGACTACGTGAAGTCCTTGAAGACGTCCCGCGGCTCAATCATTCGGAACCCGTCGGACGTCTGGGGCGTCATCCGCGAGATGGAGCAGTTCCGCGGCGAAATCGAGGGCGGCCTCTGCGTCCGGCGGGTCGAGGATTTCGATACCCAGTCCGAACGCCGCTACTTCGTGCTCCACGGCCGCCCCTGCGCTTCCGATGGCGGCCCCGTGCCCGACGTCGTGGCGCGGGTCGCCGGGCGCATCCCCTCGCGGTTCTTTTCCGTCGACGTCGTCCGGCGAGCCGACGGAGTCCTGCGAATCGTCGAAGTCGGCGACGGCCAGGTGTCCGACCTCGTCGGCTGGTCCGCAGACGCTTTCGCGGCGATGTGGACCGCGGCGGGAAACGCCGCATAGCTCGAGTCGCTCTTCGTCGTGGTGCCCGAGTCCAACGCCGGCTGGGTCGCCCACCCCGGCGGGTACGTGCAGTGCCTCAAGTGCGGCTCCGCCGCGCCCTCGGCCATGCCACGACGCCTGTTCTACTGGGCCGGCTGCGCGTGCGGGAACATCCGCTGGCGGTGGGTCCTGTTCTGCGGCCGGGCGTCCGTCGCCGACCCCGAGGCGGTCGTGCCGGTGAAGCTGATTGCGAAGAGCTGACTGCAAGATGCCGGCGGAGGTGGCGTTACGCGACGTCTTCGTCGGTCAGTTCCTTCTC
>Ga0207691_10002842_pt1 | contig 16869 bp, 14 predicted proteins | sample KBSM13metaG_FD_184327 | JGI IMG/M metagenome (GOLD analysis project Ga0207691, IMG submission 184327) | Miscanthus rhizosphere microbial communities from Kellogg Biological Station, Michigan, USA - KBS M1-3 metaG (SPAdes) (version 2) | ecosystem: Host-associated > Plants > Roots > Rhizosphere >... | reverse complement strand
GAGGTAGGTGCCGCGCACGTTGACGCCGAACATCAGGTCGAAGCGCTTCATCGGCGTCGCCGGCGTGCGGGTCAGGCTGATCGCGCTCGCGTTGTTGACGAGGATGTCGATGCCGCCAAAGCGCTCGACCGTCTTCGCGACCGCGTCGTGCACGCTCTGCTCGTCGCGGATGTCGCATTGCAGTGGCAGCGCCTGGCCACCGGCCGCCTCGATCTCCTCGGCCGCGCTGAAGATCGTGCCGGGCAGCTTCGCATGCGCCTCGGTGGTCTTCGCAGCGACTGCGACGTTGGCGCCGTCGCGCGCGGCGCGCTTCGCGATCGCCAGGCCGATGCCCCGCGAGGCTCCGGTGATGAAGAGCGTCTTGCCTTTGAGGTCCATCGTCGTCTCCCTGTGGTGTCTGTGGGTGATCCGGATTGCGTGTCAGACCGTCGCTGGTGCCTCGAGCGCCGGCCAGACTTTGGTCGCGATGTGCAGCCCGAGCGCCTCGCCGCACGCGCGGTAGCCCGGCTCGCCCGGATGAAAACCGTCTTCGGCCATCGTCTCGGCGCTCAGGTCGAGTTCGATGCCGAGGTGCGAGACATTCTGGCGTCCGCTGACCCAGCGCGCCAGCGCTTCGTCATGGCGCAGCGCATCGGCGCCGAGCACGCGCCGCAGCGGTTGCGGCAGCAGCGGAAAGCGGCCGATCGGCGGCAGCGGCGCGAAGACGACATGGCGCGCGAGCCCACGGTCGAGCAGCCAGTCGGCGATAGCGGCTCGATGCTGCACCGCGCGTGCACTCGGCACCTGGTCGATCACATCGTTGACGCCGGTCACGACGACAGCGACGTCGACGGCCGACGGCGGCTCGGCCTGCAGCAGCGCGTGGAGCTGGACGGTGGTCAGTCCGGAGCGTGCGCGCAGAATCCATTCGACCGGTCGACGCAGTCGATTCTGCAGCGCGGCCACGAGGTGCCCTGCGACCGCATCGCGCTGATGCGTCACGCCGACGCCTGCCGCCGACGAGTCGCCGGCGATCAGCACCCGAACCGCCCGCCCTTCGCGCGGACCGAGCCGGCCCTCCCGCGGGCCTTCTGCCTCGGGCAGGACGAGCGCGCGGCGCCGCGTCGCCCGCGCCTGCGCCACCAGCAGCGGCGACAGCACGAGCTTCAGCGCGAGCGACATGCGATGGCTAGCCCCAATCCTTTTTGCGTCGGCTCAGAACTTCGAGAAGTCGGGCTTGCGCTTCTGGAAGAAGGCGCTGAACGCTTCCTTTGCCTCGGGGCTCTGCAGACGCTGCGCGAACACCCCGCCCTCGACGCCGACCGTCTCGAGCACCGCGGCATTGCGCGCGCGCCGCATCAGGCGCTTGGTCTCGCGCACGGCGCCGGGCGGCAGCGCGTTGAAGCGCTCGGCGATGCGCCTTGCATGAGCGACGACCTCGGGCGCCGGCAGCACCGCACTCGCGATGCCGGCCTCGACCGCCTCGGCGCCGGTGAACGGCTCGCCGAGCAGCAGCTTGTCGGCGGCCCGCACGTTGCCCATCAGCTGCGGCACGATCAGACTCGAGCCGAACTCCGGCACCAGGCCGAGGCTGACGAACGGCATCGCAAGCCGCGCTTCGTCAGAGACATAGACGAAGTCGCAATGCAGCAGCATCGTCGTGCCGATGCCGATCGCCGCGCCGGTGACCGCGGCAACCACCGGCTTGTCGCAGCCGATCAGCGCGCGCATGAACACGAACGCCGGCGACTCGGCATCGCCGGGCGGCCGCTGCATGAAGTCCTCGATGTCGTTGCCTGACGTGAAGATGCCGGGCTGCCCGGTCAGCAGCACGGCGCGCACCGCCGGGTCGGCAGTGGCGGCCTCGACTGCCTCCGCCATCGCGCGGTACATCGCCTGCGTGATCGCGTTCTTCTTCTCGGGGCGCGCGATCTCGATCGTCGCGACGCCGTTCAGGGTGGCGGTCTTGATGCTCATGCGGATTCCTCGACAGGATGGAAGCCCTGCAGCAGCGCGGCGGTGCGCGTCCACAGGGAAGACTGGAACTGGTGGCGGAAGAAGCCGAAGTGGCCGATCCTCGGCGCGTGCACATCGGCCGGCGCGATGCGCTCGATGCGGCGCGGCGCGTTCGGATAGCAGTCGACCAGCACGCGGGTGCCGCGCTCGGTCATCAGCTCGTCGTCGGTGATCGACAGCGCGACCAGCGGAAAACGCACGCTGGCGAAGCGCTCGCGCACCGGGGCGCCCTCGGCGCCGACGTGATAGCGGGGATTGAGGCACCAGCGCCGCCATTGCAGCATCACACCGCGCGGCAGGTCGCCGACCTTGCGCAGGCGCCGACCCGGAAAGTAACCGAACAGCGAGGTCGCGATCGGCACGACCACGTACCAGAGGTACAGCACGCTGCGCCGCAGCGCCGGCGCGTTGTCGCGCCAGTAGCCGCTGCCGCCCGCGACCGACACCAGGCCGGCGATGCGGTCGCGCTGCGCCAGCAGGCCGGGCAGCTGGGCGCCGAGGCTGTGGCCGATCAGGTAGATCGGCAGCGCAGGCACTTCGCGGTCGAGCGCCTCGATCGCGCGGTCGAAGTCGCGTGCCCACGCGAACAGGTCGGCCTCGAAGCCGCGCAGCGAGCGGCCCGGCGGCAGCGAGTCGCCGACGCCGCGGTAGTCGAAGGTCAGCACCGCATAGCCTTCGCCGGCGAGCCAGCGCGCGAACGGCTCGTAATAGGCCTGTCGCACGCCCATCGCGCCGCCGATCACGACGCCGCCGCGCATCGGCGCACCGTCGGCCGGACGGAACAGCCGAGCGGCGACCGGCGGACCGTCATCCGACACGAGGCTCATCGTCTGCATCGCAACTCCTTGAAGTGCTCAGGGACCGTTTGCTTCGTGACGCGGCAGCAGGCCGCCGCGCCGCCAACCGTCAGACGCGCTCGAAGATGCCGGCGGCGCCCTGCCCGGTGCCGACGCACATCGTCACCATGCCGTACTTCAAGTTGTGGCGGCGCAGCGCGTGGACGACGGTCGCGGAGCGGATCGCGCCGGTCGCGCCGAGCGGATGGCCCAGGGCGATTGCGCCGCCCATCGGGTTGACCTTCGTGCGGTCGAGCTTGACGGTGTCGATCACCGCGAGCGCCTGCGCCGCGAACGCCTCGTTCAGCTCGATCCAGTCCAGGTCGGCGACCTGCAGGCCGGCATAGCGCAATGCCGCCGGGATTGCCTCGATCGGGCCGATGCCCATGATCTCGGGCGGCACGCCCCGGCTGGCGAAGCTGACGAAGCGCGCCAGCGGCTTCAGGTCGAACTGCTTGACGGCCTTCTCGCTTGCGAGGATCAGCGCGCCGGCGCCGTCGCTGGTCTGCGAGCTGTTGCCGGCTGTGACCGAGCCCTTCGCGGCAAACACCGGACGCAGCTTCGCGAGGCCTTCGATCGAGGTGTCCGGACGCGGGCCTTCATCGAGCGACACGATCCGCGTTCGGGTGCCGGGCTCGCCGCGCGCGAGGTCCGGAAAGCGGTCGATGACCTCGACCGCCGTCATCTCGTCGGTGAATTCGCCGCTCTGCTGCGCCTTCAGCGCCTTCAGGTGCGACTGCAGCGCGAACTCGTCCTGCGCCTCCCGCGAGACCTTCCACTGCGCGGCGACTTTTTCGGCCGTCAGCCCCATGCCGTAGGCGATGCCGACGTTCTCGTCGGCCGCGAACACGCGCGGGTTGAACGACGGCTTGTTGCCGCCCATCGGCACCAGGCTCATCGATTCGGCACCGCCGGCGATCATCACGTCGGCCTCGCCGACTCGGATGCGATCGGCCGCCATCTGCACCGCCGACAGGCCCGACGCGCAGAAGCGATTGACGGTGATGCCGCCGACCGAATGCGGCAGGCCGGCCAGGGTGACCGCGATGCGCGCCATGTTCATGCCCTGCTCGCCCTCCGGGAACGAACAGCCGACGATCGCGTCCTCGATCGCCTTCGGGTCGAGCGTCGGCACCTGCTTCAGCGCGCTCTGGATCGCGAGGACCAGCAGGTCGTCGGAGCGAGTGTTCTTGAAGTAGCCGCGCGGCGCCTTGCCGATCGGCGTGCGCGTCGCCGCGACGATGTAGGCCTCTTGCACTTGTCTGCTCATTGGTCGCGCTCCTTCAGTTCCTGACGGGCTTGCCGGTCTGCAGCATGCCCATGATCCGTTCCTGCGACTTCGGGTGATCGAGCAGGCTGCAGAAGTGCTTGCGCTCGAGCGTCATCAGGTACTCCTCGGTCACCAGTGAGCCGGCATCGACATCGCCGCCGCACAGCACGTCGGCAATCAGTGCCGAGATGTGGAAGTCGTGCGGGCTGATGAAGCCACCGTCGCGCATGTTCGCGAGCTGCGCCTTGATCGTCGCGATCGCCGAGCGGCCGGCCACCGGGAACGGCGTGCGCGCGGGCGGGCGATAGCCGCTGTCGTGCATCGCCTTGGCCTGCGCGCTGGCGACGTGCAGCAGCTCGTCCTTGTGCGGCACGATGACGTCGCTCCAGAGTAGGTAGCCGAAGCGGCGGCTCTCGATCGCGCTGGTGCCAACCTTTGCCATCGCAGCGTTGGTGAAGCCGTCGCGCAGGAATGCCAGCACGTCGGTATTCGCGTTCGCAGCGCCGGCCATCTCGGCCGCGCGGCGGGCGATGTAGGTGAGGCCGCCACCCGCCGGCAGCAGGCCAACGCCGACTTCGACCAGGCCCATGTAGCTTTCTATCGCGGCCACGCGACGCGCCGAATAAAGCGCCAGCTCGCAACCGCCGCCGAGCGCGATGCCGCGCAGCGCCGAGACGACCGGCACGGTCGAATAGCGCCAGCGCAGCATCAGGTCCTGCAGCTTCTTGATCTCGGGCTCGATACCCTTCGCCCCCGCCTTCATGAAGACCGGCATCAACGACTCGAGGTTGGCCCCGGCCGAGAACACGTCGTCCGGCGACCAGATCACGAGGCCCTTGTACTTCGACTCGGCGACCTCGAGCGCCTTCTGCAGGCCCTCGATGACGAGCGGGCTGACCAGGTGCAGCTTCGCAGTGATGCTCGCGATCAGCACCTCGCCGTCCTGGCTCCAGACCCGCACCTCGTCGTTGCGGAATTCTTCGGTGCCCGACTTCAGCGCGGCCGGCGCGTCGGCGCCGAGCACGTTCTCGGGGAACGCCTGACGCTGGTAGACCGGCAACGTGCTGACCGGCACCCAGCGCGCGTGCGCCGGACTCCAGGAGCCCTCCGGGCGGTGCACGCCCTGGTTGTTGGCGACCGGACCCTCGAACACCCACGCCGGCAGCGGTGCGGTGCTGAGCGCCTTGCCGGCCTCGATGTCCTCCTTGATCCACTGCGCGACCTGGCCCCAGCCGGCGGCCTGCCAGAGCTCGAACGGACCCTGGCTGAGGCCGAAGCCCCAGCGCATCGCGAAATCGATGTCGCGCGCGCTCTCAGCCACCTCGGCAAGGTGCACCGCCGCATAGTGGAAGCTGTCGCGCAGGATCGCCCAGATGAACTGGGCCTGCGGGTTCTTCGACTCGCGCAGCAGCTTCAGGCGCTCGGCCGGCGGCTTCTTCAGGATGCGCGCGACGATCTCGTCGGCCTTGCCGCCGCCGGGGACGTAGTCCGCCTTTGACGGGTCGAGCCGCAGGATGTCCTTGCCGACCTTCTTGTAGAAGCCGGCGCCGCTCTTCTGGCCGAGCGCACCCTGCTCGATCAGTTTCGCGAGCACCGGCGGCGTCGCGAACGACGCATAGAACGGATCGGGATTGGCCGAGTCCGGGCCGAGGTTGTCCTGCAGCGTCTTGATGACGTGCGCCATCGTGTCGAGGCCGACGACGTCGGCGGTGCGGAACGTCCCGGAGCTCGCGCGGCCCATCTTCTTGCCGGTCAGGTCGTCGACGACGTCGTAGGAGAGTCCGAAGTTCTCGGCCTCCTTCATCGTCGCCAGCATGCTGGCGATACCGACGCGGTTCGCGATGAAGTTCGGGGTGTCCTTCGCGCGCACCACCGACTTGCCGAGCGCACTCGTCACGAAGGCCTCGAGCTGGTCGAGGATCTCGGGGTTCGTCGTCGGCGTCGCGATCAGCTCGACCAGCGCCATGTAGCGCGGCGGATTGAAGAAGTGGATGCCGCAGAAGCGCGGCTTGATCTCGTCGGGCAGCGCCTCCGACAGCTTCGTGATCGACAGCCCCGAGGTGTTGCTCGCGACGATCGCATGCGGTGCGATCGCGGACGCGATCCGCTTGTAGAGGTCGAGCTTCCAGTCCATCCGCTCGGCGATCGCCTCGATGATCAGGTCGCAGTCCTTCAGCTGGTCGAGGTGCTCCTCGTAGTTGGCCTGGCCGATCAGCGCGGCGTCCTCAGGCAGGCCGAGCGGCGCCGGCTTCTGCTTCTTCAGGCCTTCGACCGCCTTCAAAACGATGCCGTTCTTCGGCCCTTCCTTGGCGGGCAGGTCGAACAGCACGACCGGCACCTTGACGTTGACGAGGTGGGCGGCGATCTGCGCGCCCATCACACCGGCGCCGAGCACCGCCACCTTGCGCACGTTGAATCGGTTCATCGCGTTTCCTTCAGATTTCAAGGCCGTCATTCGCTGCGGATCCAGGTCTGCGTGCGGCCGAGCATCGGCGTGCCGATGTAGCCGCGCACCTCGAGCTTGCTGCCGCCGTCAATCGGCTTGAGCCGGACGCGGTACACCTTGCCATTGTTCGGGTCGAGGATGTCGCCGCCGTCCCACATGCCCTTGTCGCTGTCGTTCTGGCGCACGTTGCGGATCAGGGTCATGCCGAGCACCGGCTTGTCCTTGCGCTCGTCGCTGCACTCTTTGCAAACCGCGTCAGGCGCGGTCACCGGATCGAGCAGCTTCTCGAGCTTGCCGCTCAAGACGCCGCCCGACTCGGTGATGCGGATCAGCGACTTCTCTTTCTTCGACTCGTCATCGATCGTCTTCCAGACGCCGACCGGCGTGGCCTGGGCGCGCGCGATGCCGGTGCCAAGCACCAGCGCGACGGCGACGAAAGCATCAAACAGCGTGCGAATCATTGGCGGGTCTCCGGGCAGAAAACAGGTCGATGGGCGATGGCGCAAGGCGATCAGAACAGCGCCTCTTCCATGTCCATCATCGGCTTGGCACCGGCGCGCGCGGTGCGGATCAGCATCGCGGTCTCGGGCAGGAGCTTCGCGAAGTAGAAGCGCGCGGTGACCAGCTTGGCCTTGTAGAACGGATCGCCGCCATCGACCTTGGCGAGCGCGACCTTCGCCATGCGGGCCCAGAAGTACGCGAACACGAGGTGGCCGCAGATGCGCAGGTAGTCGACCGCCGCAGCGCCGACCTCGTCGCCGTTCTGGAACGCCTTCATGCCGATCTCGGTCGTCAGCTTCGTGACCTTCTCGCCCAGGTCGGCGAGCGGGTTGACGAACTCCTGCATCGCCTCGTCGGTGCCTTCGTCCTCGACGAACTGCGCGATCAGCTTGCCGAACTTCTTCAGCTTGGCACCGTTGTCGCCGAGCACCTTGCGGCCGAGCAGGTCGAGCGACTGGATCGTGTTGGTGCCCTCGTAGATCATGTTGATGCGGGCATCGCGGACGAACTGCTCCATCCCCCACTCGCGGATGTAGCCATGGCCGCCGAAGACCTGCAGGCAGGCCGAGGTCGAGATCCACGCGTTGTCGGTCAGGAACGCCTTGACGATCGGCGTGACCAGCGCGACCAGATCGGCGCACTCCTTGCGCTCGTCCTCGTCAGCGCTCGCCAGCTCCTTGTCGAGCTGCAGGGTCGTCCACATCGCGAGCGCACGGCCGCCTTCGGCATAGGCGCGCGCCGTCAGCAGCATCTTGCGCACGTCGGGGTGAACGATGATCGGATCGGCCGGCTTGTCCTTCGCCTTGACGCCCGACAGCGAACGCATCTGCAGGCGGTCCTTCGCGTAGATCGCGGCGTTCTGGTACGCGACCTCGGTCAGGCCGAGGCCCTGCATGCCGACGCCGAGGCGAGCCGCGTTCATCATCACGAACATCGCGGCGAGGCCCTTGTTCGGCTCGCCGACCAGCGTGCCGATCGCGCCGTCGAGGACGATCTGCGCGGTCGCGTTGCCATGGATCCCCATCTTGTGCTCGAGCCCGCCGCAGTAGATGCCGTTGCGCTCGCCCAGACTGCCGTCGGCCTTCGGCAGGAACTTCGGCACCACGAACAGCGAGATGCCTTTTGAGCCGGCCGGTGCTTCCGGCAGGCGCGCCAGCACGAGGTGGACGATGTTCGGCGTCAGGTCATGCTCGCCCGCGGAGATGAAGATCTTGTTGCCGGTCAGCTTGTAGGTGCCGTCGACCTGCCCTTCTCTTTCAAAAGGGATGGCCTTGGTGCGCAGCAAGCCGAGGTCGGTTCCGCACTGCGGCTCGGTCAGGCACATCGTGCCGGTCCACTCGCCGCTCGTCAGCTTCTTCAGGTACGTCGCCTTCTGCTCGTCGGAGCCGTGCTCGCGCAGCGCTTCGAAGGCACCGTGCGAGAGGCCCGGGTACATCGTCCAGGCCTGGTTCGCCGAGTTCATCATCTCGAAAAAGCACTGGTTCACGATGTGTGGCAGCCCCTGGCCGCCGTACTGCGGATCGCTGCTGAGCGCCGGCCAACCGGCCTCGACGTACTGCGCATAGGCCTCCTTGAAGCCCTGCGGCGCGGTGACCGCATGGGTCGCCGGGTCGAGCGTGCAGCCCTCGATGTCGCCGCTCAGGTTCAACGGTGCGAGCACCTGGCTCGCGAACTTGCCGGCCTCCTCGAGTACCGCGTTGATCGTGTCGACATCGATCTCGGCGTGCGCCGGCAGCGGCTTCAGCTCGTCGACGACGTTGAGCACTTCGTGCAGGACGAACTGCATGTCGCGCAGCGGCGGGTTGTAGTGGGCCATGGGTGTGGATCTCCGGAGTGCGGCTCAGGCTGAGGACGAGGATGGGGAGGCGGTTCGGGGCTTGCGCGCGGCGCGCGGCCGCGGCTTCGGTTCAGCTGACGGCGCCGAGTGCGCAACCAGCCGCTCGAAGCCGGCGCGCGCGTGCGTCGCCGCGGACGGGTTGCGCAGGAAGCGCGCGTCATGGTGGAGGGCAAGGACCAGGCCATGCAGCTCGAACAGGATCTGGTCGGGGTCGGTGTCGGCACTCAGGTGCCCTTCGGCGATGGCCGCGCGGATTGCGCGGCCGAGCGCCTGCTGCCAGGTCTGCACCATCGTCACGAGCGCGTCACGCACCGGGCCGGGCCGGTCGTCGAACTCGACGGCGCCGCTGATGTAGATGCAGCCGGAATCGATCTCGGCCGAGACGCGGCGGACCCAGCGCTCGAACAGCGCGCGCAGGCGCGGCAACCCGCGCGGCTCGCGCAGCGCCGGCGCGAAGACCTCGTCCTCGAACCGGTTGTGGTACTCCCGGACGACCGAGATCTGCAGTTCCTCGCGCGAGCCGAAATGTGCGAACACGCCCGACTTGCTCATCTCGGTGACTTCGGCCAGCGCGCCGATCGACAGGCCCTCGAGGCCCATGTGCGACGCCAGTTTCAGCGCGGCGTCGAGGATCGCGGCGCGGGTCTGCCGGCCCTTCATCAGCGGCTTGGTCGGGGCGCCCGCAGTGCCAGCGGCGTCGTTGCGGTTCAAGGTCAGTTCGGCCACGGCAGGACTCGAAAGCGAACGATCGTGCTATTTTGCAGAAAAAGCGCCGAGCCTGCCGGCCGCGACGGCGCTTTCTGCAAAAATTCCTAGAGCGTGCCCTCTAGAAGCGCCTCTCGCCATGCCTCCCGCGAGGCGATGCCACCCGACAGCTGCACCGCGACAGCATCGCGCACGGCGCGAACCGACACCCCCAAAACTCTCACCCACTGACCATGAAGATTGCCGTTGTCGGACTCGGAGCGGTCGGCGGCCTGATCGCCGGTCGCCTCGCGCGTGCGGGCTGCGCCGTTTCGGGCGTGGCGCGCGGCGCGACGCTGGCCGCGATCCAGCGCGACGGCTTGCAGGTCCGCATCGACGGCACGCAGTGGCAAGCGCCGGTCACCGCCAGCGCCGACCCGCGCGACCTCGGCCCGCAGGATCTCGTCGTGCTCGCCTTGAAGGGACCGGCGTTGATCGAGGTCGCTCCGACCTTGAAGCCGATGCTGGACAAGCACACCGCCATCCTGCCGGCGATGAACGGCGTGCCGTGGTGGTTCCTCCGCGCGGGGTCTGCGGGTGAGCGCCCAGCCGATCAGGACGCATCGTTGGCGAGCGTCGACCCCGACGGCGCGATCGCCGCGGCGTTGCCGCTCGATCAGGTGCTCGGCTGCGTCGTCCACCTGAGCTGCTCGAGCCCGTCTCCGGGCGTCATCCAGCACGGCTTCGGCAACCGGCTGATCGTCGGCGAGCCGCGCGGCGGCGCTTCGGCACGCACCACCGAAATCTGTGCGGCGCTCGCGAAGGCCGGCTTCACGGCCGAGCCGAGCACCAACATCCGCGCCGACATCTGGTACAAGTTGTGGGGCAACATGACGACCAATCCGATCTCTGCGCTGACCGGCGCGACGACCGATCGGATCCTCGATGACCCCGACGTGCACGAGTTCATGCTGCGCGCGATGGCCGAGGCGGCGGCGGTCGGGGCCCCGATCGGCTGCCCGATCGCGCAGTCCGGCGAACAACGCATGGGGGTGACCCGCCAGCTTGGCAGCTTCAAGACGTCGATGCTGCAGGATGCCCTCGCCGGCCGGCCGCTCGAGATCGACGCGCTGGTCGCGGTGGTCGCCGAGATCGGTGCGCGGGTCGGTGTCGCGACGCCGAACATCAGCGCGCTGCTCGGCCTGACGCGGCTGATGGCGCGCGAGCGCGGCCTCTATCCGCGAGAACGGTCGCTCACGCCGCCGGCTTGACCCCCTATCTGTGGCATTCGCACCGCGACGGGGCGGTGCCGGCGGTGTACCCGCTTGAGTCCAACACCGGTCTTGGATTACGCTCGAAGCACCATGGAAGTGCTGCAACTTGACATGTCCGGTCGGCCACAGTCGTGGATCTCGGCCCGGGAAGCAGCCATCCTCTATGCCAGCGACGGCGTCGCCTGGACGCTTGGCCGGGCGTTCTACGTGCTGCGCGGCGGCACCCAGCGCCGCACCGGCCTGCAGTCGCGCATCGAGGTGCATCCGATCATCGCGGTGCGCGGCTCGGTGCCGAGCCGCGCCTGGCGCCGCACCCCCGCGCTCAGCAACCCGAAGCTGTTCGCACGCGACCGCCAGGTCTGCGCGTACTGCGGCGGGCGTTTCCACGTCGACGAGATGACGCGCGAGCACATCGTGCCGACGTCGCGCGGCGGTTTCGACACCTGGATGAACTGCATCAGCGCCTGTCGCCCCTGCAACGGCCACAAGGGCAACCGGCTGCCGGAAGAGGCCAACATGTCGCTGCTTTACCTGCCGTACGTGCCGAGCCTGCACGAGGACATGATCCTGCGCGGCCGCCGCATCCTCGCGGATCAGATGGAGTTCCTGCTCGCGAGCGTGCCGCGAAGCAGCCGGCTGCACGGCTGAGCCGGCGCCGCCTTTCTCGTCGCTCCGCCAGAGGAGCCTTCGGCTCCCTATCCGTTCCGCCCTCGAGGTTCAACGACTCGGCGCATCATTGCGTTGGATACGCAGGAGATTCATCCATGAAGAATGTGCTGATGGCGGCCATCGTCGCAGCGCTCGGCGCATGCGCCACCTCGAGCCCGGACGTGGTCCAGCGCGGCGACGCGCAGTCCCTGTCGCAGGTCCAGGACGGCACCGTCCTGTCGATCCGGCCCGTCACGGTCGACGGCAGCCAGAGCGGCGTCGGCGCGGTGGCCGGCGGCGTGATCGGCGGGGTCGCGGGCTCGTCGGTCGGCGGAAGTCGGGAAAGCCTGGCCGTCGGCGTCCTCGGTGCGGTGCTCGGCGGCGTGATCGGCAACGCGGCCGAGCGAGCCGGCACCCGCGAGAACGCGGTCGAGATGCTGATCCAGCTGCGCAACGGCGAGCGTCGCGCCATCGTGCAGGCTGTCGGCGGCGAGACGATCGCGCCGGGCGATGCGGTCGTGCTCACCACCACCGGCGGCAGGACCCGGGTGACACGCGCGCCGCAGCCGCTGCCGTTGGCCCCGCGCAGCTGACGCAGCAGCGCTTCACCTTCGCGCCATCATCCGGCGCTGTTCCCTATTTGCCGCCCGGCACCGCGTCGAGAAAGCGAGCGATGCTCTGCACGAGCTCGTCGCGGTGGCCCTCGAAGAAATGTTCGGCACCGGCGATGACGACCTGGCCCGAGCCGGCGATCCGGCGAATCTGCGCCAGCCGCTCGTCGCCGCCGAAGCGCGTGACCGACCAGTCGTTGCTGCCGAACACGTCAAGCACCGGCACCTTGATGCGGAACATGTCCTGGAGCCCGTTGATGATGCTGATCATCACCCAGGCATCGACGTCCGGCGTCTTGTTGTAGATGAGGTAGTGGTTGGCCATCGTCGCGCCGAGGCTGTGCGAGACGATGGCGACTCGCCGCCCTCCTTTCGCGCGCAGCCAGGCGACCGCGAGCGCGAAGCGCTCGTCCGAATCGGTGAAGGTCGACAGGTAGTCGCCGATCTTGGCTGTGCCGGGCAGGACCGGCATCTGGATTGCGAGCGTCGAGTAGCCCACATCGGCGAGGCGCGTGCGCAGCTCGCCGTACAGGTCGTAGTCGGGCGACCAGCCCCGGCCGTGCGCGATGACGACGGCGCCGCGCTCGTTGGCAGCGCGCGTGTAGAGGCCGAGGAAGCGATGCCCGCCCTTTTGATCGAGCCGGATCGGGTCGCCGACGACCAAGGTGGCCAATGTTTCCTGGGCGAGGCGTTCCTCGCGCTCGAGGTCCTGCGCACAGGCAAACGCGCAGAAGACAGCCAACACAACGCTGACGGCGAATCGCATATCCCAGTGACAGAGACCCGCCGGAGCGGGTCTCTTCTTCAGGTCAACCGGCGCCGATCATGCCAGTCGCAACGGCAGATTGCGGAGGCGCTTGCCCGTGCCCGCGAAGACCGCATTGGCCACCGCCGGCATGATCAGCGCAGTGACCGGCTCGCCGATGCCACCCGGCTTTTCGCCGTTGGCGACGAGCGTGATGTCGATCTCCGGCGACTCGTTCATCCGCACGACCGGGTAATCGTGGAAGTTGCTCTGCTCGATGACGCCGTCCTTCATCGTGATCTCGCCGAACAGGGCCGCCGACATCCCGAAGATCACGCTGCTCTCGATCTGCTGACGAACGATGTTCGGGTTGACCATGCTGCCGAGGTCGGCAGCGACGGTCACCTTGTGCACCTTGATCTCGTTCTTCGCGGTCGAAACTTCTGCGACGAGCACGATGTAGGTGCCATAGCCCTCCATGACCGCGACGCCGCGCGAACGGCCGGCCGGCGCCGCCTTGCCCCAGCCCGACTTGTCGGTCGCGATCTTCAGCGTGTTCAGGTAGCGCGGCTCCTTCGCGAGCAGCGCACGCCGGTACTCGACCGGGTCCTTCTTCGCCTCGGCGGCCAACTCGTCGATGAACGATTCGTTGGCGAACACGTTCATCACGTGCGAGACCGAGCGCCAGTAGCCGACGCGCAGGCCGGTGTCGTGGATGACAACCGAGCCGCGCTGGTTCGGGATCCCGTAGGGCGTGACGGCAGCCTCGAGCATGAACGGCTCCATGCCGTCCTTCACGAAAGCCGGGAACATGCGCGCGGTCACCGACGGACTCGTCACCTGCAACGAGATCGACGACGGCATGCCTTGTGCGTCGAGGCCCGCGACCATCGTCGTCGACGAGATCGGACGATAGAAGTCGTGCTTCATGTCGTCCTCGCGCGACCACACGAGCTTGACCGGCGCGCTGACCGCTTTCGAGATCTCGACCGCCTGGATCACATAGTCGACGTCGATGCGGCGGCCGAAACCGCCGCCGAGGAACGTCGTCTGGATCGTCACCTGCTCCGGCTTCACGCCCGCAGTAGCCGCGGTCAGGCCGACCGCGAGCTGCGGGAATTGGCACGGGCCGTAGAGCTTCACAGAATCGGCCCGCACGTCGGCGGTGTAGTTCATCGGCTCCATCGGCGAGTGCGAGAGGAACGGCGTGCGATAGGTCGCCTCGACCTTCTTCGCCGCCGAACGCAGCGCCGCATCGGTGTCACCGGACTTGTGGAACACCGCGCCCGGCTTGGCGGCAGCGGTCTTCAACGCGGCGTCGATCTTGGCGGAATTCATCTCCGCGAGCGCGCCCTCATCCCACTTGACCGTGAGCAAGTTGAGTCCCTTGCGGGCATGCCAGTAGGTGTCGGCGACCACGGCCACGCCATCGGAGATCTGGACCACCTGCTTGACGCCCGGCATCTTCATCGCCTCCTCGGCGCCGCTGAAGCTGATCGGCTTGCCGCCGATCACCGGACACTGAGCCAATGCCGCGTACATCATGCCCTGCAGCTTGACGTCGATGCCGAACTCCGCGCTGCCGTCGACCTTCGACGGCGTGTCGAGGCGATTCACCGGCTTCCCGATCACCTTGAACGCGCTCGGGGCCTTCAGCTGCGGCGACTTCGGCGGCTGCAGCTTCGAAGCCGCTTCGGCAAGTTCGCCGTACGAGGCACGCTGACCCGCCGGTCCGATGACGAAGGCGTTCTCCGTACGCAGCGACGCCGCATCGACCTTCCACTGTTCGGCGGCGGCCATCATCAGCAGCGCGCGCGCCTGGGCGCCTGCCACGCGCAGCGGATCGTAGGCCTCGCGCACCGAGGTCGAGCCGCCGGTGAGTTGGCCGCCGAGCATCGTGTTGATGTACGGCTCCTTGGCCGGCGCCATCTCGACGCGGATCATCGTGATCGGCACGTCGAGCTCTTCGGCGACCAGCATCGGCATCGACGTGAAGGTGCCCTGACCCATTTCGACGCGGGCGTTGATGATCGTCACCTGGTTGTCGGGCGAGATTTTGACCCAGGCATTCGGCATCGCGCCGGGCGCGAACGCGCTCGGCGGCAGACTCTTGGGCGTCGACATGGACGACATCGAGGCACAGCCGACGATCAGCCCGCTACCTAACAGGCCGCCGCTGACGGCGACCGTGGTCTTCAGGAAGTGGCGGCGCGAACGGTCTTGCAGAACGGCGCTCATGTCAGGCTCCCTTCGCGGCGGTGTGGATCGCGGCGCGGATGCGCGGGTAGGTTCCGCAGCGGCAGATGTTGCCGCTCATCGCCTGGTCGATGTCGCTGTCGGTCGGATTCGGCTTGGCGGTAAGCAGCGCGGCGGCGCTCATGATCTGGCCCGACTGGCAGTAGCCGCACTGCGGCACGTCGTGCGCGATCCAGGCGGCCTGCAGCTTCTTGCCGACCGGGTTCGACGCCATCGATTCGATCGTCACGACGTTCTTCCCCAAGACCGCCGAGAGCGGCGTCTGGCATGACCGGACCGGCGCGCCGTCGAGGTGGACCGTGCACGCTCCGCAGAGCGCCATCCCGCAGCCGAACTTCGTGCCGGTCAGGCCGATCTCGTCGCGGATGACCCAGAGCAGCGGCGTGTCGTCCTCGGCCTTGACGTCGACCGCCTTGCCGTTCACGTTGAACTGGATTCCCATGGGTTCCCCTTGTTTGTTGTCTTGTCAATCCGCAGCGGCGGGATGCGCGCGGGCGAGCGCGCCGGCGCGACTGAATGGTATGACCGCGACTCGTCGGTCATCCCCGTAGGAACCCCTATGTCGCGCGTGCGTGCACAGGGGTCGATGCCTACAGCTTCATCAGCTTCGGCAGGATCAGGCTGATCGACGGAAAGGCGACCAGCAGTGCGAGCAGCACGATCGTCGCGACGACGAACGGCGTCACGCCGCGAAAGATGGTGCGCGTCGCAACCCCCGGCAGCATGCTCTTGACGACGAACATGTTCATGCCGACCGGCGGACTGATCAGTCCGATCATCACGACGACGACGATGATGATGCCGAACCACACCGGATCGAAGCCGAGGTGGACGACGAGCGGGAAGAAGACCGGCACCGTCAACAGAATCATCGACAGCTCTTCCATCGCGGTGCCGAGGATCACGTAAATCGCGCAGATCGCGATCATCACGGTGATCGGACTGATCTCGTAGCGGGTGACGAAGCCCTTCAGGTCGGCCGGCATCGTCGTGTAGTTGACGAAGTTCGCGAAGACCAGCGCGCCGACGAGGATCATGAAGAGCATCGCGGTCGTGCGGGCGCTGTCGGCGAGGACCTGCAGCAGCGTCTTGAAGTCGAGGACCCGGCGGAACAGCGCGAAGCAGAACGCGCCGAACGCGCCGATGCCGGCTCCTTCGGTCGCCGTGAAGATGCCGCCGTAGATGCCGCCCATCACGATGATGAAGAGCGCGGCGACGGCCCATACGTCCTTGATCGCGCTCAGCCGCTCGCGCCACGAGGTGCGCTCGGCCGGCGGACCCGCCTTCGGATCGCGCCACGTGATGTAGCGGACCGCAAGGCAGAGCAATGCCGTCGCCAGCAATCCCGGCAGGACGCCGGCGGCGAACAGCTTGCCGATGCTGGTCTCGGTCATGATCCCGTAGATGATCATGATGGTCGACGGCGGGATCAGGATGCCGAGCGTGCCGCCCGAGCAGATCGCGCCGACGGAGAGCTCGTCGGAATAGCCGTGGTCACGCATCGACGGGTAGGCGACCTTCGTCATCGTCGCCGCGGTCGCGATCGACGATCCGCAGATCGCGCCGAAGCCGGCACAGGCGATCACGGTTGCCATCGCGAGACCGCCCTTCAGATGGCCGACGAAGGCGTACGCCGCGCGGTAGAGCTCCTTCGACATGCCGGCCCGGGTGACGAAGTTGCCCATCAGGATGAAGAGCGGCACCACCGACAGCGTGTACTGGAAGCCCGACTCGTAGACCACGGTCGTCGCCGACGCCATCGACGG
>Ga0207691_10002841_pt1 | contig 16869 bp, 12 predicted proteins | sample KBSM13metaG_FD_184327 | JGI IMG/M metagenome (GOLD analysis project Ga0207691, IMG submission 184327) | Miscanthus rhizosphere microbial communities from Kellogg Biological Station, Michigan, USA - KBS M1-3 metaG (SPAdes) (version 2) | ecosystem: Host-associated > Plants > Roots > Rhizosphere >... | reverse complement strand
CGTTCTCACCGTTCTCGGTTCGCTCGCGATCTCGTTCTTTTGTTCGATCGCGGAAGCGGTCATTTTGAGCGTGCAGCACGCGCAGATCGAGGCGCTCGGCAAATCTCGTGCGGCGGAGATCTTGCGTGAGTTCAAACGCGAGATCGACATTCCGATCGCGGCCATCGTCTCGTTCCACACCGTGGCCCATACCGTAGGCGCCTCGGTCTGCGGCGCGATGTACGTGAACGCCATGGGCGAGTCCACGCTCTGGGCATTTTCGCTCACGTTCACCATTGCCGTGCTTTTGTTCTCGGAAATCATCCCCAAGACCATCGGCGTGACGTACGTGGCGCAGCTGGCGGCGCCCGTGGCGTACTCCGTGACCGGGCTCACCTTCGTGCTCAAGCCGCTCTTGTTTCTCACCGGTTTGGTGGCGAAGGTGCTGCGCGGTGATCACGAGAATCCGGTCACTTCGCTGGAAGAGATTCGGCTCTTGGTCGCGCTCGGCCGCACCGAGGGTGCGCTCGCCGGTCGCGTGGCAGACATGATCGAGGGCGCGACTGCGCTGCGCGAGCTCACGGCCTACGAGGTCATGGTGCCGCGCTCACAGGTGGTGTTCTTGTCCGGTGAGCGCACGATTGCCGAGAACCTGGATCTGATTCGTCGCTCACAACACAGCCGCTTCCCGTATACCCCCGACGCGGATCTCGATCATGCCAAGGGCGTGATCTTGGTGAAGGATCTGCTGTTCCGCGATGGCGCACTGGCCACGGGGACCGACATCGATTTCGATCAGCTGCAGACGCCTTTGCTGGTGGTGCCCGCGAGCGCACCCTTGGAGAAGGTCCTGCGCACCTTCCAAGAGGAGCGAAGACACATCGCGATCGTGGTCGACGAGTACGGTGGGACGCAGGGCCTGATCACGCTCGAAGACGTGCTGGAAGAGATCGTGGGCGAGATCGAAGACGAGAGCGACCGCGTCGATCAGCGTATTTTTCGGCGTAGCGACGGCGTGTTCGTGTGCCGCGCTTCGGCCGAGACCCGTAAATTATTCGAGATCCTGGGCATCGACGAAGACGCGGAAACCGTCACCGTGGGCGGCTTCGTGGCAGATCTCGTGGGCCGCGTGCCGCGCTCCGGTGACGTCGTGGAGTTCCACGGCTTTCAATTCTCCGTGGCACGCGCCAGCGCGCGTCGCGCCGAGCGCATCGAAGTGCGGCGCATCGTGACGCCGACGAAGTCCGACCGCGTTCGCGCCTGAGTCGAAGGGAGCGCGGGGCGCATGGACGTCGTCTGTCGAATGCTTGACAGGCTCGGCGCCGAGTCCGATCCTGCGAATCACAGGCAAAAATCATGACCAAGAAGATGACGCTCGTGCGGGGCACGGTCGCGCTCGCTCTATTCGGGCTCGCTAGCCTTCCAGGTTGCGACATCGGGCAGACCAGCGCCGAGCCGGCCGCGGGCGCACCGGCCGCGGGCGCACCGGCCGCGGGCGCACCGGCCGCGGGCGCACCCAGTGCCGGAGCAGCGGGCGCACACGCAGGCGCGGGCGCTGCCTCAGCTGGCGCCGCGGGAGCAAGCGCAGGTGCAGCAGGGACAACGGGGAGCGCAGGTTCCGGCGGAGCGAGCGCGGGTTCCGGCGGAGCGAGCGCGGGTTCCGGCGGAGCGAGCGCAGGTTCTGGCGGCAAGAGTGGCGCTGGCGGTGCGAGCGCGGGTTCCGCGGGCAAGAGCGGTGGGGCTGGTAACGCCTAGGGAAATCGCATGACCGTGCTCGGCACTGCTGAACACGGAAATTTCCGGCCTCGCCAGAGGACAGCGAAAGGTCGCTCCGCGACGCGGAGTGCACGCGGTCCATCGCCAACCGCACGAGTCGAGCCTGCGAAACCGAGTAAAGCCCCTGAGCCTTGGAGCGCGGGCGAAACACTTGCGACGTGCGTCGACTGATTTCGGCACGTACACGTACACGCGCCGGACACATCGGACGGCGCAGGCTCGATACGCTCGCGCCGTCGTATTTTCTCAGGCGATCGCCATCCGCCAGTGCCGAATCGCTCGAGCTTGGTCTATGCTTTGTGGTCTCACCCATGCTGACGGCAATAGCGAGATCCACTCGCATCTCGATTGGGGCAATGTTCGCGGCTGCAGTGCTCGCGCTTTACACCGGTTGTGGCGATCAGGGCACCGAGCCCAAGGGCGGCGGAGAGCTCCCCGACCTGAACGCCGGCAGCGGCAGCGGCGCGGGGGCTGCCGGAGCCGGCGCAGGTGCGCCCGTGCCTTGGTGTGATGCGTACAAAATCATCAATTGTGTGTGTCAGCAGTGCCATCAGAACCCGACACTCAATGGCGCAGCCATGCCGCTGATGACTTACGAGGACACGCAAGCGCCCTTCCCGTTGCCGACGTCTTCGACTTTCGTCTGGCAGAAGATGCAGGTCGCGGTCGGCAACCGCTCCATGCCGGAAACCAGCAACCCCTCCGTCTCCCCCGCGGTCAAACCGTTGACCGAGGCGCAACGGACCACGCTGCTCGACTGGCTCGCCCAGGGTGCCCATGACCAAGGCGGGCGTAGCTGCCCAATGACCTGTGATTGGGCCAAAGGGCTGATCCCCTGAGCTCGATCGCCGAGCGCAGCGCATGGCTGCCAGGGTATGTCCGAGCTTGGCGCCCCGCCGTTGACATCTGAACAGCCGAGCAGTACAAGCTGCTCACGGGTCGAGTTCAAACCCCCGAAGAAGGTCGCACCATCATGGACGAAAAGCCGAAAAGCAAAGCGCTCGAACTCGCAATCGCCAGCGTGCAAAAGGAGTTCGGCGACGGCGCCATCATGCGCCTAAAAGATGGCGAGAAGATCGGCGGGGACGTCCAGGTCGTGCCCACGGGCTCCATGGGGCTCGACATCGCGCTCGGCATCGGCGGCTACCCGCGCGGTCGCATCGTCGAGATCTACGGCCCCGAATCGAGCGGCAAGACCACGCTCACGCTACATGCCATCGCCAACGTGCAGCGCCAGGGCGGCGTGGCTGCCTTCATCGACGCCGAGCACGCGCTCGACATCACCTACGCCAAAAAGCTCGGCGTGAAGACCGACGAATTGCTGATCAGCCAGCCTGACTACGGCGAGCAGGCGCTGGAAATCACGGACATGCTGGTGCGCTCCGGTGCGGTCGATCTGATTGTCATCGATTCCGTGGCCGCGCTGGTACCCAAGGCGGAAATCGAAGGGGACATGGGGGACTCGCACGTGGGTCTGCAGGCTCGCTTGATGAGCCAAGCCTTGCGCAAGGTCACGGGCTCCGTGAATCGCTCGCACTGCATCATCATGTTCACCAACCAGATCCGCATGAAGATCGGTGTCATGTTCGGTAGCCCTGAGACCACGACCGGCGGCAACGCGCTCAAGTTCTACGCCTCCCAGCGTTTGGACATTCGTCGTATCGGGGCCATCAAAGAGAGCGTTACGGCCGGTAAAGACCCAGTGGCGGTCGGTAATCGTACGCGGGTGAAGGTGGTCAAGAACAAGCTTGCTGCACCCTTCCGCGAGGTCGAATTCGACATTTTGTACGGCCACGGCATCAGCCGCTCGGGGGAGATCATCGATCTCGCTTCCGACCTGAACATCATTCAGAAGAGCGGCGCCTGGTTTTCCGTGGACGGTGAACGTATCGGCCAAGGTCGAGACAACGCCCGCACCTACCTGGAACAGCACCCGGAGCTGATGCAGCGTATCGAGCAGAAGCTTCTGCTCCACCACGGCATCGGCACGGCGGGCGCGAGCGCCACGCCGAACGTGAACGCGCCCGGTTCTGAGGCGCCGAAGCCCACGGGAAAAGGTGAGGCGGCGGGACACGCCGCAACAGCGGAGGCACGTGGCGCCGGCAACGGTCACGATCGGCCCGCCGCCCCCGGTGCGAATAATCCGAACAATCCCAATGTGAAGCGCGGCAACGTCCGTCCGAGCTAAGCAAAAACACTCCCAGCAGCCGCGCGGCGAGCGGAGAGTCGTCAGCCATCGTGCAAGCGCGACGGTGTGGCGCTCTGCTCGTCGCGCGGTGTGTTCGTTTTGCACCCCGTGCGGGCCCGCGTGCAGCGAGCGAGCCCGCTTCGCACGCGCGCACGCGTGTGCTCCTCGGTGAGATACACACGCGCGCGCACTTTCGAGCAGGTGAGGGGATGTCGGTTCTGGGGATAACTTGTTCGGATTGTTGGGATATTTCCTGCTCGCGGCCCGCGGGCCTGCGGGGGCCATTTGTGGGCGCAAAACTCCTGCCCGGGCTCGGGAAGTCTTGGCGGTACGCGGGGTTAGGGGCGCCGCAGCGGGTGTCCGCGGTTTCGTAGTCAAGTATCGAGAATAACAGAACTATTTTCGTTTCCTTGACGCTATCGATCTCGTCCCTTAGTCCCAATTTCAGGCATCTCGCTCGTTACTGTTCAATGGCTCCTCAACTGCGTTTCCCCTGGCTTCCCGCTTCCGTCGACCGCGTTGGTCGTCGGCGTGCCGCGCGTGCATCCGTGCCGCGCATGGCGACGGCTGCCGTGCGCATTCCGGATGGGCAGGCACAGGTCCCGCTCTACTTCCTGCCGTCGGGTCCGCAGATCTTCATTCACGAAGGTGCGCGGCAGCGGCTGGAGCGGCGCCTCGAAGCAGCCTTCGGTGGCCCCGTGCAGCTCGGCGTCACCGACAACCGCCGCCGCATGGTCACGCAAACGCGGGCGCGAGGCCGCCTGCGGGTGCGCGTGAACATGATGTTTTTGGGGGCGGAACCCCGCATCCTGGACGCCCTGGTGTCCTACGTAGTTCACGGTGATCGCGAAGCTTCGCAGGTCATCGGGGACTTCATCTCGACCAATACGCACCGGATCCGCGCGTCGCGCCGGGCTACGGTCAAGCTCCAGGCCGAAGGCCACGTGCACGACTTGGGCGAGATCTTCGCCCAGCTGAACGAGACCTATTTCGGTGGCAGCATCGGTGATGTGCTGATCACGTGGGGCCGCCGCACCCGCCCCGCCGGCGAGGCCAAGCAGCGCCGCACCATCAAGCTCGGCAGCTACAGCGCCTCAGAGCGCCTGATCCGCGTGCACCCTGTTCTGGACGCGGAATGGGTGCCCCGCTACTTCGTCTCCTACATCGTCTTCCACGAGCTCTTGCACCATGTGATGCCCGAGGTGCGCGTGGGCGGCCGGACCCTGATCCATCCCCCTGAGTTTGCCAGCCGCGAGCGTGAGTTCCGCTACCACGACCGGGCGCTGGCCTGGGAACACAAGCACATCGACCGCCTGCTGCGTGCGCGCTGAGCCGTGCCCTCCGGGCGCCGGGCCAACCCGCTCGGATTTCGACGGCTAAAGCCGTCGGTCGCTCAGAACTCGATGGCTAAACCGACCGCCCAGGTGTGGGCACCGGCGTTGAGGCGCTTGTTCGAGGAGAAGGCGTCGAGCTCGCTGCCGTACCATTCTCCGAAGAGATAGCTGTGGTTGATGCCCAGGCTGACATCGGCGTCGCGCGCGGTCTGCCGGTCGAGGACATCCAGCAGGAACATGCCGCCGATGGCGTACTGCGGGCCGTAAGAAAAGCCGCTGCCTTTGACGTCGCCGGCGTAGGCGGTTTCCCCGCCGTCGCTCGACCACCAGATGGCGGTACCCAAACCGAGCTTGGCGTAGGGGACGATCGGAATGCCGAGCTCCCGCGGCAGTACGTCCGCGCGCAGCACGGCTACCAGGTAGATGGGCATGATGGTGAGCGACGTCTGTTCGTCGGAGAGCTTGTCCAGATCCGACGTCAGGCGTGCGTAGCCGCTGGAGCGCGTGTAGCCCCAACCGAGACCCGGGCCGAAGGTCCCGAGGTGCGGGATGCGCATCGCTTGCCAATCGCCCTCCAGGCCGACGATGTAGCGGTTGCTGTCGCCGAAGGTGTCTCGGTACGGTGCGCCGGGCACGGATTTGTCGACGCGCGGGTTGTATACGCCGAAGCGGGCCTCGACGAGGCCGATTTGGTCCGATTCGGCGCGTCTGCGGCTGCCGTACGCGCCGAATTCATCCACGCCTTGGGCCTGCGCCGACGGCGCGCGCAAGCAACCGAGTAGAGCTATCACCAGAACGAGTACGAATCGTTTCACGTCGCGCGTCTCCGTCGCAGTACCAGGCACAACCCGAGTCCCATCACGCTCAAGAGCAGCCCGGGCCGACGATGCCGCGAGAAGCTGCAGAAACCGCCACCACCCGCACCGCCCGCGTTACGATACGCCTCGAAGAAGCCCGTGACGGGTTGCGGGATGGCGCAGGCGGGTTCCGAAACCACACCCACATTTCGATAGGTATCGGTGGAAGCGACCGCCACGTTGTACGGCACCATGTTGATCAACCCCGTGGCGTTGGCGTGCGTGGAGGTCTTGGAGGCGGTCCCGCACTTGTATTTGTCGTCTGGCCGCGCGCCGGCGACCAGGATGGTCGAGGTCGGGCAGGACACAGGCAGGATGCCCGGATCCCACACGATGTCCGACTCCGCCAAGCCCTGCTCGCCCGGCCCCGGATCGCAATACAACTGGTAACCGTCGATGGTCTGGTCCGAAGTCGTGACCGGGGTCCAGGAAACCGGTGCGACGTTTTCGCCCGAGCCGCTGGTCACGTTGCTGGGGGGAGCGGGCGCAGTGAGCTTGAAGGTGACCTTATAAGTCGCTTGCCCGCCTAAAGCAGCGTTGCTGTCGAGCAGCAGGAAGTACAGGGTCAGCGTTTGCGGTGACACCGTGGCCGAGGTGGGGATGCACTCACTCGGCGCGTCCGGGGGCACATTGCTGCTCGCTCCTCCGCTGCTGTCCGTGCCGCCCAGTGCATTGCTGCCACCCGTCGTGTCCGTTCCGCCAGTGCCACCGGTCGCATCAGTGCCACCGGTGCCGCCGGTCCCTCCCGTGCCGACGTCGCTGCCGCCAGTGCGGCCGGAGAGCATCCGACGAACTGGGATCTTGAGGTCGCTGACGATGATGCTGGTGGGAACCCGCTCGTCGGCTACTTGCCAGCAGGTGGCGGTGCCCGAAGGGGGGCGTGCGTTCGTCTGGTCACAGGAAGTGCCCGCCCAGACCGAGAGCCCGTAGTTGGCATAACCCGCGCCCAAGTTCACGGTGAACGTGAAGACGTCTTCGTTGAGGCAGTCCTTGTAGTTGATCTGCGTGGGCAGGACCTTGCCAGCGTAGTCCTGATGATCGCGCTTCACCCCCGTGTTGGGGATGGTGATCATCACCGCGCCACCGGTGGTCTGAGCTTGCGCTCGCTCCGCCGAACCCAGGGACAAGGCCGCGACGGCCCAGAACGCGAACACGCTGCGCAGGTTGAACATTCTCGCGGGGTTCCTTTGAGCACATGGCGTGCCACACTGCAATTCCCGGCGAAAAGTCGGGTCAAATGCGGCCAGGTAGGGCTCGGCCAGCGCCAAGCTGTCTGAATCGCTCGGGGGCGTGTCAAACTGACAAAGATGCTGGCGAGCGGCTCATTGGTTGGCGGTCGGTTCCGGGTGCTCCGAAATTTCGCTCCCGTGGCAAACGGGATTGCCGTTGTCGAGGACCAAACCAGCGGCCAACCGTGTTGGCTGATCAAGATCGCGCTGACCGGCAGCGCGCCCCAGCTGAGCGAAGCACTCGCACGGCATGGCCGCTTTGGGCTGGGAGTGTCCGGCTTGGCGCGCCCGCGGGCCTCGGGCGTGGATGCGGGCGGCGGCTACGTCGTGTTCGCAGCCCCGGCCGCGGGCAGCGTCGCGGAGCTGCCGAGCAGCGCTTGGACGTTCGTGCGCGTCGCCGCGTTGGGCGCGCGCGTCGCGGCCGCGCTCGCGCCGCTGCACGACCAAGGCATCGCCTATGGCCTGCTCACCCCGGAACTGATCAGCGAAGGCCCCGAGCCCGAGGTGCTGTTTGGCTTCGGCGTCAGCGCACTCGCGGACGCCTTCGGCGCAGCCGGCGAAGCCAGCCAACTCATCCCTCCGAATGCGCGCGCGCCCGAGCTGCGGAGCAGCCTGCAGTCCCCGACGCCCGCGAGCGATCTGTTCGCACTGGGCGTTTTGCTCCGCGATCTGTTGCCGGAAAAAATCCCCGAAGAAATCGCAGCCCACCTCGCTCGAGCCACGACGCAGGACCCCCACTCCCGCCCCGCAGACATCGCCGCCTTCACCGCTCACTTCATGCGTTTGGCCAATGCCAACGCCCGCGCGAACGTGAGCGATCTCCCTCCCGTGCCCGTGCCCGTGCCCGTGCCCGTGCCCGTGCCCGTGCCCGTGCCCGTGCCCGTCGTCGCTCGTCCTCGCTCTCCCGTCCTGCCTGCAACACTCCAGCCACTCCAGCCACTTCCCAGCGGCGCGCCCTCCATGCCGCGCTCCTCCCTGCTCGCCCTGCTGCTCGTTTTTTCCGGCCTAGCCCTGATGCTCGGCGGAGTCGCTGCCGCATTCGTCTACGCCACACACCACGCGCCTGCTACTCCGGCCAAGGCTGCCGTCGTGCCGTCACCACTTCCTGCAACGCCACCCCCGGTCGCGGCCACGCCCGAGCCGCCGGTGATCGAACCGGCGCCGCTCGCGGAGCCGGAGATCACGCCCAGGCCACGGCGCATTCAGCACGCGCCTATGGTCGCGCCGGGCGCGGGCCCGAGCAGCTTCCCCGATGACGCCCGCGCGGCGTTGCCCGTGCTCGGCAGTGAACCGATCTGGGGTACGCGCAACGCGACGCTCACTTGGATTCTGTTTGGTGATCTCGAATGTCCGCACACGCGTCAGGCGTGGCGCGCGCTCGAGGCCGTCAAAGCCAGCTTCGGTGACGATTTACGGATCGTGTTTCGTCACCGGCCCCTGCGCGAGCACCCGAACGCTTTGGAAGCAGCGCGCGTGCTCGCGGGCGTGGCACACGTGCACGGCGCCTCGGCCTTCTTCGTCGTGCTGCATCGTGTGCTGCAGGGCGAAGCCAGCCTGACGCCCGAGCGCCTGCGCGCAGAGCTCGACGCGGCAGGTTACGGTGCTTCCAAGCTTTCGGACTTGTCTGCCGCAGGCGAGCCGCAGGTCCGCGCGGACCTGCAGCTTGCTGGGCAATTTGCCCTGAAGTCGACGCCGTTTTCCTTCCTCAATGGGCAAGCGATCGACGGCCAGCGCACGGCTTTGGAGCTCGAAGGATTGCTGCACGATGAACAACGCTCGGCGACTTGGCTGTCCGCGGCGGGCGTGTCACGAGCCGCGCTGTACGCGACTCGCACCAGCAGCAACTTGATCGGTGTGGGGAACGCGGGAGAGTCGCGTGCCTGCGTCCCGATCGGAAAGTCTGCCACGCGCGGTCCAGCCGACGCGCTGGTGACGCTGGTCGAGTTCTCGGACTTCGAGTGTCAGTACTGCAAGCGCGTCGAACCAACGCTCAAGCTGTTGCTCGCGCGCTATCCCAAGCATTTACGCCTGGTCTGGAAGGACTACCCGCTGCCGCAGCACAAGAGCGCACAACTTTTGGCCAACTTTGCCGCAGACGCGCTGCGGCGTGGTTCGGGCAGCGGATTTTGGGCGGTGCACGACGGGATCTTCGCCGAGCCGGCCGCGCCCGACGACGGCGTGTTGGGCGCGCTGGCCGGCAAGGCCGGCCTGGACGGCGCATTGCTTTTGATCTCGGCCCACGCGGGCGCGCACGACGTGGCCATTCGCGCAGACATGAAGCTCGGTCAAAAGCTGGGCGTGAACGGCACGCCCACGTTCTTCGCCAATGGCCGACGCATCGAAGGCGCGCTGCCGCTCGAACGATTCGAGGCGCTGATTCAGGAAGAGCTCAGAACCGCACAGCGCATCGTCGCCCACGGCACTGCCTCGCGCGATGTGTACGGCTTGGTCTGCGACTAGTTAGAGTCGAACTTCGACGTGGTTGCGGCGGCGCAAGCTGTCGAGCCAGGTGCGGCGTGCTTGGCCCATCTTGTCCATGTATACGCGGTCGCCGAGCTCACGCCGCGCTTCGTCGAAGGACGGTAGTTGCGAATTGGCACGTGAATTGACGCGCACGATCACGAAGTCGTCCTCCATGCGCAGCGGCTGTGACGATTCACCCACCTCGAGCGCGAGCGATGCCCGGGCTAGCGCGGGTGGGAGGTCGGAAAGTTTGCTGCCTGGCAACTGACCGCCGGCGTCGCGAGTGCTGCGGTCTTGGGAGAATTGTCGCGCGAGCTGCGCGAAATCTTGGGTGCGCGCCGCGCCTGCGACGCGTTCGGCGAGGGCTCGGCCGGAGCCGTCGGCGCCCGCGGGAATGCGGATCCAAGCCACCTTGAGGCTGAGCTTCTGACGCTCTTCGAGCACGATTTTTCGGTAGGCGACCTTGAGATCGTCGTCCGTGACACGGATGCGGCCCTGCAGGCGTACGTTTACCAGCTTCGCTTGCAGCAGCTGGCGACGGAGCTCATCCCGGTACTGCGGTTCGCCGACGCCGGTCTTGGCGGCCTCGCTCAGCAGCTTCTTGACCGTGATTTGATTTTGGGCCGCGACGCGCGCGATGGCATCGTCGATCTCTTTGCTGGTGACGGTGACCTTGGCCTGGACCGCGACGCGTTCTTCCAGCTCTTCGTCGACGATCTTGTCGAGCACGCCTTTGTAGACCTGCGAGATGGCCGCGCTGCGCTGGGCGCCGGGTTGCACGCCCTGGGTGACTTGAACCAGGAACGGTTGCGCACGCGCCTTCAGGTCACTGAGCAAGATGGCCCGGTCGCCGATCACGGCCACCACTCGCTCCACCACCGTGGCTTCTGCCCGATGGCTGAGCAGGGCCGACAGGGCAACACCGATCAGAGCGGCGGACCAGGGTCGGGTGAGGGCGGGCAAGCGAAGGCGCACGCCGGGGTCTTAGCACGCTTGACCGAGCCCTGGGGAAGCTCGTAAATGGCCGGCATGGGGCCGCGGTTTCTAGCGATTTTCGTGCTTTCCCCGCCCCTTCTGTGCGGCACCGCACACGCGCAGTCGAGCCCCCCGGCCGCCGCGTTCGGGCCGCCCGTGACGGCTGCGACGAGCGCTTCGCCCGCGCCGGTCGTCACGCCTGCGCCCGCTGCGGGAACGGCTGCACCCGCGTCCGCTCCGCCCAGTGCGCCCGCTCCGCCGCCCCCGCCTCCGCCTCCGCCGTACCCCGCGCCTTATCCCTATCCGCCTCCGCCTCCGCCTCCGGGTTACGCGTACGGCCTGTACTACCCGCCCCCGCCTCCGGCGCCTCCCCCGCTGCGCTATCCCGACGACGCGGCAGTCAGCAGCAGCCCGTTCTTCGACGCGGTAGTGCTGGCGGCGGATTGGCAGCACCGCTTCTCCGAGTCCATGAACCTGGGCGCGCAAGCGGGTCTGTATGTCGTCGGTCGGGTGCGTCTGACCGCCAAGATGGCCTTCGTTGCCGAAAGCGTGGGTGATCAGCAGGCAGACTACGGCTCGGGGACGAAAGACCCCTCGTTCATTTATGCCTTCAGCGCGGGCGTCGCGGCCCTGCGTACGCCGACCTTCGTGCTGTCACCGGGCCTGATGCTGGCGCGCACGGACGTTGCCGACTACGGCACGATGCTCGGGGTCTCGTTGCCCTTCGACTGGGTGACGAATGGCGCGGTGCGCTTGGGCTTCGAGGGCGGCGCTGGCGTCGCGCTCGGCGGTAAAACGGCCGTGAATTGCTCGACACCGGGCGCTGCAGATTGTGGCCAGAGCCCCCGGTACGAAAATCGCGATGCGGGCGTGGCCTTGTGGCTGCAATTCCAAATCGGCTTCGGCTTCAACCACCCGGGGCCGCTGCCCGGCAAGGCGGCGCCGCAGCCCGTGGCGCCCGCGCCGCAGCCCGTGGCGCCCGCGCCGCAGCCCGTGGCGCCCGCGCCGCAGCCAGCCAATCCGGAGCCGCCGCCCTGATCACTTCGTCATGCCCGAGGCCATCACGGTGGTGACGTAAAAGTGTCGCGGCCAGTGGCGGTAATAGCTGACGCGCAGCAGCGAAGCGCCGTCGTCCGGATCGACTTCATCGGTCAGCTTGCCGACGACGCGCACGAGTGAGCCCTTGCCGACGCTGTGCTCGCCCACCTCGTCTTCGCTCGAGAGCTTCACGACCGCGTGGATCGTCGCGTGCTCGTGCTCGCTGACCGTGACGCGGCAGGTGTCTTCGTCGAATTCGTCGCACAGGTTGCGACTGCTCAACGTGCGCATGCTGAGCGTCAGATAAGCGCCCCCGCCTTTGGCGGAGGTGCGGGCTTTGACGACCCCGAACAGGGTGACCGTGCCCTTCTTCCAGTCCTCTTTGTCGCGCTCCGCCATCACCGGATCGAACTCGCGAGCGCCCTCGACGGCGTTTTTTTCGGCGCTCAGTGGTTGATAGGTCCGGGCGTAGCCGTATGGCCCCGCCGAATGGCAACCCAGCACGAGCAGTGAGAGCAACGGTAAAGCGAGTACGGAGCGGCGCATGTCGCCCCGTCGACTATCACGCCGTGCGCCCGGGATCACCGCTTCAATCTCACGCCTGGAAGATTTGCCTAGCGCGGGAACAGCAGTAATAAGCGGCATGCCTCATCCCGAGCTGCTGCTTCGTACCCGTCTCGCGTCCGGGTTAGGGCGTGCCTTCGGCGCCGAGTACCAGGACACCGATCCGCTGCTGCGTCGCTCGGAGCGCGCGCACTATCAGGTCAACGTGGCGATGAGCCTGGGTAAGGCATTGCGCCGTCCGCCGCGTGAGGTCGCGCAAGCGTTGCTCGCCGAGCTCGACCTTTCCGACCTGTGTGCCAGCGGGGGCGTGGAGGTGGCGGGCCCCGGCTTCATCAACTTGACCTTGAAGGACGAGGTGCTGGCCGCCGCGCTCTCCGAGTTGCTCGCAGCGAACAACTTGGGCGTGCCCCAGGCGGACGTGCTCGACGTGTGCGTGATCGATTTCGGGTCGCCCAACATCGCCAAAGAGATGCACGTCGGGCACCTGCGCTCGTCGATCATCGGGGACACCTTGTGCCGCGTGCTCGCCTTCCGCGGTCACCGGGTGATCCGCCAAAATCACATCGGCGATTGGGGCACCCCCTTCGGTATGTTGATCGAGCACTTGCTGGACTTGCAGCACGAAGGCGCAGGCTTGCTCGACCCGAGCGAGCTGGGAGATTTCTATCGCGCCGCGCGCGTCAAATTCGACACCGATCCGGGCTTTGCCGACCGCGCGCGTACGCGCGTGGTGTCGTTGCAAGCAGGTGACGCCGCAACCCTCGCGCTCTGGCAACAGTTCGTGGACAGCTCGAAGCGCTACATGGCCGCCGTGTTCGAGCGGCTGGGCGTGCAGTTGGTCGATGCAGACGTGCGTGGGGAGAGCTTCTTCAACGCGAAATTGCCGGAAATTTCCGAGGATTTGCAAGCGCGTGGCATCGCCGTCGTCGACGACGGCGCGCTGTGCGTGTTCCCCCCCGGCTTCAACGGCCGCGAAGGCGAGCCACTGCCGTTGATCGTGCGCAAGAAAGACGGCGGCTACGGTTACGGCGCGACCGACTTGGCCGCTTTGCGCTTCCGGCACGAACAGCTCGGCGGCACGCGCCTCCTGTACGTAGTCGGCTCGCCGCAACAGCAACACCTAGCCATGGTGTTCGAGGTCGCGAAACTGGCTGGCTGGCTCGCGCCGCCCGTGCGCGCCGAGCACGTCGCCTTCGGCTCGGTGCTGGGTGACGACCGCAAAATGCTCAAGTCGCGCAGCGGCGAAAACGTCAAATTGATCGAGCTGCTGGACGAAGCCGTGGAGCGCGCAGCCGCCGCCGTGCTCGAACGCAACCCCGAGCTGCCGGAAGACGAGCGCGCGACCGTCGCCCGCCAAGTCGGAATTGGCGCCGTGAAGTACGCCGATTTGAGCAGTGATCGGATCAAGGACTACGTGTTCGACTGGAAGCGCATGGTTGCCTTCGAAGGCAACACCGGCGGCTACCTGCAATACGCCCACGCGCGCATCCAATCCATCATTCGCAAAGCCAACAGCGACGGCGGCGCGAGCGCAGGTAGCCTTTCGATCGCGGCCCCCGCCGAGCGCGTGCTCGCGCTCGAGCTGCTGGCCTTCGGCCGCGCCCTGATCGAAGTCGAAGCCTCGCTCGAACCGCACAAATTGTGCGGCTATCTGTACAGCCTGGCCTCCAGCTTCTCGACCTTCTTCCAAGAGTGCCCCGTGCTCAAATCCGAGCCCGCCGAGCGCGCCTCGCGCCTCGCCTTGTGCGCACTGACGGCGCGTACGTTGGCGACGGGTCTGGAGCTGTTGGGCATCGAAGCGCCGCAGCGCATGTGAGTTGGGCCCTGTCGAGACTCAGCTCCGGGTTGGTCAGCGATCGCCCGGACCTTGAACGGCAGCCCGCCGCCGCCGGGCGTGCTGCACGGCTGCCTCTACCCGAGACTTGCCATAGTATTGCCGCGCGTACCGCTGATTGTGAGCGCGGCAACGCAAGCGAAGATTCTCGATCGTGCTCTCGCCACCCACCGCCCTAGGGTCGACATGGTCGAGCTCTAAACACCAACGCGCGCCACACCGCCGCCCACTTGGCGCGACATAGCTACACTGCTGACCATCTCGCACGAACACTGCGCGCGCAACCGCTGCTGGGACGTGACGGTTGGGGTTCGAGCTCGAGCTCGAGCTCGAGCTCGAGTTCGACGTTGACTGGGTGGCGAGATCGGATGGCTCGGGTCTCGAACCCTCAGGTTTGCGCATAACGGTCGCGGAGAGATCGGCCTCAGAAGGCTCGGAGGGCGGAGATGGAGCGGAAGGCGCGGGTGCCACGCCTCGGCTGCGGCGAGGCTTTCTGCCCAGCGCGAAGCGCTCTTTCGTCAGCTCGCGCTCGTACGCTTCGAGCCCACTTTTGAGCAACGTCATCAGGTCGCCATTGGGCAGCCGATGCCCCGCCAGCCCGCGCACCCGCTCGAGCAGTTCGCGAAACCCAGCATCTGCCGTGAAATGCACGCCGTAGCGCTCCGCGGACAAGGGCTCGAGGCGGCCTGGTTTCGGCGTCTCCGGCGCCCTCGCCGCCCCGGACGCGTTCGATGGTTCGCGCCACGGAGACGCGACGAGTGCCTGCTGCAGCGGGGCTGACGGCTCGCACGGTGGCGCCTCCGTTGGCATCGTCTCCGAAGCACGCTCGACGTCGAGCGTGAGCCCCGCCTGCGCTGGCAGACGACGCACCAGATCGCGCACATCGGGTCGCGGAAAGCGCGCGGCCAGCAACTCCTCCACCTTCCGCGCACTGCGATGCGCACACAGCTCAAACAGCTCAGCAGCGTTCTCCGGGCTCAAGTGCTTCCTCAGTAAACTCAACGCCGAAGCATGCAACGCGCCGCTCGCCACCCTGGCGAACACCTCCGGATGATTACGGCACACCCGCGCCGCCGCGATGTGTCGACCCGCAGTCGACTCACACAACCCGAGCTTCTCCACGCAATACTCGAACAGCGACGCGAAGCCGAGATCGAGAAAGATCTGCCGCTCGTCCAGCTCCGCCAAGTACGCCAGAAACTCAGCCGTGATCTGGTTACGCCGCCCAACGATGCTCGAAAGCCGCGCCAAGAGCTCGTCGTCTGGCAATGCCTTCAAACGATCTTCGTATTGCCCCATCTCTCTCGTTTACCACGCACATTTCAGAGCTCGTAAAACGCCAATAGCGCTAGTTTCAGGCTCGAAATCAGCTTCCATTTGACTCGGATCGTGATCGTTCGTCCCTGCCCAAACCAAGCGCCCCCACACGCAAATTTTCCCGCCTTTCGCGTTCACTGACAGCTCACCCCCAAATTTTCTGTCTAGCAAATTCGGCGGCCGCAGGCTCGCCAGCAAAAAAAAGGCGGACGAGTTGGTGGAGTCCGACGCGCTTCGTGACACCCGAAGGGGTGCCGCGTCTCGCTCTGCCCTAGCACCACACCTACACGCGAGCGCGGACTCCAGGAACTCGTACGCACACGCAGCCGCCCACCACTTCCCCAGTCGCCCAAACATTCCCTCGGCTGCGGCCCCAGAACCACCCGCCGTCACGCGCCACGCTTGACGTTCCCACGTCGTACCGCGCCCGACCTTCTCTCCTTGCAGCGCTCACTCGCGAAGCCGCTGCACCCGACGTCGAGAGCGCTCTGGCACTCGAACAGCGCCTCCCACCGCCGTCGGCGCACCGCGCTGGCCGCAGGCCAGCGCTTGGGAAGCCGGGCGCCCGCAGCGCGGAGCGCGAGGACGCCTGCCGTTTTTCGACGTCTCACGCACGGGGCAGCCCAGTCGCCACGCGGAGAGATGTCACCAATCGTGAGCCCCTGCAGCAAAACCTGGCTGGTTCGAGTGTCGGAATGGCCTGCAAAGTCGCTTGGCTGACTCACTTGATTGCCGTGAGGGGCCCGCCACCGTAAACTCATAATAATGCGTATTGATCGCTCGCGACGTCGCTTTCGTCCCACGTTGATCACCTCAATCATCGCGCTGGCTGCCCAAGCCTGCGGCAATGTGGCATCGGGTGGGCGCCCGGGGGGTGGGATGGGCGACGCGGCGGGCGCGAGCGGCGTGGCGGGCGCTGGTGGCGCAAGCAGTGCCGCTGCCGGCTCGGCTCAGGCCGGTTCAATCACGCTAGACCCCGGTCCGCCGCCCGTGCTGCCCGTGCCGCCGGCCACGAGCTGTCCCGGTGGCGATATGCTGGCGGACCAAGCCGTGTGGGTGAACGCCAAGCCGCGCGTGTTCTACTCGTGGACCACCGATGAGCAGGTGGCGGAGCTGCGCGCGGGTGGCCCGCTCTTCAGCCGCAGCGAGAGCCCCGGAAAAGGTCGCGGCCTGGCCATGACGCAATTGGCTGCGTACGGCGCGAAAGGCAGCGGGCTGGTCAATCAACTCGCGACCACGCTCGCGACTGGGCAACTTCGTGCACATCGTCTGCAGACGGAGCTCGAACTCCGCCTGGCTCATCTCGCCCAGCTCG